>Ga0316622_100002038_pt1 | contig 13725 bp, 10 predicted proteins | sample OWC_Aug_OW2_C1_D_FD_207646 | JGI IMG/M metagenome (GOLD analysis project Ga0316622, IMG submission 207646) | Wetland soil microbial communities from Old Woman Creek delta, Ohio, United States - OWC_Aug_OW2_C1_D5_C | ecosystem: Environmental > Terrestrial > Soil > Wetlands | place: USA: Ohio... | reverse complement strand
CAAGGCGGTGCGCCTGCGACTCGTGAGCACGGCGCGCTGGGACGGCGAGACCGAGTCCGCCAACATGGTCGGCGAGATCCCGGGTGAGGGTCTGCGCGACGAGATCGTGCTGCTCGGCGCGCACCTCGACTCCTGGGACCTCGGCACCGGCGCGCACGACGACGCGACGGGCGTCGGCATCATCACCGCCGCCGTAAAGCTCGCGGCCGAGGCGAAGCCGCGGCCGAAGCGCACGCTGCGGGTGGTGTTCTACGCCAACGAGGAGTTCGGCCTCTCGGGCGCGCGGGCCTACGCCGCGGCCCACGCCGACGCGATCGAGCGCCACGTGCTCGGCATGGAGTCCGACCTCGGCGCATTCCAGCCCTTCGGTCTCACCGCGCACGTGGCGCCCGACCGGCTGCCGCTGGTGCGCGCCATGCAGTCGGTGGTCGAGTCGCTCGGAATCAAATACCTCGGCACCGAGGCGAGCGGCGGCGCGGATCTCGGGCCGCTGCGCGAGCTCGGCATGCCGGTGCTCGACCTCTGGACCGACGCCGCGCCGTACTTCGACCTGCACCACACCGCCAACGACACCTTCGACAAGGTGGACCCGGCGCTGGTAAGGCAGAACGTCGCCGCCTACGCGACGATCGTGTATCTCGCGGCGCAGGCGGAGGGCGGGTTCGGGCGGCTGCCGAAGGTCGAGCGGCCGGTGGGGCCGGCCATTGCACCGGCGGCGGTGCCGGCGTCGCCACAATGATGGCGCTATGATTTCCCGGTGACGCGTCAGTTGATGATCTTGAAGACCACGTTCGAAAGGTCGCTCTCGATGCCGGCCGTCGTGTACGCCTTGACGGCGAAGTACCACGTGCCGGGCGTGAGCGCCTCGATCACCGCCGAGGTGATCCGCGGGCCCGGAATCTCGAGCGAATTCGACAGGTCGCTCGAGGACTGCCCGTAAACGACCCGGTAACCGGCAAGGTTGGTGAGCGGCGTGCCGTCCACGTTGGTTGCGGGCGGCGACCAGGATACGGTCGCCGATCCCGTCGCCGGTGCCTCGGAAACCGTGATCGAGAACGCCGGCAGCGAGACCGTGGACTGGCCGTCCGACACCGAGATGCGGATGTTCGAGTAAGAGCCAACTCGCGACGATCCCGGAGTGCCGTATAGCCGGCCTGTGGATGTCGTGAAAACCGCCCAGGCGGGTTTGTTGACGATCGAAAACGTGAGCGTTGCGCCCTCGGGATCGCCGGCCGCAGGCCTGAACGAGTACGAATTGCCGGCGGTGACGGAGCCCGCTGGTGTGCCGCTGATGGTCGGTGGCGCGTTGGTGCCCACCACGGTGATCGAGAACGCCGGCAGCGAGACCGTGGACTGGCCGTCCGACACCGAGATGCGGATGTTCGAGTAAGAGCCAACTCGCGACGATCCCGGAGTGCCGTATAGCCGGCCCGTGGATGTCGTGAAAACCGCCCAGGCGGGTTTGTTGACGATCGAAAACGTGAGCGTTGCGCCCTCGGGATCGCCGGCCGCAGGCCTGAACGAGTACGAATTGCCGACGGTGACTGAGCCCGCTGGTGTGCCGCTGATGGTCGGTGGCGCGTTGGCGCCCACCACGGTGATCGAGAACGGCGGCAGCGCGGCTCTGTTCCGGCCATCGCTGACGCTGATGACGATGTTCGAGTAGGTGCCGATGTTGGTCGAGCCGGGCGTGCCGGAGAGGCGGCCGGTGCCGCTGTCGAACCTCGCCCAGGCGGGCCTGTTGGTAATCGAGAACGTCAGCGCGTCACCGTTGGCGTCCCGTGCGGTCGGCCTGAACGAATAGGAGCTGCCGACGGTGACGGAGCCCGCTGGCGTGCCACTGATGGTCGGTGGCGCATTGGCACCCACCACGGTGATCGTGAACGGCGGCAGCAGTACGAAGTGCTGGCCGCTCTTCAAGACGATTCTGATATCCGGGTAGACACCGATGTTCGAAGACGTCGGCCTGCCCACGAGCCGCCCGTTCGTTGCGTCGAACGTTGCCCACCTGGGCAGGTTGGAGATCGAGAGCGTGTACGACTGTCCGCTCGGAACCGTGACGGTGGGGGTGAAACTATATGTGCTGCCGACAGCGACCGAAGCGGGTGGGGTGCCGCTGATACTCGGTGGGCTCGTGGATTGGGCGTGAGACGCGGCACCGAGGGTCAGACCGCCGAGCAGCATCAGCACCGGGCCCAGCTGCTCCAACCAACGCTTGAATACTCGACCTGTACGAATCAAAAGGACGCCTCCGTCCCTGGCCTCCTTGACCCGGGAATATGTCTAGTTCAAAAGGAAGGCACACAAACTGGCACACGAGGACGTGCGCTGCAAGCCGAAATTCAGGCGTTATGTAATATCGGGCTAAAAATATCGGCAGTTGGAGCTGCCGCAACGGCCTTGACAACATCGCCCAGGCCGACATCAGGCGGCCTGGGCGATGAATCGGTCTTCAATTGATCAACTTGGAGGCGATGTTCGACAGGTTGCTCTCGACGTTGGCCGAGGTGTACGCCTTGACGGCGAAGTACCACGTGCCGCGCGACAGGCCCTCGATGGTTGTCGAGGTCATCACCGTGCTGGGGATCGTTACGATCTGCGCGAGTTCGGTCGATGACTGTCCGTACACGACCCGGTAACCCGCGAGGTTCGCGATCGGCGTGCCGTCCTCGAAAGTCGTCGGCGGCGTCCACGACACCGTCGCCGAGCCCGTTGTGGCGGCGAGGACGGTGATCGAGAAAGGCGGCAGAGCGGCGCTGGCCTGGCCGTCGCTCACCGAGATGGTGATGCCGGAATACGTGCCGGCGTGGGCCGAGGTCGGGGTGCCGGACAGACGACCGGTCGCAGCGTCGAAGCTCGCCCAAGTCGGCCTACCGGTGATCGAGAACGTCAGCGGCTGCGCGTCCGGATCCCTCGTCGACGGGGTGAAGCTGTAGGTCTGCCCGTCTGTGACTGAGTTTGGCGGCGTGCCGCTGATGGTAGGTGGCGTGTTGACTGCCACGACGGTGATCGAGAAAGAAGCCAGGGCGGTCGAAGCCTGGCCGTCGCTCACCGAGATCGTGATGCCCGAGCGCGTACCGACGTGAGCCGAGGTCGGGGTGCCGGACAGACGACCGGTCGCCGCGTCGAAGCTCGCCCAAGCCGGCCCATTGGTGATCGAGAACGTGAGGGTCTGGCCCTCGAGATCGCTCGCGTACGGCAGGAAGTTGTAGGCCTGTCCAACCGTGACGGACGCCGGCGGCGTGCCGCTGATCGTCGGCGGCGTGTTGACTGACTCAACGGTGATCGCGAACGGCGGCAGCGCGCTGCTGGTTACCCCGTCGCTCACCGAGATCGCGATGCCCGACTGCGTGCCAGCGTGGGCCGCGGTCGGCGCGCCGGAGAGGCGGCCGGTCACGGTGTCGAAGTTCGCCCAGTCCGGCTTGTTGGCGATCGCGAAGGTGAGCGGTTGCCTGTCCGGATCGCTCGCAGAGGGCGTGAAGCCGTAGGACTGCCCGGCGCGCACCGAGCCCGGCGGCGTTCCACTGATGGACGGCGGCGTGTTGACTCCCACGACCGCGATCGAGAACGGCGCCAGCGAGGCGGAGGCCTGCCCGTCGCTCACGCTGATCACGATGCCGCTATACGTGCCGGCATTCGCGAATGCCGGCGTCCCGCTGACGGCGCCCGTCGTGCTGTCGAATCGGGCCCAGCTCGGCAGGCCAGCTATCGAGAAAGTCAGAGTCTGACCCTCCGGATCCGAGGCCGACGGGCGGAATGCATAGCTCTCGCCCGAGTTCACCAAGCTCGCCGGGATGCCCCAAATGGACGGCGCGCTGTTCGGCCTGGGGTTGACCGTGATGCTGAACGACGGCAGTGCGGCACTGCTCGTGCCGTCGCTGACCGAAATTCCGATCTGCGAATACGTCCCGGCCGATCCGGCGGGCGGGATGCCGCTCAGGAGGCCGGTGCTGCTCGTGAACGTCGCCCACGAGGGCTTGCCGGTGATGCTGTAGACCAGGGCGGCACCTTCCGGATCGCTCGCTGTGGGCACGAACCCGTACAACTCGCCTTCGACTACCGAGGCAGCCGGCGTGCCGCCAATGGTGGGAGGGCTGTTCACGGGCGGGGTGACTGTGCTGCCCGCACTCGAAGTGACGGTGATCGTGAACCGCGGCAGGTAGGCGCGCACCTTGCCGTCCGAGACCCAGATCGAAACCGTGTTTGTCTTGTGGAGAGCGCGATTGCTGGGCGTTCCGTAGAGCCGCCCGGTCTTTCTATCGAACCGTGCCCAGCCCGGTTCGCCCGAGATGCCGAAGCTCAGCCGGTCGCCGTTCGCATCCCTGGCCGTCGGCTGGAAGGAGTAGGGCTGGTCGACCACGGCGGTCGTCGACGGTGTGCCGGAGATAGTCGGCGCGACGTTTTGCGCGTGCGCCGTGGCGCCGAACAGCAGCCCCGCCACGAGGACGAGACCGAGATTGCCCATCCACCTGCCGAATCCACTCTGAGCGCTCATCGATACTTCCTCCATCCGTTGCCCGCGGGGCTCGGACTCAGGGGATAGCTCGACGAGTTGCTGAACGTGGCCGGACGCACGGCCGTGAGCCGTGCATCCCGGGGAGTTCTGGCAACCCCGCTATCCTTGGACTGGGCCGAGGACCGGAGGCTTTGCGTCCCCGCCTTTCGACGGGTTTGCCTTTGACTAGAACGGGGCGGAGTGTGTGGCGGTCGTGCGCTCGAGTAAATGCGTTGCCGAGGAACTGTGGCGGGCCTCTCATTTAGCCCGTCGTCTCCTTGACATATGGAGTGCGATCCCGTTGGCCGGCGACTCGTCTGCGCGTGGTTTCCCGGGGCAGACGGGTTGTTGTTGTCCTCGTCCTACGGGTGCTTCCTGGATGGCGCCCCCGTAAGTCGCTCAGAAGGCAAGCACGCGACGCTAGGGAGCCTCCATATCTCATTCGAGGCTTCCGGAACCCGTCCGGGAGCCCGAATCGTATCCGGGGGCCGCTGACGCGTTTGGTCCGACTTTCGACACTCTGAGAGCGGCATGCAACCGGGGCCGGGGTAACATCCGTGGCCACTCGAGCCACGGCATTCGCCCTCGCATGAAGCGCTCTTCAAGCACCGACTCCGCCGCGTCCTTTGCTGTCTTGCTGGAGGAACTGCGTGCCAGCCCTCCCAGCACACAGTGCGTCTGGCTCGCGCGCCTCGTCGAGCTCATACGCCCACTTCGTCGTGAGAGTCTCGAGGCCGTCACGCCGCGGTTCCGTGTCCTGACAGGCCTGCTCGAGTCCCGTCCCGACCTTGCCGCCGCCCTCAGCGCGCATGTGGCGGCGCAGCTCACCTCGCGCATGCACCGCATCCTGTACGCGGAGTCCGGCATGCTCATCGACCAGAGCTTCCGCGCCGGCTTCGCGCGTCGCGTGCTCGGTCGCCTGCTGCCGCCTGCGACTGATACGGACTATTTGCGCAGCCTGATCGCCGAGGTGTTCGACCACCCCGACGACCACCGCTGGCTGGCGGCGATCCCCCGCGCCGACTGGGACGCACTGCTCGACGCGCTCGACGTCAAAGGCGAGATCTTCGTGCCCGCGCGTCGCAAGTGCCGGCACGAGCTGCTCGAGGCGCTGCGGCTCGCCTCGACGCGCCTCGCGGCCGCGGGCACGGACCCCGCGCTGCTGCAGTACCTGCCGGCGCTGGCGCGCCACGAGTCGCCGTTCCTCGCGCAGGTGGACGAGGTGCGCGCCTTCATCTCGCAGCAGGGCGGGGAGAAGGTGGTCGAGGACGACGGTCACCTGGAGGTGCTGCTGGCGCAGTGTGACGATTACGTGGCGCGCGTGCGCCGCCGCTCACAGGAGGCGGGCGTGGGCGTGAACCTCGTGTTCCTGCTGGCGCGCATCGAGCAGATCATCGCGCGCTTGCGGCTGTTGCACGGGCTCGCAGCGCCGGACGCGGACGCGGCGACCGCCGCTGCGACCAGGCGCACGCGCCTGCTCGATTTCTTCCTGCGGCTGGTGCGCCAGGAGAACCGTCGCAACAGCCTGCGCGATCTTTTCCGCGGCACCACCGAGCTGCTCGCGCGGCGCATCACCGAGCAGGCGAGCCGCTCCGGCGAGCACTACATCAGCCACACCCGCAGCGAGTTCGCGGCGATCTATCGGGCGGCAGCCGGAGCGGGTCTGATCATCGCGTTCATGGCCCTGCTCAAGATCCTCACCGGCAAGCTCGACCTGCCACTGCTGTGGGAAGGCACGGCCTACGCGCTCAATTACGGCCTTGGCTTCGTGATCATCCACCTGCTGCACCTGACCATCGCCACCAAGCAGCCGGCGATGACGGCGGCGACACTCGCGGCCTCGCTCGACGGCCGCGAAGATCGCGAGGCGCGGCTCGACACGCTGGCCGAGCTCGCCGCAGAGGTGAGCCGCACGCAGTGGGTCTCGATCGCGGGCAACGTCTCGATCGCGATGCTCACCGCCTTCGCGATCGCCATGACGGCGGGGCGCTTCCTCGGCTGGGAGCCGGTGGATCCGGCCAAGGCCGCGCACCTGCTGCACGACCTGCACCCGCTGCGCGGCCTCGCGCTGCCGTACGCCGCGATTGCCGGCGTGTACCTGTTCCTGAGCGGCCTCATCTCGGGCTACTACGACAACCTGTCGCTGTACCACCAGGTGCCGCAGCGATTGCGCCGCGTAAAGTGGCTGTTCCGGATGCTCGGCCCGGCGCGCCTCGATCGCTTTGCGATCTACGTCGAGCACAACCTCGGCGCCCTGGCCGGCAACTTCCTGTTCGGCTGCATGCTCGGCTTCACGCCCGTCGTGGGCGAACTGCTCGGGCTGCCGCTCGATATCCGCCACGTCGCCTTCGCCTCGGCGAACTTTGCCTACGGCCTCGATGGGGTGGCCTTCGCAGTCGACCACCGGGTCGCAATCGTGAGCTTCGCCGGCGTGCTGCTCATCGGCCTGGTCAACCTGCTGGTGAGCTTCAGCCTCGCGCTCAAGGTGGCGCTGCGTTCGCGCGGCATCACGCGCGAGCAGACGGAGGGGCTGTGGGGGCGGGTGCTGCGGCGGTTCCTCGACCGGCCGCGGGATTTCTTCTGGCCGCCGGCGGCCGAAGCTGCGATCTGAGTCCATTGCGTCCGGGCTCGGTGCTGCGCGCTGCCGCTGCGACTCGCCGAAGGCACCGGCACGGCAGCCCCGGTCCTCAAGGTGTCGATCCTTTTTACAGAAGTTGGCTACGGTCCGATGGAAAGGTCCGTTGAATCAATTGCTTGGCGCTTTGGCATGACAATTGCTCTCTTTAACTTAAGGATGTGCATCATCCTGTCCCAGGCTCGATCCAGAGGAACGAACGTGAATCTCGTCAAGTTGATTTCGGGTGCAGTTGCGACAATCGCGATGACCGTCGGCTCGGCGCATGCGGCGCCGCTGTTCAATTACGACCAGGGGCAGGGCCTGAGTCCGGGCGGAACGGTCGCTTTCGATGGCACCAGGCTGGTCGGAGCCAACATCGGGTTCGACCTGATGAACGCCGCGGGCACCAGCAGCGACGGCGTGTTTCACTGCTCCACGGCCGACGGCAGCGTCACGCTGGGCACCACGCGATGCCGGCTGTCGTTCACCACGGGCAACCTCGTGTCGGTGACGCCCTCGGGTCCGAATACAAACACTTACGTTTTCGGTCCCGGCGGTGAAATCACGCTGACGGGCTACCTCAGCACCGCCACGCCGGGTAACACCGCGCCCATCATCGGCACCACGCCATTGGTGGTCTCGGGAAGCTTCGACGCCTACACGATTACCCTGCAGGCCCCTCCCTCGGGCGTCGGCGGTACCGGCGTCGGCGCGGGGCTCGGCTTCGATTTCAAGGACCCGATGATGCTGGCGTACTTCGGACTCGCGGCGGACACGGAATTCCGGTTCACGACCAGCCAGCTCGCGATCGGCTCGTGTTCCGCGACGGCAGCCGGCTTCACATGCAACGTGAACAATGCCGACTTCCAGAACACCGTGCCGGAACCCGGCACGCTCGCACTGCTGGGCCTTGGGCTGCTGGCCATCGGCCTGCTGCGGTGGCGCGCCGGCTGAGCCGCGCATCCCCCGCCGCCAGGCGGACGATTCACGAGGCCCCCGCAATGCGGGGGCCTCGTCGCTTCCGAGGGTGACGAGCCTGCCCGCACTCTTTTGACTTAATGCAATTCCGTCGTCGGCTTTCTTTACGGTGCACGGCGGACGCAGGGTCCTGCAACGTCCCCGGATCGAATGAAATCAGCCATTTGGCACCTTGGCACGGGATTTGCTTTGTATCACCGCGACGCATCACGTTGAACGATGCCCCATTTGTCAGGAGATCGAATAATGAACCTCACCAAGGCCGTCCTCGGCACCATTGCCGGCTCCGTCCTTCTCGTCGGCGCTGCCAACGCTACGGTCCTCAATTGGGACCAGGGGCGGGGCCTGAGCCCCGGCGGCACCATCGTGTTCGACGGCACCAGGGTCACCGGCACGGACATCGGCTTCGACCTGTTGAATGCCAGCGGCACCTCGGTCGACGGCGTCTATCACTGCTCGAACGCGGGTGGCACGGTCACGGCCGGCACGAATCGCTGCCTGCTGTCGTTCGTCAGCGGTCCGCTCGACTCGATCGCCGGTAGCACGTTCATCTTCGGGTCCGGCGGCGACATCACCATGACCGGCTTCCTCACCACCGCGACGCCGGGTAACACCGGGCCCGTCATTGCCGGCAGCCCGCTGGTGCTCTCGGGCACCGTGAGGGCCTACACCGTCACACTGGTCGGCGGCACCGGTGTCGCGGCGGGTCTGGGCATCGACTTCAAGGACCAGTCCCTGGTCGATTACTTTGGCACCACGGGCGCGAAGTTCGACTTCACCATGAGCCAGCTCTCAATCGGCGGCTGCGGCGCCGCTGCGGTCAACGGCGGCTTCTCCTGCAACGTCAACAACGCCGACTTCCAGAACGTGGTGCCCGAGCCGGGTACGCTTGCACTGCTAGGCCTCGGCCTGCTCGGCGTCGGCGCGGTGCGTCGCCGCAAGGCCTGAGCGCGGCGACCGACTACTCGTTCAACGTGACCTTAGAAAGGCCCTCGCAGTAATGCGAGGGCTTTTTTCTTTGCGCGGATCCCGAGCGGGAAATGAGGCGGAAGGCCTGCGCCGGCTGCGCGCCGGGCCGCCCCGCTGCCGCTGAACATATCGCGCCGGAATCGTCGGCAGCGTTTACGCCGGGCCCCTCCCGCATATGACAAACGGGGGAAAAAGCTGTTCTGGATCAATTGCTTGTGCAGTTGGCACACGTCTTGCTTTATCTGAGTTGAAGCATCACGTCGGGCGATGCACTCACAAACAGGAACAGGAGATCGAACAGTGAAAGTCAGGAACATGCTCATCGGCGCCATCGTCGCTTCCGTGCTCGGCGCCGGCGCCGGCGCGGCCTCGGCTGCGGAGCTCAACTGGGATCAGGGCCAGGGCCTGAGCCCCGGCGGCACGGTCGTCTTCAACGGCACCAATGTCGTCGGCACCAACATCGGATTCGACCTGATGAACGCGTCGGGCACTGCGGCCGACGGTGTTTATCACTGCGCGGACGCCGGTGGCGCAGTCACGCTCGGCGCCACGCGCTGCCTACTGTCCTTCACCTCGGGGGCGCTGACCGCGGTTGCCGGTAACACGTACATCTTCGGGCCGGGCGGCAGCCTCTCGATGACCGGCTTCCTCTCGACCGCTACGCCGGGCAACAGCGCCCCGGTCATCGCCGGCAGCCCGCTGGTGCTGTCGGGCACGGTGCAGTCCTACTCGCTGACGCTGCTCGGCAGCACCGGCGTGGCCGCAGGCCTCGGCATCGACTTCAAGGATCCGAGGCTGCTCGAGTACTTCGGCCTCGGTGAGAACTTCAAGTTCACCATGAGCCAGCTGGCCATCAACGCCTGCGGTGCTGATGCCGCGACCGGCAGGGTCACCTGCAACGTCAACAACGCCGATTTCCAGAACAACGCAGTTCCCGAGCCGGGCTCGCTCGCGCTGCTGGGCCTCGGCCTGCTGGGCGTCGGGGCCGCGCGGCGCCGCAAGGCCTGATGACGGAAGCAGACGGTCCGACGTGACCTGAAGGCCCTCGCAGCAATGCGAGGGCCTTTTTGTTGGTGCCGGAGTGGCGCGGTCCGGCCGGGGCTCGGGATGCGGGCGCGCTTGTGTCATCATGCGGTGCCGGGCGCGAAATGGGGTCCGCGGCCCGCTCGAGCGGCGCCTGGAACGACGAACGAAGATCAACGGGGTGTCCTGCATGCTTGGCTTCAACTGGCGATCCCTGGCCGCCACGGGCCTGCTGCTCGCGAGCCGCGCAGCCTTCTCGCAGGCGACCACGCCTGACGGTGGCGTGGCGCCGATCGTGCCGGCGCCGCTGCAGGATCCGCCCCCGACCTACAGTCCCTGGCTGCTTGCGCTGGCCGCAATCGCGCTGCTGGTGCTCACGGTCGCGGGCTTGAAGCTCGTGATGAACGGCTTGCGCGGCAGCCGCCAGCGCCGCCACCGTAGCCAGCACCCCTCGAACCACCGCTGAAGAACGGGGCCGGCGACTACTCCCCGTCGCGCTCGAGGCGGTTCTCCGACAGCAGGAACTGCCCCGCTGCAGGCAAGTATCCGGCCATGCCCATGCTCGCCAGCCAAGATAAGCCAGTCGACGCCACCTTCCTCGTGAGCCCTTCGGCTGGGGCTTCGTCCGGTATTGTTGCGTGAACGCTACATGGCGGGCGTCGCTGTCTCGGGCGCCGCTCCGCTCACTTCACGATATGTCGGCAAACTTTACGAAATCCCGAGGCCGTATTTCGTAACACCCTGTTTTTAGGCATAAAAAGCTCTTGGCACATTTTGTGCTTTAGATCACACAAGGTCGACACATTGGATTGCCGGCTAGTTCTGAAACTCAGGAGCTTTTTCAAACATGAATCGCAAAATTGGACTGATTGCCGCCGCAACCTGCGGAATGGCCCTGGCGTCGGTCTCGGCTCACGCAGTGCCGATCATCGGCTCGATCTCGTTCAACGATGGCTTCGACCTGGTGCCGAGCCCGCCGAGCCTCGCGTGCATCGTGAACTGCGGCACCGACACGTACGACATCAACAATGTCGTCAACGTATATGCGCCGGGTTCGGCGACGGGCGCTTTCGCAGGGACCAGTTCTGCCTCGGCGTCTGACCTCGACGGGTCCGCCCTGCCGTTCGACATCTACTCGACGGACACCGGTTTCGTGTTCACGGTCACGAGCTATGCGCTCCTGAGCTCCACGCCCCTGAACTGCGCTGCGGGCCTGTGCGTGGACACCATCGAGTACTCCTTCAGCGGCAGCGTGGCGGGTCCGGCCGGCTTCGATCCCACGGCGTTCATCGGCCGGTGGACCGCAAATGGCGCCTGCAACGCCGCTGCCGGCGCCTGCGCGGCTGGAACGCAGTCCGGCAGCTGGTCGGCCTCCGTCGTCGCCACGGGCCGGGCTGTGCCTGAGCCGGGCAGCCTCGCGCTGCTGGGTCTCGGCCTCCTCGGCGTGGGCGCGGTGCGCCGTCGCAAGGCTTGATCCGTTCCTGACGGCGGTCCGGGCCCGACGCCCGGATCGCATTCGGATCGAGAGAACGGCGACCTTCGGGTCGCCGTTCCTTTTTGTGTATCCGCGCCGTGTCGCGAACGAGGGTGCGGTCGCTCGCGAGCCACGGCATTACCGCTCGCAGAGCACTCTGTGCGACTGGCCTCCGCGCTGATTACTATCCGCCTTCGGGGCGACGCTGCCTCGCATGCCAGGGAGCCCGCACAATGGAACCAGGATACCGACGTCTCGCCCCCGCGCTGTTCGGATCCCTGGCCTTCCTGGTCATTGCGACATCGCCGTGCGGCGCCCAGGCCTCCTCCGACGACGATGACGAGCGCGATATCGACGTGCCCGAGGCCGCGGAGGTCTGCCTCTCCTGTCACCCCTTCAAGCCAGGCGAGCCGGAGATGGAGGGTCCGTCGCTGTGGGGCGTGGTCGGCCGTCCGGTCGCGAGCCTGCCGGATTTCGAGTATTCAGACGCGCTGCGTGCAAAGGGCGGCCACTGGACCCGCGAACGGCTCGACCGCTGGATCGCCGGGCCCGCGGCCGTCACGCCGGGAACGAAGATGACGCTTGGTGGCGTGCGCAGTGCGGCGGATCGCAAGGCGGTGCTCGATTTCCTCGAGACGCTGCGCGACGCCGATGATGCGGCCGCAGCGGCCGACTGAGGCACGCCGCATGACGGCAACCGATCCGCTTTTCCAGCAGGACGCCTACCTCCGCCACTGCGACGCGACGGTCGTCGAAACCACCGAAGCCGGCGTCATCCTCGATCGCACCGTCTTCTACCCGCTCGGCGGCGGGCAGCCCGGCGACACGGGCCTTTTGCGCGCCGCCGACGGCCGCGAGTGGCGCGTCGCGGACACGCGCAAGGGCGAGGGCGGTCGCATCCTGCACGTGCTCGAAGCGGGCATTGCGCCACCCGCGCCCGGCGCCGCGGTCGAGGCCGTCCTCGACTGGGACCGTCGCCACGCCCACATGCGCATGCACACCTGCCTGCACCTCGTTGGCTCGGTACTGCGCTATGGCGTCACGGGCGGACAGATCGCAGCCGACAAGGGCCGGCTCGACTTCGACACCCAGGACGAGATCGACAAGGACGCCGTGACCGCCGCGGTCAACGCATTGGTCACGGCCAATCACGCCGTGCGCTCGATGTGGATCACCGACGAGGAGCTCGACCAGCAACCGGAGCTCGTGCGCACGCTCTCCGTGCAGCCGCCGCGCGGCGCCGGCCGTATCCGCCTGCTGGACATCCCGGGCGTGGACCTTCAACCCTGCGGCGGGACTCACGTGGCGGCGACCGGCGAGATCGGGTCGGTCGTGGTCACGAAGGTGGAGAACAAGGGCAAGCGCAACAAGCGCGTGTACGTGGGGCTCGCGTGAGCGCTGACTACTCCCAGTCCTTCTCCAGTCGCTTCGCCGACAGCAGGAACAACCCCGCTGCCACGAAGTAGAACGACGTCCCGGCGAGGATCGCGTAGCGCAGCGAGTCGGCGCCGTAGCGCGCCGACAGCCCGTCCGAGAGCGCACCGAGCGCCACCGAGCCGAGCCCGATGCCAATCAGGTTGTTCACGAACAGGAAGATCGCCGAGGCCGTGGCGCGCATGCCGGGCGGCACGATGTGCTGGATGGCCGACAGCACCGGCCCGAGCCAGACGAGCCCGAGCGCCGTGGGTACCAGGAACAGCACGAACGACACCGCCAGCGAACTCGAGGTGACGGCGCCAACGTAGAAGGGCGCGGTGCAGAAGAAGGCGATGGCCGGGATGAGCGCGTAATTGCGTCGGCGCGCTGCACCGAAGCGGTCGGCGAGCCAGCCGCCCATCCAGATGCCCGCGATGCCGCCCACCAGCAGGATCGCGCCGAAATACAGCGACGCGTCGAGCAGCGTCATGCCGTGGCTGCGCACGAAGAACGACGGCAGCCAGAAGAAGAGTCCGTAGCCCATCATCGAGGACGCGGCGGCGCCGAACGAGATGCCCCAGAACGCGCGCTTGGAGAGCAGCACGCGCATGACCTCGCGGAAGCTCGAGGGCTTGCCGGCGCCCGCCGCGCCGTCGTAGCGCCCGCGCTGCGGCTCGCGGACCACGAGCTTGAACACCGGCGCGATCAGCACGCCCGCGAGGCCCACCACGATGAAGGCCATGCGCCAGTCCA
>Ga0316622_100002037_pt1 | contig 13727 bp, 8 predicted proteins | sample OWC_Aug_OW2_C1_D_FD_207646 | JGI IMG/M metagenome (GOLD analysis project Ga0316622, IMG submission 207646) | Wetland soil microbial communities from Old Woman Creek delta, Ohio, United States - OWC_Aug_OW2_C1_D5_C | ecosystem: Environmental > Terrestrial > Soil > Wetlands | place: USA: Ohio... | reverse complement strand
GGGTGGTGGGATTGACCCACGCCAACTCTACGGGGTGGGGGGGGCGGGCGCAATGAGCCGGCTGGCCACCTCCCTCGTCACGGGTGCGGCGGGCTTCGTGGGCTCACACCTCTGTGAGCGCCTCCTGCGAGAGGGACATCGGGTCATCGGCCTGGATGCATTCGCCGATTACTATCCGCGGTCCATGAAGGAGGCGAATCTGACAGGTCTCCGCGAGGCTCAAGGGTTCCGGTTCGTGGAGGGCGACCTGACGCGAATGGAGCTCACCCCCCTGGTGGGCGAGGCGGAGTACATCTTCCATCAGGCCGGGCAACCAGGCGTCCGTCCCAGCTGGGGAAAGGATTTCGACGTCTACCTGGACTGCAATATTCGCGCGACCCAGCGACTGCTGGAGACGGCGCGGACGGTCGGGCGCGTCCAACGCCTGGTGTACGCGTCGTCCTCCTCGGTCTACGGCGAGACGCGTGACCTGCCGTTGCGAGAGGACTCTCTGACGCGCCCCTATTCACCCTACGGCGTCACGAAGCTGGCGGCGGAGCACCTGTGTAGTCTCTACCATGCCAACTACGGGTTGCCCACGGTGTCCTTGCGGTACTTCACGGTCTACGGACCGCGGCAACGCCCGGACATGGGGTTCCACAAGTTCATCCGGGCGGCCCTGGAGGATCAGCCGATCGTCGTCTACGGAGACGGCGAGCAGACCCGCGACTTCACCTTCGTGGCGGATGCGGTGGAGGCGAACTGGCTGGCGACGGGTCCGCAGGCCGCGGGCCAGGTCTTCAACATCGGGGGCGGATCGCGCGTGAGTGTGAACCACGTTCTCGCCGTGCTGGAGGATATCCTCGGGCGACCGATCCGACGCGAGCATCAGCCGCCGCAGGCGGGGGACGTGAGCCACACGTGGGCGGACACGCGCCGGGCGAAGGAGATCCTGGGTTTCGCGCCCAGAGTCTTCCTGCGGGAAGGATTGGCGCGCGAGGTGGCATGGCTCAAGGAGTTGACGGGGCGCTGAGTCGGCGACGGACAAAGGGTGGAGTTGGCTCCGTACAGCCCGAGGAGATCGCCGGACCCATCCTGTTCCTCGCCTCCGATGACGCGTCCTACATCACGGGGGCGTGCATCAACGTCAACGGCGGCTGATTCACGATGTAGACCGGCCGCGTCGGTCTAGGAGGATACGGGAGACCTCGCTATTGCTCAGGCTGCTCAAAAAGATCCAGATGCAAGGCGGCGTCACCCATCCTGAAGGATGGGTACCCGGCGAGGTGCGAGGCGTACTTAGCACGTACGTCGCAGCGCCGCGCGAGCGAGCCAACGCCGCAGATGGGCCTTTTTCAGCGGCCTGCTAGTGCTTGACGGCCGTATGGGAGGGTGATACTTTAGCTCCAGAAATCAAACGGGAGCCCGGAGTGCCGGGCTGAGAGGGTGGGGCGGTTCCCTCACCGACCGTTCGAACCTGACCTGGGTAATGCCAGCGTAGGGACCAACGAGACACCGGAAACCGCCCATCGTGGCGGTTTTTTTGTCGCACGCTGAGGAAGGGCTGCGACACGATTTCGCGTCGGGAACGAGGGGGAGATTCCGATGGACGGCTTCCTTGAACAGCTCCGCACTTACGGAATCCAACCCGTGCCACAGGCGGAGCGCCGCTTGGGGTTCCTGGACACGTTCGTCCTGTGGTGGGATTTGGGCGTGAGCTTCCTGGTCATGGTGGTCGGGATGTTTCTGGTCCCGGGGCTCAGCTTGGGGCACGCCCTCCTGGCGATTGCGGTGGGTGCCGTGCTGGGAAACTTCCTGCTCGGCTTGGTGGGGACGATCGGGTCGGATATAGGCGTGCCGACCATGGTCCTCCTCCGGCCCGTCCTCGGCCGCCGTGGCTCGATTGCTCCGAGCGTCCTCAACGTCCTGCAGCTCCTCGGATGGGCAACCTTCGAAGTCATCGTCATGGCCCAGGCCGCGGCGTTGTTGGCGGACCGGCTCTTCGGTGTGAAGGGATATCTCGCATGGGTCGTGTTCTTCACGCTCCTCGGCACGGTCATGGCCATGGTCGGCCCGATCATGGTTGTCAAGCAGTGGATGGAGCGATTCGCGGTCTGGGTCGTCCTGATCACGATTGCCTGGGTGACGGTTGCCGTTCTGACGACGTACGACGTCGGGGCGTGGCTGGCGAAACCGGGAACCGGGGAGATGTCGTTCTGGCTCGCTGTCGACCTGGTAGCGGTCATGCCAATTTCCTGGGTCCCTCTCGTCGCCGATTACAGTCGGCTGGCTCGGACCCGTCGGACCGCCTTCTGGGGCACCGGGTTGGGGTACTTCGTGTCGCACGTGTGGTTCTATGTGCTCGGGGCGCTCTTGGCGCTCTCGGCGACGGTCCCCTCGGATCCCAGCGCCCCGATCGCCCCGTTGCTCACGACGATCGCGGCCTTAACGGCGGGATGGGTGGCGCTGCTCGTGCTGCTTGTCGCGGAGACGGACGAAGGGTTCGCGAACATCTACTCAGCGGCGGTCTCGGCGCAGAACATCTGGCCGCGGATGGGACAACGGACCCTGGCGCTGATCGTGGGCGGGATCGTGTTCGTTTTGGCGGTGACGGTGCCCCTCGTGCAGTACGAGAGCTTCCTCTTGTTGATCGGATCGGTCTTCGTTCCGCTGTTGGGGATACTCACCGCGGACTATTTCGTCCTGCGCGGCCGGCAATACGAGGTGGCGGACCTCTATCGAAGCGGCGGGCGCTACTGGTATCAGGGCGGAGTGAATTGGCTGGCGATGGGCGTCTGGCTCGCCGGCTTCGCGTTGTACCTGCTCATCGTCGGGTTGCCGCAGCTCGGTTGGTCCGGTTTGGCGCCGTGGCTGGGCGCCACGATTCCCACGTATCTTTTCGGGTTTGCGGCATACGCCCTCGTCGGGCGAGTGGTTGGGGGTGTAACCACTGCAGTCGCGTTTGGCTCAGAGTAGGCAGGAGGGGAGACCATGGCACGAGCAGCGGACCTGGTATCTGGGTTGCGCCAGGAGATCGCCGGAGTGGAAGCGCGGCTCTTTAGTCACCCTTGGGTTGCTGCAGTAGAGGAGGGGCAGTGCTCCCGCTCCGACCTGCTCCTGTTCGCGACGCAGCAGCGACGGATCATCGCGAGTGACCTCAAGAGTGTGGCCCTGCTGGTCCACCGGTACGGCGACGACCCGAGCGGCCGATTCTTCAGCGAGAGCCTGAAGACCGAAACGGCGGCCCTCGAGGCGCTAGCCGGTTTCACGCGCGCCCTGGGTGGAGACGCGGAAGGCCAAGCGGACGCCGACGTGCTGGCGGGCGCGCAGGCGTACACGCACTTCGTCGCCTGGCTGGCTTTGTACGGCTCGGATGCGGCGTTCGCGGCCGCCTTCCTCGTGAACTTGCCTGCCTGGGGCAAGAACTGCGGGCGATTGGCCAAGGCACTCCGGGCACGATACCGGATGGACGACAAGGCCGTGGCGTTCTTCGACCTGTTCGCGGGCGAGGCCCCCGGCTTCGCAGAAGCCGCCCTGGCCGTGATTCAGCGCGGCCTCGATCGCGGCGTGTCCCCGGTCTCCATTCGTGAGGCGGCTCATCTCCTGCAGCGGTACGAGCTGATGTATTGGGACGCGCTGCAGGCGTCGACGCGCTGAAGGCGTTGGAGCCGTCTCGTGTTGCGGCCACGGGGCGGCGGAGTTCCCGTGCGGTTCGTGCCGCCCTGCCGAGAATGACCCTCCCCAAATTGACCAGGCAGCGCACCCGTGTTACAGTCCGCAGGCTCCCGGCCGGAACGCGCCGCGCGTGAAGCGGGAATCTGCTGGCAGTATCGGAGGATAGCGTGCACACGGTCGTCGTGGGGGCGGGGGCCCTGGGGAGCATCCTGGGGGGATACGTCGCCGAGACCGGCGAAGAGGTGACCTTGGTGGGGCGGAGACCCCACGTGGACGCCATCCGCGCCCATGGGTTGGTCATCGAGGGCATGCGCGGTCGCCACGTGGTGCGAAATATCCGCGCGGTGACCGATCCCCGTGGGCTGGCCTCAGCGGACGCACTTATCCTGGCCGTCAAGAGTTACGACACCACGGAGGCCTTGGCCTCGCTCTCGCACTTGCGGGGCAAGATCGGCGCGGTGCTCTCGGTGCAAAACGGCGGAGGGAAGGACGAGGCGCTGGCGGAAACGTTCGGGCGAGACGCCGTGGTGGGGGCGACGAGCATCGTCGGCGGCGCTATGCCTGCGCCGGGGCGGGTGATCCATACGAGCGAGGGGGGCACCTGGATCGGTGAGTTCGACGGGCGACGTACCGCGCGAGTTGAGGCCATTGCGGAGGTGTTCCGCAAGGCCGGGTTGCGCATCGAGGTACGGGACGACATCCGCAGCGCCATCTGGTGCAAGTTGAACCAGATGGTCCCCGCTGCGGCCTTGGCCTGCGTGACCCGGCTGCACGTGCACGAGATGTATCAGGATCCGTCGCTGGCGGCGCTCTTTGTGGAATTGAGCCGCGAGGTGGCGGGGGTCGCCGCACGCTTGGATATTCCTTTGGTGGACTGTCAGGGCTTTCCCGTCAAGACGCTCTGCTCGCAACCCTTCGAGACCGCCGTGGAGTCCGTCATCGCCCGTGGCCTGGCCATGCAGGAGCGGGGGATGACTCAGGTCAAGATCTCCACCCTGCAGGACCTCGAGCGCGGGAAACGCACGGAGGCTGAGCAGGTCATCGGCTATGTCGTCGGTCTGGCAGCAGCCCACGGAGTGGCCGTCCCCAAACTCGCGTTGCTCTACCGCGTCATCCAGGGCGTGGAAGCGGCCCAGCTGGTCTCCGCGCGGGCGCGCTGAGGACAGAGGAAGGCTAACGTGGTGACTCGGAAGTCCGCTGGTGAATTCCACGGGCCCTCGGGACCGCCCCTCCCCCGCTTGGGGCCTCAATATGTCGGCGAATTTCTGACTCACGACACTAGCTCTCCACACTAAGTCACAGGTGACCATGGCCAACGATTTCCGTCAACAACTGCGCGAACGTGTCCTCATCTTCGATGGGGCCATGGGGACCTCGATCCAGGACCGCAACCTGTCCCTGGACGATTTTCAGGGAAAGGAAGGCTGCAACGAGCTCCTCGTGCTGTCGCGGCCGCAGGTCATCCGAGAGATCCATGCCAGCTTCTTGGAGGTGGGCTGCGACGCCGTCGAAACCAACACCTTCGGCGCGAGCCGCCTGGTACTCGGGGAGTACGGTCTGGCGGAGCGGGCCTACGAGATCAACCGGACCGCGGCGCGATTGGCCCGCGAGGTCGCGGCGGATTTCTCGTCGCGGGAGCAGTCCCGCTTCGTGGTGGGGGCGATGGGACCCGGGACGCGGCTCCCATCGCTCGGCCAGATCGGGTTCGACGATCTGGTGGCCATGTACGCGGAGCAGGCGCGCGGCCTGATGGATGGCGGTGCGGATGTGCTCCTGGTGGAGACGTGCCAAGATCTGTTGCAGGCCAAAGCAGCCGTCATCGGGTGCCAGGATGCCATGACCGCGGTCGGTGCGCCCCGTCCGCTCATGGTGCAGGTGACGCTGGAGCCGACGGGCACCATGCTCCTGGGGACGGAGTTGGGTGCGGCCCTCACCGCGCTGGAAAAGTACGACGTGGACGCGATCGGCCTGAACTGCGCCACCGGTCCGCAGGAGATGATGGAGCACGTCCATTTCCTCAACCGGCACTCGCGGAAAGCCATTTCCTGCCTGCCGAACGCCGGGCTGCCGCACATGGAGGGCGGACGGGCGCGTTACATGCTCACTCCCGACGAACTGGCCGACTACCATCGCCACTTCGTTGAGCAGCATGGTGTCAGTATCGTGGGCGGCTGCTGCGGCACCACGCCGGCGCACCTCAAGCGAGTGGTGGAGGTCATCGGGCGGCGCGCCCCGACCCCCCGGACCCCGGAGCATACCCCAGCGGCGTCCAGCTTGTATGCCAGTGTGCCGTTCCGACAGGATCGGAGCATCCTGATCGTGGGGGAACGGACCAACGCCAACGGGTCCAAACAATTCCGCGAGCGGCTGCTGGCCGGCGATGCGGACGGCATGGTCGCGGTGGCGCGGGATCAGGTCAAAGAGGGAGCGCACGTCCTGGATGTATGCGTGGACTACGTGGGCCGCGACGGGGTGGCGGACATGGGCGAACTGGTCGGCCGCCTTGCCACGCAGTGCACGATTCCTCTGGTGATCGACTCCACCGAGGCGCCGGTGATCGAGGCGGCGCTGAAGCGCATCGGCGGGAGGGCGATCATCAATTCCGTCAATTTGGAGGACGGGGAAGCGGGGCGTCCGGCCAAGATCTTCTCGATGGCTCGCCGGTACGGGGCGGCCGTGATCGGCCTCCTGATTGACGAAGAGGGGCAAGCGCGGAGCGTAGAATGGAAACTCCGGGTCGCCCATCGGCTTCACGATCTGGCGGTCAACAGGTACGGGCTGGAGCCGTCGGATCTCATCTTCGACGCGCTGACGTTTCCCCTCGGGTCCGGACAGGCAGACCTGCGTAAGGACGGTCTGGCCACGCTCGAGGCGATCCGGCGGATCAAGGCGGAGCTGCCCGGCGTGTACACCGTCCTCGGCGTGAGCAACGTCTCCTTCGGCTTGAAGCCGGCGGCGCGGCAGGTGCTCAACAGCGTCTTCCTCCACATGGCGGTGGAAGCGGGGTTGGACGCGGCCATCGTGAATGCGGCGAAGATCTTGCCCATGAACCGGATCGACCCGCGCCAGCGGGAGGTTGCGCGCGAGCTCATCTGCGACGAGCGTCGCGACGGCTACGATCCGCTGACGGAGTTCATGCGTCTCTTTGAGGCCAGCGCCGGGGCCCGGGCTGTCGAGGAGCGGGTGGTCCCACGAAGCATCGAGGAGCGCCTGAAGGCGCGCATCGTGGACGGGGAACGCCCCGGGCTGGAGGCGCTGCTCGACGAGGCGCTGGGCACGTACGACGCTCTCACGATCATCAACGAAGTCCTGCTTGAAGGGATGAAGACCGTCGGGGATCTGTTCGGAAGCGGCCAGATGCAGCTCCCGTTCGTGCTGCAGTCGGCCGAGGTCATGAAGGCGGCGGTCGGCTACCTCGAACGGTTCATGGCCCGCTCCGAAGGGCAGACCAAGGGGAAGATCGTTCTGGCCACGGTCAAGGGGGACGTGCACGACATCGGCAAGAACCTGGTGGATATCATCCTGACCAACAACGGCTACACCGTGGTCAACCTCGGGATCAAGCAGCCGATCCACAACATCGTGGAGGCGGCGCTCAAGGAGCGGGCGGATGCGATCGGGATGAGCGGCCTCCTGGTAAAGTCCACGCTCGTCATGCGAGACAATCTGGAAGAGCTGAACGCCCGAGACCTCTGGCGCTTTCCGGTGATCCTGGGCGGCGCGGCCTTGACGCGGGGCTACGTGGAGAACGACCTCCGGGCCCTCTATCGCGGCGAGGTGTTCTACGCTGGTGATGCCTTCGATGGCCTGCGATTGATGGGCGAGATCACATCGCGGGATCCCGTCGAGGTGCCGGCGCCTCGGATGGTGACTCGGCGACGGGCGGTCTGCGGGGCCGGTCCAGCGCCAGCGGCGGCAATTCGGCCCGTCTCGGGCGAACGCAGCGAGGTGCGCACGGACGTCCCGATTCCCTCGGCGCCGTTCTTCGGGACGCGCGTCGTGAGCGACATTCCCCTGGCCGACGTCTTCGCCTTCGTCAACGAGGTGGGGCTCTTCCGGACCCAGTGGCAATTTCACCGGGGCAAGGGGCAGAAGGATCGATTCGACGAGCTGATTCGTACCCACGTGCGGCCCATCTACGAGCGATGGAAAGCGCGCTGCGTACAGGAAGCGATCCTTGCCCCGCAGGTCGTGTACGGCTACTTCCCCTGCCAATCGGACGGCGACGACGTGATCGTCTACGAAGAAGAAGGGCGGACGCCGCGCCTGAGGTTCTCCTTCCCCCGGCAGCCCGGCGGGCGGCGGCTGTGCCTCGCGGACTTCTTTGCGGCGAAAGAATCCGGCCGGATGGACGTGGTGGGCGGCATGCTCGTGACAGTGGGGCGGCGCGCCTCCGAGGTGACGCGCCAGCTGTTCGAGGAGCACAACTACACCGACTACCTCTACCTGCACGGTCTGTCGGTGGAGTCGGCCGAGGCTCTGGCGGAGCTCTGGCACAAGCGCACGCGGGAGGAGCTGGGAATCGCCGGCGACGACTCACCCGACCTGACGCGGCTCTTCCGGCAGGAGTATCGCGGCTCGCGCTACAGTTTCGGGTATCCGGCCTGCCCCAATCTGGAAGACCAGGCCAAGCTGTTCGAGCTGCTGCAGCCGGAGCGGATCGGGGTGGCGCTGAGCGAAGAGTTCCAGCTCGAGCCGGAGCAATCCACGTCCGCCATCATCGTCCACCATCCGGAGGCCAAGTACTTCAACGTCGCGTGATGGCGGAGGGCATCTCATAAACCGCCCGGGCCAAGAAAACCCTTGCTGGGCGATCCGGGCGTGGGCTAGACTGATTTTTGGAGGCGGGCTCGGGGCCGGGATCGGTTCGGCCAGGGTCCGCGGAGATCGCGACGCGAGGGGGGCGCTAGGTACACGTGCGGGCCCCCACCTTGAGAGCCACGGTGGGCAATGGTTGAAAGAGCCCCGTGGCTTTTTGTCTGAGAGGAGCGTGCCATGACGATGTCCAAGACGTTTCATCCTCCCGCGCGCTTGCTGCTGGGGCCCGGACCCAGCAACATCGAGGATCGGGTCCTCCAGGCGATGAGCGCCCCGATGATCGGCTACTTCGACCCTGGTATGCCGGAAATCACGGGTGAGATCTCGCGGCTGCTCCGGATGGTCTTCGGCACGGCACATCCGATGACACTTCCCGTGTCGGGCACGGGAACGGCCGGAATGGAGGCAGCGATCATCAACCTGCTGGAGTCTGGAGACACCGCCCTGGTCGCCTCGAATGGGTACTTCGGCGATCGGATGGTGCAGATTGTCGAGCGGTGCGGGGCCGTTCCCGTCAAGGTGGAGGCCGAGTGGGGGCGCCCGATACTTCCGGAACAGGTGGAGGCCGGATTCAAGAGCGCGGGCGGCGCGAAGGTCCTCGCCGTGGTGCACGCCGAGACCTCCACCGGCGTCCTCCAGCCACTGGATGGCCTCCGGAAGATTGCCGATCGCTACGGCGCGTATTTCCTGGTGGACGCGGTGACGAGTTTGGGTGGCCATCCGGTGGAGGTGGACCGGCATGGTGTGGACGCGTGTTACTCGGGCACCCAGAAGGCGTTGAGCGCTCCGACGGGTCTCTCGCCCATTACCCTGTCGGATCGGGCGATGGAGCGGATCCGGCGGCGGCCGCGGAAACTCCAGAGCTTCTACCTGGATCTCGCCCTGTTCGAGCAGTATTGGATGGGGAATCCGGTCTACCACCACACGCCGCCGACCACGTTCCATTACGCCCTGCTGGAGGCGTTGCGGATTATCGAGGAGGAGGGACTGGAGGCGCGCTGGGCGCGCCACCGCGCGAATCATCTGGCACTGGTTGCCGGCCTGGAGGCGATGGGCCTGCAGATGCACGTGGAGCGACCGTACCGACTGTGGACGCTCAACACGGTAAAAATCCCGGCAGGTGTCGATGATGCCAAAGTCCGCGGCCGGCTCCTCAAAGAATTCGGCATCGAGATCGGCGGCGGGCTCGGAACCCTGAAGGGGAAGGTGTGGCGAATCGGATTGATGGGCGTCAATTCTCGGCCGAGCAGTGTGCTGCTCTTGCTGGCGGCCCTGGAGCGCATCCTGCCTGCCGAGGGATATCGTTGCGGTTCGGGGATCATGGCGGCCAACGAGGCCTATCAGGGGCAGGGGAGCGCCGGGCGAACGCCGTAGTGCGTTGGCGGGTCGGACCTGCCGGTAGAGCGTGGACGGGACACGGACACACTACAGGGGAAGCGGCGTCATCGCTTCCCCTGTAGTGTCTTATGGGGGCGAACCAGCGGATCGCGAGGGCGTACGCGGATCCGGCCCCAGGACGACGTCAACTCGGCGGTGTGCCCGGCCTCAAGACGCCTCCCGGCAGGGGGAAAACAACGGCCCGGCGTTCGGCGGCGGCCTGATACGCCCCCAGGACCATCTCGAGGGCGGCCGATCCGTCCGTGAGATCGCTTGCCGGCGGGTGCCCCGCGATCAGGCAGTCAAGGAAGGCGCGCGGGACGCGCTGGTGAATCGTCCAGAAGTCATGCGGGTCGCCGAGGTCTGTCCAGGCCGGCTCCGGGCAATCCGTGCGATACAGGCGGAGATACGCCGCCCCCGGCAGCGGGGCAGCGGAAGAGGCGCAGTCGGTGAATCCCTGCACGATGGTCCCACGGTCGCCGTAAATCTCGGTGGTGGGACCGCCGGCCACCCAGGTCCACCCGGCCTCCAAGACAGCCGTCACCCCTGCGGGGAATCGATAGATGGCTGCGCCGGTATCTTCCACCGATCTGCCGCCGGAAATCCGTCCGGGCAGGGCCACCACTTCGAAAGGATCGCCCAAGAGCCAGCGAAGCATGTCGGTCTGATGGACGCCCTCGTCCAAGAACGCTCCGCCCCCGGCTTGAACCGGATCCAGGATCCACGGCATCGTCTCGGCGAGGTCGCGCAGGGCGAAATAATGGCCGTGGCGCTTGCGGATGAGGCTGATGGGCCCGATGGCCCCTTCGCGCAGGAGAGTCCTCACGCGGTGATTGGCCGGGAGCAGGCGTTGAGGAAAGGACTGCATGTACGTCACGCCGGTCTCGGCAACCACTGAGGCCATCCGGTGGCACGCGGAGAGAGACGGCGCGATTGGCTTTTCGCAGAGGATGTGTTTGCCGGCCTGTGCCGCGGCCACAACCAGATCGGCGTGCCGGAAAGTCTCGGCACAGATCGTCACTGCCTGGACATCCGGGCGGCACAGGACGGCGTCGAGGGAGCCCTCGAACGTGGTCGCGTGACGATCTGCCGCGGCCGCACCCCGGCGGGGGTCTGCATCCCAGACCGCCCGGACGACCGCGCGGGGATCGGCAACGAGGGCTTTCGCCCAGTGCTCCTGATGGGTGTGGGAAAAGCTCAGGAGGGCAACGCCGATGGGCGGGAAAAGGCTCATCGGCGTGAGCTCCCGTCGTGTGTGACGTACCGCCGCCGCACCAGGCGGCGATTGCGATCGCGATCCTGGTACCGCAGGCTGAAGACCGCCCGGTCTTCAGCGAAGTCCTCCGGGAGGCGAAAGCGCCGCTGGATCGCCTGTCCCGGGGCCAAGTCCACCGGGGAGCACAACCCGAGCGGCTCCAGGCCGGGAATACCCGAGGCATCGAGGGAGACCGCGGAGACGGGCAGCCTCTCCAGGTCGTCGTTGAGGCAACGTAGACAGAGAATCGGTCGGGGTCCCGGTGTGATCTCCCGCGCGATTTCGAAGCGCACCTCCACCCGAGGCAGCCAGTAGAGATAGCCGCGAGCCTCGGGCAGTTCGGGAAGATAGGAGACCCAGATCGGGCTGCTCCACGCACGGTTTCCGTCAGACTGCAGCAGCCGGACGTAGTAGTAGTTGTCGGGTCGTTCGGGCACGCGAGACAGTCGCTCATTCACGACGATGCGATTCCCCGTTCCGGGCCACGTGTGCACGACCTCGCCGTTCTCGATCAGTTCCACACGGGTAATCGGGGCCGTGCCCTCTGCGTCGATCGTGTAATGGGGGAGGGTGTCCAGTGCCAGCAGACTGCCCTGCCATTCTCCATCCATGCGGAAGGCCAGGTGGATCCGCTGGGCACCCGTCGTGGCGACGGTCCGGCGATGGTAGAGAGCATCCCACAGAGCATCGCGAGTCAACGCCGGTGCGTACGCGCCGGTCAGGACGTACGGATCTCGCGGCCGATGACCGTCGCTGCCTCCCACGAGGCCCAGATGGTAGCCCCGGGCGAGCGCGTCCCGCGCGCTGCCGCCGGGGACGTTCGATCCCATGCCGATGTTGTTCAGGGGGAAGAAGGAGCCCCGCGGCTCTTCCGAGCAGCCGTGCAGCGAGACCACCTCGACGTTCCGCTCCAGGATCGGGTTGTGGACATTCCAGTTGGCGCCGCGCCGCCCGCGGGCGTATCCGGTGTGGTGAGGCGTGAGCATGGCATCCACACCCTCCAGCATCCGATACAGCTCGGGCAGCGTGCGAGGAACGCGGATCGGCTGCTCGTCGGCCAGGTAGTAGACACTCCGATCCCCGTAGCGTGCACACGACCACTCATATCCCAAGAGGGTGACGAAGCTCCCCGGGGCGTACAAGCGGCGGACGAGATCCTGCAGGGTCCGCCAGGCGGCATCCGGGACCCGGTGCAAGGCGACCACGTCACCCAGTTCGTCCGGTGTGCGCGCATCGGTGATGGAGGCCGGCCCCTTGAGCGGCTCCATGAAGGCCCGGTCGCACGGATCCGCGGTCAGAACGGCGTGGTCTGTCATGGCGTAGAAGTCGAGGCCGGCCTCATCCCGCGCTACCCGGAAGTGTTCAGCCAGCTCCCCCTCGCCATCGCTCACATTCGATTGGCGGTGCAAGTCGCCCCAGTACAGCTGATAGGCGATGTCCGTCACGCTCGGCTCCTTTCGGCGAATCCGGGGGGTGGCGGAACGGGGATTTCGCATCGCTCCTGGGCGGCGCGTCGGATGGCCTCGGCGAGCTGCAGGCACCGATAGCCGTCCGCCAGCGTGCAGGTCGGCGTGGCCTCACCAAGGACACAGTCGACGAAATGGCGGATCTCGCCGAGATGGCCTTTCTGGCGCCACTCGTCGGTGAGGGGAAACGACCATCCCTGGGGAACCGCCTGGTGCGGGCGTCGTTCTGTCGGCGTTTGGGCGGCCGCGGTTTCGGAATAGAGCGAGAGACCTGAGGCGCCCCGCCCCAGGTCCGCGATGGTGGTGCCGAGGGAACCCACCAACTCGAAACGAAGCTCCAAGCCACCCGAGTATGCCCAACTGCAGGCAAGTTGCGCCATCCCGCCGCCCGCGAATCGAGCCACGGTGAGCATGGTGTCCTCGACGCCAGGACCGAGCCGATCCCCCCAGCGAAGCCGGGCCGCCATTGCCTGCACGGATGCCACCTGATCCTGCATCAGCCACTCCGTCGTGGCCAGGCCGTGAATGCCCATATCGATCAGGGCGCCGCCTCCCGCGCGCTCCGCATTCCAGAACCAGGCCCCGTGACTGGGGCCGCTCCCCATCTCGGTGACGCGAAGGAGCAGGGGTTGACCCAGGCAGCCCTCCGTCACGGCGCGGTGCATGCGCTGCAGGGCGGGGGAAAAACGGCGGTTCTCCGCATAGACCACGATCACGCCGTGCCGCCTGACCGCCTCCACGACACGATCGGCGTCGTCCAAGGAGCTGGCAAGGGGTTTCTCGATCAAGATCGCCTTTCCCGCCTGCGCTGCCGCAATCGCTACTTCGGCATGTACGTCGTTGGGGGCGACGATGTCTACCGCTTCGATGGCCGGATCCTCGATGACATCCTGCCAGCGGCCCGAATGATGTGGGATACCGAAGCGCGCGGCGAATCGTGCGGCGGATTCGGCTCGTCCAGCCGCCACGCGACCCAGGGTGACGCGGGGATCCTGTCGGAAGCACTCAGCGTGGGCCTCCCCCATGAAACCGGCGCCGACTAAACCGACCCGAACCCCGTTCATGGGCGACGGCCTCCTTGGCGAGTGGGGAGCGTCCGCCCGACGTGGCGCAGCGTGCCGTCGCCATCTCGATAGGTTGCCAGATAGCACAGGCCG
>Ga0316622_100002036_pt1 | contig 13729 bp, 12 predicted proteins | sample OWC_Aug_OW2_C1_D_FD_207646 | JGI IMG/M metagenome (GOLD analysis project Ga0316622, IMG submission 207646) | Wetland soil microbial communities from Old Woman Creek delta, Ohio, United States - OWC_Aug_OW2_C1_D5_C | ecosystem: Environmental > Terrestrial > Soil > Wetlands | place: USA: Ohio... | reverse complement strand
GATCTCGTGCTGCTCCGGCCCACGACCATCATCCGGGGCCACGCCAACTGCCAGTTCATCTGGCAGCAGAAGGAGAGCGGGGATGCCCAGGTCCGTTGACTACCGGCGGATCTACCGCCTGATGCTGAGGACCCGCTACCTGGAGGAGGCCATCGTCCAGGAGCACAAGCAGGGCAAGACCTTCGGTCCGCTGCACCTGTGTATCGGGCAGGAGGCGGCCGGCGTCGCGGCCAGCGCCGTCCTGGCCGCGGAGGACGTCATTACCACCACGCACCGCGGCCACGCGCACTACATCGGCAAGGGCCTGGACCTGAAGCGGCTGTGCTGTGAGATCTGGGGCAAGGCCGAGGGCACGGGCCAGGGGCGGGCCGGTCACATGCTCGTCGTGGATCGCGGGACCGGCATCCTGCCTGGCTCCGGGATCGTGGGCGGGGGCTTGCCGGTGGCCGTGGGTGAGGCCCTGGCTTTCCAGATCAAGCGAGAGCCGCGGGTGGTGGTGGCGTTCCTCGGGGACGGGGCCAGCAACAGCGGCGCCTTCCACGAATCCCTCAACCTGGCCGGGCTCTGGCGGCTGCCCGTGGTGTTTTTCTGCGAGCACAACGTGTACGGCCTGACCGTCCACGTGAAGGATCACCTGAGCGTCCAGGACATCGCGGTCCGAGCCCAGGGCTACAACATGCCCGGCCTGGTCGTGGACGGCAACCGCATGGAGGAGGTGGCCCCGGTCGTGCTCGCCGCGGTGGAGCGGGCGCTGTCGGGGGCGGGGCCGAGCCTGATCGAGGCCAAGACCTATCGCCTGCACGGCTTCTCCACCTCGGACACCGGCGGGTACCAGCGGGAGGAGGATCTGGCCGCGTGGCGCGCGCGGGATCCGATCCGGCTCGGGGCCGACTACCTGCTCTCGACCGGGCTGACCACGCAGGCCGAGGTCGAGACGATGGACCGGCAGGCCCGGGCCGAGGTCTCCGCGGCGGTGGCCTATGCCCTGGCGGCGGCGGATCCGGTAGAGGTGCTGGTCCCGTCGGCCGTCTTCAAGGAGTGAGCGCATGGCGACCAGGCAGCTCTTCTTCAACGCCGCCCTCCGCGAGGCCCTGCTGGAGGAGATGGCCGCCGATCCGCGGGTCATCCTCCTGGGCGAGGACGTGGCCGTCTACGGGGGTGTCTACAAGGTCAGCCAGGGTCTGCTGGAGCGCTTCGGCCCGGACCGGGTCCGTGACACGCCGATCTCCGAGGCGGCCATCGTCGGCGCCGGGGTGGGCGCCGCCATGCAGGGCCTGCGGCCGGTCGTCGAGATCATGTACGCGGACTTCATCCCCATCGCGCTGGACCAGATCGTGAACCAGGCCGCCCTGATGTACTTCGTGAGCGGCGGGACGGTCCACGTGCCCCTGGTCATCCGGACCCAGGGTGGCTCGGGCAGCAACGCCGGGCCCCAGCATTCCAAGAGCCTGGAGGCCTGGTTCGCCCACATCCCGGGGCTGAAGGTGGTCGCGCCCTCAACGCCGGCCGAGGGCAAGGCGCTGCTCAAGGCGGCCATCCGCGACGACAACCCGGTCATCTTCTACGAGCACAAGCTCCTGTACCGGACGGTCGGGCCGGTCTCGGACGAGGAAGTCGCGATCCCGCTGGGCCAGGCGGCGGTCAAACGGCCCGGATCGGCCGTGACCCTCGTCGCCTGGTCCCGGATGGTGCTGGAGGCCCTGAAGGCGGCCGAGGCCCTGGCGCAGGAGGGGATCGAGGCCGAGGTGGTGGACCTGCGCAGCCTCTGCCCGCTGGACGAGACGACGCTGTTCGGCTCGGTGCGCAAGACCAACCGCGCGGTGGTGGTCCAGGAGGCGTGGCGGACCGGCGGCTTCGGGGCCGAGGTGGCCAGCCGCATCCAGGAGCACTGCTTCGATGATCTGGACGGGCCGGTCCTCCGGGTGGCCGGGATGGACGCCCCCATCCCCTTCTCCCCTGCGCTGGAGAAGAAGGTCGCGCCGAGCGCCGCCGACGTCGCCGACGCCGCCCGCAGGCTGTGCCGCGGCCCGGCGAGGCGGTGATCCAGCGCCGACGCCGCCCCGCCCTCGCCTGCCGAGCGGCGCCCTGCGCGCGAGCGGCGGGATGTGTCAAGGGATAGACAAAGCCCGGACGGCGCGGATGCCGGAGGGCCTTCGCCTTGACAGGGGAAGCGGCAGGAGACGATAATCGCGCGTCTGGCAGGGGATTCTTAGCCCGACTTCTTCACGAAGGACCCGTGAAGGATCCGAGCTTACCCGACCAGTAGCGCTTCCCGTAAGCCCGTATTCTCCGCGAGCTGTATCCGCGAAGAATGCGTGCTAAAGACGTCCGCGTTCGGGCAGCCCCCGCTGCCGGGGGCTGTGGCCTGGGCGGCAGCTCCGCGGTTTCTCGCCACAGTCTGACCGCTGGTTCCCGGAAGGAGTCCACATGGCAACGCGCATCGATATGCCCCAGCTCGGTCTCACCATGGAGAAGGGCACCATCCTGCAGTGGCTGAAGGCGGAGGGGGAGCAGGTCGACAAGGGCCAACCCGTGGTCCTCATCCAGACCGAGAAGGTGGAGTACGAGGTCGAGGCACCGGCGGCGGGAACCCTCCTCAAGGTTGTAGCCGCGGAGGGGGCGGAGCTGGCCGTGGGAGGGCTCATGGCGATCGTGGGAAAGCCCGGCGAGGACGTGACGTCGCTCCTGAGCGGCGCCCCTCCCGCCCCGGCCGCGCCCGCCGTCGCCGCGCCCGCCGCGGGCCCGGCCCCGGCTGCCGCGCCGTCGGCGGCTGCACCGGAGCGCGCCCCGGGCGAGCGGGTGAAGATCTCCCCGGTCGCGAAGAAGCTGGCCCAGGAGCACGGCATCGACATCAACACCCTCACGCCCACCGGCCCGGAGGGCCGCATCGTCCGCGAGGACGTCGAGCGCGCCATCGCCGCGAAGAGCCGAGAGCCGAGAGCCGAGAGCCGAGTGGAACCCAGAGCGGTGCCCGAGAGCATTCCGCTCAGCGGCATCCGCAAGGTCATCTTCGACCGCATGGGGCAATCCTGGCGCGAGGTGGCCCGCGTCACCATGTTTGCGGACACCGACATGACCGAGGTGGTCCGCCTGCGCCAGGCCAAGGCGGCGGAGTGGGAGCGGCGCTTCGGCGTGAAGCCCTCGTACAGCGATTTCATCCACCTGGCCGTGGCCAAGGCGCTGCGCGAGGAGCCAAGGATCAACTGCCGGCTGGACGGGCAGGCAGTCCGGATCCGCAAGGAGGTCCACCTGGCCTTTGCCGTGGACCTGGGCGAGGGGCTGGTGGCGGCCGTCATCCGCGACGCCGACAAGAAGTCGCTGGGCGAGCTGGCCAAGGCCGCCCGGGACCTGGCCGACCGGGCCCGCGCCGGGCGCCTGAGCCCCGACGACATGGCGGACGGCACCTTCACGGTCAGCAACCTCGGGGGCCTGGGGGTGGAGGGTTTCACGCCCATCGTCAACCAGCCGCAGGCCGGGATCCTGGGCGTCGGGAAGATCCTGGAGAAGCCGGTCGTCCTGAACGGCGGCATCCACGTCCGGTCCATGATGACCCTGTCGCTGGTCTTCGACCACCGACTGATTGACGGCGCCCCAGCCGCCAAGTTCCTGGCCAAGGTGAAGGCGCTCCTGGAGCAGCCGGCCTGGATCGGGTAGCCCAGGCTGCTGAAAAAGGCCCATCTGTCCGCCTCAGGCGGATTGGCCCGCTCGGGCACTCGTTGCGGCGTACCAGGAGTACGCCTCACTCGGCCCTTCGCGTGCCGCCTTGCATCTGGGCCTATTTGAGCAGCCTGGCGAGATGTAGGTTTCTCAGCAGCCTGCCAGGGTCGGGCGGGCTGGGAGGGGGGGACGTGGGCTTGTCGGTGCCGGCGCCGGAGATCGCGGAGGCTGATGCCGGGCCGGGACGCCTGCTGCAGATCCTGGATCTCGGGACGCAGCCCTACGGCCAGACCTTGGCCCGGCAGGAGGAGCTGGTGCGGCTCCGCCTGCTGGGGGCGGTGCCGGACACGCTGATCCTGGTCGAGCATCCGCCGGTGGTGACGCTGGGGCGGGCCAAGCGCCCCGACAACCTGCGCCTCGCGCCCGAGGCCCTGCGGGTGCAGGGGGTCGAGTTCTTCGAGGTGAGCCGCGGCGGCGACGCTACTTATCACGCCCCCGGCCAGCTGGTGGGTTATCCGATCGTCGATCTCCGCCTGCACGGGCGCGATGTCCTGCAGTTCTGCCGGCGGATCGAAGCCGCGCTCGTGGCGGCCCTGGCCGATCACGGCATCGCGGCAGGGCGCGTCCCGGGCAAGGCGGGCGTCTGGGTGGGCCGACAGAAGATCGCCTCGCTGGGCATCTCGGTGCGCCGCTGGGTGACCTTCCACGGCTTCGCCCTCAACGTGAGCACCGACCTCGCCGGCTTCGCCGTGATCAATCCGTGCGGCGAGGAGCCGGGGGTGATGACCTCGATGGTCGAGGTCCTGGGGGCTCCCGTGGCGATGGCGGGGGTCCGGAGCCGGGTCGCCGGCCGGTTTGCTGAGGCGATGGGATGCACGCTGGTTCCTGCTCTTGACGCATAGAAGGAGGCCGTCCATGACGTTCCCGAAGATGTTCCGCGTGAAGCAGCGATTCGAGGGGCCGACCTTGCGCGACATCCCGGCGGCGGTGCGGGAGCAGATCCGCGCGCTGGGGCTGCAGGGCAAGGTGAAGCCGGGCCAGACGATCGCCATCACGGCGGGGAGCCGGGGGATCGCCAACATCAACAAGATCACGCGGGCCGTGGCGGACGAGTGCAAGTCGCTGGGCCTCAAGCCCTTCGTCGTTCCCACCATGGGCAGCCACGGCGAGGCCACGGCGGAGGGGCAAAAGCGGATCCTCGAGCACTACGGGATCACCGAGGCCACCATGGGCTGCCCCGTCAAGTCCAGCATGGAGGTGGTCCGCTTCGCCGAGGTGAAGGGCACCCCGGTCTTCTGCGACAAGAACGCCTGGGAGGCGGATCACATCGCCGTGGTGGCCCGGGTGAAGACCCACACCGATTTCGACGCCGAAATCGAAAGCGGGCTCTTCAAGATGATGGCCATCGGCCTGGGCAAGCAGCACGGGGCCTCGCACTATCACCGTGCCGGCCACCACTACAGCTATGCCGAGATCTTCTACCTGGTGGGCAAGACGGTCCTGGAGTCCGGGCACGTGCTCTTCGGGCTCGGGATCGTGGAGAACGGCTACGAGGAGACGGCCAAGGTGCAGGCGCTCCTGCCCAAGGACTTCGAGGCTGGGGAGAAGGCGCTGCTTCGCGAGAGCAAGGAGTGGATGTCCAGGCTGCCCTTCGAGGACATCGACGTCCTGATCGTGGACGAGCTGGGCAAGAACATCAGCGGCGCCGGCATGGACCCCAACATCATCGGCCGCCCCTCGGTGCAGAAGGCGCCCAAGACGCCCCGCATCCGCAGGCTCTATGTCCGGGACGTCACCCCGGAATGCGATGGCAATGCCATCGGCGTGGGCATGGCGGACTTCACCACCTGGAGGCTCATCAAGCAGATCAACTACGCGGCCATGCACATGAACGCCATCACCTCGGGGGTGGCGGAGGCGGCCAAGGTGCCCATGGGCTTTCACACCGACCGCGAGGCGCTGGAGACCGCCCTGGGGATGATCGGGCTCACCCCGCCCGAGCAGGCGCGCGTGGTCCGGATCAAGAACACCCTGCATCTCTCCGAGCTGGACTGCTCGGAGGCGCTGCTGCCGGAGATCAAGGCGCACCCGCGGCTCAGCGTCGCCTCCGACCCGGTGGCGATGACCTTCGACGCGCAGGGGAATCTGCCTCACTTCTAGAAGGCCATTAGGCGATCAGGCAACTGGGCAGCTCGGCGATCGGGCGTTTGGGCAGTTCGGGACCCCGGGCCGGGGCCTTTCCGAATCGCCCAGTGGCCGAGTTGCCCAGTTGCCTCTCCGACCGGAGGGACGAGATGCCCGGATACTTTGTCATCCCGAGCGAGCTGAAGCCGAAGGCGCTCCTCCCGGGGGCGGATTTCCGCATCGCCTGGGGGGAGAAGATCATGCTCTCCTTCGTGAAGATGGGGCCCGGCGGCGTCGTGCCGCCCCACAGCCACCCGCACGAGCAGGGCGGCCTCTGCCTCGAGGGCTCCATGGAGTTCACCATCGGCGGCGAGAGTCGGATCCTCCGCAAGGGCGAGGGCTGGATGATCCCGGGCGGGGTGACGCATTCCGTGCGCGCGCTGGACGAGGGTGCCTACGCGCTGGACATCTTCTACCCGCATCGCGAGGAATACAAGTAACCCGTGCTCATCGAAGAGAGCCGCCAGGCGCTCGCCGCCCTGCGGCCCCAGCCCCGGGGCGCTGCGCGCCCGAGACGGAGGTCGAATGCCACACGCCGCCAGTAAGTGGAAGGCCGTCACGACCGACCAGCACCGCTTTCCTCTCCAGGCCGAGAAGGAGGTCCTGGCGCGGGTGGGGGTCGAGATCGTGCCCGCCGCCTGCAAGACCGAGGACGAGACGATCGCCGCCTGCCGGGATGCCCACGCCATCCTGACGGCGTCGGCCCCGTTCAACCGCCGGGTCATCGGCGAGCTGAAGGAGGCCCTGGTCATCTGCCGCTACGGGATCGGCGTGGACACCGTGGACATCCCGGCGGCGACCGAGGCCGGCATCCTCGTGGCCAACGTGCCCGATTTCTGCTTTGACCAGGTGGGGGACACGGCGATGAGCCTGATCCTGTCCGTCCCCCGCAAGGTGACCTACCTCAACAACCTGGTCAAGCGGGGCGTGTACAAGCGCGACCTGGCCGTCCCGATCTACAACTTCCGTGGGGCCACCCTGGGGCTGGTGGCCTTCGGCAACATCGCCCGGAACGTCTGCCTGAAGGCCGTGGCTTTCGGCTTCCGCGTCATCGCCTATGATCCGTACGTCAAGCCGGAGAGCGTCGCCCAATACCCGGCCAAACTGGTGGACTTCGACACCGTGCTGAAGGAAGCGGACATCGTGTCGGTGCACACGCCGCTCACCCATGAGACCCGCCACATGTTCAACGAGGCCACCTTCCGCAAGATGAAGCCGACGGCCTACTTCATCAACACGGGTCGCGGACCGGTCCACGACCAGAAGGCCCTGACCCGCGCCCTCACGGAGGGCTGGATCGCGGGCGCGGGCCTGGATGTCCAGGAGAAGGAGCCGGTAGACCCGGAGGACCCCATCCTGAAGCTGGACAACGTGGTCTTGACGCCGCATTATGCCTCCTACACGGAGGAGGCGTATCACGAGCTCCGCGTCAAGACGGCGGAGAACGCCGCGGCGGTCCTGCGCGGGGAGTGGCCGAAGTACCTCTACAATCCCGAGGTCAAGGCACACGCGCGGCTGACGAAACGCCGATAACCAACCTCACGAACCAGGGAGGGTGACCCCATGAAGCTGAAGGGCAAGAAGGTTGCGGTGCTGGCAGAGAACATGTACCAGGAGATGGAGCTCTGGGTGCCGTACTACCGGCTCAAGGAAGAAGGGGCCGAGGTCAAGATCGTGGCGCCCGAGAAGAAGACCTACGAGAGCAAGAACCACTACCCCGTGACCGCGGATGTCGCGGCCAGCGAGGTTTCCGCCAAGGACTTCGACGGGGTGGTGATCCCCGGCGGTTACGCGCCCGACATGATGCGCCGCCACAAGGCCATGCTGGACCTGGTGAAGGGCTGCTTCGAGCAGGGCAAGCCGGTGGCGGCCATCTGCCACGCCGGCTGGGTGCCGATCTCGGCCGGGATCCTCAAGGGCAAGACGGCGACCTGCTTCTTCGCCATCAAGGACGACATGATCAACGCCGGCGCCAAGTACGTGGACCAGGAGGTCGTGGTGGACGGCAACCTGATCACGTCTCGCAAGCCGGATGACCTCCCGGCCTTCTGCCGGGAGCTGGTCAAGGCGCTCGAGAAGTAGCTAGCCCGGACTATTCACGAAAAGCCCGTGAATACTCCGGGCTTACATCCCAATGGCCAATCCCGCGGCGGGATAACGCCTGGTGGGAGCTGCGTCGGGTACCTGTCCCGCGTCCCGCGGGAGGGGTGCAGGGCCGCGGTGCACCGGCGACGCGTGATCCGTCCCGGAACACCAACCGCAAGGGTTTGTCTTAAGCCCGCATTGTTCGCGGGCCGTATTCGCGAATAATGCGGGCTAGGTGCGGGGCGGCCGGGGGAGGGATGCCGGCCGCCCCGCGGGTTTTTCACTGGACGGAATCGTGAGACCATTGCGTTAGGAGCGTTTCCCATGCGTCTGCCCAGGCTCTACCGCGTCCGCCAGAAGCTGAACCCGCCCGTGGTGACGGATATCGCCGCCGCGGTGACCTCCGAGATCCGGAAGCTCCCGCTGGCCGGCCGCCTCACGCCCGGTGGGCGGGTGGCCGTCACCGGGGGGAGCCGCGGGGTGGTGAACATCGCCGCGATCCTCAGGGCGACCTGCGACGCGCTGAAGGCGCTGGGCGCGAAACCCTTCATCGTCCCGGCCATGGGGAGCCACGGCGGGGCCACCGCCGAGGGCCAGGTCGCCGTCCTGGCCCGCTACGGGGTCACGCCCGAGCGCATGGGGGTCCCCATCCTGGCCTCCATGGAGACGGTGGAGATCGCCCGCATGGACTGGGGCCTGCCGGTCCTGGTGGACAAGCACGCCACCGAGGCCGACCACATCGTCCTGGTCAACCGGGTGAAGCCGCACACCAACTTCCGGGGCCACGTGGAGAGCGGCCTGATGAAGATGCTGGTCATCGGCCTCGGCAAGCACCAGGGGGCGCTGCTGGCCCACCGGGCGGCAATCGATGTTGGCCTCGACCGGATGGTCCCCGAGGTGGGGCGGGTGTCCCTGGCGCGCCTGCCGATCCTCTTCGGCCTCGCCAGCGTCGAGAACGCCCGGCACCAGACCGCCCTCGTCGAGGCCATGCTCCCCGAAACGATCGAGACCACGGAGGCCCGGCTGCTGACCGAGGCCTGGCGGCTGCTGGGGCGGATTCCCTTCGAGTTTCTGCACCTGCTCATCGTGGACGAGATGGGCAAGGACGTCAGCGGCACCGGCATGGACCCCAACGTCATCGCCCGGATGTACCTCTACCCGAACGAGGAGCCCAAGAGCCCCCGCTACGTCCGGATCGTCGTGCGCGACCTGACGGCCAAGACCGCCGGCAACGCCGTCGGCATGGGCCTGGCCGATTTCACCACCCGCCGCCTGGCCGACAAGGTCAACTTCCACTACACCTACACCAACGCACTCACCGGCCTGTCCCCGATGCGGAGCAAGATGCCCATCGTCTTCGAGACCGACCGCGAGGCCATCGAGGGCGCCCTCAAGACCATCGGCCTGACCGAGCCGCCGGACGCCAAGATCGCCCGCATCAAGAACACCCTGGCCCTGGAGTACCTGCACGTCTCGGAGCCGCTCCTGGCCGAGATCAAGGGGCGCCAAGACCTGGAGATCCTGGAGGGGCCGTTCGATTTCCAGTTCACGCCGGCCGGGGATCTGGCCGAGAGCTACCCGGTCGGCTTCGGCGAGCACGCCCCGGACGTCGTCCCGGATTGAACCGGGGCGACCGGGAGCCGCCGAGCGAGCCCCGCCTGGCAGAAGCCTGCTGAAAAAGGCCCATCTGCGGCGTTGGCGCGCCTCGGCACTCGCTGCGGCGTACCCCCAGTACGCCTGGACCCACCTCCGGTGGGTACCCCGCCTGTGGCACGCCGCCTTGCATCTGGGCCTTTTTGAGCAGGCTCCGGAAGCGACTGTTTCAACAACGCGTCAGGCGTTTGCCGACAAAGGGGCGCTGGATCAGGCACCTCCCGGAATCCTGTTGACGCCGGATTCCAAATCGTAGTACGTGCAAGGGGCACTGCCGGGAAATCCCCATCTTGCGCTGGCGTCACGCGGATCGTCCGATGCCGGTGCGCTGGTTCGCCTCAACAACAGGAGGTGTCCGATGCGTCACGTTCCCCGATCCCTGCCCATGATCCTCTTGGCTGCCTTCGCGTTCCTCGTGGCGGCCATGGGGATCCCAGCCGGGACCATGGCGGCCACCGAGGTTACCATCTGGACCGCCTTCCCGGACATGCACGACTCCGTCGTGAAGATGGCCGAGAAGTACATGAAGGAGAACCCCAACATCAAGATCACGGCCACGCTGTTCCCGCAGCGTGCGCAGGAGGAAAAGGTCGCGGTCGCGCTGCCCGCCGGCCAGGCGGCCGACCTGATCGAGCTGGACAAGTTCGAGCTGTACCCGTACTACCTGAACGGGTTCCTGGAGCCGCTGCCCCCCGACATCGAGGCCTGGGTGAAGAAGAACTGGCCCGAGTACGCCGTGAAGAACAGCACCGCGAATGACGGGAAGCTCTTCAACTTCCCGTGGTACAACGGCGTGAAGATGATGTTCTACAACAAGGACTACTTCAAGGAGGCGGGCATCACCAAGCTGCCGACGACCGTGGACGAGATGATCGCCGCCTCGAAGAAGCTGACCAAGTACGATGCCAGGGGCAACGTGACCCGCGCCGGGCTCGACTACCGGGTCATGGGTGGCGGCGCCGGCACCAGTCAGAAGTACTGGACGCAGGCCATGATCCCCTACGGGGCCAAGGTCATCGAGCCGGTCGGCGGCAAGTGGCGCGCCGGATACAACAACGAGGGCGGGCGCAACGCGCTGAAGATGTACATCGATGCCCTCTACAAGGACAAGGTGGTGGCCTTCGACCACAAGCACGATGCCGAGGCCTTCGGCCTGGGGATCTCGGCGATGTTCCAGCGCGAGGCCTGGGTGGTGGGGTACCTGGAGAAGGAGGCGCCGAAGCTGAACTACGGGGTCTTCCCGATGCCGAAGGGCCCGGGCGGCTGGGGCACGGTCGGCAACACCATGGGGCTGGCGGTTTCGAAGTCCAGCAAGGTGAAGAAAGAGGCCTTCGCCTTTGCGAAGTGGATGATGGAAGCCCCGCAGTCCGTCTTCCAGTACGACTATACCGGCTGGCAGCCGTTCCCGACCGCCTACGACTACAGCAGCCTCTACAAGAAGAAGCCCGCGCTCAAGGAATTCATCGAGTACTCCAACAAGGCGGGGCACACGGTGTACGATTACGAGAACATGCCCGCCATCTCCGAGGTCCACAACCGGATGGCGGAGCGGATCATGGCCGCCTTCAAGCGCGCGGACCTGAAGGACAACCCCCAGGGGATCGCCAAGGTCGTGAGCGAAACGGCCGAGGAGACGAACCGAGTCCTGGCGGATCACGGGATGCTGGGGAAGTAACCCCGAACGAGATTGCTCGGAGGTCTCATGGCCTCGCAGGGCAGTTCAGTGTCCACGCCACCGGTACGCGCGACGGACCCGGGGGCCCCGCAGGGGGCCCCCGCCCGTCGCGGGGGCGGCTCGCTGCGCGCGCTTCGCAAGAGCCAGCTGGCCTTCCTGCTGTGGATCTTCGCGCCCGTCATCGCGCTGTTCGTCATCATCCGCGTGATCCCCATCTTCGTCATCCTGCTGTTCTCGTTCACGAACTATTCCATCACCAGGGCCTTCTGGCGGTGGACGGGCCTCGTGAACTTCGAGCGGCTGATCGGGGACAACAACTTCCTCGTGGCCCTCTGGAATTCGACCGTGTACGTCCTGGTGGCCGTCCCGGCGGAAGTCCTGCTGGGGCTCTTCTTCGCCGTCCTGCTCAGCCGGCGCGTGCGCTTCGAGTCCTTCTACGAGACGCTCTACTTCCTGCCCTACATCATCCCCATGGTGCCCGCCGCCATCATCTGGAAGTGGATCTACGCCCCGGGCTCCTTCGGTCTGGCCAATCACTACCTCGAGTTGCTCGGGTTCGGCCGGGTAGGCTGGCTGACCAATCCCAAGATTGCCCTCCTGGCGGTGATCGGGATGCACGTCTGGAAGAACCTGGGCTTCTTCGTCATCGTGTTCCTGGTGGGGCTCAAGAACGTCCCCAACGATGTGAAGGAGGCGGCGTCCATCGACGGTGCGTCGCAGTGGGCACAGGTCTTGCGGGTAGAGCTGCCCCTCCTGAAGCCGATCATCCTGTTCGGCGCCGTCATGGCGACGATCTGGGCGTGGTCGGCCTTCACGGAGGTCTACATCATGACCCAGGGCACCGATGTCTCCACGGGGACGGAGATCGCGGTGCTGGTCTTTCGCATCTACCAGGAGGGCTTCCGCTTCTACAACATGGGCTACGCCTCCGCCATCTCGTTCGTCCTGTTCGTGATCTCCCTGCTCTTCGTCCTGGTCCAGTTCTGGCTGTTCCGCGGCTGGAAGGAGGAGGGGTCCTGATGCGCCAGCCGCGGTACACCGTCCTTTTGCACGTGGTGCTCATGGTCACCAGCCTGGCCATGGTCTTTCCGCTGGTCTGGGTGTTCCTGACCTCGTTCAAGACCTCGCAGGACATCATCCGGGCCACCCCCACCCTGCTGCCGGAGACCTGGACGCTGGAGAACTACGCCAGCCTCACGCAGACCGCCCCGTTCGCGCGCTTCTTCCTCAACAGCCTCATCATCTCCGGCGTCTCGACCCTCTTTATCATCGTCACCTGCTCCTCCGCGGGCTTCGTGTTCGCCAAGTACCGGTTTCGCGGCAAGAACTTCTTCATGCTCCTCGTCATCTCAACGATCCTGATCCCGCTGCAGACCTACATGATCCCCCTGTATCTGCTCACCCGCTGGCTGGGCTGGATCAACACCTACCAGGGGCAGATCTTCCCGCTGATCATCATGTCGTCCGGGATCTTCTTCCTGCGCCAGAACATCTTGACGATCCCAGACGAGCTGCTGGATGCGGCGCGGATCGACGGGGCGTCGGAGTTCGGGGTCTACCGACAGATCATCCTGCCCCTGACCGTCTCGCCGCTCGCCGCCATCTCCATCGTGAACTGGGTCTACACCTGGAGCATGTTCATCTGGCCGCTGGTCGTCGCCAACAGCGAGGACATGTTCACGATGGAGCTGGGCCTCATGTACTTCCAGCGGCAGTTCATCACGCTGTACGGCGGGATCATGGCCGCGTGCGTGGTGACACTCTTGCCGGTCCTGGTGGTCTTCCTGATGTTCCGGACCCGCATCATTGACGGGATTGCCTACACGGGGATGAAGACCTAGCCCGGAGAATTCACGAAAGGGCCCGTGAATTCTCCGGGCTAACTGACTTTCCCACAGCTTCCGCAAGCAGGGGCGCGAATGATGCAGGCTAGGCCTGAGACCGGCCCATCCGCGCCGACTTTGGGCTGCCGCTGACGTCTTTCCGGGTCCTAGGATCCTCCCGATCCATGGGATTGGCCAGTAGCCCGGATTATTCACGAAGGACACGTGAATAATCCGGGCTTACTTGGCCGGTGGCCATTCCCGCCTGCAGCGGGAGGATACTCGGTGGTGGGCGGATCGGGCACCCCTCCCGCGTCCCGCGGGAGGGGTGCCGTGTCACGGAGCACCGGCAATGCTTGATCCGTCCCAGACCGCCGATCGCAAGGGTTTCTGTTAAGCCCGCATTGTTCGCGGGTTCCATTCGCGAATAATGCGGGCTCGCGAGGTGCACACCATGCCTACGAGCGCTGCGCGCAAGGTCCTGATGGGCTCGTTCCAGTTCGGCGAACGGGGCGCCCCGTTCATTCAGCGGCTGGAGGAGGCCGGGCTGGAGGTCATCAGAAATCCCTATGGCCGGCTGCTCACCGAGGACGAGGTCATCGCCCACCTGCCGGGGGTCCTCGCCACCTTTGCCAGCGTCGAGCCCTACACG
>Ga0316622_100002035_pt1 | contig 13730 bp, 11 predicted proteins | sample OWC_Aug_OW2_C1_D_FD_207646 | JGI IMG/M metagenome (GOLD analysis project Ga0316622, IMG submission 207646) | Wetland soil microbial communities from Old Woman Creek delta, Ohio, United States - OWC_Aug_OW2_C1_D5_C | ecosystem: Environmental > Terrestrial > Soil > Wetlands | place: USA: Ohio... | reverse complement strand
CTGGGCGATCGTCGGCTTGCCCGTGATGCTGGTCGTCATGATCGCGCTCATCGCGCTGGTCGTCGGGATCCCCCTCGTGCCGCTGGTCGCCTTCCTCATGTTCATCGTCCCGCTGCCCGGCTACATCATTACGGCTCTCCTGATCGGTGACGCCCTGCAGGGGAGAGACGGGCCCGCGGCCGAAGGTGAGCCCCGGCGCGGACAGGGCAGAGCCTACCTGGTCGGCCACGTGCTCCTGACCGTGCCGTGGCTGTTGATGCTCCCCATCAGCGTGATCCCCGGCCTGAACCGGCTGTTCTTGCTGTTGCTGCTGCTCGGCTGGGGCATCATCACGCTCGCGGTTGCCTTCGGCTGGGGGGCGTTCCTGCTCTCGCGCTTCGGCACACGTCCTCCGACAATCGAAGGCATGGTGACGCCGCCGACGGAAAGTCAGGAGATCGTGCCCGCCTCGTAAGTCGTCGAGAGCTGTCCGCAGGCCGCGTGGATATCTGCCCCTCGGCTTTCCCGCAAGGTCACCGCTGGACCGAGGGGCAGCATCGTCTGATAGAAGACGTCCACGCGCTCGGGCGGAGAGGGCTGAAGCGCCGAGCGCGGGTGGGCGTTGAGGCGAATGAGATTGATCTGCGCGCCGCATTCGGCGGCCAGGCGCGCGAGCCGCCGGGCATCCCCGAGCGAATCGTTGACTCCCGCAATCAGGATGTACTCGAGCGTGACGCGACTGCCGGTCCGGCGCCGGTATTCGGCGAGTGCCGGCAACAGGGTCTCGATCGGGTAGCGCCGGTTGACGGGCATGAGCGACGACCGGGTCTCGTTGTCGGTTGCGTTCAGGGAAAGCGCGAGGCGAACAGGAATCCCCTCCTCGGCCAGCGCGCGGATCCTGTCCGGAAGCCCCACCGTGCTCACCGTGATGCGCCGGTATCCAACGGCCAGTCCCGCGTCCTCGTGCATCACGCGAATCGCGCCGACGAGCACCTCATAGTTGTCGAGCGGCTCTCCCATTCCCATGAAGACGAGATTGAAGAATCCCTGCCCTCCGCGCGCACGCAGATCGTCTCGCAGCGCGAGCACCTGCGAGAGGATCTCCTGGACCGTGAGGTTGCGGCGGAAGCCCATGGCGCCGGTCGCGCAGAAGCGGCAGCCGAAGCCGCAGCCTGCCTGCGTGGAGATGCAGAGCGTGTCTCGCCGCGGCGCGCGCAGGAGGACTGCTTCGATGCGCTGCGAGGGGGACAGTTCGAAGAGGAACTTGACGGCCGTCCCGTCCGTGGACGTCTGACAGGCGATGACCGGAAGGCGGGCGAGCGTGTGTGCCGCCGCCAGTCGGTCGCGAAGCGACTTGGAAAGGGTGGTCATCGCGGCGAAGTCCCCGACGCTCTTCTGGTAGATCCAGGTGGCGACCTGCCGGGCCCGGAAAGAGGGTTCGCCCAAGAGGGCCGGGAGAGTGGCGATCTCGGCGATCGCGAGACCGATCAGGCTGGGGCGGATTTCAGGCGGGTGGGTCATGGCGAAGATGCCTCCGGCTGGGGAGGATGCCAGAGGCTCCCGGCCCGGGAAAGCCCCTGGATTGTGGCGGCCAGGTCGGGTGGTTCCCCGTTGCAACTGCCTTGAAATGTGGTTCTTGGGTCGTTCCCGCAGTGCTGCATCGGCCCCCGAGAGGGCCCCGGTCTGTCGAACTCCCGCGGATGACGCATTCTGCGCGGAGCCCTCTTTCCATCTTGGACGCCATGACCCGAACCTCCCGGCCCCGACCTGCGTATAAACAGTCATGAGTGCACGATCTCTCCAACACGGCCGATCATTGAAGGGGGGCAGCCCCTCCGTTCGAACCCTGCCGGACGGCGCCGGTCCGGACGCCTTGACAAGGATCGCGGAAGGGCATAAAGTGTTCTTGTAGACAGGGGTACTCCCCCCTGCAGGTTTGGCAGCGGGCGCTCTCGACTGGTGACCTGCCCTGATCACGGGTGGGGCGCTCGCCTCGCGGAGAGGAGGCGGAAGTATGCGGCCACGATCGCACTTCCCCGGGCGGCTTTGGATAGGCGCGTTGTTGATCTTCATGCTCGTACTGCCGGTGATGCAGCAGGCGCTGGCCGCCAGTCACCCGTCGACGGAGTGTGCCGCCGATCAGCATCTGCAGTTGAAAGGGCAGGACAACGGCGGTGACGGTGGCAAGGATGTACCGAACTCCGGCGACGGAGACCCGGACGATTATGGAAGGATCCAATCGCTGGTCACGAGGCTGATCTTGGTTCTGAGTGGTTGCTGGCACTAGTCGTTTCCATCCTGGCGCGAGACAAGAGATGCCGGGAGAAGGAAGGAAAAAGCACCGGGAATTCGCGGGTCGAGGTTCGAGGTCCCCCCTTGCTTCCTCCCGTGATACCGACGCCCTTTTCAGGGCCCTGCCGGAGGTAGAACACCTCCTGCGGATCGCTGCTGTCCATCAAGTCGCGGACAGCCCGACCGCGGCTCTCGAATCCCTCGAGCAGGCTCTCGTTCTGGCGGAAGGCGCGGATGCGCCCGCCGAGGCCCGAGCCGAAATCCTCCTGCGGATCGCCGATTCCCTGCGCCGTCGCGGACAGCTTGATCAAGCGCTTGCCCGAGGCCAGGAGGCTCTCGAGCTCGTGCCGGTCGGCCGCGATCCGATCCTGCGCGGGCGGATCCTCTCGCGCCTCGGAGACATTCTGGGCGGATTGGGTCGCTACGACCAGGCGCTCGCTTCCTGCGAAGAAGCCTATGAGCTGCTGCGCTCGACGAGCGAGCACGGCGAGATCGGCTTCCTCGAGATCGCGCGCGGCACGATCTGCAGCCGCCGCGGCGACGTTCTTCGCAGCCGGGAGTGCTTCGAGAGCGCGCTCTTCTGCTTCCGCCGCATCGATCATCGGGAAGGCATCGCGCTGGCCTTGAACAACCTGGGCCTGCTGCTCAAGAACGGCCCGAACTGGGCCGATGCCCGCGATTTCCTCACCCGGGCGCTCGCCGTCAGCGAAGCGGCCGGCAACTACACGCGCGTCGCCACGCACTCGGTCAACCTCGGCATCCTCTACACGAAGCTGTGCGATTGGGAGCTTGCCGAGGAGCACCTGAACCGGGCCGTGTCGATCAACCGGGAGGTGGGGAACAACTTCGCGTTGGCAAAAGCGCTCCTCGCTGCCGGTTTGATGCACCGCCGCCGTGGCGTTCGCGAGCGGGCGGCCGCACTCTTCGGGGAGGCGCGCGAGATTGCCGAACGGTACGGCTACGGGCGTGAGCGCGTGCTGTGCGACGAGTTCGAGGGCGATCTCCACGCCGACGAAGGGCGCATCGAGCAGGCGCGCGCGCAATGGTCGCACGCCCTGCAGGCCGCGACGGAAGTGGCGCCTGACGGAGATCTCGTCGCCGAGATCAAGCATCGGCTGGCGCAGCTCGACGTTCGCGAAGGCCGATTCCCGCAGGCGCGCACGCTCGCGGTCGAGAGTTTTCGCGGCGCTCGCGCGGTCCGCGCCGAGACGGAAGCCGGCATCGCGCTGCGAGTCCTCGGCGAAGCGCTTTCCCGCTCCGGCGCGCTCCGGCCGGCCACGCGCACGCTCGAGCGTGCGCTCAGGCTGATCGAGCGGACGCCCGAGCGCTATGAACAGGCGCTCACGCAGATCGCGCTTGCCCGCCACCTGGGCCGCGTGCATGCGCAGGAAGGCGACGCCGCGCCGGAGAACCTGCCGGCGCGGGCGATCGAGCTCGTGCAGAAGGCCTGGACGTTCTTCGCCTCGGCCGATCTCAAGGAGCCGGCGACGGAGGCGCTCGTCGAGCTCGCCCAGCTGCGCGTCGAGCTGGGGCGTCTCGACGACGCGCTGCGCGACATCGCCCGGGCGCACAATCTCGCCGAGCAGACGGGCCGGAGGGATCTGCTCCGCCGCCTGGAAAGCCTGCGCGAACTGCTCGAGGAACGCTCGGCCAAGACTGCGCACCTCGCCTCGCCGGAAGCCGATCTGATCGAGCAATGGGGCCGCCTCTTCGGGGGCGACGCGACGCCTGAAGACTGTCTCGAGAAGATGCTGCACTTCGTCGTGAACCGGCTGGAGAGCAGCGTTGCTCTCGTCGCCTCGCCCGGAGAGAAGGGCGGCTATGACGTCGAGGCGACGATCGGCCTGCCGCGCGAGCAGGCGCGTGAGGTCGTCGATGAGGTCGCTCCCTTCATCGGGGAGAACGGTCTCTGCCTCGCGACCGAGCTGGCGGCGGATTCGCGATTCACGGGGCACGCGGAGGGCATCCTGGCCGGGGTCCGTTCGCTGGCCGCATTGCGCGTGCGGCTGCCCGAAGGGGACGGGTTGCTCTACCTCGACCGGCGCGCGGCCGGCGCCAAGCCGTACGGCTCTTCCGCGCTGCACTTGCTCAGCGTGTTGACCGCGCTCCTCGGGCTCGGGCTCGTCCAGATCCGGCGCGAACGCGATATCCGGCGGCAGCGCCAGTCGCTGCTCGACGAATCGGCCCGCGGTCCCTTCGCCGCGTACATCACCTGCCATCCGCCGCTGAAGCAGATCTTCGCCCATCTGACGCGCGTCGGCGAATCGACGGCGAGCATCATCCTCATGGGCGAGACGGGAACGGGCAAAGGGCTGCTTGCCCAGTGCATCCATCAGGCGAGCTCGCGCCGCGAGCGTCCGTTCGTCACGGTCAACTGCGCGGCCCTGCCCGAGCCGTTGCTCGAAAGCGAGCTCTTCGGCCACGTCCAGGGGTCCTTCACCGGGGCGATCCGAACGAAACGCGGACTCTTCGAGGTGGCCGACGGGGGCACGCTGCTGCTCGACGAAATCTGCCGCGCCAGTCTGGCGGTGCAGGCGAAGCTGCTCCACGTGCTCGACTCGAGGGAAGTGCGCGCGGTCGGAGCGACGCACGGCCGGCGGGTCGATACGCGCGTCATCTGCGCCAGCAACATCGATCTGCACGAGGCGATCCGGCAAGGCCGCTTCCTCGAGGATCTCTTCTATCGCTTGAACGACTTCAGCGTCGAGCTCCCTCCGCTGCGCGAGCGCCGCGAGGACATTCCGTTGCTCGTCCAGCATTTCTTCGCCGAGGCGGCCCGCGAGATGGGCAGGCAGCCGAAGGGGATGTCCCGCGACGTGATGCAGCTGCTCCTCGATCATGCGTGGAGGGGGAACATCCGCGAGCTGATGCAGGTCGTGCGCCGCCTCGTTGCCCTGAGCGAGGATGGCGTTGCGATCACGGCCGAGCTCCTGCCCGCCGGATTCGCCGCTCCGCTGCCTGGACCCGCCCCGCAGGCCGAGTCGGCCGACGACGCAGCGGACGGCTACCGGATCAACGAGGGCACGAACGGCAAGGGGCTGCACGGCGCCGTGGCGATTCTCGAGCGGAGGCTGATCGCCGAGGCGCTCATCGCGGCCGGCTGGAATCGTTCGGAGGTGGCGCGCCGTCTGAGGATCAGCTATCCGAGCATTCTCGCGAAGATCAAGCGCTACGGCCTGGTTCCGCCGGATGGCATGTCCGCCCGCTAGTGCCTCGCCTCGTCTGCCCCACTGGTTTCGACGGCCTCCGAGTGAGAAGTGAGTTTACAAAGGAGCTTTATAGATCGCATCTTCCTTACCGAGAAGCGGATACCCGCTTTTGGCCGGCGATCTGGAAAGGTTCTTTCTACCGGGCGCCAGGATCGGGCTCGTTTCCCTCGTTCGACACTGGCGGGAGCGATTCGGGTCCGTTGCTGTAAGTTCTTGAAATAATGGAAATTACCGCTTAGCTCCTCCCGAACGGAAAAACAAAACGGGCTGCATTTCCGGCATGCATCCTGCACGACACTCATCGCGGAGGGGGGACCTCCAGAAGACCTCTGGGCCGTCGGAACCGTCCAGCCGCACCGCAGGGTTGGAGTTGTTGGAAGGTCCGCCGGCCCGGCAAGATAAGGAGGTGGGTGGCCAGGCGGTGCCAGACCAAAGGATGGGGGATGTCCAGGCTGTCCCGGTTCTTGGATTCACCCACCTCCTTCTCGATAACCCGCCATGAGGATCGGCCCGCCATAGGGCCGGTTCTCGTTTAGGCCCGCTCTCGCTGCGATCCGCTGGCTCCCGTCCGCACTTCTCCGTAGAACACTTCGCACCTCGATGTGTAGTAGGCTGCGGAGCGGCATGGTCAGTCCATCGGAAAGCCGGTGAGTTCGAACCCGGGCGGTTGCAGTGCGCGTTCCCGCCCGAGCGAGGAGGGAAGACCAGGATGTTCGACAGATTGAGATCGATAATGACGACTCCGTCCCCTCTGCGCATCTCCTCCGCCCGCCTTCCCTGGGCATTCGGCCTCCTGGCCCTGCTGGTCGTTCTCGCTCCTGCCTGCGATGACGACGACGACCGCATCTGCCCCACCTGCCCGGGCCGTGCCGACGACCCGGCCGCGCCGCGCGGGCTCTATTCGATCACCGGTGACGCGGAGGTGACGCTCGTCTGGTACGCGAACACGGAAGCGGACCTGGAGAGCTACGCGATCTACCGCAGCGAGAGCTACGATGGGGAATACGACCTGATCGGAGAAATCGACGCCTGCGAGTCGTGCTATCAGGAAGAGGTCACGGTCGAGGCGGCGAACGGGGTGCGCTGGTTCTATGCCGTCGTGGCCATCGACCGTTACGGCAATGAGAGCGAGCTCAGCCTCGAGGAAGTGTCGGACACCTCGCGCCCGCAGGGGCACGCCTCGATCTCGAACTCCCTGGTCGACGTGGAGGGAGCCGGCTTCGACCTGAGCCGGGCCGAGGTGGTGGATGCCGATGCCGAACGGGCGGACTTCTTCTACTCGTTCGACGAGCTGGGCGGGTTCATCACGGCCGGCAGTCTGACCGCCAACGCGACCGGGATCCAGGACATGGGCTTCACCGCCGATTTCGACGAGATCGGCGCGGCGCCCGTCGAGGGCTGGTCGCCGGTCCAGCAGGTGGAGGCGATCGAGGGCCACACATACGTCCTTTGGACTCGCGACGACCATTATGCGAAGATCCGGGCGACCGACGTGGCCCAGCAGCAGATCACCTTTCAGTGGGCCTACCAGACGCAGGCGGGCAACACCGAGCTGAAGAGGCCGCTCGAGCCCTGAGGAAGGAATCGGGCTCGAGGCCCGGGAAGTGGCGGAAAAGCGGCGTGTGACGGGAAAGTCGCTCGCGCGAGGACTCGGTCGAACCCGGGAGCATGAGGAGGAAGGCTTGAAGAGACCGACGCTGCAGCGGTTCGCTCGCTTGGTCCTGATCATCGCCGCATGCGCGGCCGTTCTCGGGATGCCGGACGCCCGCGCGGCGACCGGCTTGGCGTTCCTGAAGAACGGTGCCGACGCCCGCGCGGAACTCCTCGGCCAGGCAGTGACCTCCGTCGTGGGAGACGCATCGGCCTCCTACTGGAACCCGGCCGGCCTGGCGCTTCTCTCGCAGCCGCAGCTGTTGCTGTGCCATGTGGAGAGCTTCGCCGATCTGCGCCAGGAGTTCGGCGTCATCACGCAGCCGCTCGGCTCTATGACGGCCGCGCTTTCGTTCAACGGAATGTGGGCCGAGGACATGGAGGGCTACGACGGCTCCGCCAATCCCACCGGTACGCTGAGCTGGTCCTCCTACGAGGCCGCCGTGGCCCTTGGACAGCGTGTGTCGACGCAGCTCGCGCTCGGCGCCTCGATCGGGTACCTGCGTGAGAGCATCGGGCAGTACGGGGCGAGCGGCTGGTCCTTGGGAGCGGGCGCGCAATGGGCGCCTCTGCGCACGCCGGCGCTGCGTCTCGGCCTCGCCGTCCGCAACATCGGCCCGTCCATGAAGTTCATCGACGACGAGTTCCGCCAGCCGTTGACGGTGCAGGGCGGGGCGTCGTGGCTGTTCCGCCCCGGGCAGGCGGCGAGCGCGCTGCTCGTCTCGGCAGACGTGCGCTTCGTGCGGGATGAAGACGCGGCCCTGCTCCTGGGCGCGGAGTACGGCTTCCAGGATCTGCTCAGCCTCGGAGTGGGCGTGCGAACGGGCCACGACACGCGCGACATGACGGTCGGCATCGGCGCTCATCCGGGGCGTTGGGGCCTCTACTGGGCTTACGCCCCGATCGCCGAGGATCTGGGAGACGAGCACCGCCTCTCCGTGCGTCTCGATCTCTAGTTGGAGCCGGCGGGATCGAATCCTTCCGGCCAGGGCTGGGAAGGAACGATCTCGGGCGGCTTTCCGGGGCGGAAGCGCTCGAGCGACAGCTTCCCGTCCTCGAGCCGCGCATAGGTGAAGTGATCCAGCCAGTCGCCGACGACGAGGAAGTCCCGGTCGCGGCGGTCGCGCAAGTGCAGGGGGTCGTGGACATGCCCGACGACGATCGCGTCATGGCCCTCCGCAAAGCGCGGTTGGGCGACGTGGCGCGACATGTCGCGCAGGTAGGCGGCCCTGTCGCGCGTGTGCCGGCGGCTGGTCGTCGAAAGGCGGTGGGCCAGAGGGATGCCCAGGTCCGGATGGACCATCCGGTAGAGGCCGATCGCGAGAGGATGGCGGAGAACGGCCTTGAGCAACCGGTACCCGTGGTCTCCCGGGCCCAGCGCATCACCGTGGGCCAGGAAGAGGTGGCGGTCCTGACGGCGCAAAGCGACCGGTTTCGTATGAACTTGCGCGCCGATTTCGCGGCTCAGGTGGCTGCCGCACCAGAAATCGTGATTCCCGCCGATATAGTGAACCGGGACCCCCGCGTCCACGAAATCGGCAAGCGTCCGCAGAATCCGGAAATGCCCCTTGGGGATCGCGTGCCGGTACTCGAACCAGAAGTCGAAGAGATCGCCCAGCAGAAAGATCTCGCGCGCCGAGGATCGAAAACCCTCGAGGAGCTCGATCAGCAGGCGCGATCGCAGATCGGTGTCGGCGCCGCTGCCCAGGTGGGCGTCGCTGAGTAGCAGGACGCTTCGGCGGGTGGATTCCACGCGCCGCATTGTATCAGACGGCGCACGGCCGTCCACCGAGGGCGAAGCGGACGAGGCGGTCCTCGCCTGCGGGGCGAGCGAGGGAAGAGGCGACCCTCAGCGGAGGGCGAGCGGGAGTCCGGCATGGAGGATGGACTGGGCGGCCGCTTGATGCAGCAGATCAGGGAGATCTGCGAGATCGCGGGCATCCGGACTGAGGAGGCGGCACGCGTGGGCCGCAGGCGGCTGGATGTCCTCAGCCTCGAACGCGAGGTCACGGCGCAGAAGACCGCGCTCGGGCGCCGGGTCCACGAACTCGCCGGTCTTCCCGAGCCAGGCGACGTGCTCCGCGATCCGGACGTCGTGCGGATGCTCGCCCGCATCCGCGAGCTCGAGTCCTTGCTGGCCGTGCGCGCGACGGAGATCGCCGCGATACGCAGCAAGGCGCGCGGGCGGATGACGGAAGTCCGCAAGCGCCCGGAGGCGGGGGAGAATCCAAGCCCCGCGACGGCGGAAAGGATGCCTTGGGAAGACGGCTCAGAGGTGACCCAAGGCGCACCCGCGAGCGCGAGTCCGGAGCAGACGCAGTCCGACACGCGGATTTGAGCGCGCCGGCGGGCGGAAGCAGCCTGAAACCATTATAGTTACAGGGACTTCCGTTCCATCGCCGGGCGAGCATCGGATCGTTGACAGGCTTTCGTCCGGCTGGTAGGTTGCGCGAAATCGGAAACCTGAGATAATCGCGGGTCGAACGGGTCTGCATTGAGGAAGGATGGTGCAGGCTGGCAAGAGAGAGTAGGTGCATGCCGCGAAAGTACTTAGATCTTCTCGTCGTTCCGGATGATGCAGGTCGCATCCGGCGCTATCGCGTTCCCCAGTGGTCCAAGAGCGTCCTGTTCTGCGCGGCGGCCCTCCTCGTGCTCCTCGGGGCCGGGGCGGCCGTTTCCTATGTCCGCCTGCTCGCGCTCAGTCGCGCGAACGGCGCCCTGACGATGGAAAACGAAGGCCTGCGCCGGGAGCTCGTGACCCTGGGCGGGCAGATCGATCAGCTCGACGGACGGGTGCGCAGCCATATTCGTCTGGCCAACGACGCGCGCCTGCTCGCCGGCTTGCCGCCCTTCGGCGAAGAAGTCGCGCTCCTCGGAGTCGGCGGCGCGGCCAATGTCGAGCCAGGCTCCGCGGAATTTTCCGCGCCGCTGCGGCGGACCGTCGGCCTTTACCGCGACCGCCTCGACCGTCTCGGCCAGCAGCTCGGATTCCAGGAGGAGAGCTTCGCCGAGGTCCAGCAGGCGATCGCCGACTCCAAGATGCGGCTCGATCACATCCCGACCATCAATCCGCTGGTCGGCCCCTTCTCGATGAGCAGCGGGTTCGGGCGGCGGAAGGATCCGTTCACAGGACGCGTTGCCTACCACGAGGGCGTCGACTTCTGCGCCAAGCGCGGAACCAGGATCTGCGCCACCGCCGACGGGCGCGTCATCTTCGCCAGCCACGACGGCGAGTTGGGTCTCGTCGTGCGCGTCGACCACCAGAACGGCTTCGTGAGCGTCTACGGCCATGCCGACCGGCTGCTCGTCACGCGGGGGCAGCAGGTGAAGCGCGGGGATGCGATCGCGACGGTCGGTTCCACCGGCCGCGCGACCGGAGATCACCTGCACTACGAAATCCACAAGGCCGGCCGGCCGGTCAATCCCGGCAAATACATCCTCCAAGGTTAGCCGGTGCATGAGTCCATCGGCCCGAAGCCGGTCGTGAAAGCGATCAGCGCTTGCCTGCTGGGCCTTCCGTGCCGTTATGATGGACAGGTCCTGCCCAGGGAATCTCGCTATGAACCGCGGGAAGGCGAGCGCCTCCTGCCGGTCTGTCCCGAGCAACTCGGAGGGCTGCCGACTCCTCGTCCACCCGCAGTGCTCGTCGGGGGCGCGGGCGGCGCGGTGTTGGAGGGGGGTGCGCGGGTCGTCGCGCGCGACGGCCGGGACGTGACGGAAGCCTTCCTGCGCGGGGCCGAATGCACGCTCGCCCTGTGCAGAATCCTCGGGGCGGATCGGGCGATCCTGAAGTCGCGGAGTCCGTCCTGCGGCGTCGGCCGAAGCAGCGGGGCGGAGGGCGCGATTCCGGGCGATGGCGTCACGGCCGCGTTGTTGCGGCGCGAGGGCATCGAGGTCCAGGAGCATCCGGGTTGAACGTGAGGACGCGGAGCCGGCAAAGGATGGGCCGTGTCGGGCGCCGGGAAGCGCGAGGGCACGGATGCTCGCTGCCGTCATGGGCCGCACGGCTGGTCCTGCTCGCCTGCGTGGTCGCGGGTCTGCCCAGCGGCCAGCCCGTTGCGGCCGCGTCTGCCGCGCCGGCCTCGCGGCTGACCGCCATCCGCACGGCACCCTGGGATGATCGTTACCGCGTCGTGCTCGATTTCGCCGCTGAAGTGGAGTACCGCGCCTGGGTGCTCACCGATCCCGACCGGATCGCGATCGACCTTCCCGCGAGTGGGGCGGACGAATTCAAGCTCCCCGTCCCCAAGGACTGGATGGTCGCGGCAGTCCGCGTGAACCGGCCGAGCGACGGAGCGACGCAGGTCGTGATCGATCTCCGTCGTGCGCCGCACTACAAGATCTTCACCGTTCCTCCCGGGGATGGACGCGGCTTCCGCATCGTGTGCGACGTATTGCGCGAGCGCACTCCGCCGCAGGCCCCGGGGAGCGAGAAGCCGGAGGCCGAGACGGCGGTAGCCAAGGCGCCCGAGGCCAAGGCACCGAAGGCCGAGACGCCAGTGGTCGAGACACCGGAGGCCGCCCGGCCGTGGGTCGTCCTCATCGATGCCGGCCACGGCGGCCGTGACCCGGGAGCCATGCACCACCAGTTGTCGGAGAAGACCATCGTCCTCGACGTTTCCCGCCGCTTGGCCGAACGGTTGAACAAGGAGCCGGGAGTCGTTGCCTATCTGACGCGCGACAGGGACCTCTTCATGAACCTCCGCCAACGCGTCCGCAAAGCGGAGGCCGCGGGGGCCGACATCTTCATCAGCGTGCATGTGAACGGCTGCGCGGCCGGATCGGCGCGCGGGGCGGAAGTGTTCTACCTTTCGCTGCAAGGGGCCGACGACGCGGCCATCCGTGAGTTGGCGGCCATGGAGAACGAAGCCAAGGACGATTCGGATGATCCTCTCATGGGAGAGATCGCCGAGTTGCCCTTCGGCGTGGACCTGATCCAGAACGACACGCTCCGGCGCAGCAGCCTTCTCGCTGAAGCCATCCTGAATTCGCTCTGCCAGGGAGGTCTGGCCGCATCGCGCGGCGTCAAGCAGGCCAACTTCGTGGTCCTGCGTTCGTGCCGCGTGCCAAGCGCCCTCGTCGAGCTCGGGTTCCTGTCGAATGCGGCGGACGCGAAGACGCTCGGTTCGCCGGCGCATCGGCAGGTGCTGGCGGAGGAGATCGCGTCGGGGGTGCTGGAGTTTCGGCGGCGCTATGCGCGTCATGCGCAGGAGACCAGTGTCCGGCCCGATGCGTCCGGCCGCTGAAGCCGGACGGCCGCGCCTTGCGCCATCCTCGGTTCTCCCGCGACCTGCCCGAGCGCTTCCGCCCCACCCCTTTTCGGCCCCTCACCCGCCCCGCCCGATCCGCTCGGTGAGGCATCAAGGCAAGCCGTTTCGTGGACGATAATTAGCATGGAGCTGCGGCCCTCCCGTGCGCGCGGGTGCAGGTCGCATCCATGGCCGAGGTCGAGCCGGCGGGAAACCGGACGCAACGCCTCCGCTTCCCGCTCGGGTATGGGGGGAGAGTCATGTCTTCCGGAAACGAGTTCAGCGCCGAAGAGCTTGCGTTCTTGCGGCCGATCTTCATGACCTCCGCGCGCGAACATCTCGCGTCGATCGCCAGGATCAGCGGGGAACTGAAAGAAACGGACGCCGGGGACCCTGCCGTCGAGGCATTGCATCGCTCCATCCACAGTCTGAAGGGGGCGGCTTTGCAGATCGGTTTTCTGCAAGTCGGCCAGACGGCACGGATGATCGAGCAGGTGGTCCTGTGCGCGCGGGCGCTTGGGCCAGGCGCGCCTGCGGGCTGGCTGGCGCTCGTGCAGCGAGGCGTGCCGGTGCTCACGGATCTCCTCGACGCGATCGAGCGGGACGAAGAGCGGGAACAGGACGCGGGGCTGCTCCTGGCGCTCGAAGACTGGTTGAAGAAGATCGACGAAGGGGACCAATGCCAAGCGGCCGGCTGAGCGGCTGAGGGGCTTGCGGTCGAGGTCCCTCAGCTGAGTGACCTTGCGCGGTGAGCGTGTCACGGCGGAGGGACCTGCGGCCGGGGCCCCATGGTTGAGGGGCTGCCCGGCCGCGGAAGGCGCCGGGCGGGATTCGACGCGCTTCTTCTCCTCCTGGCCGGAACCCCCACGCGTCTGGCATCGTCGCGGCTAGTCGCTTCCCGGGCGAACCTCGATGTCCGAGGCTCGTCATCCCGAGGAGGCGAAGTTGCCCGCGCACACGCTCCGGTTCGTCCGCCCGCGCCGGCCATCCGCCAGCCTTGCGTCCGTGGCGATGGCCGGCCTCGTTTTCGCTTCCGCAGGCGCGCAGACGCTGCCTGTGGTGCTGAACGAAGTGCTCTACGATCCGGCTGGCACGGATGCGGGCCACGAATTCGTCGAGCTCTTCAACGCGAGCGAGTCGGCGGTGGAGCTCGAGGGATGGCGCCTGGAGGCGGGCAACGGCGCCCGGCCCGGCGATTGGCGCCCGCAGTGGGCCGGCGGGCCGGGCGACCGCCTCGCCCCGCGCGGCTTCTTCCTGATCGCGGGCGCCCTCGTCGCCGATCGGGCCGATTCCCGGGTGGCGCTCGAGCTGCAGAACGGGCCGGATGCCCTGAGACTCGTCTCTCCGCGGG
>Ga0316622_100002034_pt1 | contig 13731 bp, 9 predicted proteins | sample OWC_Aug_OW2_C1_D_FD_207646 | JGI IMG/M metagenome (GOLD analysis project Ga0316622, IMG submission 207646) | Wetland soil microbial communities from Old Woman Creek delta, Ohio, United States - OWC_Aug_OW2_C1_D5_C | ecosystem: Environmental > Terrestrial > Soil > Wetlands | place: USA: Ohio... | reverse complement strand
AGGAGATCCGCCGCGCATATTTCCGGCTGGCGGGCGCCATTATCGAGCGCGATGAGGACGCAATGGCACGGTACTTGGTCGACCTGCGCTTCCTCGGTCCCGAAGAAGATCCAGCGCCGCTCATCAAAATCCTGGACATCATCTTCGAGCCGGTCCTCGAGGACCGGCCATATGATCCGCGGGCGTTCGATTCGGTCGCGCGGGGCATGGAGATCGCGGCGATCGGCCTCCAGCATGGGATCTTCAAAGTGCCAGGACACCGGGTGTTTCTCGAGCGGGCGCTGCTGGGGCTCGATGCGTATCTCAAGCAGCTCGGGACGGTAGCGAACTGGCACCGTCTGTACCGTGAGTGCCTCGAATCGGTCCCGGATCGTGGCGCGGGCACCGAAACAGCCCGTGCAGATCGCGGGCGAAGAAGCACGGAGGTCTCATGAAGCGATGGTTCGCGCTTTCTGCGATCGGCGGCGATCGCCCCGGCATCGTGGCCGATCTGGCCGAGATGATCTACGAGTGTGACTGCAACCTCGAGGATTCGAGTATGACTGTCCTCGGTGGCGAGTTTGCAGTCCTGCTGCTGTTGTCTGGGACGCAGCCAGGGATCGACGACCAGCTACGAAGTGCCTGCAAGCGCGTCGAGTGGGAAAAGCGGCTGACGGTATTCTTCCGCCCTCTCGACGGCGAGCCTGTACCGTATGGCGCTGGCCAGGTCCTTGCTCCGTACCGGTTCCATGCGCTCGGCATCGACAAGGCCGGCATCGTGGCCAGAGTCTGCCGCTGCTTTGCGAACCACGGAATCAACATCACACAGCTGCAATCCGGGTCGCGGCCGGAGCCCCAGAGCGGGACGCCGCTGTACACGATGCGGATCCGCCTCGACGTGCCTGCGGTGGTCGACGTCGGGGTGCTGCGCCGTGAACTGGATGAGATAGCGGGCGAACTCAGAATAGATGCCACCTTGGAGCGGTGTGATGAGGGTACCGAGGCCGGCGGGCGAACGTGAGGGGGCGTGGCCCCCGAGGTGGGGCGCACGATGGGTGCGCAAATCGATGTCCCCTACGGGTGGCCAAGAGGCGATCGTGTGGCGAGCATTGCCGGATCGAACAGGTCCGGGGGCACTTCGGGCGTTGCGGTCCATCGCCGCTCTATTTCCGTGACCGCACCTGTTTTGTAGTCCTCTATCTCCGTACGTCGAGGACGCCAAGTGCCGTCGATGCGGACGAGGTCCGTGTCGTGGCGCATCCGGACAAGGTTGCTTGCAATGCGCTCGTAATACTGGACCCGCGTCGGCAGGTGCGTTTCGCGGTCCAAGAGGTACACGAGCAGCACGTACGGTGAGACCTCAGCGGGAGCACCGCTGACCAGGAGGGTTCGCTTCGTCTCGCTGGTGATCTGCGGCATCCTTAGGGTGCGTGCGCGAAACGGGCGGAAATCGTCTACGATGAGAGTGGTGCCGCGTATCGGGTCATACGCGGTCCCGCGTACTGGGCTTCCCGTTCCGTCGCCGTACGCCTGGTCTACCGTTTCATCGCCTTTGTCACCGGCGCGGATGAGCAGACGAACGGCCGGCTTCCCGAGATCGACGTAGACGTTGGCACCGCGATAGACAGCCACTCCCTCGTATTGTCGTTCGCCTTCCGCCTCTTTGACGCGGACGTGCAGATCCGCACGTACCGGCGCCTCGGGGCGCCCGGCATCCTCGACCTCGGCCAGAAAGGCGCCGAGATCCGTGGCTGGCGTCGCTCCCGGTGCGGCGAAAGCAGTGAGAGCCACCATGGCAACCGTCGGCACGATTCGGGGATTCATGGGTCCTCCGTGCGAGATTGCTTCCTCAAGTCAGGTCGGCGTATCGAAGCGGCGTCAGCACGTCTGCCTGGACGCTCGAGCCTGTGGCGCTGGTCCAGGCAGGGTTCCGCGGCGTCTGCACCCGTGACGCTTCCACGGTCGGCCTGCGCTTGCAATGCCCGCACCCTATCAATTAAGGTGCACCGTCAACCAGCCAGAGATTGGGCCTGCGGTCTTTCCACAGAAGCCCGTGAAGAATGCCGTTACGTGCTGTTCGGAGGAGGCAAGAGCACCGCGGCCCAGGTCAAACGACGTCTACGCTCCTAGCAGCCGTAGGGCAGCCGGTGTGAGGGCTCGGCGGGCGCCTAGAAAGGGTCAACGCCGAAGGCCCCGAGGGCACTGGGATTTACTGGAGTACCTGGCTTTTCGCTTCGCAGTCGGGGTGTTTTCGGTGCTCCCGCTGGGGGTCGCGATGCGCCTCGGGGAGGCACTCGCCTTGGTGCTGCACGTGGCAGATCGGCGCCACCGCCGGGTCGGCCTCATCAACCTACGCATCGCATTTCCAGACCGGTCGGTGCGCGAACATCGTCGGATCCTCCGGGGCTTTTGGCTGAACCTTGGGCGGATGGCAGCGGAAATCTGCCACTTGAGGGACCTAACGCCGGAGAACGTGAGTGATTGGATAGCGTTCGACAACCCCGAGCGCTGGCGCGAGTTCATCAGGAGCCACAGCGATTCCGGTGCATTCGTGCTCACCGCGCACTTTGGGAACTGGGAACTCTTCGCATACGCACACGGGCTCTGTGGGCACCCTGTCCATCTCGTCTACCGCGCGCTCCGAAACCCGTTCATCGACGGGTATGTCGATCGGCTGCGGCGCTCTGCAGGCACCGTCACCCTGCGCAAGAGCACCGCTGGTGTAAACCTCGTGCGCGCCCTGCGGCGGGGTGGAATCATCGTGATCCCGGCAGATCAGAACTCAACCCGTGGAATGGGAGTATTCGTAGACCTGTTCGGCGTGCCTGCGAGCACGAATAGTGGGCTCGCGCGACTGGCTGTCCGGACGGGGCTCCCCGTGTACCCGGCCTTTCTGGTTCGTGAGGGCCGGGGAGCACAGCACCGCATAGTCATCGGCCCCCCGGTGCCAATCGCAAGGACCGGAGATCGGATCGCGGACATCCGCGAAAACACCCAGCGCTTCGCGCGTGTGCTCGAGGACATGATAAGGCGCCATCCTGATCAGTGGTTCTGGGTGCACAAGCGATGGAAGACGCGGCCGCTCGGTGCGCCGCGAATCTACTAGCTCCTCGCATGCTTGCCAGTCGCAGGCCACGGAGTCTCCGCCACGTCAAGCCCCGCGCAGCTGGCGCCACCAGCCTAAAGGCCGCGTGTGCTCGCCTGCGTGCCTGCCAGCGACGCGTCGCTGCGCTTGAGGCTCAAGTTGCCCATCTCGAGGAGGCGCGAGCGGCGGAGCGAGCAGCAGCGCGAAGACGGATGATGCGCGCGCGGCGGCAGTTCGAGGCTCGCCTGACGCGCATGGTGCAAGAGTTAGGCGTGCTCAGACATCATGAGGCGCGGTCGCGAACGCTGGAGCGCACCCTTTGCGCCAAAGAGCGAGAGCTACTCCGACTGAGAGAGTTGCTTGAGAGCTAGCTTGTTCCCGCGACGCTTGGTCCGCCGCTCGCGCCTCCTCGAGATGGGCAAGTCGAGTCTCAAGCGCGCGGTAGCAGTTGGCCGACAGCAACCTTGACATGCCTGGCGCGCGGGTGGTAGGCGAGACCTCTCTGTGAACAGCGATTTGTTGCTCCTTACCTTTGACGGTTTCCTATCAGGGCCTTCTAGGCGGTGACATGGGGAACCCGTCGCCCGGGTGGCGCCTCATCCGGTGGGCGGGTTTCGCGTGAGCGGAGGAGTGTCGCGCAGCCGGCAGTTGATCCAAATACCGGCTGATGTGATGGAAGAATCTCTGCAACTCGGCCTCGTTGCCGAGAGTGCAGGCGTCGGGTTTGCTATCCGGGGCGCGGTGGGACTTGGAGCGTACTCGGGCATCGCGGAGGCAGCGGCAGGGAGTTCGCGTGAGGGCGGTCGAACCGAGCGGTGAGGGCTGGTACGCGGAGCAGTATGCGACGTGGCACGAGATCTACTCCGCTCTGGATACCATGAGCATCTAGGGCGCTTAGGCGAGGGACCGCGAGGGGGAAGAGCCTCGGATAAGGAGAGAGACGATGAGTGACATGGTTAGTTTGAGCAAGCGCGAATCGATCGCTGTCATCGCCGTAAACAACCCACCTGTGAATGCTCTCAGCCTCGGTGTGCGCAGGGGGCTGGCGGACTGTCTGGCGAGAGCTCTGGGGGATCCTGAGGTAAAGGCCGTCGTCATCATCTGCGAGGGACGTACGTTTCTGGCGGGCGCCGACATTCGAGAGTTTGGCAAGCCGCCCGAGCCGCCGCACTTACCCGAGGTGATCGACGCCATTGAGAGGAGCGCCAAGCCGGTCGTGGCGGCCATTCACGGTACCGCGCTGGGTGGCGGTCTGGAGGTGGCGCTCGGTTGCCACTACCGTGTCGCGGTCGGCTCTGCCAAGTGCGGCTTTCCCGAGGTCAAGCTGGGGCTGCTTCCGGGTGCGGGTGGGACCCAGCGGGCACCCAGGTTGATGGGGGTCAAGCCGGCCCTGGAGCTGATCGTCAACGGCGAGCCGATTCCTGCCGCCGAGGCGGAGCGGCTTGGTCTGCTCGATCAGATCGTCGAGGGCGACCTTCTGGAGGGCGCGGTTGCCCTTGCTAGAAAGGTGGCCGCGGGAGGTGGATCCCCACCCCGGACCAGCCAGCTCACCGAGGAGATCGAAAAGGCCAAGAGCCAGCCCGATGTTTTCACTGACTTCGAGAAGAGCATCGTACGGAAGAGGCGCGGTTTCGAGGCACCCTTGCGTTGCATCGAAGCGGTAAAGGCTGCCGTCGACCTGCCCTTCGAGCAGGGCATGGCAAAGGAACGGGAGCTCTTCGCCAGGTGCGTGACCTCGGACCAGTCGGCTGCTCAGCGTCACGTTTTCTTCGCCGAACGCGAGGTGGCCAAGGTCCCCGATGTACCCAAGGACACCCCCCTCATCCCAGTCAGAAAGGTGGGCATCATCGGCGCCGGCACCATGGGTGGCGGGATCTCGATGTGCTTTGCAAACGCTGGTATTCCCGTCTTGCTTCTGGATCGGTCCAGGGATCTCCTCGATGGCGGTGTGCGCATCATCGCGAAGAACTATGGCTCGACGGTGAAGAAGGGTCAGATCAGCCAGGAAGAGATGGAGAAGCGCATGGGGCTGATCACGCCCACCTTGGATTATGGCGGTCTCGCGGGTGTCGACTTGGTGATCGAAGCGGTGTTCGAGGAGATGTCACTGAAGAAAGAGATATTCGGCAAGCTCGACAATGTGTGCCGGCCGGACGCTATCATGGCAACCAACACCTCCACCCTTGACGTCAACGAGATTGCCCGGGTCACTTCGCGGCCCGAGCAGGTCATCGGCCTTCACTTCTTCAGTCCGGCTCACGTGATGCGTCTGCTGGAGATAGTACGCGGCGAAAGGACCTCCAAGCCGGTCATCGCGACCTCGATGAGCCTTGCCAGACAGATCCGCAAGATCGGTGTGTTGGTCGGTGTGTGCCACGGCTTCGTGGGCAACCGTATGCTCTACCAGTACACCCGCGAAGCCTCGTTTCTCGTTGAAGAGGGTGCACTCCCGCAGCAGGTCGACAGGGTCATTACCGACTTCGGTCTGCCGATGGGCCCGTTTGCCATGGGCGACTTGGCCGGTCTCGACGTCGGCTGGCGTGTTCGCAAGGCCCGGGGCAAGCCCAAGGATGAGCGCTACTCTGGAACCATAGGCGACAGGCTGGCAGAGCAGGGCCGTTACGGTCAGAAGACCGGCAAGGGCCATTACAGGTACGAGGCGGGAAGCCGCACGCCGATCCCCGATCCCGAGGTCGAGAAGCTGATCATCGAAATATCCAGGGAGCTACGCATCGAGCGCCGCGAGATCGGCGACCAGGTGATCCTCAAGCGTTGCATCTACCCGATGATCAACGAGGGTGCGAAGATTCTCGAAGAGGGAATTGCATTGCGGTCGAGCGACATCGACATCATCTGGATCTACGGCTACGGGTTCCCGTCTTACCGAGGCGGGCCCATGCACTACGGGGACTCGGTCGGCCTCGGCAACGTCTACGATCAGATCTGCAAGTTCCGCGAAGAACACGGCAAGCTCTGGGAGCCCGCACCGTTGCTCAGACGGCTTGCAGAGCAGGGCAAGAGATTCTCCGACATGTAGCGGCTCGAATGGCCGTTGTTGCGGCGGAGTCGGACGCTTCGAGGGACCTGGGGACATCGAAGGTCGCCTTCCTCCAGAGCTGACGTGAGGCGCCTTGGGCGTACTGAGGCGACTTCCCGAGCTCGCGAGGTTCAGGTGAGGCGAGGAGGAAAATCTATGGCGCAAAGAGATGCGGGAAGGGCACTGATCTGGCACGGAATCTTTCTTTTTCTGTTGGGCCTGCTCACGGGCTTCGTGATCCCCGCCCTCACAAACCCCAGAATGGGCCTTTCCGCCCACATGGAGGCCGTGCTGAACGGGATGTTTTTGGCCATCGTTGGCGGGGTCGTCTGGAATGAGTTGACACTGCCCGAGCGAATGGCGAGGACAGTTTTCTGGCTCCTCCTCTGCGCTGCCTATGGGAGTTGGGTTTTCTGTCTCCTTGCTGCCGTGTTCGGCGCGAGCGAGATGCTTCCCATTGCTGGAGCTGGTTACAGGGCAGAACCCTGGCAGGAGCAGTTGGTCAGTGCAGGCCTGAGTGTGGTTGCTCTCTCCGTTCTGCTTGCGAGCATTCTCGTCCTCTACGGTCTGCGAACAAGAGCACGGGAACAGTCGTGAAGTCTTTGCGAGCTCGCAGGATGCGGTGCCATGCTGAGCAGTGCCATCGTTGGCTGCCGCTCTGCTTTGCCGTCGGCGCATCGGGTTTTCGGTTCGGCTGGCCATCGGGAGCCGAGCTTTTCACCCGACGGCCAGAGGATCGTGTGCTCGTGCGATTACGGGGTGCCGCGGTGGTCTCCTGGCCGCCGGAGCCAGAGAACTGTGGGGTGCGCAGCAGCTTCCCACCGGCAGCCTGGCTCGCTCGCCACGAGCGCCCCAGGGCTCCGAGGGGCTTGGCTTTTAGGACTTCCAGTAGACTTCAGGCCAGCCTTTCAGGAGGTCATCATTAAAAAACCTCCGCCCTCGTGCAACAGATGAAGGGCTGAGGTGGGGTTTGAGGCAGCTTCTGGGAGTGCAGAAGAGGTCGGATACAATGAGCAGCCAGAATCTACGGATTGAGAAGGTGGGCGGCACGTCCATGACGCGCTTTGCCGAAGTTGTCGACAACATCGTCCTTCGTGATCCCGAGGACGTCTACAACAGGATCTATGTGGTCTCTGCCTATGGCGGAGTCACCAACGATTTGTTGGAGCACAAGAAGACCGGCAAGCCTGGAATATACAAACGGTTCGAGGATCAGGAAGACTATCAATCGGCCCTGTGGGACCTGAAGAGTCGGCTTTGCGAGATGAACAAGGATTATGTAGCCGCCGGACTCGAGCTCGAAATCGCCAACCGGTTTATCAGCGAGCGGTTTGATTCAGCCGTCGATATCCTCAACAGCATGAATGCAGTTCTTGCCTCGGGCTTTGTCAGCCGCCGCTCGCTACTGCTGGCGGCGCGTGAGCTACTGGCTTCGCTGGGCGAAATGCACAGCGCCTTCAATTCAGCGAACATTCTCAAGAATCGCGGCTACGACGCGACCTTCATCGATCTCAGTGGCTGGGATGACAGCCGTGAGCTGACCATCGACGAGCGCATCCAGGACGCCTTCAAGTCAGTCGACCTGTCGAAGACGATCTGCTTTGCCACCGGATACGCCAAGGGTACCGAGGGTATCATGCGGGAATTTGATCGCGGATACTCGGAAGTGACGTTCTCCAAGGTGGCTGTGTCGCTGAAGGCGTCCGAAGCGATCATCCACAAGGAATTTCATCTCTGTTCCGGCGATCCGGGTGTGGTAGGTGAAGCTAATGTCCGTCCCGTATGTCATACAAACTTCGATGTGGCCGACCAGCTGGCCGATATTGGCATGGAGGCCATTCACCCCAAGGCATCGAAGCCGCTCGAGCTCAGCGGCATCCCGATCCGCGTCAAGAATGCTTTTGATCCTGGCCACCCGGGCACCTTGATCACCAAGGGGTATATCTGTCCGGAGTCCCGGACAGAGGTGATTGCCGGCTCAGATAAGGTGACGTATGTGGAGATCCACGATACCAGCATGGTGGGTGAGGTCGGCTTCGATCTGCGAATCATGCAGGTACTCGCCAGCCATGAAGTCTCGTACATCGCCAAGGCGACGAACGCCAACACCATTGGCATGACCATCTATGACAAGGACTGCACAACCGTGCTGTTGAAGGATCTCGAAAGGCAGTTTGAATCGGTGTCTTCTGAGCCAGTGGCCATTGTCTGTGCCATCGGATCGAACATCGCCAAGCCCGGGGTGTTGGCGCAGGCGGCCAGCGCTCTCGCGAAGGCTGAGATAAACATTCTAGCCGTATCGCAGACGGCCCGGCAGACGAATATGCAGTTTGTGGTGTCGCGCGATCAGTTCCGCAAGGCTCAGCGCGCCTTGCACAGTGCGTTGTGTGAGTGAGGGCTGGCCTACGGCTTGTGCGGGCTCACTCTGGTAGAATCACGTACGACCAAGTTTCAGTGAGCGTGTCGCCCATCTTATCGAGATACGCGCGCAACTCGACGGGCTCGGGACGTTTCACGCGGACCTGAAAGGTCAGTCGCCACGCCCCGGTGACCGGGTTCTTCACCACATTCTGGTCGACCATCTTCGCGGCGGCGTCGCTGCCGGCCACCGTCACCATGCCACGCACGGTGCCGTCGGCAGCCGCCGCTAGCGCGTCGCCGGCAAAGTCGACCACGAAGCGGTGTAGATCGTCGGGTGGTGGCTTGGTGGCCGTCAGCATGCCGTGATCACGGCGCGTGGCCACGACACGACCGCGCGCTGTCTCGGCTGGTTCGTCGTCGCACCAGGACATGGCGTATGACAAAGACACGGGCGCGTCCGGCGTTGCGGTCCGCTCCGGTACCCAAAAGGCCACTACGTTGTCATTGATATCCGACGCCGTGGGGAGTTCGACGAGCTCGACACGGCCGGGACCCCAGTCCCCGTGTGGCGTAATCCACACGCTCGGCCGCAGCTCCGCACGCGTTTCCAGGTCCTGGTGATGTTCGAAGTCACGGTCGCGCTGCATCAGGCCGAAGCCTCGAGGATCTATCATCTGAAAGCCGCTGACGTGCACACGGCGTGGGTTGTCGAGTGGCCGCCACAGCCACTCGCCCGTAGCCAGGTGCAGCAAGAGTCCATCGGAGTCATGTACCTCGGGGCGAAAGTCGGCGAATGGACGTGTCGTATTCTCGCCGTGAAAGAACATGCTGGTGAGGGGCGCGATGCCGAGCTTGCGTACGGGACGGCGCAGAAACAGACGAACGTCAGCCGTAACCACCGTCTGGTCGCCGGGCTGGATGACGAAGCGGTAGGCGCCGGTGAGGCTGACGCTGTCCAGCAACGCGTAGACGGTCAGCTCCTTCGCGTTCGGTGGTGGGCTTACCAGCCAGAACTCTTTGAAGTAAGGAAACTCCTCTCCAGACGGCTCGACAGTATCTATGGCAACTCCTCGCGCGGACATCCCGTACACGTGATGCCGTCCCACAGCGCGAAAGTAGCTGGCTCCGAGGAACACGATGACTTCGTCGTAGTAGCGCGGGGTCTTGAAAGGAGCGTGAACCCGGAAGCCGGCAAATCCCAGGTCTGGCGGGATGCGAGTCGCGAAGTCGTTGCGGCCATAATGGAAGTAGCTGGTCGAGAACTCCAGCGGCCGCACGCCCTGCGCATCGATGATGTTCACCGCGACGGTACGGTCGTAATAGAGCCCCGGATGGAAGAACTGCACCTCAAAGGGCGCCCCGCGGTCCTTCCACAAGCCGCGCTCGGGTCGAAAGCGGATGTCGCGCCACTGGTCGTAGCTGAGCTTGAGTAGCCACTCCGGCACCTGCCCTGTCGGCGCTTGAAACGGTTGACGCGCGAGCCGCTGCGCACCTTCTGCCACCTGATCGATGCCGAAATCGGCACGCGCCTCGCTCCGCGGGAGCCCTGCGGCCGTGACCAGCAGCAGGAGCACGAGGACTGACGGATGCGCGCTTAATCGTTGGGTCCCATCGCCCATGGCTAACCTACTCCGGCCTCGGCTCAACCCAAATGTCCAGATCCCCGGTGGCACGCGGCGCGGCGTGGACGAGGACGGCGCAGACAACAAAGAAAAGGAGGCGGGCGTGAGAGTCGCGCAACGCGTGCGGCATGCCGCGAAAGTCCTTGTTCACCGAGGTGCCATCCCTAGACTGTGGGGCAAGCCTTTGCAACCTGTGCCTGGACCGGTCGAGAAGTGGGGCCTGCACCTAATGGGCGGGCTCTATGGTGCCGCCTCCTGCGAAGTGGCAGACAGGACGAGCCCGGCGGGAAGCGATTCGCCAAAGACAACGTCCTGTTCTCGTCTTTGCCATGCAGTCTCCGGGCTCGAGAGCATTTCTCGGAAACGATCACTTTGGGGAATTCGTTCCAGCCATTTAGCCACCTTGCGCCTTTCTGCGTCCGGCACATCCCTGGCTCTGTCACCCGTTGACCGGGCGAGCTGAACGAGCGTGTGAGCCATGGCTTCGCCTGGGCGGAGGTTCGAGGAAATAAGGAAGTTCAACCAGGAGGCTGCTTCGCCGGGCGGGATCACGAGGTCGAGGGGGCCATAGAGGGGTATCCTGGCTCCGAAACGACTCAGGGCCCATAGTTCTTGAGGTCTGCCGGTCCTCTGGAGTCTCTGCAGGAGGAGACGGCCTAGATCGGCCTTTGTCTCCGCAGGGAGCCGCTCGAAATTGGCAAGAGCCAGCCAAACTTCCAGCTCTTCCTGTTCCGCGAGGCGCTTCGGCGACTGGCTGTCCGCCTTCTTTCTCTTCGCGCCGGGAGTCTGAATGTGAGAGGAAACCTGTTGATAAATGTGCCATTGCTGGCCGCCTGCGAGACCTCCTCCAACACGGCGCAGAAAGATCCAGAGCTCTGATCTACAGGGGGCCTGCCGGGGAAAGTGCAATCCGCGGAGGTAAGCCTTCCAGATTTCTTTCATCCTCCATTCGTCTAGAGGATTCCCGAAGCCGGGCCTCATGCAAAAGCCGAGCAGATTCAGCCAGCGCGCTTCGTGTTGGGCGGTCAGCGTTCGTCCCTCCTGCAATTTCAGGAGGGTGTCGGCCAGTTTGCGGATGACAGGAACGGGCCATCTCTCCCTGCTCATATCGAGGAGACCGGAGAGCTCCCTTGCGAGGTGTTCCGGAGGGTTGTCCTTCGAGGAAGCTCCAGCCTGGAATGTCGCGTGGATCTTGTCCTGTGCCTTTTCAACGAGTCCCAGATCCAGGGTCTCCGCAGCAGTCCCTGAGACGGAAGATGGCTCTACCTGCTGACGTACATCGAACTGTAGCTGCCACCGGTGGGGGCTTTGCAGGGACTGGCACCAGAGGTCCAACGTCCCCACCTCGGTGAGCCGGACGGCAATCTCGACAGGCATTTTCCTGGCGGTCCGCTTTCTTCCATAGCGAAGGACGGTCCGGATCGGAGGAGAGACGCTGATTTCGTTTTCGCGGAGTTGCACGGCATCGCCCAACCGGTCACCGAGGCGGGTGCTCGAACTCATGAGCTGGAAGACGACGGGTTCGTTGGTCAGCACCTCGAAGGAATGCTGACCCAGTTGCGCTTCGAAACCCTCCTCCGCACCGCGAGGAACCAAGCAGACGCCGGAGACTGCGTCTCGATGCTGTTCCTTTTCTCTTGTCCCTACCTCCGCGTAGTAAGCCCTGGGGCTTCCGGCCCCTACCCGGACGCCCCGTCCCAGACGAACGAGTCCGTAATAGGCGGCACCCTGGGCGACCGCCAGTTCCAGGCTCGGGCTGTCCAATTCCGTTGGTGCCCAGTTCTCGCTTGCACTGTCCTGAAACCAGCCTGCGACCACCTGGTGGAGACGGTCGCGTATGGAGGTGGGGCTGAGTGCTCCTCCATTGCAGAGGAGAAAATCAGGATAGAGTTTTGCCCGCCCGGTTTCTTCGTGAAGGAGGATCTGAAATCTCTGCCAGAAGGCGGAAAGGTGCCGGGTGATGGCGGGGTCCTGTACGTAGGGCAGTCCAAGCTCGGTCAAACCTGTGCGGCGTTCATCCCGGGGTGTTTCTCCTGGAGATACGAAGGGGAAGAAGCCTTCGACGATTAACTGCTCCACTTCCCTCCGTGTGACTGTCGTCTTCAGGACATCTGCGATGAGCTTTGCTCCGGAGCCCAGTACTGTTATCTCCGCTGCAGCATCTGCCTCCGCATCTCCGAGGAGGGTTTCCTTGACCTTGCGACACTGATGGAAGAGCTGTCGCCACCGGTTGGCTTCGAGGCTTCCCGCTTTACCCAAGAGACGTGCCTCCAGGTGCCTTCCCAGTGTCAGATCCATGTTGTCTCCGCCCAGCATCAGGTGATCCCCGACGGCAAGGCGGTCAAAGCGCAGGCCTTTTTCTCCCTCCCGGACCGCCAGGATTGTGAAGTCCGAGGTTCCTCCTCCCACATCGCAGATCAGTATCAATTGTCCAGCCCGCATCTCGTGCTGCCAGTCCGACTCGTGGTGGGACAGCCAGGCGTAAAAGGCGGCGAGAGGCTCCTCCAGGAGAATGACGCGCGGGATCCCTGCCTCCCGAGCTGCCCTCACCGTCAGTTCGCGGGCCACTTCATCAAAAGACGCCGGAACTGTGAGGATGACAAGCTGTTCTTCGAGGCGGTGCCCGTCGCGACCGCGGGCAATAAGGTCGTTCCAGGCTTCCCGGATATGAAGAAGGTATCGAGCGCTTGCTTCCACGGGAGAAAGTCTGGGAACTTCTTGTTCCGCCCCCCAGGGGAGGATTGGGTCCGTGCGGCTGACACCTCCGTGGCAGAGCCATGACTTGGCAGAAGAAACGAGGCGCCCCGGGACGAGGGTACCTTGTTCCCGGGCGAACTCGCCCACTATGTAATTGCGCTCCGGATCCCACGGAAGGGCGGTGCTCCCTGGAGGTAGGTCGTAGGATCCAGGAAGGTAGAGGAAGGAGGGGAGAACCGGCTGCCGCGCGACCTCCCCCGTGGCGACCAGCTGGGGAACGGCCAGTGTGAGAATGGGACAGCTTGCCTCGTGCTGGCGTCTAGAGGCGAGATCCACATGTGCCACTGCCGAGTTGGTGGTTCCCAGGTCGATCCCGATGACATAGCGGTGATCGCCGGGCTCAGGTTGAACAGCAACGTCCATGGGCCTGGTCGTTCATTTCGGAGCGAGTGTGTCCTCTCGGAATCCACGCAGCGAGAAGCGCACGGCAGGTCGGCCGCTGTTGCCCGCCTTTCTTTCCAGGCGGCTCGTCTCGGATCTGCGATCGCCGATCAGCCCTTGGTGATTCACGTTTGTCGCCGTGGCCTTCCCCGCTCCGCCTTCTTTCATGGGAACTTCGAAAACCTGATCTCGGAGGTCCGAGGCCGCAAGCTCGTTGTCGGAGTCCTGAGGTCTCAAGTCCGATGTCCTGGCTCTTCAGCCCTCCTCTCTTTCCCGAAGATTGAACTCCAGCTTCCACCGACGGTCGTCGTCACGGGAAACACACCAAAGCTCCAGGGACCCAACCTCGGTCATTTTGCTTTGCAGCCAAACGGGAAGGATCTTTCCTCCCTGATCCGCATCGGTCGCGGGAAGCTCTGCCTCCATTGTGATGACCTCTTCGATTTCGCCGCGCCAGTCCTCGACCACTTCTCCCACCCGGTCCCTATTCCGAACGGTTGCAGCCAGAA
>Ga0316622_100002033_pt1 | contig 13732 bp, 11 predicted proteins | sample OWC_Aug_OW2_C1_D_FD_207646 | JGI IMG/M metagenome (GOLD analysis project Ga0316622, IMG submission 207646) | Wetland soil microbial communities from Old Woman Creek delta, Ohio, United States - OWC_Aug_OW2_C1_D5_C | ecosystem: Environmental > Terrestrial > Soil > Wetlands | place: USA: Ohio... | reverse complement strand
GCTCGAGGCGCTGGTCAGCGCCATGACCGACGACGAGATCGACCGCCTGCACCGCGGCGGCCACGACCTCGTGAAAATCCACGCCGCCTACGCCGCGGCGGTGGCGCACCACGGTGCGCCGGTGGTCATCCTGGCCAAGACGATGAAGGGCTACGGCATGGGCGCCAGCGGCCAGGGCCGCATGACGACGCACCAGCAGAAGACGCTCGAGGGCCCCGACCTGCTGGACTTCGTGCGCCGCTTCCGGCTGCCGATGAGCGACGCGGATGCGCTGGCGCAGCGCTTCTTCCGCCCCGCCGACGACAGCCCCGAGATGCACCACCTGCGCCGGCGCCGCGCCGCGCTGGGCGGCCCGCTGCCGGCGCGGCAGGCCGACGCACCGGGGCTGCCGGTGCCGGCGGTGGAGAGTTTCGGTGCCTTCGCGCTGCAGGCCGAGGGCAAGGAGATGAGCACGACGATGGCCTTCGTGCGCCTGCTGTCCAACCTGCTCAAGGCACCGGAACTCGGGCCGCGCATCGTGCCCATCGTCGCCGACGAGGCGCGCACCTTCGGCATGGCGAGCCTGTTCCGTCAGGTCGGCATCTATGCGCCCGAAGGCCAGCGCTACGAACCGGAGGACGCCGCCAGCCTGATGAGCTACCGCGAGGCGCGCGACGGCCAGATCCTCGAGGAAGGCATCAGCGAGGCCGGCGCGCTGGCCTCGTGGACGGCGGCGGCGACCAGCCACAGCACGCACGGGCTGACGATGCTGCCGTTCTACATCTACTACTCGATGTTCGGCTTCCAGCGCGTCGGCGACCTGATCTGGGCCGCCGCCGACCAGCGATCGCGGGGCTTCCTGATCGGCGCCACCTCGGGCCGCACCACACTGGGCGGCGAAGGACTGCAGCACCAGGACGGCCACAGCCACCTGGTGGCTGGCACGGTGCCCAACTGCATCGCCTGGGACCCGGCCTTCGCCTACGAACTCGCGCTCATCGTGCACCACGGCATGCAGCGTCTGCTGGCGATGAAGCACGACGTCTTCTTCTACCTCACGGTGATGAACCAGAACCACGCCCAGCCTTCGATGCCGGCGGGCGCGGAGGAAGGCGTGCTGCGCGGCATGTACCGGCTGCCGCCGCCCGCCACGGTGGCGGCGCCGTGCGCGCGCTGCGTGCTGGTGGGCAGCGGCGCGATCCTGCACGAGGTCATCGAGGCGGCCCGGTGGCTGGCCGGACACTGGCAGGTGCAGGCCGAGGTGTGCAGCGCCACCAGCTTCAGCGAACTGGCGCGCGAAGGCCAGTCTCTGGAACGCGCGCGCGTGCTCGGTGGCGCGGCGAACGCTGTGCCCTGGGCCACGCAGGTCCTGGGCGACACCGTCGGCCCCATCGTCGCCGCCACCGACTACGTGCGTGCGGTGCCCGAACAACTGCGTGCCTGGGTCCCGGCGGGGCGGCGCTACATCACGCTGGGCACCGACGGCTTCGGCCGCAGCGACAGCCGCGCGATGCTGCGCGAATTCTTCGAGGTCAGCCCGCGCCACATCGTGCTGCGGGCGCTGCAGGCGCTGGCCGACGACGGTGCCGTCGACCCTGCCCTGCCCGCGGCCGCCCGTGCACGTTACAGCCTGAGCGCCGGTCCCGATCCCTGGTCGATCTGAAAGAGGTCGCGCTTGCGGCATCATCGGGCCCATGAGCACGCCGGGCCGCCCCACCGGACGGATGGCGGCGTGCGTAGCGCGAAGGCAGCCCAGTGACCCCCATTCCCATCGAACTCCGCGCCGGCGAATTGCGGCTGGCCCTGCGTCCCGACCTCGGCGGCGCCATCGCCGGCCTCTGGCTGCGTGGTCCCCTGGGCGAACAGCCGGTGCTGCGCAGCACCGAGGCCGCCGACCTGACCTCGTCGCGGCTCGCGGGCTGCTTCCCGCTGGCGCCGTATTCCAACCGCCTCGGTTACCGACGCTTCCGCTGGCTGGGGCAGGACCACACGACGGCACCCAATTTCGACGACAACCCGCACTCGGTGCACGGCGTGGCCTGGCAGCGCCCCTGGGAGGTCGCGGGCTCGCGCGAGCACGAGGTCGAACTGCGCTATGTGCACGAGGCCGACGCGCACTGGCCGTTCGCCTTCGAACTGCGCCAGCGCTACGTGCTCACGCCGGCGGCGCTGGAGGTGCACCTGGCGTTCACCAGCCACGCCGCGCAGCCGCAGCCGGTGGGCCTGGGCTGGCATCCGTATTTCCCCAAGCGTTCGCGCAGCCGGCTGCACATCGAACTCACCGACCGCTGGGAAAGCGACGCCAGCGGCCTGCCGACGCGCCGCGTGCCGCAGCCCGGCATCGACGGCGACGTGTCGCACCTGGGCTTCGACCACTGCTTCGAGGGCTGGCGCGGGGCGGCGCGCATCCGCGACGAGAAGATGTCGCTCAGGCTGAGCTCGTCGCTGCCCTACCTCGTGGTCTACACGCCCGAGACCAAGCCCTACTACTGCGTCGAGCCGGTGAGCCACGTCAGCAACGCCCTGCACATGGCCGATCCGTCAGCGCATGGCCTGCGCTCGCTGGCGCCGAAGGCGACCTTCGACGCCTGGATGAAGATCGAGGTCGACCACGCGTGAGCGCGCCGGGCCGCCATCGGCCGGAGGCCGATGGCCTTCGGCAGGCGACGGACAGTCCGCAGGGACTGTCCGTGTCCGGCCTCAGCTCCGAAGCGCTCATCCCGGAGCGCTCAGCGCGGAGGGTCGTCCAGTGAGGCCGCCGGCCGGGGTCGTCGCGGCGCTGCCGGTGGCACCGGCACTGCTCGGCGAATCGCCGCTGTGGCACCCGGACGAGGCGGTGCTGTACTGGTGCGACATCCCCGGCCGGGCGCTGCACCGCTGGCACCCGGCGACCGCCTCCCACCGACGCTGGTCCCTGGCCAGCGAACCCGGCTGCATCGCGCCGCGGCCCGGCGGCGAGCTGCTGCTGGCGATGCGCGACGGGCTGTGGCTCTTCAGCCCGGCGAGCGGCGAGCGCCGCCGCCTCGCGCCGCCCCCCTACGACCCGGCGCACGAGCGTTTCAACGACGGCCGGGCCGATCCCCAGGGCCGCTTCTGGGTCGGCACGATCTACGAACCGCGCTCGGCGGCGCTGGCGGCGCTCTACCGCTGGTCCGGCGGGCGGCTGCAGCGCATGGCCGGCGAGGTGACGGTCAGCAACGGCCTGGCCTTCAGTCCCGATGGCCGCACGATGTACTGGAGCGACACGGCCTCGCACCGGATCTTTGCGCTGGACTTCGACGGCAGCGACGGCTCGCTGTCGCGCCAGCGCGTCTTCGCCGAGTTCCCGCTCAAGGTGCCGGGGCAGGGCCTCGCCGGCTACGGCGGCCGTCCCGACGGCGCTGCGGTCGATGCCGAAGGCGCCTACTGGGTGGCGATGTACGAGGGCCAGCGCCTGCTGCGCCTGTCGCCGGAGGGCGCGCTGCTGCAGGACGTGCCGCTGCCGGTGCGCTGCCCGACCATGCCCTGCTTCGGCGGCGCCGACCTGCGCACGCTGTACATCACCTCCGCCAGCGACGGGCGGCCCGCCGACGAGCTCGCGGCACAGCCGCTGGCCGGGCGCGTGCTGACGATGACCGTCGACGTGCCGGGCCTGCCGGTGAATTTCGCGCGCGGCTGAGATGGATCACCCCCGCGGCGCCTGCGGCGGCCCGGCAGGCCGCGCCGGCCGAGGACGGCCGGCTCTTCGCCAGCCGGAGACGCTGACGCCATGACCTTGCCGCTGGACCGCGCCGCCCTGCTGCGGCGGCTGCGGGAGCCGCGCGAATGGGACCTGGCCGTCATCGGCGGCGGCGCGACCGGCCTCGGGGTGGCGCTGGACGCAGTGGTGCGCGGCTTCAGCGTCGTGCTGGTGGAGTCGCACGACTTCGCGCACGGCACCTCGTCGCGCGCCACCAAGCTGGCGCATGGCGGCGTGCGCTACCTGGCGCAAGGCAACATCGGCCTGGTGCGCGAGGCGCTGCATGAACGCTCGGCGATGCTGGCCAACGCGCCGCACGTGGCGCAGCGCCTGCCCTTCGTGATGCCGGGCTACCACTGGTGGGAGCGCGGTTTCTACGGCGTCGGCCTCAAGGCCTACGACGCGCTGGCCGGACGCCAGGGCCTCGGCGGCACGGAATGGCTGAGCACGCGCCGCACGCTCGAGCTGCTGCCCGGCGTGCAGCCACGCGGCCTGTGGGGCGGCGTTCGCTACTGGGACGGCCAGTTCGACGATGCCCGTTTCGCAGTGCTGCTGGCGCGCACGGCGGCGGCACGCGGCGCGCTGCTGCTCAACCACTGCGCGGCGACCGCGCTCGTGCGTGCAGGCGGCGCGCCCGGCAGTCAGGTGCGCGGACTCGTCGCGCGCGACAGCGAGACCGGCACCGAGACCACCGTGCGTGCGCGCTGCGTCGTCAATGCCACCGGCGTCTGGGTCGACGCCGTTCGCGACATGGACCGCGACGATGGCGCGCCGCATCGACCGGCCACGGTGGCGCCGAGCCAGGGTGTGCACCTCATCGTCGACCGCGATTTCCTGCCCGGCAGCCACGCCCTGCTGGTGCCCAAGACCCGGGACGGCCGGGTCATGTTCGCCGTTCCGTGGTTCGGCAAGACCATCCTGGGCACCACCGACACGCCACGCCACGACCTCGCACGCGAGCCGGCGCCGTTTGCCGAGGAAGTCGCCTTCATCCTGCAGGAAGCCGCGCGTTATCTGGTGCGAGCGCCGCAGCGCAGCGACGTGCGCTCGGTGTGGGTCGGGCTGCGGCCGCTGGTCAAGCCTTCGCGCGATGAAGGCGAGAGCACCAAGGGACTTTCGCGCGAACATACCGTCACCGTCGGCCGCTCGGGTCTGATCACCGTCACCGGTGGCAAGTGGACGACCTATCGCTCGATGGCCGAGGACGTGCTCGACCGCGCCATGTCGCGCGGCCTGCTGGCCCGCCGCTCGGGCGGCGTGACGGCGAGGCTGCCGCTGGTCGGCGCTGCGCCCGGCCGGCCGCTGACCGAGCCGCCGGGAGAATATCTGTACGGCAGCGAGGCGGCGCTGCTGCGCACGCTACCCGGTGCCCGGCACTGGTTGTGGCGCGAAGGCGGGGGCGGCCTCAGCGAAGCGATGGTCCGTTTTGCGGCGCGCTACGAGATGGCGCGGGATGTCGAGGACGTGCTCGCCCGCCGCTGCCGGCTGCTGTTCCTCGACGCCGCGGAAGCGGCGCGACGGGCCGGCGCGGTGGCCGACATCCTGGCCGAGGAACTCGACCGCGAACTCGACACCGCCGCCTTCGAGGCGCTGGCCGCGGCCTACCAGCGCCTTCCGTGACGGAGGCTGCGACAGGTGCGTGCGCTCACATCGAGGAATATTTCACCGAGCAGCCGTAGGCCCGCGTGCTGGGCAGGCTCACCGCCTTGCCGGCCAGCGACTCGGCGAGTGCGACCTTGACGTGGTTGGTGGCGCTGGCGGTCTCGCTCGGGCTGGCGCGCGGTTTGTCGTCGATCGCCCCCGCATAGACCAGCGTGCCGGCGGGGTTGACGATATACATGTGGGGCGTCGTGCGGGCGCCGTAGGCGCGGCCGACCCGACCGTCGGTGTCCATCAGCGTCGCCGTGGCGGCCGCCTTCTGCGTCTGCATCCACTGCGTCATCGCCGCCGGCGTCAGATAGTCGCCGGCGTCCTGCGCCGTCGAGTTGACCGCCAGCCAGACCACGCCCTTGGACGTGGCCTCCCTCTGCGTGCCCTGCATATTGGCGCTGTCGTAGTGCCGCTGCACGTACGGGCAGCCCGGATTCACCCACTCCAGCACGACATGCCGGCCCTTGAAATCGGCCAGCGTGACGGTCTTGCCGCTGGCGTCGATGGCCGTGAAGTTCGGGGCCGCCTGGCCGACGGTGGCGGCAGCCAGCGCCGAAGCGGCGGTCAGTGCGAGGGCGGCGGCGAAGAGCAGGGACCTCATCGTCAGGCTCCTTGGGGTCAGGGAGAGGGAAGGCTGGCCAGGGCGCCGCGCACTTCGTCGAAACTCAGAATTTCGCTCAACAGCCGTGGCCCTGCCGCGCCCGGGGAATAGAGCGCGTAGACCGGCACGCCGCTGCGCCCCAGCCGCGTCAGCTCGGCGCTGATGGCGGCGTCCCGGCGCGTCCAGTCGGCGCGCAGCAGCAGCACCTGCTTCTCGGCGAAGGCGGCCTGCACCTCTGGCTTGCTCAGCGTCGTGCGCTTGTTGAACTGGCAGGTCACGCACCAGGCGGCCGTGAAGTCGACGAAGACCGGCCGACCGGCGGCGCTGGCCTGCGCCACGCGTTCGGCCGACCACGGCTGCCAGGCCTCGCCGGCGCCGGGCACCTGCGCCGCCGCCTCCTGGCGCAGCGCCGGCACGGCCCAGAACAGCGCCGCAGCCATCAGCAGCAGCGAGGCGGCGCCAAAGCCGCCCCGCGCCTTCGGCCCCAGCGCCGGCGACCCCAGCGCCCAGGCAGCGAAAGCCAGCGCCAGCAGCAGCGCCAGCAGGGCGGCGGCGCCGTCGATGCCCACCTGCTGTCCCAGCACCCAGACCAGCCAGACCACGGTGGCGAACATCGGAAACGCCATCAGCGTCTTGAAATGCGCCATCCACACCCCCGGCCGCGGCAGCCGCCGTGCCAGCCCCGGCCAGGCGGCAACCGCCAGATAGGGCAGCGCCATGCCCAGGCCCAGGGCGGCGAAGACCGCCAGTGCCTGCCCCGCCGGCAGGGTGACGGCCAGGCCGAGCGAGGCGCCCATGAATGGCGCCGTGCACGGCGAGGCCACGGCCACCGCCAGCACGCCGGTGAGCAGCGAATCGACCAACGGGTGCCGGGCGCGCGCCGCGGCGACGGCGCTGGGCAGCACCGAGCCGAGTTCGAAGACGCCGGCCAGGTTGAGGCCGATGAGCGTGAACAGCGCGGCCAGTGTGGCCACCACGGCGGGCGACTGCAGCTGGAAACCCCAGCCGAGCTGTTCACCGCCGGCACGCAGCGCCAGCAGCAGCGCCGCCAGCGCGACGAACGACAGCACCACGCCGACGGTGTAGGCCACGCCACCGGCGACCCGCGTGCGCCGTTCGTCACCGTGGGCGACGAAGCCGAGCACCTTCAACGACAGCACCGGGAAGACACAGGGCATGAGGTTCAGCAGCACGCCACCGACGAGCGCGAACAGGAGCGCCAGCGCCAGGCCGATGGGCGCCGCGGCCGGCGCCAGAGGTGCCGCGCTGCCGGCATCGCCCAGCGCCGGCAGCGCCGCGGGCGCCGCCGCGACGGCCGGCCAGGGGGTGGTCACCGCCAGTTGCACCAGCCGGCCGGCGGCCTGCCCGGCGGCCGCCAGCACCACCGGCATGGCGGTCGGTGACTCGCTGCGCTGGGCATCGAGCGGCACGCGGGCCGTCCACTCGCCGCCCTGCCAGCGCGCTTGCGGCTGGGCGGCGTTGGCGATCACGCCCGGTGTCTCGGGGAAGAAGGCGAGGTTGCGGCCGTGCCAGTCGGCGGGCAGCCCGGCCACGCGCACGAGCAGCGCACCGTCTTCCACCGCTGCCGTCGCCCGGGCGTCCGGCAGCGGCTGCGGCAAGGCGGCGCGCGCCGCCGCGAACAGTCCGGCATGGCCGGCGGTGGCGGCCTGCGCCGGCACGTCGATCGTGAACTCGCCCTCTTCCGGAATGCACACGTCCTTGCACACCAGCCACTCGGCGCGCAGCTTGACGTTCAGCGTCCCGGCCTGGAAATCCGGCGGCACGGTCACGGCCATCGGCAGCAGCAGCGTGCCCTCGTAGCCGTAGTTCATGAGCGGGCCGATCGGCAGCTTGCTCGGCGTCGGCCATTCGATCTCGCCAGCCGTGACGCCGGCGGGCAGCGTCCAGGTCAATGTCGTCGGCAGGCCGGAATCGCCCGGATTCTTCCAGTAGGTGTGCCAATGCGGCTGGTGATCGATCTTCAGTCCCAGCCATAGCGGTCGGCCGGCGGCGACCCCGTCGGGGGCGTGCGCCACCAGTTCGGCGCGCACCTGCGGCGTCGTCACCACCGCTCCCGGCGCCGCCGTGGCCAGCGCGGGGACGGCCAGGGCAGCGGCCAGTAGCAGTCGGATGGGTGTCATGGCGCGAGTTGGAGGACCAGCGGGAGCGCAGGTTCCCGGGTGCCCCGCATTGTGCTTCGCCAGGGCGCGACCGTCCTCGTCGATGGGGCAAGGCCCCCGGACGTGCTGCTGCCATCGTGACCGGCACGACCGCACCGGGCTGCGGCGCGGGGACCGCGGCAGCCGCCCGGCCGGGCCGGCTGCCGCGGGCTGCGGGTTTCTTCGTATAATTTCGTGGTTTTGCTGAGCTCACCCACCATGACGGCGATCGAACGGCCCACCCGGAGCGACCGCTGGGATGACGAAGAAGAAGAGGCTTCCCGGGCGGGCCGGAGAGCGGCCTTCAAGCCGCTGACGAGAGAGCAGGCGCAGGCCCTGCGCGCCGCCGATCCGCCGCTGTCGCCGTGGCGGGTGATCGCGGTGCAGGGGGCGGCCGGTGTGGGGGTGGCCGTGCTGGCGCTGATGATCACCGGCCGGCAGGAGATGGGATGGTCGGCGCTGTATGGCGCTGCCACGGTGGTGTTGCCGGGGGCCTTGATGGCGCGCGGCATGACGAGCCGGCTCAGCAGCATGTCGCCCGGCGCCAGCGCCGTCAGCTTCATGTCGTGGGAGATGGTCAAAATCGCGGTCTCGGTGGCCATGCTGATGCTGGCGCCGAGACTCGTGCAGCCCCTGAGCTGGCCAGCGCTGCTGGTGGGCCTGGTGCTGTGCATGAAGGTGTACTGGCTGGCGCTGCTGTGGCGCGGGCGGGCGGTGAAATAGAAAGCGGGACGGGATCAAATGGCAGCCCAGGGTCACGAAGCGAATGCGCCGACTGCCGGCGAGTACATCATCCATCACCTGCACCACCTGCAGGCCGGCGAGCAGAAGGGTGTCGTCGACTTCTCGGTCTTCAACATGGACTCGGTGTTCTGGGCCGTCACGCTGGGCGTGATCACCTGCTGGCTGCTGTGGCTGGCCGCCCGCAAGGCGACCTCCGGCGTGCCGGGTCGCTTCCAGGCCGCGGTGGAGATCCTCGTCGAGATGGTCGACGCGCAGGCCAAGGGCATCGTGCACAGCGCCGAGAGCCGCAAATTCGTGGCCCCGCTGGCGCTCACGGTCTTCATCTGGATCTTCCTGATGAATGCCATGGACCTGCTGCCGGTGGACCTGATCCCCGCCTTCTGGCATGTCGCCGGGCCGGCCATCGGTGCCAAGGACTACATGCGCGTGGTGCCCACCGCCGACCTTTCGATCACCATGGGCCTCAGCCTCAGCGTGCTGCTGATCTGCTTCTACTACAACGTCAAGATCAAGGGCGCAGGCGGCTGGATCCACGAGCTGTTCACCGCCCCCTTCGGCAACAAGTGGTTCCTGTACCCGGTGAACTTCCTGATGCAGATGGTCGAGTTCGTGGCCAAGACCGTCTCGCACGGCATGCGTCTGTTCGGCAACATGTACGCCGGCGAACTGATCTTCATGCTCATCGCCCTGATGGGCGGCGCCTGGGCCCTCACCGCCACCGGCATCGCGCTGGCCATCGGCCACATCATCGCCGGCACGGCGTGGGCCATCTTCCACATCCTGATCATCACGCTGCAGGCCTTCATCTTCATGATGCTGACGCTGATCTACGTCGGCCAGGCGCACGACTCGCACTGAACGCCGTTCCGATCTCTTTCCCGTTTCCCCGCTTCACCCCTTTCTCACTCACCTTCCACACCAGGAGCCAAAAATGGAAGTCATCAGCTTTGTTGCCCTCGCCGCCGGCCTGATCATCGGTCTGGGCGCCGTCGGTGCCTGTATCGGTATCGGCATCATGGGTAGCAAGTACCTCGAATCGGCCGCACGCCAGCCCGAACTGATGGGTGAACTGCAGACCAAGATGTTCCTGCTGGCCGGCCTGATCGACGCCGCGTTCATCATCGGCACGGGTATCGCGCTGTGGTTCGCCACCGCCAACCCCTTCCTCGGCCAGATCGCGAACCTGCCGAAGTAACACGACCACCCCGAAGCGGCTGCGCCGCTCCCCTCAAGGGGCAACGCCGACGGCCCGGCAGAGCCGGATCCGTAGCGTTCGCTTGGCAAGTGCCCCCACTTACGCGAGGCAATAAGTGAGCATCAACGCGACACTGATCATCCAGATGATCGTGTTCCTGATCCTGGTCGGGTTCACGATGAAATATGTCTGGCCGCCCATCACCAGGGCGCTGGACGAACGCGCCAGCAAGATTGCCGCCGGCCTGTCCGCCGCCGACAAGGCCAAGGCCGAACTGGCCGCGGCCAACCAGCGTGTCGAGCAGCAGCTCTCGGCTGCGCGCAACGATGCCGCCAAGCGGCTGGCCGACGCCGAGCGCCTGGCGCAGCAGATGGTCGAGGAAGCCAAGGGCCGTGCCAGCGAAGAGGCGGCCAAGATCATCGCCGCGGCGCGCGCCGATGCCGAGCAGGAGTCGATGAAGGCGCGCGACGCGCTGCGCGAGCAGGTCGCCGGGCTGGCCGTCAAGGGCGCGGAGCAGATCCTGCGCAAGGAAGTCAACGCGGCCGTGCATGCCGAGTTGCTTGGTCGCCTCAAGGCGGAACTCTAGACCATGCGCCCCCACGCTCACATTCGTTCGCTGCCCCCCGAGGGGGCTGGCTGCCGCGGCTCCACGGCCGCCTGCGCGGCCTTGGACGGCAGGAAGGCCAGCGGCCTCTGGCCGCTGGCGCAGGCCTCCCTTGGGACGGCCCGGCGGGAGGCCTGACATGGCCGAACTGGCAACCATCGCCCGCCCCTACGCCGAGGCCATGTTCAAGGCCACGGCCGGGGCCGACCGGCAGGTGCTGAATGCGCAACTGGCCGCGCTGGCCGCGCTGACGGCGGGGCCGGAAATGAGGCAGTTCGCCGACAACCCGCGGGTATCGCCGGTGCAGGTCTTCGACATGATCGCCGGCATCGCGCTCAGCCAGGGTGTCGCGCTGGACGTGAAGGTCGGCAACCTGCTGCGAGCCGTGGTCGACAACGGCCGCCTCGCGGCGCTGCCCGAGATCGCGGCGCAGTTCCAGGCGCTGGTCAACACCACGACGGGCGTCTCGGACGCCACCATCCAGAGCGCCTTCGCCATCGACGAGACACAACTGGGCGAGGTGCTGGCGGCGCTGGAAAGACGCTTCGGCCGCAAGCTCAATGCCAAGGTCGAGGTCGCGCCCGAGCTCATCGGCGGCGTGCGTGTCATCGTCGGCGACGAGGTGCTGGACACCTCGGTCAGGGCCCGCCTGGAACAGATGAAGGCTGCGCTCACCGCTGCTTAACGGCCGCGCAGGCGGCCGCCGCCTGAGGCCCAACGGAGAACACCATGAACCTGAATCCCGCAGAAATTTCCGAACTCATCAAGAGCCGCATCGAAGGCCTGGGCGCTTCGGCCGATATCAAGAACCAGGGCACCGTGGTGTCCGTCACCGACGGCATCGTGCGCGTGCACGGCTTGAGCGATGCGATGGCCGGCGAAATGCTCGAGTTCCCGGCCACGGCCAGCGGCCAGCCGACCTATGGCCTGGCGCTGAACCTGGAACGCGACTCGGTCGGCGCGGTGATCCTGGGCGAGTACGAGCACATCTCCGAAGGCGACACCGTCAAGTGCACGGGCCGCATCCTGGAAGTGCCGGTCGGTCCCGAGCTGATCGGCCGCGTCGTCAACGCGCTCGGCCAGCCGATCGACGGCAAGGGCCCGATCAACGCCAAGATGACCGACGTCATCGAGAAGGTCGCCCCGGGCGTGATCGCGCGCCAGTCGGTGAGCCAGCCGGTGCAGACCGGCCTGAAGGCCATCGACTCGATGGTGCCGATCGGCCGCGGCCAGCGCGAACTGATCATCGGCGACCGCCAGACCGGCAAGACCGCGGTGGCGGTCGACACGATCATCAACCAGAAGGGTCAGAACATGACCTGCGTCTACGTCGCGATCGGCCAGAAGGCATCGTCGATCAAGAACGTGGTGCGCGCGCTCGAGCAGCACGGTGCGATGGACTACACCATCGTCGTCGCCGCCTCGGCCTCTGAATCGGCGGCCATGCAATATGTGTCGGCCTATTCGGGCTGCACGATGGGCGAATATTTCCGCGACCGCGGCCAGGACGCGCTGATCATCTACGACGACCTGTCCAAGCAGGCCGTCGCCTACCGTCAGGTGTCGCTGCTGCTGCGCCGTCCGCCGGGCCGCGAAGCCTACCCGGGCGACGTCTTCTATCTCCACAGCCGCCTGCTCGAGCGCGCCGCGCGCGTGAACGCCGACTATGTCGAGAAGTTCACCCGGGGCGAGGTCAAGGGTCAGACCGGGTCGCTGACGGCGCTGCCGATCATCGAGACCCAGGCCGGCGACGTGTCGGCCTTCGTGCCGACGAACGTGATCTCGATCACCGACGGCCAGATCTTCCTCGAGACCAACCTGTTCAACGCCGGCATCCGCCCGGCCATCAATGCCGGCATCTCGGTGTCGCGGGTCGGCGGCGCCGCGCAGACCAAGCTGATCAAGGGCCTGTCGGGCGGCATCCGCACCGACCTCGCGCAGTACCGCGAACTGGCGGCGTTCGCGCAGTTCGCGTCCGACCTCGATGCCGCCACGCGCAAGCAGCTCGACCGCGGCGAGCGGGTGACCGAACTGCTCAAGCAGCCGCAATATTCGCCGCTGCCGATCAGCCTGATGGCCGCCACGCTGTTCGCGGTGAACAAGGGCTACACCGACGATCTCGACATCAAGAAGGTGCTGCCCTTCGAGAGCGGCCTGCACCAGTTCCTGAAGTCGAGCCACGCGGACCTGCTGGCCAAGATGGAGAAGGAGCGGGTGCTGGACAAGGACACCGAGGCCAAGCTGAACGACGCCGTCGCGGCGTTCAAGAAGTCCTTCGCATGATCAGGGCCCACCCCCGAAGCGGCTTCGCCGCTCCCCCTCGAGGGGGCACGCCAGCGGCCCGGCGGAGCCGGTTCCGCGGCGTTCGCTTGGTGGCTGAAGGAGTAGCTCATGGCAGTCGGTAAAGAGATACGCGGCAAGATCAAGTCGGTCGAAGGCACGAGGAAGATCACCAAGGCCATGGAGATGGTCTCGGCGTCGAAGATGCGCAAGGCGCAGGAGCGCATGCGCCAGGCGCGGCCCTACGCCGACAAGATCCGCAATATCGCGGCCAATCTCTCGCAGGCCAACCCCGAGTACAAGTCGCCCTACATGCGCACGGTCGGCTCGGCCAAGACCGCCGGCCTGATCATCGTCACCACCGACAAGGGCCTGTGCGGCGGCCTGAATACGAACATCCTGCGTGCGGTCACCAACCGCATGCGCGAGTGGCAGGCCGAAGGCGTCGGCACGCAGTCGGTGGCGATCGGCAACAAGGGCCTGGCATTCCTGAACCGCATCGGCGCCAAGGTCATCAGCCACATCGTGCACATCGGCGACGCGCCACCGCTCGACCGGCTGGTGGGTCCGCTGAAGGTCATGCTCGACGCCTTCGTCGCCGGCGAGGTCGACTCGGTGTACCTGTGCTACACGCGCTTCATCAATACGATGAAGCAGGAGCCGGTGATCGAGCAGCTGCTGCCCCTGGGCGCCGAGCGCCTGCAGCAGAGCAGCGAGGAGAAGTCGGCCTACGGCTGGGACTATATCTACGAGCCCGACGCCGTGAGCGTCATCGACGAGCTGCTCAAGCGCTATGTCGAGG
>Ga0316622_100002032_pt1 | contig 13734 bp, 11 predicted proteins | sample OWC_Aug_OW2_C1_D_FD_207646 | JGI IMG/M metagenome (GOLD analysis project Ga0316622, IMG submission 207646) | Wetland soil microbial communities from Old Woman Creek delta, Ohio, United States - OWC_Aug_OW2_C1_D5_C | ecosystem: Environmental > Terrestrial > Soil > Wetlands | place: USA: Ohio... | reverse complement strand
AAGGCATTGGCATAGGTGATGAGGGCGTACCGATTGTGGAGGACGAAGGCGCCGAGCCCGAGTTGGCGCCGGAGGCCGAGCCCGAGGAGCCATGATGCCCCGGTGGACGGGCCCGCGCGCGAAACATCAGGAATGCAGTCCGCTGCGCTCCTCGCCGGAGTGAAGGAGCGGCAGAGGACAGTGATCGTTAGTTTTGCATGGAGCGTTGAATTATGGCTGGCTTTAACAAGGTTCTGCTGATGGGGAACTTGACGCGAGACCCGCAGCTTTCGTACACGCCGAGCCAGACCGCCGTGGTCGATTTCGGCCTCGCGACGAATCGGCGATGGACCGGCCAGGATGGGACGCAGCACGACGAGACGTGCTTCGTGGATTGCCGTGCGTTCGGACGCATGGCGGAGAACATCAACAAGTACTTCAAGAAGGGCAAGCCGATCTTCCTCGAAGGCCGGCTGACGTTCGACAGTTGGACGGCCCAGGATGGATCGAAAAAAAGTAGGCTCAGGGTCACGGTCGAGAACTTCCAGTTCCTTCCGGGCACCGGAGGCGGCGGACCTGCCGGGCCCGAGCAGGACCTCGGTTCGGAACCCGAGGCCCCGCCGCAGGGACGCTCCGGCGGCCAGATACCCGATTCCGATATTCCATTCTAGTTGTGAGGTGATACATGCCAATGCGACAAGAAAGAACAAGAACACCGAGAAGAAGAAGCGGCTTTACCGGTCCCCGCGACCAGACGCAGTGCCGTTTCTGCCGGGGAGGCATCAAATACATCGACTACAAGGATGTCGAAACCCTGCAGAAGCTGCTGACCAACCGGGGCAAGATCTATTCGCGCAAGCGCAGCGGCAACTGTGCCGGCTGCCAGAGGAAGGCCAAGGCGGCCATCAAGCGGGCCCGGTTCATGGCCTTGCTGCCGTATACAACGTAAGGACAGGTCTTCAGGGGCTCGTACCTGCTGAGAGGATTCATGGTGGGGCAAGCCCCACCCGATAACTTTACGAGGTGTTGACGATGAAGGTATTACTTTGCGAGGATGTGAACAAACTCGGCTGGCTCGGCGACATTGTCGATGTCCCGGAGGGCTACGCCCGGAACTACCTGCTGCCGCAGCGGCTGGCGAAAGTGGCGACCGAGGCCAACATCAAGTCGCTTGCCCAGGCGAAGGCGCAGCGGGCCGAGCAGCGACTCCAGGAGCGCAGGCATCTGGAGAAGGCGGCCCAGGCCGTCAACGGCGCCGAGGCCGTCGTGGCCGCCAAGGCCAACGAGCAGGGCGTCCTGTTCGGCTCGATCAGCAATTCGATGATCGCCGCCAACCTGCGGTCCCAGGGCTTCGAGGTGGCGGATGAGGTCGTGAAGCTGCCCGAGCACATCAAGGACCTCGGCACGCACGAGGTGACGCTGAAGTTCGCCGATGATGTCACGGCGACGATCCGCGTCGTAGTCGTCCCCGAGCAGGTGGAGGGACAGCCTGAAGCAGCTCCGGCGACAGAGGCAAAGCCGGAAGAACAGCAGTAGCCTTCGCCCGACGCGTTGCACGGCGACGAGGGGTCGGCCGTGCATCCTGTCGATTGCGCTGCGAGTGATCCTCATTTCAGATGGACTATCACGACCCGCACGCCTGGCCGCAGGTTGCGGGCCGTTTTGCATTCTCGGAGCCATTTCCGGACATCACCTACCATTCCTTAGGTCATACACGAAGGCAGTGTGCGCGACGCGGAGGCCGGCAAAAAAATCTTTTGAGAAAGTTGGATTTTCTGAACCGGTCCCGGCAGAGCCCGTATCAGTACGTGATTTTGAGGCCGTCGGAGGCACGGGCGCTTCGAAAAGGCCGTGGGTGAGTCAGTGATAGAGATGTAGAGCAACGGGGCGGACTTGCGACGATGAAATCAAACGGCTTAATAACCTGTCAAACCCTACCCTTGGATCCGGCTGGCATTCCAAAGTAACACTCTCCTTCTGAGATACGCTGTTGCCGTGAACCATTCCGGCGACGGCACCTAAGCCATCCACAGGGCCTCCAACCAAAAGGCCGCGAGCTACACACGCTCGCGGCCTTTTATATTTCCTGCACAACACGCCAACTACACTCTTCGCAAGGCGTTCTCCAGGTCCGCCTTCAGGTCTTCGCGGTGCTCGATGCCGACCGAGAGCCTGATCAGCGTGTCCTTGATTCCTCTCGCGAGTCGCTCCGGCTCGGGGATTGCGCCATGAGTCATCGTCGCCGGATGACAGGCCAGGGACTCCACTCCGCCCAAGCTCTCGGCAAGAAGGAATACCTTCAGGCCTGAGATGAACCTCTCCACGCCGGAGAAGTCCCCCGCGATCTCGAAGCTCAGCATTCCCCCGAAACCGCGCATCTGCTCGGAAGCAATCTCAAAATCTCGTGTGCCTTTGAGGCCGGGATAGTAGACCCTGGCGACCTTCTTATGCTTTGAGAGAAATGCGGCAAGGTAGCGAGCATTTTTCTCATGCTCCCTCATCCTGACGCCCAACGTCCTGAGGCCGCGCAGCATGAGCCAGCAATCCCACGGTCCCGGCACCGCGCCGGCGGCATTCTGATAGAACTTCATCTGCTCAGACAGAGCTTCGTCATTCACAATGACGGCGCCTCCAACGACATCGCTATGACCATTGATGTACTTGGTGGTGCTATGCACGACGATGTCGGCGCCCAGCGCGATGGGATTCTGGAGGTACGGACTGGCAAAAGTGTTGTCCACAGCAAGGAGGACATTCCTCTTTCTGGCGATGTGAGCGAGGCCCTTGATGTCGAGCACCCTCAGCAGAGGGTTCGTCGGCGACTCGATCCATATCAAGCGGGTTTTCGCGAGGATTGAGTCCTCAAAGGATTTCAGATCGCCCACATCCGCATATGTGGCCCCGAGTCCCCATTTCCTGAACACCTTCTCTGCGAGCCGATAGGTCCCGCCGTACAGATCGTCGCCCAGCACGATGTGCGCGCCCTTCTCGAACATGGAGAACACCGCCGCTGTGGCCGCCACGCCGGACGCGAACGCCAGCCCGTGCCGACCTCCTTCCAGTTCGGCCAGACAGGTCTCCAACGCGGTGCGGGTAGGATTGCCGGTCCGGGAGTATTCATAGCCTTTGTGTCTTCCGATGGCTTCCTGCTGATAGGTCGACGTCTGGTACACCGGCACGATGACTGCGCCCGTGGAAGGATCGGACTCCTGGCCCGCGTGAATCGCTTTCGTTTCAAACTTCATCCGGCTCCTCTCCCTTCTGCGTCCAGAAGCTCACCAGGTCCCACCGCGTAATGACTCCCCGTGGGATGCCATCCTGCACGACCACGATGCCGGAAGCCCCGGAAAGGAGCACTCGAAATGCCTCGGAGATATCCGTCTGGGCATCCATCACCGGCAAAGGCCTGCCCATTACCGCCCCGATCTGCTGCTGTCGGAAGTTGATCCCATCGTGAAGCAGTTTCATGACTGAGGCTTCGTTGAGGCTCCCCACGACCTTGTTGTCCTCGATCACGGGCAACTGGGAGATGCCGTATCGCTGCATGAGCGCGATGGCCCGGGCGAGATTCTCTTTGGGCGAGACGCAGATGATGGAAGGAAATGCATCCTTTGCGGTCAGGACATCGAGGAGATGCACCGGCTTGAAGGTCTTCTCCTTCAGGAACCCGCTCTCCATCATCCATTGGTCGGAGTAGATCTTGTCGATGTAGTTCCTTCCTGTATCCGGCAGCAGGACGACGATGTACTTCGGCTGCTCGAGGCGTTGTGCGAACTTGAGCGCGGCCGCCAAAGCCGTGCCGGAGGAGCCACCGGCGAGGATGCCTTCCTCGCAAGCCAGCCGCCGGGCCATGAGGAACGATTCTTCGTCAGTGACCCGCACCATCTCATCGACGAGCTGGCGGTTGAACGTCTTGGGAATGAAGTCTTCGCCAATCCCTTCCACCTTGTACGACCGCGGCGTGTCGCCTGAGAGGATCGAGCCCTGGGGATCCGCGCCGACAATGAGGATGTTCGGGTTCTTCTCCTTGAGGAACTGGGCGGTTCCGGAAATGGTGCCGCCGGTGCCCATGCCGGCGACAAACACCTCAACCCTTCCGTCAGAGTCCCGCCATATCTCCGGCCCGGTCGTCAGGTAGTGAGCGCGAGGATTATTCGGGTTCTCAAACTGGTTCGGCCGAAAGGAATTGGGAATCTCGCGAGCCAGGCGGTCCGCGGTGCCATTGTAGCTCTCGGGCGAATCCGGAGGCACGGACGTCGGCGTGATGACAATCTCGGCGCCGTACGCCTTGAGTAGATTGATCTTCTCCTGGCTCATCTTGTCGGGCAGCACGAAGATGCAACGGTAGCCCTTGAGTGCCGCTACGAGAGCCAGGCCCGCCCCGGTATTGCCGGCGGTGGCCTCAACGATTGTGCCGCCGGGCTTGAGCTTTCCTTCACGTTCGGCGGCCTCGACCATGGCCCGCGCGATGCGGTCCTTGACGCTTCCGCCGGGATTGAGCATCTCCGGTTTCAAGTACACGACCGACTTGAGTCCTCGCGTGAGATTGTTGAGCCGGACCAGCGGTGTCTCTCCGACGGCCTCAAGGATGCTGTTCAGTTCTCTTGCCATAGTATGTCTGTTCTCTGGCTCACGTGAGAATTGTGAGCGTGGATGCACTACTGCTCCTTGAACAGCCACGTCGACAGGTAGCGTTCGCCCGTATCGGGAAGAACTACCACGATGAGCCTCCCCCGGTTCTCCGGCCTCTTCGCCACCTCCAGCGCCGCCCAACACGCCGCACCACTGGAAATGCCGCCGAGAATTCCTTCGAGTTTCGCTAACTGCCTTGCAGTCTGCCCTGCATCGACATCTCTGACTCTGACGATCTCGTCGATGATTCCGGTGTTGAGCACCTGCGGTACAAATCCTGCACCAATCCCCTGGATCTTATGTGGGCCGGCCTGCCCTCCCGACAATACGGGAGAGGCGTCGGGTTCGACCGCAATGGCTTTGAATCCCTTCTTCCTCTTCTTGAGGACCTCTGCTACGCCGGTGATCGTTCCGCCCGTGCCGACGCCGCTGACGAGGATATCAATCTGGCCGTCGGTGTCACGCCAAATCTCCTCGGCCGTCGTGCGGCGGTGGACCTCGGGGTTGGCTGGATTGTTGAACTGCTGCAAGATGACGGCGCGAGGCGTGACAGTCGCAAGTTCCTCAGCCATTTTGACGGCACCTTTCATGCCTTCCGGGCCGGGCGTGAGCACCAGTTCGGCGCCAAGCACCTGCAGGAGCTGTCGCCGCTCGAGGCTCATGGTTTCCGGCATCGTCAGAATCAGCTTATATCCCCTTGCCGCCGCCACGAACGCCAGCGCGATGCCGGTGTTTCCACTGGTGGGCTCGATGATCACCGAATCCTTGTTCAGAACGCCGCGTCTTTCGGCGTCCTCGATCATGGCCAGGCCGATGCGATCCTTCACACTGGAAAGAGGATTGAACGATTCCAATTTCGCCAACACCGTGGCGGCAGCTCCCTCGGCGATCTTGCCAAGTTTCACTAACGGCGTATTACCCATCGTCTCCGTGATACTTTCGAAGACCTTCATAGATGCACCTGTCTTTCCTCTGCTAAGCCTTGTCCAGTGCTTGCTCGATATCCGTGAGAATATCCTCAATGCCCTCGATCCCCACCGACAGCCTGATGAAGTCCGGGGTGACTCCCGTCGCTAATTGCTCCTCGGCGGATAGCTGCTGATGGGTCGTGCTGGCCGGATGGATCGCCAGGGTCTTCGCATCGCCCACGTTCGCCAGATGCGAGACCAGCTCGAGCGAGTCGATGAATCGTCGTCCTGCGTCCAGACCCCCTCTGACCCCGAAGCCCAGGATCGCCCCGGCGCCCTTTCGCAAATACGTGCGGGCTCGTTCCTTCTCGGGACTCGTGTCCAGGCCCGGGTAGTTGACCCACGACACCTTCGGATGCTTCGCCAGGTGCCGGGCGACCGCCAGCGCGTTCTCGGAGTGCCGGGGCATCCTCAGGTGCAGCGTCTCCAGGCCCTGCAGAAAGAGGAAGGCATTGAACGGCGAAAGCGCCGGACCCACATCGCGCAGGAGCGTGACACGCGCCTTGATGATATAAGCGATGTTCCCCAGAGGTCGCAGCGCTTCGACGAAGTTGATGCCGTGATAGCTCGGATCGGGTCCGGCGATCAGCGGGAACTTTCCGCTCGTCCAGTCGAATCTGCCTGCGTCGACGATCAGGCCGCCGATGGAGGTGCCGTGGCCGCCGATGAATTTCGTGGCGGAATAGACAATGATATCGACTCCGAAATCAATCGGCCGGAGCAGGTACGGGGATACCGTGTTATCGAGCACGAACGGCACGCCATGGCCGTGAGCAACAGCGGCAATCCCTTCGAGGTCTGCGACGTCGAGCTTGGGGTTGCCGATGGACTCCGCGTACAGCGCTTTCGTCCGCGGCGTGATCGCCTTGCGAAATGCGTCGAGGTCATTGGACTTCACGAATTTCACGGTGACGCCCAGGCGGGGGAACGTGTAGTGAAAGAGGTTGTACGTTCCGCCGTAGAGATTGTCGGCGGAGACGATCTCATCGCCCGCCTGCGCGATGTTGAGAAGCGCCAGCGTGATGGCCGACTGGCCGCTGGCCACCGCCAGGGCCCCGACCCCGCCGTCTAATGCGGCGATCCGCTTTTCGAGCACATCGGTGGTCGGGTTCATCAGACGCGTGTAGATGTTGCCGAACTCGCGAAGGCCAAAGAGGTCGGCCGCGTGCTCGGTGCTCTTAAACTGGTATGAGGTGGTCTGGTAAATGGGCACGGCACGAGAGCCCGTTGTCGGGTCCGGCTCCTGGCCCCCGTGCAAAGCCAACGTCTCCACACTCAGCTTCTTGTCGATTCTGCTCATGAAAAACCTCCGTTGCGTCCATCATGGACAAAGTATCGAATGCTCAATTCCTAAAACGCGTATTGAACGCTCAGCACAATCCCGTCGCCGAGACCCACTGTGGATGCCGACTTATGGTCGCCGGCGTTGACATACGCGCCGACCAAGGTCACGTGCGAATTCACGAACCACGCGAGGTGGGCATTCCAGTAGTCCGCATTCTCGAAGTCGTCGAACTTCGCCCCCTGCCGGTATTCAAACCCCACGGCGACATTTTCTTGGGGCAGCACGTCGATGTTCCCAAACAGAGCCTCGTCTCCGTCGTCATCGAATCCGAGGACCCCGAGAGTCCGACCTTCCGTGGAGATAATGCCGCCGGATAGCAGCACTGGCCTGGGCAGCTCCTTGATGAGTTTTGTCGCGACCAGGTAGAAATCAGCACCCGAGTCATCGACCCCCTCCGGCACGTCGAAAGTCGTGTGCTTGCCAATCACACCCACAGCTACGGCGGGTACGACCTGGCTCTCCGACAGGACGAGCAGCTTTGCCCCTAAGTTGTCCTTGTAGATAGTTTCGACGCCGGACATCGCGATGATCTCGCGACCGTAGGAGACTTCCGCGCGGCCGAACAACGTCTCGGCGACGCCAGAGGTCGTCCAATCAACGTCTACGTCGCCAAGGTGCACGTACCAGCCCCCCACCTGCGGTAAGCCGAAGATGCCGGCTTTCCCCGATTCGCCCTGCCCCTTCGACTCCGGGGCTCCGTTGCCTCCCGGATAAGCCAAGGGATTGAATGCGATGCCGCCAACTCCCTCAAGGCTGTTCAGCGGCACACCTGCTAACAAAACCGATCCACTCAACGCCGCAGTCCAACCAGCCAACACAACCGTCCAGAACTTACTCATGGAAAACCCCTTTCTACTTGCCTGCTCCGGGTTTTCCAGTTGACTGGTCGAACCCTCAGAAACGACTTCTTCGTGTATCATGCCATCCAGTCCGCCTGGTTGGCGACTGTTTCATCTCCTGTCGTTAAATGCCGTCTCCTTTCTCAAAGCCGGGACGCTCATCAAACCGTCTCTTCTCGGTAATCTCCATCTGCGTAATTCTCGCATCATGCACCTTCAGGGTGATCGTGCCGTACGTTAACCGCCTGACGGCCTTCACTAACTCCTCCAACACGGTATCCATCGAAGGCCCTCTGGGTTCCTGTGCACTCCTCATTCGCACTGCCCTTGTGAGCGTTCGACGCCATTGATTCCGGCCTCCCGCAACGCCCGGCAGCAGGCCTACATATGCCCTACTATGTCTATGGTTATACTATGATATCAGGACGCATCATCCACGTCAAGCGCAATTCTGGAAAAAATCCCGCGCCTGAAATGCAGGTTGCTTCGTCGCTTCACGCCTCGCAATGGCATACGCCGCCGGGCGATGGCATCTCGAACTAACCCTTGCGAGACCCAGTATAAGGGCGACATGGGGTGAAGTATCGGCAACGCCCGTCTTGACGAAGTGTCTGTGGATCACTAAGGTGGAATGTTTTGTGTCGGCTATCCTCGCAGATCGTTTCGCCGGTGAGCCATCGAATCGCTCGGTCGCTGCGCGGCGGGTGTAAGAAAGAGAGCGGCTTTTGTGGGGCGTGTTTGCCTGAATCCTGCCAGACCCAGCAGTGGGAGGTCTTCGCTTCATTCTCCACTAACCTTGTTGTCTCAGGAGAAACTCCAAAATGTTGAAGAGGACAAATAACTGCGGCGAGCTTCGGCTGGAAGATACGGGCAAGAAGGTCATCCTGGCCGGCTGGGTCCACTCCTATCGAGACCATGGCAACCTAGTATTCTTCGATTTGCGGGACCGGGAGGGACTGACGCAACTGGTGTTTGACCCCGAGGTGCAGGCGGAGGCGCATCGGCTCGCCCGCACGGTCCGCTGCGAGTGGGTGATCGCCGCCAGCGGCACGGTCCGCCCACGAGGTGAGGGCTTGGAGAACCCTAAACTGCCCACCGGACAGATCGAGGTGATCGTGGACCGGTTCGAGGTCCTCAACATGGCCAGAACTCCGCCATTCGAGATCGACGATGATGTCCGCACGAACGAGGAGAGCCGGCTGGAGTACCGATACATCGATCTGCGCCGACCTATCATGCAGCAGAAACTGCGGATCCGCCATCGGGTCACTACGCTCGTACGCAGGTACTTTGATGAGCAGGGTTTCTGGGAAATCGAGACGCCTATGCTGGCCAAGAGCACGCCGGAGGGGGCCAGGGACTTCCTCGTGCCCAGCCGACTGGTGCACGGCTCCTTCTACGCGCTGCCTCAGTCGCCCCAACTGTTCAAGCAGATCCTGATGATGAGCAGCGTGGACAAGTACTTCCAGATTGTCCGCTGCTTCCGCGATGAGGACCCGCGGGCCGACCGGCAGGCCGAGTTCACCCAAATCGATGTGGAGATGAGCTTCGTCGAGACCGACGACGTCATTCGCATGCACGAGCCGCTCATCGCCCGGATCTGGAAAGAGATGCTTGGGATCGACGTGCCGCTGCCCATCCGCCGGATGCCATACCCAGAGGCGATGCGCGATTACGGCATCGACCGGCCGGACCTGCGGTTCGACATGAAGCTCAAGGATATCTCCGACCTCGCCCGTCAGAGCAGCTTCAAGGTGTTCGTCTCAACCGTCGACAACGGCGGCGTGGTCAAAGGCCTGTGCGCCCCGGCCGGCGACAAGTACTCACGAAGCGATATCGACAAGACGCTCACCTCCTTCGTGATCGACTACGGGGCCAAGGGTCTGTCCTGGTGCAAGGTGAAGATGGACGGCGCCACCCTCACACTCATCGGCGGGCTTGGCAAGTTCTTCAATCCTGAGCAGCAGAAGCAACTGGTCCAGCGATTTGAAGCCAAAGACGGTGATTTGCTTCTGGTCGTGGCCGACAAGGAGGCTGCTGCCAATAAGGCTCTGGCGCCGCTTCGATGCCGCGTCGCGAGGGACCTGGGCCTGTACGACCCGAGCAAGCTCGAATTCGTCTGGGTGGTGGACTTCCCGCTGTTTGAATGGAACGAGGACGAGAAGCGGTTTGACTCCGTCCACCATCCGTTCACGGCCCCGGTGCCGGAAGACCTGCCCAAGCTCGAGACCGACCCGGGCCACGTCCGCTCCCAGGCCTATGACATCGTCGTCAATGGCAGCGAGATCGGCGGCGGCAGTATCCGTATTCACAGACCCGAGGTCCAGCAGAAGGTCTTCGACCTGCTGAACATTACACGGGAGCAGGCGGAGGCACGGTTCGGCTTCTTCCTCAAAGCCCTGGACTACGGCGCCCCGCCTCACGGCGGCATCGCCCTCGGACTCGACAGGCTCGTCATGATACTGACCGGGACGGACAATATCCGTGACGTCATTGCGTTCCCCAAGACCCAGAAAGGCCAGTGCCTGATGACCGGCGCGCCCAGCGAAGTCGACCAGAAGCAGCTCGATGAGCTTAACCTGCGGACGCAAAGGCACCTGCACGACATCAGCGAGACGCCCCCGCAGGCGTAAAACGGCGCGACTGACGGTTGATAATTGATGATTTGGAGTTGTCGGGCGAAGAGAAACGCTTAGAATGGCCTTTGCGGCAAAAGTCCGACAATTACCAGTAATCGACGGTCAATTATCGACAGTGGTTATATGCGTCTCGACCTTGGCAAGGGCCTGCAACGGGTTTTGCGGATTCTGCACCTGACGCCGCTTTCGCTTGCGGCCAAGTGCCGGGTCATGTTCGGCGCCGCCGTGCTGTTCAGCCTCGCGATCGCCCTGCTCATCCCCTATATCTGGATGCGCCAACTCAACAGAAAGGTGCTGCTGAATACGAATCGGGGCAGGGTGGAAGCGGTACTGCTCTGGTCGCACTTTCGATTAAAGCCGCCGGGCGAGACGCCCCTGCCGGAACTGAATGAACGCGGGACGGCCAGGGAGCCCAATCAACCCGGCGTCGTCTGGGTGCGATTCCAGCGAGAGCAGGAGAAGAACGATTTCTCGAAACTCAGTGACGTTCAGAGCCGGCTTGTGAAGACGCTGATGGCCAGCGAGACCCGGGACGAGGCCATTGCCCTGAGCCGGGTTAACGGGGCGCGGCAGAGCGATTACGTGCGCCTTTTCCGTGCCACGGACGGTTGCGTGAGTTGTCACAGTCCTCAGGGCACCGCAAAGCCGTTCACTCCGAAGGAAACCATCGGGGCCGCGATCATCCAGACCCCAGGCATCGGCGGCGAGCTGAGGTGGATGGCCCTCATGAATCGTGTCTGGACGATCATGGCCGGCCTCATCGGCGGCACCGGCGCCATCGTAGCGTTCTACTGGATCACCCAGCGGGTCATCCTTCGCCCCATCCGTCAGTTGCGGGCCCTGGCCAACAACGTGGCGGAAGGTAATCTCGACATCCGTAGCTCCATCGCCACCGGCGACGAGTACGAGAAACTGGCTGAGGCCTTCAACCACATGCTCGACAACCTGCAGGCGGCCCAGGAGAAGCTGCGCCAGGCCAATCGCCAACTCGACGCGAAAATCGCCGAGCTGTCGGAGCGGAATGTTGAACTGTTCCGGGCCAATCAGCTCAAAAGCGAGTTTCTGGCGAACATGTCGCATGAATTCCGCACGCCCCTCAATGCCATCCTCGGGTTCGCCCAGGTGCTGCGGGAAAAGCCGGGATTGCTCAAGAAGGACAAGGGACAACGCTACATCGAGAACATCATCACCAGCGGCAATGGGCTGCTGACGATGATCAACGACCTGCTCGACATGGCCAAGACCCAGGCCGGCAAGATGGAGCTGCGCATCGAGCAGACCTCGCTGGTCCAACTGTGCGAGGTCGTCGTGTCGTCATTCTCGCTGCTGGCCAGAAAGAAGAGGCTGAAAATCCAGATGGTCGTGGACCCGGATGTACCACTTCTGGTCACCGATGCGGGTAAGGTGCAGCAGGTGCTGTACAATTTCCTGAGCAACGCCGTGAAATTCACGCCGCTCCGCGGGCGGATTGACGTTCACGCCTCCATGCGCGATGAGAAGACGGTCCGCATCGCCGTGACTGACACCGGTTGCGGCATCGCAACCTCCGACCGGGAAATCATCTTCGACAAGTTCCGCCAGGTGGATGGCTCGCTAACGCGGGAATCAGCCGGCAGCGGCCTGGGGCTGTCGATCTGTAAGGAGTTGGCCGCCATGCTGGCCGGGGCCATCGGCCTGGAAAGCGAGGTTGGCAAGGGCTCCACCTTCTGGCTCGACATTCCCGTCCAGTTACGAATCGGCGATGCGGCGAGCCCGCCCGCGGAGGTCGCAGGCCTGCAATCATAGGAAGGGTTCGACAGACGTCCGAATCCACAAGAAGGGATTCTTCATGTGTAACGCAGCGGTCTTCCTATTCGTGAGTGCCATCCTTTCTATGCTGGCCGGTGAGATGGCGGCCGGCACAAGTCAGGCAGATGCAGGCACTGACTCACCATCGGTCATCGGCGGTCAAACGCACCCGTTCGGCGTGCGCGACCTGCTGGCGATGGACCGGATCTCCGATCCACAGGCCTCGGCGGACGGCAAGTGGGTTGTCTTCGTCGTGCGGCAGACGGACCTGGAGGCGAACTGCGGGCGCAACGACCTGTGGCTGGCCGCCACGCGCAGCACGGGCCTTCGCCGGCTCACCTCGAACCCGAAATCCGACACGAACCCGCGATGGAGTCCCGACAGCTGCACGGTCTGGTTCCTGTCGGACCGCTCCGGCTCTTCACAGGTATGGCGCATCGCCCTCGACGGCGGCGAGGCCCAGCAAGTCACACGCGAGCCGCTTGACGTAGGCAACCTGCTCATCTCGCCGGACGGACGGTCCATCGCTTACACGATGGAGGTCTTTCCCGACTGCAAAACGGTCCAGGCCACGAAGGACAGGCTCGACGAGCAGGCCAAAAGCAAATGCTCCGGCCGGATCTACGAGCGACTGTTCGTGCGGCACTGGGACACATGGGAGGACGGGCGGCGCTCGCATCTGTTCGTGCGGCCGGTTGAAGGAGGCGAGGCCGTCGACGTGATGCGCGGCATGGATGCCGACACGCCCTCGGCGCCCTACGGCGGCCCCGAGGAAGTCACGTTTACGCCGGACAGCAAGGGCATCGTCTTCTCCGCCAAAGACGTCGGCCGCAGCGAGGCCTGGTCCACCGACTTCGACCTCTACCTGTCCCCGACCGACGGCTCACAGCCACCGAAGTGCCTGACCGAGGACAACGAGGCCGTGGACACCCAGCCGGTCTTCTCGCCCGACGGGAAAACGCTCGCGTACCTGGCGATGTCCCGCCCGGGATACGAGGCCGACCAGCTCCGCATCATCCTTCAGGACTGGCCGAGCGGCTCGAAACGCACGTTGACCAAGGACTGGGACCGCAGTGCCTCGATCATTCGCTGGTCCGGGAACGGCAGTAGCCTTTACGCCGTCGCCGCCAATCTCGGACGGGAGTCTCTGTTCGACATCGATGCCGCCACAGGTCGCATCCTCACGATCGTGAAGGACGGCACGGTTCAAGCCGTTGATGTGGCGGGCGGGGACATTGTTTACGCCCTCAGTGACCTGCGTTCGCCGGCAGAGCTGTACGCCAACGGCCGGAAGCTGACGGACATCAACAGGGATAAAGTGGCCGCCGCTCGCATGGGTGACTTCAAGCAGTTCTCATTCCCCGGCTGGAACAACGAGACTGTCTACGCCTGCGTGGTCAAACCGGTCGATTGGGATCCGGCCAAGAAGTACCCCGTGGCGTTCCTGATTCACGGCGGGCCGCAAGGCTCATTCGGCAACATCTTTCATTACCGCTGGAACGCCCAGGCCTATGCCGGTGCCGGCTACGCCGTGGTGATGGTGG
>Ga0316622_100002030_pt1 | contig 13741 bp, 10 predicted proteins | sample OWC_Aug_OW2_C1_D_FD_207646 | JGI IMG/M metagenome (GOLD analysis project Ga0316622, IMG submission 207646) | Wetland soil microbial communities from Old Woman Creek delta, Ohio, United States - OWC_Aug_OW2_C1_D5_C | ecosystem: Environmental > Terrestrial > Soil > Wetlands | place: USA: Ohio... | reverse complement strand
GTTCTTCATCTTCCTGGTCGCCAACGTCGGGGGCTCGTTGACTCCGCTGGGAGATCCTCCCCTGTTCCTCGGGTTCCTGCACGGCGTGCCGTTCTTCTGGACGCTGAAGCTCGTGCCCGAGACCGGACTGATCGCCGCTGCGCTCCTCGCGCTGCACTTCGTGATCGACCGCGTGCTGTGGCGTCGCGAAGACCCTGCGGCGATTCCCACAGGGCCGCGGACCCCGGTGAGCCTGGCCGGCGCGCGGAACTTCCTGTTCCTGTTCGGGATCGTGGCCGCGGTCTTGCTGTCCGGCGCGCTCGACCTCGGAACGGTCCGGTTCGTGGGGATCGAGCGGCACGTCGCCGGCCTGCTGCGCGACGTCGCGATCGTGGTGCTCGGGGTACTCTCCATCTTGACCACGTCGCGCGCCCTGCGCGAGGAGAACAGCTTCTCGTGGGAGCCGATCCGCGAGGTCGCGATCCTGTTCGCCGGCATCTTCGTGACCATCATCCCGGCCATCGAGATCCTCAAGGCCGGGGAGGCCGGTCAGCTGGCGTTCCTGGTGCGCAGCGTCCGCGAACCCGCGCAGTACTTCTGGGCCTCCGGAACCCTGTCCAGCTTCCTCGACAACGCGCCGACCTACCTGACGTTCTTCAACACCGCGCTCGGTCAGTTCTACCCGGGGCTCCCCGAGCCCACCGCGGTCGCACGACTGATCGCCGAACACGGGGTCTACCTCAAAGCGATCTCGTTGGGGGCGGTGTACATGGGGGCGAACACGTACATCGGCAACGCCCCAAACTTCATGGTCAAGTCGATCGCCGAGGAGGCCGGCGTCCCGATGCCGTCGTTCTTCGGTTACATGTTCCGCTGGTCGATTCCGATCTTGATCCCGCTGTTCGTGTTGATCACCGTGCTGTTCTTCCTGTAGATCGGCGGCCGGCGAAGGAGGGCACATGGGCGAGCCCTGGCACGAGTTCGTGGTCGAAGGTCCCCGCAGACGCGGGTTGGCGTTCCTTCAGGGCTTCGTCTCCGGACGCGGCCTGGAGCCTCCCGTGAACGCCGAGGAAGAGTCGTTCGAGGTCGGGAATTGGATGGATAGGATCCGGGAAGCGCTGTCGAGCAACGAGACGTACCACCTGCTGGTCGCCGAGAGCGCGCGCGATGCGTTCCGCGACGGCACCGAGCGCGCACGCGACCTCGGACTGAGCGTCGAGATCGTCGACGAGCGCGTCGTACGCTCCGCGGAGTTCGACTTCCGGCTGCACGTGTTCTCTCGCGAGCACGCCCGCAAGATCCGCGAGATGCTCGCCGGGCTCCCGGATGGGGCGTCGCTGTCCGACGACACCACCCTTCAGGAATCGGTCGACCCCGAGGCTCGCGGCTCGGAGGCGTACGCCCCGATCCACGGGTTCGAGCTTTCGGGGAAGGGGACCGTGCGCGGCGACATCGGCGCGGTGCTGGAAGCGCACAGGTGCTGCCGCGAGGAACCATTGATCGAGCGCGAGCGGATCCGCCTGCGACCTTGAGAACCGTCAGGGACGGCCGCCGCCGATCAGGGTCAGGACACCGGTGTAGGTGAACAGGTGATTGCGCCCGTGCAACGGCGCGAGTTCGGCGTTTCCGAAGAACCCCAGGATCGGCACTCCCGGCAGCGCCTCGGCGAGGATCCGGGCGTCGACTCCCTGCTCGCCGTACAACGCCTCCCCGCGAGCCAGGCAGTTGAAGTACAACCCGAACGTCCACGGTCCTCCGGCGACCGCCGCCTCGGTGGCGACCCGCGCGAGCTCCCGCCGAGCGGCCTCGCCCTCGCGCACCGCCAGCACGAGGGAGTCCCCCTCGGTCACCGAATCGCCGATCGCCAGAACGCCCGTGTCAGGGTCGGCCGTAACGATGTTGCGGATCAGATACTCGCCCGGACGCGCGCCGGAGCCGGCCTCCGGAATCCGCCCGACGAACAGGTGGTTGAACGCCTCGGGACGGTCGAGCAAACCTTCCGGCGCGCGCTCGCGAAGCACTTCGTAGGCAGGCCGGGTGTCGAGCTCGAGCAACAAGTTGTCGTGCGCAGCCGACACCCGCACGGGCGCGCCGAGCGGCCGGCACCCTTGGGACACCGCGACCCGGTATCGGAAATCTCCCGACAGGCGCATGCCCGCAACGCCGCCGGCCACCGCGTCCTCGCCGCAGAACTGCATCGTCGGACCGAGGTCTGCGGCGGCGGCGGCGCCACCGGCCACCGGGACGCCCGGCAGGCTCTCGGCGAGCCCTCCGAGGAGGCGGTCCGGCCGGGCACGCAGCGGGTCCGGCCACAGCAGCACCAGGTCGTCAGTCTTGCGCGAGCCCGTCAGGCGCCGGCCGATCTCGACGCCGGTGGCGTGACCGCCTTCGGCGTCGCCGCCGAACACGAACGGGGTGGTGCGCAACCGGTCGTCGCGTACCACCAGGATGCCGAGCGCCGGCCCGGTTTCGGCCTCGTCCCCGGAGATCAGCACGCCGCTTCCCGAACAGCCGACGACGTAAGGGGTCCCGGCGGCATCGGCGATGCACCCGAGCAGCAGGTCGGCGTGCTCGCGGTGGTCCGCGCTCGCGAACGCGATGCAGAAATCGGGAGGCTCTTCGCCGATCGCGCGCCGCGCCGTCGCGACCGCTTGCTCGACGGCGGTCGCGACATCTGACGCCCGAGACAGTCCCACCGCGGCTCGGCTCATTGGGGACGGGACTATAGCACCGCGCCCCACCCGCTTCCGCGGCCGGCGAGCGGCCCGCGGTGTGGTATGTTCCGGCCGCGATGGAATCGCGCAGGCTGTACAAGGGCGATCGCGCGGGCGCGCGGGTTTCGCGCGCCAAGCCGGCGCCGCGCGTGCGTCCGGCGCGCGGGGCCGCCCTGCACGTCGAGATCGTGGTCGTCGGCCGCGAGATCCTGCGCGGGCAGGTCGCCGACACGAACTCGGCGAACATCGCCGCGGACCTCAGCCGCCGGGGCGCGCTGGTCCACCGCGTGACCGTGGTCGACGACCGCGAGACGGTCATCGCGCGTGCGGTCACCGAGGCGATCGAGCGTGGCGCCGCCCTGGTCGTGACCACCGGCGGCCTCGGCCCGACGACCGACGACTGCACGTTGGTCGCGGTAGGCGACGCGCTGGGCGTGCCGCTCGCCATCCATCCCCACGCCACCGAGCAGGTCGAGACCGCCCTTCGCCGGCTCAAGGAGTCCGGCGTCGTGACGCGCACCGGCCTGACGCCTGCGAGAGAGAAGCTCTGCGCCATCCCGGTCGGAAGCGAGCCGATCCACAACCCGATCGGGGTGTCCCCCGGGATCCTGGCCAAGCTCCCGGCCGGCGCCCGGGTGGCATGCCTGCCGGGAGCGCCCGGCGAGTGCGCCGCGGTCTGGGAGGAGGTCGCTCGGCGGATCAAGGAGCTGCAGACGTCGTGGAGCCACGCGCGGCGCGAGGTCGAGGCCCCGACGGCCGACGAATCCGCGCTGCAGCCCATGCTCGTGCAGTTGCACCGCGAGTTCCCGGGGGTGTGGATCAAGACGTACGCCCCTCGGCCGGGCAAGGTGGCCCGCGGCCACGGAATCCGCCTGACGTTCGAAGCGTTTGCGCCGACGGAGCACGAGGCCGAGATCGCCGTGGACGGCGCCGTCCGCCGGCTCCTGGCGATCGCCGGAGCGCGCGGCTAGGGTGCGACGCACCGCCGCGGGCTTGGCGTTGGGGACGGCCGCGATCGCCGCCGGGTGCATCACCGAGGTCGACGTCGATATCCACACACGGGTCGTCGCGGCCGGTGGGATCGAGCGCCGCGTCGAACTGCGCGCCTGGGACGATCGCGGAATGCCTCCCGGGGAGGACGAGGTCCTGGGGGTCTCGCTGGCGGATCCCGGCGCGTGGCCCTACGTCGAGGAGCGGCCGGGATTCCTGCGCGCCGAGGGGTACTTCTCGCGGCCGTCCGATCTACCGGGCGGGTTCGTGCACGAGGTCTCGGACGACGGCCCCCCCGCCGCCGATCGCGTGCGCGTCGAGATCGTCGTCGACGACCTCGTGGTCCTGACGCGCTGGTCGTACCGCGAGAGCTACGGCGACCCGATCGGACCCTCGGGGCTCGCGGCCGCGGTCGATCGTGGGCTGGGCTTCGTCCGTGGCGTGGTGCGCGCGGAGCTGCGCCGAGCGCTCGGCGACGACGTCGACCTCGACGCCGCCGATCGCTTCCTGAACGGCGAGGTCCGAGCGCTCGCCACGGAGGCGATCGCGGTGCGGGCGGCGGAGCCGGGCCGGGAACGCCGCGCGCGCCGCGAGGCGGCGTACTCCGAGATCCTCGCGCGGCGCGGAATCGCCGTGCCCGCCGGGACCGATGGAACGTTCTGGGATCGTGCGCTCCCGGACCTGCTCCGTTGGGGCGGAGCGGGCCTGGCCGACGCTATCTCGACCGCGGACTCCCCGGTGGCGCCTGAGCGGCTGTCGTTCTGGCCGCGAACCGCGGGCGAACTCGATACGGACGACCTGGAGCGCTGGTCGGCGAGCGCCTTCGGCGATCCCGACGCGTACCGCGAGACCGAGTCGGCGGCGATCCGTGCGGCGACCACCGGGTACCGGGACGACGCGATCCGGTGGCGGTTCCGGTTTCGCACGCAGTTGCCCGGAACGGTCCTGCGGACCAACGGCACTCCCGACGACCCCGCCGTGGTGTGGTTCGTGCCCGGGAGCGAGATCGCGTCTCGGGATCTCGCCCTGGAGATCGTCTCGGTCGAGCCACGCCTGGAGGCTCTTCGCGCTGTCGGCGCCAAGACCTCGTTCACGACCGTCGAGCTGGCCGAGATCGAGCGACTCCTGGGAGCGGGAGATCCGGACGGCGTGTTACGCGGGCGGCTTCGGCGCGCGGTGGAGCGCGGCAGCCTCGAGCCGCTGGTGGCCGACGGCGTCGACGACGAGTTCACGAGCCGCCTGGGCGCTGATCTCGCGGTGGTGCTCACCGGCCGCCCGCGCGCGCAGTTGAAGACGCGCTGACCGTCAGGGTGCGGTCCGCTGGGCGACCTCGGTGCGGTCCTGTTCGATCTGCAGCAGGATCCCGTCGGTGATGTCCCCGGTGGGGTACTCCCCCGAGAAACAGGCGGTGCACATCGGCCCGACCGCCCCCTGGGAGACCTCGCGCACCGAGGCCACCAGATCGTCGAGCTCCTGATAGACGACCGCATCGGCGCCGATCAGCTCGGCGACCTGCTCGGGCGTCCGCCCCCGCGCCACGAACTCCTTGCGGGTGCTCATGTCGATGCCGTACACGCACGGGTGCACGATCGGCGGGGCGGTCGAGGCGAACAGCACTCGGCGCGCGCCGGCCTGGCGGGCCAGCTGAACGATCTGCCGGCTGGTGGTGCCGCGCACGATCGAGTCGTCGACCAGCAGCACATCCTTGCCCGCGAACTCCTCGGGGATGGCGTTGAGCTTGTGGCGCACGGACCGCCGACGCTCGCGGTCGTCCGGCATGATGAACGTCCTGCCGACGTAACGGTTCTTGACCAGCGCCTCCCGGTACGGCAAGTCGAGCTCCTGCGCGAGCGCCAGGGCGGCGGTGCGCGCGGAGTCCGGAACCGGGACCACGACATCGGCGGACAGCCCGGTGGCCCGGAACGATCGTGCGAGGCGCTCCCCCATGCGCAGGCGCGCGGCGTACACCGAGGCGCCCTCGAGGTACGAATCGGGCCGAGCGAAGTACACGTACTCGAACACGCATGGATGCGGGCGCGGCTCGGCGACCCGCGCACGGTGGACCGAGCCGTCGACCCCCAGGAAGATCGCCTCCCCCGGACTGCCCCACGGGAGGATCTCGTAGTCGAGCGCGGCCAGGACGACACTCTCGGAGGCCACGGCGTAAGCCGTCCGGCCGTCCGACGGCTTGCGGCCGATCGCAATCGGCTTGATGCCGTATGGGTCGCGGAACGCGAACAGCCCGAGCCCGGCGACGAATCCGACGACGCTGTACGCGCCCGTGACGGTTTCGAACACCGCTGCTACGGCGCGCTCGAACGCGTCCAGCGAAAACCCCTCGGCGCCGTGGCGCGCCAGCGCGTTCGCGAACACGTTCAGGACGATCTCGACGTCGCAGCCGGAGTACAGGTGGCGAAGCGACTCGTCGGCCAAGCGCCCCTTCAGCTCGGCGTAGTTGGCGACGTTGCCGTTGTGGGCCATCACGATGCCGAACGGGTAGTTGACCGTGAACGGCTGGGCGTCCTCCCCGCCCCCACCCCCCGCCGTCGGGTAGCGGACGTGCCCGACGCCGAGGTCCCCACGCAAGCGCAGGATGTTGGCGGCCGAGAAGATGTCCCGGACCAGACCCTCACCCTTCTTGATGTGGAACCGGCCGTCGTACGTGATGATGCCCGCGGCGTCCTGGCCGCGGTGCTGGATCGCGAGCAGCCCGTCGTAGATCTCGCCGACCGCCGAGGGCACCCCGATGACCCCGAGAAATCCGCACATCGCGATCCCTCCCGCCGTGGCGCAGTCGGATGGTAGCAGAGCCCGCGGCCGGCCCCGGAAACGGCTTGAATTGACGGTGTTCGGCGGCCCTTCCTATAATGCTCCTTTCCGCGACGGGGAGTGCGATGGCCGCAGTGCTCGAGGCGCTGAGCGAGGCCGCCGGGCTTCGGGACGTGCACGACAAGGTGATGGAAGGGCGTCGGCTGACCTTCGACGACGGCGTCCGGATGTTCCGGTCCCGGGCGCTGTCGGTCGTCGGGGGCCTCGCCAACGTCGTCCGCGAGCGGCGCAACGGCAACGCCGCGTTCTTCGTCCGCAACATGCACCTCAACCCGACCAACGTGTGCACGGTAGACTGCAAGTTTTGCGGCTTCTATCGGCCGTACGCCTCCAAGGAGCAGGGCTGGACCTGGGATCTCGACCGCTGCTTGGCCGAGGTCCGTCGCGGCATCGAGTCCGACGCGATCACGGAGGTGCACATCGTCGGCGGCCACAACCCCGACTACCCCTACGAGTTTTACACCGACCTGATCCGCGGCATCCGTGCCATCCGCGATGACCTGCACGTCAAGGCGTTCACCGCCGCGGAGTACGACTTCTTCGCGCGCAGGTTCAAGAAGCCGCTGGACGAGGTCTTCGACGATTTCGTGGCGGCCGGGCTGGGCTCGCTCCCCGGCGGCGGCGCGGAGGTCCTGGTCGAGCGCGTCCGCCAGGAGCTGTACCGCAAGAAGATCCCGGCGGAGCGCTGGCTGGACGTCGTGCGCGTGGCGCACTCGCACGGGCTGCGTTCGAACGCAACGCTGCTGTACGGCCACATCGAGACCCGCGAGGAGCGCATCGAGCACCTGTGCCGCCTGCGCGCCTTGCAGGACGACACCGGCGGGTTCATGTGCTTCATCCCGCTGGCGTTCCACCCCGAAAACACCGCGCTCGCGCACCTTCCCGGGCCGACCGGCTTCGACGACCTCATGACCGTGGCGGTTTCGCGCCTGATGCTCGACAACTTCGACCACATCAAGGCGTACTGGATCATGATGTCCCCGAGGATCGCTCAGACCGCGCTCAACCTCGGAGCGGACTGCATCGACGGGACCGTCGTCGAGGAGAAGATCGTGCACATGGCCGGCGCGACTACGCCGACCGGACTCGGTCTCGACGAACTGCTGCGGCTCATTCGCGAGGCCGGGCGTGAGCCGGTCCAGCGAGACTCCCTGTACAACGTCGTGCAGCGCTTCCAAGCCACCGCCGCCGCATGAGACTCGGAGCGGTCTCGTACCTCAACGCGCGCCCGCTGGTGCTCGGGTTCGAGCGAGGCCTGCACCGCGATCGTGTCGAGTTGTCCCTGGGTCCGCCGGCCGCGCTCGCCGACCGCATGGCGGCGGGCGAGCTGGACGTTGCGCTCCTGCCGGTGGCCGAGCTCGCCCGCATGCCCGAGCTCGAGATCTGCCCGGGCTTGGCGATCGGGTCGTTCGGGCCGACGCTGTCGGTGTTACTGGCCAGCCGTGTGCCGCTTGTGGAGATCCGTTCGGTGGCCCTCGATCCCGAGTCCCGAACGTCCAACGCGTTGGTCCGCGTGCTGTTCGCTCGTGCCTGGGGCGGAGCGCCGCGCTTCTCGGTCGGACCGCGTTCGCTCGAGTCGGCCCTTGCACAGCACGATGCGGTCGTGCGCATCGGCGACAAGGCGCTGTGCGAGCCGCTGCCCGCGGGCGTCGAGGGCCACGATCTCGGCGCCGCCTGGACCACGAGATTTCGGCTGCCGTTCGTGTACGCCGTGTGGGCGTGCCGCCCGGGAACCCTGGACCGCGGCCTGTACCGCGCCCTGCACGCCTCGTACCGCGCAGGCGCCGCCCAGCTCGAGCGCATCGCCGCCGACTTCGAGTACGACGGCCGGCGCGAGACCGCGCTGGCGTCGCGATACCTCGCGCACCACTTGCGCTACCGCTTGGGCGCCCCGGAGGTCCGCGGGCTGCGGACGTTTCTCGAGGAGGCCGCGGCCTGCGGCGCGATCGCGGCCGCGCCTGCGCTGCGGTTCGCGTTGCCGCGCGGCTCGGCGTGCCACCAGGCCACCGCCGGAACCACGGAGGTCCGCGCATGATCGACCGCGAAACCCACTCGCGACTCGACGCCGCCGCCCAGCAGATCCTGGCCGGACAGCGCATCGGGGCGGATGCCGCGCTCGTTCTCCTCGAGCACGGGGACCTGACGACCCTCGGAATGCTCGCCGACCTCGTCCGGCGCCGAAAGCATCCGGACGGCGTGGTGACGTACGTCATCGACCGCAACGTCAACTACACGAACTACTGCAACGCGTTTTGCTCGTTCTGCGCGTTCTACCGGGCCCCCGGCGACCCGGACGGCGGATACGTCCTGCCGACCGAAGCGATCGTCGAGAAGATCCGCGAGACCTACGATCTCGGCGGCAGCCAGATCCTGTTGCAGGGCGGACATAATCCGAAGCTCCGGATCGAGTACTACGAGCAGCTGTTCTCCGACCTCAAGAGGCACTTCCCGGACCTCTGGTTACACGCGCTGTCCCCTCCCGAGATCGTCCATATCTACAAGTCCTCGAGAATCTCCCTCGAGGAGGCCCTGACGCGCCTACGCGCGGCGGGGCTCGACTCGATCCCCGGGGGCGGCGCGGAGATCCTGGTCGACGAGGTCCGCCGGCGCCTGGCGCGCAACAAGTGCTCCGCCGCCGAGTGGCTCGAGGTCATGGAGCAGGCCCACGGCCTGGGGATCCCCTCGACCGCGACCATGATGTTCGGCCACATCGAGACGCTCGCCCAGCGGATCGAGCACCTTTCCAAGCTCCGCGACCTGCAGGACCGCACCGGCGGGTTCACAGCGTTCATCGGGTGGACGTTCCAACCCGACAACACCGAGCTCGGACGCGAGATCGGGTACCGCGAGGCAACCTCCGCGGAGTACCTCCGCACCCTGTGCGTCGCGCGGCTGTACCTGGACAACTTCGACAACGTGCAGGCGTCGTGGGTCACCCAGGGCCCCCGAGTCGGATCGGCCTCGCTGGCTTTCGGGGTCAACGACATGGGCAGCACGATGATCGAGGAGAACGTCGTGTCCGCCGCCGGGACGGTCTTTCGGATGGACGAGCCGGCCATCGTCCGCGCGATCCACGACGCCGGCTTCGTCCCGATCCGCCGCAACATGCGGTACGAGCGCCTCGGAGCGCCGACCAGCGCCTGATTGAGCGCCGCTCGCCCCGATACGGCGCGCCCGGACCGGGCGGCGTGACTTCCTCGACACGCTGGCCGGCGTTCCGGCTGTCCTGCCCGGTGCGCGATTGCGGCCGGCCCCTGGACGCGGACGCCTCGGCGAAGCACCTGTCGTGCGAGCGCGGACACACCTTCGACCGTGCCCGGTCCGGCTACGTTTCGCTGGTCCAGCCGCAGGACCGCCGATCGGTGCGCGCCGGCGACGCGCCCGAGGCCGCCGCAGCACGGTCGCGATGGCTGGCGCGCGGCCACATGGACGGACTGCTGGGCGTGTTGACCGCACGACTCGCCGCGGCGGGTCTGGGCCGCGGCGCGCGCATCGTCGAGGCCGGCTGCGGCGACGGCTGGGCGGTCGCTGCGGTGGCCGAGCGTCTCGGCCTCGAAGCGTGCGGGATCGATCTCTCCAAAGCGGCGCTCGAGCGCGCTGCCCGGCACAGGCCCGACGCGGTGTGGATCGCGGCCAACGCCGATCGCCGGCTGCCGTTTCCGGACGGCTCGGTCGACGCGGTCGCCAGCGTGTTCGGCCGACGCAATCCCGGGGAGTTCGGGCGCATCCTGGCCCCCGGAGGGGTGATCGTGGCCGCCGTACCCGGTCCGGACGACCTCGTCGAACTCCGCAGCGCGATCCTCGGGCAGGCCGTGCTCGAGGACCGGCTCCCGGCCGTGCTGGCCGAGTTCCGCGGCTTCGAGGAACTCGAGCGCGAGCGCTGGACGGTTCGCCGCGAGCTCGACCGCAACGCGATCGCCGACCTCCTGGCCTCGACCTACCGGGGCGTCCGCCGCCGCGAGCGCGGGCGCGCCGACGCCTTGGCGTCCCTGGCCGTGACGCTGTCCGCGGACGTCGCGATTCTGAGACCGGGCTAACGCGTCGCGCCGCCCAGTTTGGCATGCAGGGCGGAGCGCAGGACCTCCACGGCCGCCTGCTCGGACATCGCGCCGGTGTTCAGGATCATGTCGTAACCCAGCGGATCGTCGATGTCGCGGTCGAACACCTGGCGGACGAACGCGCGGGTCTGGCGGTCGATCGTCTCGACGCGCTCGCGGGCCTCCGCAAGCGCCAGTCCGTGGCGCTCGGCGACATGGGCCACCCGGGCCTCGACCGGCCCGACGACGCGCACGCGCAGCCCGTACTTGGGGTTGAGCATCCAGTTGGCGCCCCGCCCGACCAGCACGGCGTTCCCCTGCCGGGCGATCGCCATCAGGACGTCGATCAACTCCCGGACGAACGCGCCACGCGAAAGGAACTCCGGCGCGAACAGGTGCGTGACGTAGTCGGTCAACCCCGAGACGGCACGCTCGTCGAGCCGCGATACCAGTCGCTCGCGGAGATGGGCGTTCGACGCGATCGAGAGGAGGATCTCGCGATCGAACACGTGCCAGCCGAGCGCCTCCGCGACGGCGCGGCCCAGGGCTTCTCCCCCGCTGCCGGCTTGCTTGGAGATGGTGATCCACGGGCCCTGGTCGAGGTGGGCGAACTCCCTGCGCGCGGCCTCTCCGCCCTCGGAGGCCAGCCGGTCGCGCGCCTCCCACAGCCGGACCTGCCGATCGATGAGGTCATCGAGGTTCGTCGGCCTGACCGCTGCCATGCAGCCTCCTCTCCGATCGCGTGCGCCTCGAGCCCGTCTCCATGTCCCATTATAGGCCCTCCGGCCTGGACGGAAGCGCGGTGCTACGATCGGGAACGATGCGTGCACCCACGACCCTCGACCGCTTGCTCGAGAAGCGGATCCTGGTCCTCGACGGCGCCATGGGGACCATGATCCAGGCGTACGGCCTGACCGAGGCCGACTTTCGCGGAACGGCGTTCGCCGACCATCCCCGAGACCTCAAGGGGTGCAACGACCTGTTGTCGCTGACCCGCCCGGAAGTCGTCGACGACATCCACCGCCGCTACCTGGAAGCCGGCGCGGATATCATCGAAACCAACACGTTCAACGCCACCGCGATCTCGATGGCCGATTACGGGGTCGAGGGGCACGTGTACGCGATGAACCGCGCGGCCGCGGAGATCGCCGTGCGCCGGGCGGCGGCGTTCAGCGAGTCGGACCCGCGCCGCCCGCGGCTCGTCGCCGGGGCCCTTGGCCCGACCAACCGAACGGCGTCGATGTCGCCGGACGTCGACAACCCGGCGTTCCGCTCGGTGACGTTCGCGGACCTTGCGCGTGCCTATCGGGAACAGGTGCAGGGCCTGCTCGACGGCGGGGTCGACGTGCTGCTCCCCGAGACCACGTTCGACACGCTCAATCTCAAGGCCGCCCTGTTCGCGATCGAGACCGAGTTCGCCGAGCGCGGGCGGCGGGTTCCGGTGATGGCGTCCCTGACCATCGTGGACCGCAGCGGACGAACGCTTTCGGGCCAGACACTCGAGGCCGCGTGGATCTCGATCGAGCACGCCGATCTCACAACCGTCGGGCTGAACTGCGCGCTCGGCTCCGCGGACATGGAGCCGCACCTCGAGGAGCTCGCGCGGGTCGCACCACGCCGGATCCACTGTTATCCGAACGCCGGCCTGCCCAACGCGTTCGGCGGGTACGACGAGACCCCGGAATCGATGGCCGCGACTCTCGGCCGATTCGCGCGCCTCGGTTGGCTCAACGTCGTCGGGGGGTGCTGTGGGACCACCGACGCGCACGTGCGCGCGATCGCCGAGGCGGTCGCCGGGGTCGCCCCGCACCGGCCCGCCCAGGTCCCCCGGTACACGCGCCTGTCGGGACTCGAGCCCCTGACCCTCCGTCCGGACTCCAACTTCACCATGATCGGGGAGCGCACCAACGTCACGGGCTCGCGCAAGTTCGCGCGGCTGGTGCGCGCCGGCGAGTTCGAGCCCGCCCTGGACGTCGCGCGCGATCAGGCCGAGGGCGGGGCCAACGTCCTGGACGTCAACATGGACGAGGGCTTGCTCGACTCCGAGAACGCCATGCGGACGTTCCTCAACCTGCTGGGCTCCGAGCCTGCCATCGCGCGCCTCCCGGTGATGATCGACAGCTCGAAGTGGTCGGTCCTGGAGGCCGGCCTGCAGTGCCTGCAGGGCAAGGCGATCGTCAACTCGCTGTCGCTCAAGGAGGGCGAGGACGAGTTCCGCCGTCGCGCGGAGCTCGTGCGCCGTTACGGGGCCGCAGTCGTGGTCATGGCGTTCGACGAGCGCGGCCAGGCGACCGCCGCCGCGCACAAGGTCGCGATCGCGCGCCGCGCCTTTCGCATCCTGGTCGAGGAGGTCGGGTTCCCGCCCGAAGACGTCATCTTCGACCCGAACGTGCTGACCGTCGCGACCGGCATCGAGGAGCACGACACCTATGCCGTCGAGTTCTTCGAGGCCGTCCGCGAGATCAAGCGGACCTGCCCGGGGGCCAAGACCTCCGGCGGGATCTCCAATGTGTCGTTCTCGTTCCGCGGCAACGAGGCCGTCCGCGAGGCCATGCACGCGGCGTTCCTGTACCACGCGATCCGTGCGGGCCTCGACATGGGCATCGTCAACGCCGGCCAGCTGGCGGTGTACGACGACATTCCGGCGGAGCTGCGCGAGCGCGTCGAGGACGTCCTGTTGCACCGCCGTCCGGACGCCACCGAGCGGTTGGTCGCATTCGCCCGCACCCTCGAGAACGCTCCGGAGCACGTCGCCGCCCGTCAGGCCGCCTGGCGCGACGCCCCGGTCGAGGAGCGGCTGGCGCACGCCCTGGTACACGGGGTCGCCGACCACGTCGTCGACGACACCGCCGAGGCGCTCGCCAAGTACGGGCGCCCGCTGGCGGTCATCGAAGGGCCCCTGATGACCGGGATGAACGTCGTCGGCGACCTGTTCGGCGAAGGCAAGATGTTCCTCCCGCAGGTGGTCAAGTCAGCGCGGGTCATGAAGAAGGCGGTGGCCTACCTCGAGCCGTTCATGGACGCCGAGCGCTCCGCGGGGACCAGTGCCGCCAAGGGAACGGTTCTGCTCGCGACCGTCAAGGGAGACGTACACGACATCGGCAAGAACATCGTCGGGGTCGTGCTGGCGTGCAACGGATACCGCATCGTCGACCTCGGAGTGATGGTGTCCGCCGACGCCATCTTGTGCGC
>Ga0316622_100002029_pt1 | contig 13743 bp, 13 predicted proteins | sample OWC_Aug_OW2_C1_D_FD_207646 | JGI IMG/M metagenome (GOLD analysis project Ga0316622, IMG submission 207646) | Wetland soil microbial communities from Old Woman Creek delta, Ohio, United States - OWC_Aug_OW2_C1_D5_C | ecosystem: Environmental > Terrestrial > Soil > Wetlands | place: USA: Ohio... | reverse complement strand
GCCGCGGCATACCGGCATGGGTGGTGATGCCCGAGAACGCCCCGCGGGTGAAGCAGGACAACGTGCGCAGGCAGGGAGCGACGATCCGCTTCTGCGCGCCCACGGCCGCCGCGCGCGAGGCCGAGTGCGCAATGGTGCAGGCGGAGACGGGTGCGGTGCTCGTGCACCCGTTCGACAACGCGGACGTGATCGCCGGTCAAGGTACCGCGGCGCTGGAGCTTCTCGAGGACGCGCCCGATCTCGACGTGGTGATCGCGCCGGTCGGCGGTGGCGGACTCCTGTCGGGTACGGCGATCGCGGCCAAGGGCGCGAGACCGGGTGTGCGCGTGTTCGGCGCCGAGCCCGCGAATGCCGACGACGCCTTGCGGAGCTTCCGCTCCGGACGCGTGGAGCCGGTGGCGACGACGACCACGATCGCCGACGGCCTGCGCACGCCGCTGTGCGCGCGCACGCTCGCAGCGATCCGGGCCAGCGTCGACGCGATCGGGCTCGCCAGCGAGCAGGCGATCGTGCGTGCGATGCGCATGATCTGGGAGCGCATGAAAATCGTCGTCGAACCGTCGTGCGCCGTGCCGCTCGCCTGCCTGCTCGAGGGCACCCTGGATGGGAAAGGCTACGATGTCGGCATCGTGCTGTCCGGCGGCAACGTCGATCTCGATCACTTGCCGTGGCAGGCATGAGCCCGAAGGGCCACGCCGATGGCGAAGCCGCCCCGAAGCGTGTTGGCGCGGAGGATAGTCCAGTGAGACGCGCGCGCCTGCGATGCGTGCCCGGCCGTGGGAAAATGGCGCCTGCGCCGAGTCGCGAGGCCTGACGCGGCCGCTGCCGGATCGCCACGATGAAGACCCCCGAGATCTGCTGTCCCGCCTGCCGCTGGCGGCCGGGTCCCGATGCGCGTTGGTCGTGCCTGCCGCGCTGCGGCACCGTCTGGAACACGTTTGCGACCGGCGGGCTGTGCCCGGGCTGCGGCGTGCGCTGGCAGCGCACGCAGTGCCTGGCCTGCAGCGCGGTCTCGCCGCACCGCGACTGGTACCACGATCCCGCCGACGACCCCACGCAGGACGCCGAGCGCAGCAAGGACCTCGCGACGACGCAATGACCTCCCCACGCCACCTGCCCACCACGCCCTATCCGCGCTTTCACCTCGCGTTCCCCGTGACCGACCTCGACGTCGCGCGCCGCTTCTACGGCGAGTTCCTGGGCTGCGCCGAGGGCCGCAGTTCCCCGGACTGGGTCGACTTCGACTTCCACGGGCACCAGATCGTCGCGCATCGCGTCGAGCGCGCGCAGATGACGGATGCGACGAGCCTCGTCGACGGCCAGAACGTCCCGGTCCGTCACTTTGGCGTCGTCGTCGATCTGCCAAGCTGGCACGCGCTTGCGGAGCGCTTTCGTGCGGCGGGCGTGAAGTTCGTCATCGAGCCTTACGTCCGCTTCAAGGGCGAGACCGGCGAGCAGGCGACGATGTTCTTCCTCGACCCGTTCGGCAACGCGCTCGAGTTCAAGGCGTTCGCCGACATGGACAGCCTGTTCGCGACCTGAGGAACCGTACCATGCGCATCGTGATCAGCGAGTTCATGGACGAGGCGGCCGTCGCCGCGCTCGCCGCCCACCACGCCACCGAGTACGACCGCGACCTCGTCGATCGTCGCGAGGAGCTCAAGGCGAAGCTCATCGACACGGACGCGCTGATCGTGCGCAACCGCACGCAGGTCAACGTCGAGCTGCTCGCAGCCGCCACGCGCCTGCGGGTCGTGGGACGGCTCGGCGTGGGTCTCGACAACATCGACGTCGCAGCTTGCGCCGCACGCGGCATCGCGGTCATTCCGGCCACGGGCGCCAACGCGCTTGCCGTCGCCGAATACGTGATCGGCGTCGCGATGTTCCTGCTGCGCGGCACGTACCTCGCCACGGCGGACGTCGCCGCCGGGAAGTGGCCGCGCGGCCCGCTGTCTTCCGGGCGCGAGATCGCCGGCAAGACGCTCGGCATCGTCGGCTTCGGCGGCATCGGCCGCCTCACCGGGCGGCTTGGGCGCGCGCTCGGCATGCGCGTCATCGGCGTCGACGCCGAGCTGGGTCCGAACCATGCCGTGTGGCGCGAGGAGGGCGTCCTGCCGAGCACGCTGGACGCGCTGCTTGCGCAAGCCGACGTGCTCACGCTGCACGTGCCGCTGGTGCCCGCGACCCGCAACCTGATCGACGCGAGCCGGATCGCGGCGATGAAGCCGGGAGCGATCCTGGTCAACACCGCGCGCGGCGGCGTGGTCGACGAAGCCGCGGTCGCGGCCGCGCTCTCGTCCGGCCGGCTCGGCGGCGCCGCGCTCGACGTGTTCGAGAAGGAGCCTCTGCCCGCCGGCAGCCCGCTCGCCGGTTGCCCCAACCTGATCCTGACGCCGCACATCGCGGGCGTCACCGCAGAATCCAACGAGCGCGTCTCGTCGATGATCGCCGAGAAGGTGATCGAGGCGCTCGCGACGCGCGCCTGAGGCGAACATGCCGCACTACACGATCGGCTCGCTGACCGACCTCGCCTTCCGCGCGCTCGCGCGTGCCGGCGCGAACCCCGACATGGCGCGCGCGACCGCCGCGGCGCTCGTGGCCGCCGATGCGCAGGGGCTTGCTTCCCACGGCGTGTCGCGCGTGCCGCAATACGCGACGCATCTCACCAATGGCCGCGCCGACGGCGGCGCCGTGCCGGCGGTCGTTCGCGCGAAGGGCGGGGCCGTGCTCGTCGACGCCCGCTGCGGCCTCGCCTTTCCGGCGTGCGCCCTGGCAGTGGCGACGGCAATCGCGCGCGCGCGCGAGCACGGCGTCGCCTTCGCCGGCGTCACCAACAGTCATCACTTCGGCGTAGCCGCCTATCACCTGTCACCGGTGGGCGCCGCGGGCATGGTCGGCCTCGCGTTCGGCAACTCGCCGGCGGCGATGCCGGCGGCGGGTGGTCGCACACCGATCTTCGGCACCAACCCGATCGCCGCGGTGTTTCCCCGCCGGACCGGTGTGCCGCTGTCCATCGACCTGTCGCTCTCCGAGGTGGCGCGCGGCAAGTTGATGGTGGCCGCCCGGGAGGGCAAGGCGATTCCGCTCGGCTGGGCGCTCGACCGCGACGGCAACCCGACGACGGACCCGAAGGCCGGGCTCGAGGGCTCGATGCTGCCGATGGGCGGCGCGAAGGGCGCGATGCTCGCGCTGTTGGTCGAGTTGCTCGTGACGGCGCTCACGGGCGCCGCGATCGGCGCGGAGGCATCGTCGTTCTTCGTCGACGAGGGCAACCGGCCGCGCATCGGCCAGGCGTTCCTGGTGATCGATCCGGCGGCACTCGCGGGCCGCGATGTCTATCTCGAGCGCGTGGAAACGCTGATCGGCATGATGCTGCAGGATGTCGGCGTGCGCCTGCCCGGCGCGCGTCGCGCGGCGCTGGCCGCGAAGGCCGGCGTCGAGGGGATCGAGATCCCGCAGGCCCTCGCCGGCCAGCTCGAAGCGCTGGCCGGCTAGGCACTTCTTATCGCGTCAGGACCTCGAACTCGCCTTCGCAGCCGCGGTCGACCCAGATGCCGTCGCGGTGCACACCCCAGGTGGAACCTTCGATGCACGGCGCTTGGGAGAGTTGCCGCACGAGCTGCGCACGACGCACCCGTCCGGTCGAGCAGACGTTGTAGGCGTAGTTGCGGCTCTCGCAGACGAAGAGGCCCGGCCGGGTCGGCGCCGGCAGCGGCGCCGGCGCGTAGTAGCCGCCCGCCTGCACCTGGAAGTCGCCCTCGCAGCCTCCGGATACCCAGATGCCGTCGGCACGGACGCCCCAAGTCTGGTCTTGGAGGCAAGGCGCCTGCGAGCGCTGCAGGACGAGCGTCGCACCGCTGATCGGGCCGGTCGGACAGAACTCCTGCTGGTAGTTGCGGCTCGCGCAGTTGATCACACCGCCGCCCGGGACCGCCATCGGCGGCGCGACGGGCGGTGGCGCATAGGTTACGACGTCGAACACGCCGTCGCAGCCGCTGGACACCCAGACGCCACGGCGATCCCACCCCCACGAGCGGCCCTCGATGCACGCACTGCGCGAGCGTTGCTCGACCAGCGTGACCCGCGTCGCGCCCTGCGGGATGGGGCAGAACTGGTACTGGTATTCGCGGCTCTCGCACTGGACGTAGGTCTGTGCGGAGACGGGACCCGCGCCCGCCAACAGCGCGAGGAACGCAGGGATGGCAAGCAGTCTGGCATGACTCATGGCGGTGCCCATCGTCGTGGTTGCCCGGTCGCGTCGGAATCGGCGCGTGCTCACGGGAGTACCCTTCGCGCTGCGCGCTTCGGGGCTGATTTGCCCTTGGGGCGGCCCTTCGGTCTCACTGGACGACCCTCCGCGCTGCGCGCTTCGGGGTGGATTCGCCCTCGGGGCGGCCCTTCGGTCTCATCGCAGCCGGAACACGCCTTCGCAGCCCTGGTCGACCCAGATGCCGTCGCGCGTCCAGCCCCAGGTGCGTCCCTGGATGCACGGCGCCCGCGAGCGCTGCTGCACCAGCTGGGCGCTGCGCACGCGACCCACGGCGCAGAAGTTGTAGCGGTACTCGTGGCTCTCGCAGACGACGTGCCCGGCGTTCGACGGCGGCGGGCGGTTCGGCGTGCTGCTCTGCACCGCGAAGTCGGCCTCGCAGCCATCCGACACCCAGATGCCGTTGCCGCGCCAGCCCCAGCTGCGGCCGAGGATGCACGGTGCCCTCGAGCGCTGGCGGAGGACGCTCGCGCTGACGACGCGCCCGTCGCTCGCGCAGAAGTTGTGGCCATAGTCGCGGCTCTCGCAGCGCATCGTGAACTGCTGCGACTGCGCGGCGGCGGGGCCGGCGACGAGTGCGATCAGGATGGCGGCGACCATCGAGGGCAAGAGGGTCATGGGCGATTGTCCGGGCGTGCCATGTGGCGGGCGGGAGTCTACCGCGAATCGACGGCGCTGATCGCCTCGCGAAGCGGGTTGAAGATGCCGGGCGCGGCGGCAATGACGTCCTGGCTCCGCAGGATGTCGGGCCCGCCCGCGAAGTCGCCGACACGGCCGCCGGCTTCGGTCACGAGCAGCGCGCCGGCAGCGACGTCCCAGGCGCGCAGGCTCGTCACGAAGAACCCGTCGAGCCGTCCCGCGGCGACGTAGGCCATGTCGAGCGCGCACGCGCCGGCCCGACGCAGCGTGCAGCGTTCCGCGAGGTGGTTGAAGATCGGCAGGAAGCGCGGCAGGCGGGGGCTCTTGCGCGTCGGCACGACGGTGCCGACCAGCGCGTCGGAGAGTCGCGTGCAGGCGGACGTGCGCAGCGCAGCATCGTTCAGCTGCGCGCCACGCCCCTGGATCGCGGTGAAGAGCTCGTCGCGGCTCGGGTCGAGCACGACTGCGTGCGTGATCTCGCTCCCGTGGGCGAGCGCGATGGACACCGCGTAGTAGGGGAAGCCGTGGACGAAGTTCATCGTGCCGTCGATCGGATCGATGATCCAGCGATACGGCGAGTCGCCCTGCACGCCCGGACGCGCGCCGCTCTCTTCGCCGAGGATGGCGTGGTCCGGAAACGCGGCCGAGATCGTCGCGACGATGGCCTGCTCGGCCTCCTGGTCGGCGGCGGAGACGATGTCTCCCTGCTCCTTGGAGAACGTGGGCAGGCGCTTGAGGTCGCGCGCGGCGTCGGCGATCACCGCGGCGGCGCGGCGGGCCGCACGCACCGCGACTGCGAGCACCGGGTCGACGGGGCGCGTCAACGCTTGCCCCCGGCGAGCGCTTCCTTTTCCATCAGCAGGTAGGTGCCGTAGGCGTTGATGCGGTTCGCGTTCTCGAACGCCGGCAGGCCCTTGAACCGCGACCAGTCGACCTTCGCGTAGGCCGCGTCGAAGGACTCGAGGTCGGCCACGGCCTTGCCCATCGCGTCGCGCAGGAATGCAAGGTAGTCGCGCGTCAGCACCAGGTCGCGCTCGACGTCGCGCGAGGCGGGGCCGTGCCCCGGCACGACCACCGCGGGCTGCAGCGCGATCATCTTGTCCATCGCCTTCAGCCAGCCCTTGCTGTCGGCGTTGCCCACGAACGGCACGCGGCCGGCGAACAGCAGGTCGCCGGCGAAGAGCAGGCGCTCCTCGACGACGTAGACCATCACGTCCTCAGGCGAGTGCGCGCCGTCGGCGTAGACGATGCGGAACGTGAGTCCGCCCATCCGGAAGTCGGTGTCGCCCTCGATCCACACGTCGGGCTTCAGCACCCGCGTGCTCTCGTCGACCCAGTCGAAGAGATCGCGCCGGCGCTGCTGCAGTCGCTCGTCGGCGAGGCCGGAGGTGAAGTAGTCCTCGCCCTTGCGATGCGCCCAGATCTCGGCGCCCGCCTGCTTGAGCGGCTGCAGGCCGTAGACGTGGTCGGCGTGGTAGTGCGTGACGATCACGCGCCGGATCGGCTTCGGCGTGATCTTGCGGATCTCCCTCACCATCGCCGCGCCGAGCGGGGGCGTGCCAAGCGCGTCGATGACCACGACGCCGTCGTCCGTGACCACGAACCCGGCGTTCGAGGTGTAGCCGCGGTTCGCCGCGGTCGCCATGCCGGCAGCGCCCTGGAAGAACCACGCGCGCGGGCTCACCTGCTGCGCCGTGACCTCGACCATGGGGGTTGCGGACGACTGGGCGAGGGCGCCGCTTGCGATCGTGGTGACGACGCAGAGCGCGATGCCGAGCACTGCGAAGGGGCGGGGCGACACGAAGGTCATGACCGTTGGCGACGGGGCTGCGGATGACGTGATTCTAATCGCTCGTGGCAACGGGACTCTGCCCGGACGCCGGTGCCGGAAAGCGGTACCGTGCCATGAAACGGCGGTCGATCGCATCCTTCCACCGCCACGCCCAGGCACCCTCCGCCGCGAACCGGCTCCACGACATGATCGCGCGGCCGTCGCCGGTGGCGAGCAGCGCGAGCGCGGTCCGCTGCGGGCGAAACGCGGTGAGCGCCTCGCCACGCAGGTGGCGTCGCAGGTTCTCGGCGAGCACGGGGCCCTGACGCACCGCGTAGAGGCCGCTCTTGGCGTACGCTTGCCCCTGCTGCGACGCGCAGTCACCGGCGGCGAACACGAATGGGTGCGACGGCGAGCGCAGGTGCTCGTCGACCGTGACGAATCCGGCAGCGTCGCAGGCGAGGCCGCTCGCCGCGAGCCAGGCTGCCGCCGCCGCGGACGTGGCGAGGAAGATCCGGTCCGCGGCGATGCGACGGCCGTCGCGCACGAGCACCGCGCCGGGCTCGATGGCGACGGCCCGTGCGTCGAAGTGGACCGTGATCGCGCGCGCGGCGAGGATGCGCTGGACGCGCCGGCGGACGGCCGGCGCGTGCCGCGGCAGGAGATGCGGAAGGTCGGTCACCAGGGCGAAGCGGGGCATGGCCGCACCGGTCACCGCGGCGAGGCGGGCCTGCATCGCGAGCAGGATCTCGATGCCACCCGCGCCGCCCCCGACGACGGCAAGCGAGCCCACCCGGCCGCCGCGCGCGGCGGCGATCGTCGCATCCCACGCCTGAAGGAACTGATCGACCGGCTTCACGCCGACCGCGTGCTCCTGCGCCCCCGGCATCGGCGCGGCGGGGACCGAGCCGATGTCGAGCGAGACTGTGTCGAACGGGACCGCGCCGCCTTGTGCGAGATGCGCGAGCCTGGCGTCGAGATCGAGCCCGATGACGCGATCCTCGACCAGGCGGGCGCCGGCCGCGGCGGCGAGCGGGCCGAGCGCGATGTGCGTCTCGCCGATGTCGTAGAGGCCTGCGACGAGGCCGGGCAGCATCCCCGAATAGGGCGTGAGCGGCGCCGGGGAAACCAGTGTCGTGACGACGTCGGGATCCTTCGCCAATGCCTGCTGGCGCAGCACTTCGACGTGGCTGTGACCGCCGCCGACCAGCAAGATCCGCGTCGCAGACCCGACCACTACGTGACGCGCACGCCGAGCATCATGCCGCCGTCCTCGTGCTCCATGTTGTGGCAGTGCAAGAGGTAGGTCTGCGCCCCGTCGTAGTCGATGTCGAAGCGGACCGCGATTCGCACGCTCTCGCCCGGCCACACGAGCACCGTATCCTTGAGCCCGAGGTCGGTGGCGAGGCGCCCGCGCTCGTCGATGGCGAGCGCGTTCACCTGCTCGGGCGAGGTCTCCCGCTCGAGCACGCGGAAGTGCGTGCCGTGCACGTGCATCGCGTGCGGCATGCTCGTATGGTAGTTGCGGAGCAGCCAGACCTCGCTCGTGCGGCGCGGCAGCTCGATGGGCGTCTCGTGCATCGCGTAGACGCGGTCGTTGATGCGCCAGCGGCCCTTGTTGAAGCCAAGCCGCAGCGCTCGCTCGGGGGCACCGGCGACGTCGATCGGAGGGAGCGCGGACAGGGCCTCGGGCAGGCGGCCGCGGTCGGCTTCGCGCGATCGCACGCGGAACGTCGCGAGCACCTTGCGGCCGCCTTCCGGCCATGCGTGCCATGTGCGTCCCGGCGAGTTCACCGCCGCAGCGGCCGCCGGCCCTGCCGCCGAGGGACGTGCCGCCGGTTCCCGTGATCCGGCCTCGCGACCGTGCGTCACCGGGGCGGTGTCCACGCTTTCGGGTAGGCGCGCGTGCATCGGGTCGAAGTCCAGCGTCTCGAGCGCGACGCTTGCGCCCACCGGGACGTCGCGCAGGTCGAGCAGCAGGTCGACGCGCTCTGCCGGTGAGACGAAGCAACTCTCGCAAGGCGTCGGGACCGCGAGCAGCCCGCCGTCGTTGCCCAGCACGTGGAAGGGCATGGGCCGACCGTCGCGGGTCAGCGCCAGGCGGTATGTGCGTGCGCTGGAGGCATTGAGGATGCGCAACCGGTAGCGGCGCGTCGCTGCATCCAGCCACGCGCCGGTGCAGCCGTTGACGGTCGCCTCGTGGCCGAGGAGGCCGCGATGCCGGTCGACGCCGTCCGCCGCATAGATCGCGTCGCGCCGGTCCTGAAGCACCAGCGGCAGCTCGGTGACGCCCCACTCGAGCCCGAGTGCCCGGCGCAAGCGGCGCTCGTCGTCGTCGTCGATGCGGATCAGGCCGAACAGGCCGGAATAGAGCTGGCCGGCGGCCGTGCCGTGGGGATGCGGGTGGTACCAGTGCAGTCCGGCGCGGTTGCGCACGGCGAAGTCGTACGCATATGTCGCGCCCGGGGCGGCCACGACGAAACCGGCGCCGTCGTTCGCGACGTCGTTGGCGAGGCCATGCCAGTGCGCGATGGTCGGCGCGTCGAGCCGGTTGCGGAGCGTGATCCGTGCACGCGTGCCGGGCTCCGCGACGAACGTCGGCGCGAGACGCACGGCGTCGCCCTGGACGACGGCGTACGCGTTGGTCCAGGGCATCCCCCCCGTGGGCGCGACCGTCTGCGCCGCGAGCTCGACCGGTCCCGCCGCGAGGTCGACGGTCCCGAACCAGCCGCCGGCACCGGGCGGCAGGAGGCGGGTGCCCGACGCGGGACCGCACAGGGAAGGGGGCGCGTCGGTGCGAACCGGACCCGACACACCGGCGAGCGTGAGCGCGCCCGCAGCCTTGAGGAACGCGCGGCGCGCAGTCGCGCTCATCGCGGATGTGGCGCGCGCGCGTTCACTTGATGACCACCCCCCACGGCAACTCGCCGACCGGGATGTCGGCGATCTTGCGCATCGCCTGCGTATCGATGACCGCGACGGCATTGGAGCGGCCGCACGCGACGTAGAGCTTCGCGCCGTCGGGTGTCAGCGCCATGTTCCACGGGCGCCGACCGACCGGGACTGCCGCCACGATGGCGTTCGTCGCGGTGTCGATTACCTGCACGGTGCCGTCGCCACCGGAGGTGACGAACACGCGCTTGCCGTCCGGATGCACGACGACGCCGTTGCTGCGCTTGCCGGCCTTGATCCGCGCGATCACTTCATGGGACTTCGCATCGAAGACGTTGACCATGTCGGCGTTCTCGGCCGCGACGTAGGCCCGACTGCCATCCGGCAGGAAGCCGATGCCGCGCGGTCTTTCGCCCACCTTGACCGACTTCACCACTTCGCCGCGGTCGACGTCGACGATGTCGACCGAGTCGGCCTCCTCGGCGCTGACGTACAGCCACTTGCCATCCGGGCTCCAGACCGCGTGCTCGGGGTTGCGGCCCTTCATCTTCAGCCTGCGCGCAACCGTCAGCGTGGATACGTCGACGATGGCGACGGCATCGTTCTCCTCGATCGCGGCGGCGAGCCAACGGCCGTCAGGCGAGAGGTAGACGGCCTCGGGTGAGTCGCCGAGATCGACCTTGGCGATCTGGGTGCCGGAGCGCAGGTCCCAGACGACAAGCGCGTTCGCAGTCTGGTCGCTCACGTAAAGTCGCGATCCGTCCGCCGAGATGGCAAGGCCGCGGGGCTTCTTGCCGACCTTGAGTGTGGAGACGACCTTGTCGGTGGCCGTATCGATGACCGAGATCGAGGCGCTGCCCTCGTTCGGGACGTACGCGAGTGGCGCGGCGGACGCCATGCCCATCCCCGTGGCCGCGGCGAGGATGGCAAGTGCTGCGGTGGTTCGCGGCGACAACATCGGTGATCTCCCACAATGAGCGAATGGGCGACGCCACTTTGCGCCGGCGTTGCTTGCCCTTATGCTACACGACGGCGCGCGACCCCAAGCGACGCGGCGCCCGACGAACGATGATGCATCGCCTTGCTTCCGCCGCCCTCGCGTGCGCCGCTTTCGCCACAGGGACGCCGGCATCCACCGCGGATGTGGTGCTCGACCCCGTCGTCGTGACGGCGACGCGCACCGAGGAGCGCAGCTTCGATCTGCCGGCATCGGTGGACACGATCGACGCGCAGACGATCGAGGACGGCAGGCCGATGGTGAACCTGTCCGAGACGCTGCCGCGGGTACCCGGAGTCGTCGCGCGCAACCGGCAGAACTACGCGCAGGACCTGCAGATCAGCGTGCGCGGGTTCGGCGCGCGGGCGGCGTTCGGCGTACGCGGCGTGCGCCTCTACCAGGACGACATCCCGCAGACGATGCCCGACGGGCAGGGTCAGACCGGCAGCTTCCAGCTCCTGTCGACCTCGCGCATCGAGGTGCTGCGCGGGCCGTTCTCGACGCTCTACGGCAACGCCTCCGGTGGCGTGATCAGCGTGTTCACGGAGTCCGGCACCGACCGCCCCGAAGTGACGCTCAATGGCGGCGCCGGCAGCGACGGTACCTACACGCTCGGCGCGAAGTGGACCGGGACCGCAGGTGGCGTCGGCTACGTGTTGGCGGGCAGCCACTTCGAGACGGATGGCTATCGCGAGCACAGTGCCGCCCGGCGCGACCTCGGCGTCGCCAAGATCGCGTTCGAGGTGGCGCCACGTACGACCGTGACGGTGCTGGGCACCTACCAGGGACAGCCGGATTCGCAGGATCCGCTCGGGTTGACCTGGGCGCAGGTGCTCGCCGACCCGCAGCAGGCGGACCCGGTGGCGACGCTCTTCGACACGCGGAAGTCCGTCCGCCAGTCGCAGGGGGGCGTGCGCATCGAACACGGCTTCGACGACGCGACCACGATGCGGCTCACCGGCTATTACGGCCAGCGCGACGTGCGACAGTACTTGGCCCTTCCCGGAACCGCGCCGACGTCGTCGGGCGGCGTGGTCGACCTCGGCCGTGCGTATGGCGGCGCGAGCCTCAAGCTGTTCCACCGGACGCTCGTCGCGGAACGGTCGGTGCGGCTCGCCGCCGGCGTCGACTGGGACACGATGGACGAGCGGCGCTCGGGCTACGTCAACAACGGCGGCGTCGCGGGCGAGCTCCGGCGCGACGAGAATGACACCGTGCGCAACGTCGATGTCTACGCGCAGGCCGAGGTCGACATCCTCGACAGCGTCACGCTGACCGCGGGGGTGCGCGCAAGCCAGGTGCGCTTCCGTGCGGACGACCAATACATCACGGCCGCGAACCCGGACGACAGCGGCAGCGTGGAGTACAACGAAACGACGCCGGTTCTCGCCGTCATGTGGCGTGCCCTGCCGACGCTCAACCTCTACGCCACGTGGGGCGAGGGCTTCGAGACGCCGACGTTCGCCGAGCTCGCCTACCGGCCCGGGGGCGCGGGCCTCAACTTCGACCTCGGCGCGGCGACCAGCCGGGCCCTCGAGGTCGGCGCCAAGGTGATCGTCGCGGACCGGCATCGCGTGAACCTGGCCGCCTTTCGCATCGACACGGACGACGAGATCGTGGTCAACGCGTCGACCGGAGGGCGCACGACCTACAAGAACGCCGGCGCGACCAGGCGACGGGGCTTCGAGTTCGCGCACGATGGCGAGTGGGGCTCGGGGATCAGGACGCACGCCGCGGTCACGTGGCTCGACGCGGAGTTCGCCTCGGACATCACGACCGGGCAGCCACCGGCGATCGTCCGGGCCGGCAACAAGCTGCCGGGGGTCCCCGAGTGGACGGCGTACGGCGAGGTCGTCTTCGTCCCGCCGTCACTGCCGTGGTTCGAGGCGGCCGCCGAGATCCAGTACGTCGACAAGGTGTACGTGAACGACCGCAATTCGGAGGCGGCGCCCGCCTACACGATCGGGAGCGTCCGCGTCGGCGCCACACAGCGCTTCGGCGCATGGACGCTGCGCGCCTTCGTGCGCGCGGACAACGTCACCGACCGGGACTACATCGGCTCCGTGATCGTCGGCGACACCAACGGGCGCTATTACGAACCGGCGCCGGGACGCACCTGGTTCGCCGGAGCGCGCGCGCATGTCGCCTTCTAGCGCACCGGCATCGCGTTACACCGGCGTCGCCATCGCGCTGCACTGGATCGTGGCCCTGCTGGTCGTGGGCCAGTTCGCGTGGGGGTGGTGGATGCAGGAGATCCCCAAGGTGCCGCCGGGGCCGCGCGCGGAGGCGTTCAACCTGCACAAGTCGTTCGGCCTCGCGATCTTCGTGCTCATGGTCGTGCGGTTGGGGTGGCGCCTGCGCCATCCGCCGCCTCCGCTCCCCCCCATGCCGGCCTGGCAGCGGCAGGCTGCCCACGCGACGCACGCGCTGCTCTACGTCGCGCTGTTCACGCTGCCTGTCGCGGGCTACCTCGGCAGCGCGTGGAGTGGCTACCCGGTGAAGTTCTTCGGCGTCGTGCTGCCGTCCTGGTCGGCGCGGGACCCGGCGCTGAAGGAGCTGATGAGCACGGTCCACCTCGCGGCGAGCTGGGTGCTGCTGGCGGCGCTGGTCGCGCACCTCGCCGGGGCGGCCAAGCACGCGCTCGTCGACCGCGACGGTCTCGTGCGCCGGATGCTGCCGGTGGGGCGCGCCGGTTGAGGCGCGGGGTTACGCCTTGCCTGCCGCCGCCGCGAGCCGCTCGTATGCTGCGGCATGCCCGGTTTCGCGGGCGATGTCCTGCGCGGTCTTGCCGCGGTTGTCCTTCGCGTCGGCGCGCGCGCCGGCCGCGAGCAGCGCCTCGACGGTCTGGACGTGCCCGCCGCCCGCGGCCCACATCATCGCCGTGAGGTCGTTGTCGTAGCGCTGGTTGGGGTCGATGCCACGCCCGAGCAGCAGCTTGACGACGGCCGTGTGGCCTTCGCCCGCCGCGTAGATCATCGCGGTCTTCTTCACGCGGTCGACCGGGGTGGGGTCGGCGCCACGCTCGAGCAGCAGGGCGACGATCTCGGCGTTCCCGACGTGCGCGGCGGCCATCAGCGGCGTGACGCCGTTGATCGCGGCCTGCTTCACGTCCGTGCCGGCCTCGATCAGCCGCTTCGCCATCGCGACCTGGTTGCGCTTGAGCGCGACGATCAGCGC
>Ga0316622_100002028_pt1 | contig 13745 bp, 16 predicted proteins | sample OWC_Aug_OW2_C1_D_FD_207646 | JGI IMG/M metagenome (GOLD analysis project Ga0316622, IMG submission 207646) | Wetland soil microbial communities from Old Woman Creek delta, Ohio, United States - OWC_Aug_OW2_C1_D5_C | ecosystem: Environmental > Terrestrial > Soil > Wetlands | place: USA: Ohio... | reverse complement strand
GGAATCCGAGCGCGTCGGTGGCCTCGGTCGGTTCCCCGAACAGAAGCGTCCCACAGGCCGGGATCTCGAAGTACTTCATGACGGTGAAGCGATACACGGAGGCGCAGGTGAAGCAGGAGCGAAGCCGATTCAGCGCCCGAGCGAAGCGGGGTCCGTCGTGACCCCCCGGCATGCGTTGTCGTGGGAAGAATCGCAGCTCGTTCTGACATTCTAAGTATTCGCGCACGGCGATGCGGAACGGGTACTTGCCCGCGGTGTGCGCTCCGAGACTCGCGATGTCGTAACGGCGCCGGCGTCCCTGGGAAGCGAAGATACATGGATCCACCGCCCATGCCGAATGCAGGATCGGGATCTGGCGGGTTCCAAGCCCCTTCCACACCATCTCGTCGGTGTGAGGGTACACGCTGAGGAGGGCGTCAAATTTGGCCGCACGAAACCAGTCGGCTTTCTCGGCGCGCCTGGCGTCCTGTCCGAGGAAGTCATAGGTGTCGCCGACGAACCCGATCTTTGGAACGCGCAGGGCGTCCAGTCCTTGGAAGCGGCTGGTGAACCCGTGGTGGTATGACACGAACACCACGTCCGACTTCTCTCCCTCAAGGACCCTCTCCGCCACAGACCCGACGTCCCACCCCGTCTCGCGGAAATCGAACGCGTCGGTCACCATGGCCCCGCCCGCATGCCGCACCAGCGCGACGTCGCGGTAGTAATTCTGGTTCCGCTTCTCGCCGGAAAGGATCAATAGCCGGGGGCCGGTCTTGTGAGAAGCTGCAATGACACCGGACCGATATCCGCGGGACGTTAGGCGCCGCACCCACTCTCTCGACATCATCCGCTATCCGATCCGGGCGTACTACACATGACTTACCCGGCTGTCTATTTCGCGAGAGTTGCACCCCTCGCGGTCCCGGTCCGCGACGATCGCTACAGGCTTGCCTGGTGGTGAACCGCGGACATCTCCGGACACGCCAGATTGCTTTTGACTTGGCGCAGAACCCCGTCGCCACCTTTGGCTATTTCCGATGCGACGTCGGCCCTATGTCGATGGCCCACACGCGGACGGACCGGCCGCGCGCTCGGAGGATCGGGGCCGCCATCTGCTGCAGTTGCACCGCCAGGCGGACCTTATGCGGGAACGGGAGCGCGGCCAACTGTCGTCGGCGCTGCTCCTTCGCAGCGAGGAGTCGGACGATCTCAGGCCTCAAGGCGTCCACTGTCTCCATCTGGCCTCCAGCCCGTGGCGGGCCAGCACGCCTGCAAGATACTCGGGGTCCATGGTGCCTGTTCCCTCAGCAGGCGCACGCACTCCCGATCTTTCTCGCGCCCGGTCTGCACGGCCATAGCAGCCAAGTGTTCGGCGCGAAGCACTCGCGTGGGCGTCTGCTCGTAGAACGTCTCCCGCGCCTCGGCCACGGCCTCATCGAGCAGGGCATTTTAGGCCGGCAGAAATTGCACCGGCACCCCCTCGATGAGCACGCACTCGCCCTCTTCCGCATAGCCGCGCCGCCGCAGGTCGTCGTACAGCGGCGACAAGGTGAGCAACCTACCGGCCGCTTGCGCTTCGGGTAGGAGCACGAAGATGTCTAGGTCGAACGTCAAAACCGGCTCAGTGTAGAAGGTGGCGGCCATGGCATCGCCGATGGCATATCGGCGGACGATACCGTCACGCTCTAATGCGTTCAGCGCTTGCAGTGTTTTCTCCATATGACGGGGTCAATTTACCATACAGGGCGATGGAACGGCAAACAACGAAACGGGAAGGGACAGCGGCTGCTCAGAGTCCGGCCATCCGAGGCCGCAAGAACGAAGGGCGGGTATTTCATTGTTGGCGTCGCGAGAGGATCCGGGGGCAGGGCCCGGCACACGCGGCGCCCCCCGTCAGCCGGCGGCGGCTGCCTCCGCTTCGTCGCTGACAGGAAAGGGATGATCTCGCGCCACCGCCAGGACCTTGGCGACGGCCGTGACCGTGTCCCGGACATCCACATCGGTCAGGCCAGGATATAGGGGCAGCGAGAAGAGGCGATCCGAAGCCGCCTCGGCCACCGGGCAGAGCCCGCGCCTGAAGCCGAAGTGATCGCGGTAGTACGGATGGAGATGCAGCGCCCGGAAGTGAACTCCGAGCCCGATGTTCTCCGCTTGGATCGCTCCCATAATCTGATCTCGGCTCCAGAGGAGATCTCCCACTTTCACCCGGATATTGTAAAGGTGGTAGGCGGATCGGACATCGGGCCGGATGACGGGTCGCATCACTTCTGGCAGGCCGCCCAGCAGCTCGTCGTAACATTCGCACAGCCGCCTCCGCTCGACCGAGAACTTCTCCAGCTTGGGGAGCTGCGCCAAACCGATGGCCGCATGAACATCGGAGAGGTTGTACTTGTAACCGGGAACCAGGATGTCCCGGTGCCGGAAGCCTTCCGAGCCGTACCGGTTCCAGGCGTCTCGACTCATCCCGTGCAGGCGCAGGATTTCAGCCTGCTCCGCCAGATCCTGGCGCCGCGTGATCAGCATCCCGCCCTCGCCGGTCGTGATGTTCTTCGTCGCCTAGAAGCTGAAGGCGGCCGCGCTCGAGTCCGCTCCCATCTTTCGGCCGTGATAGGTCGCCTCGATGGCATGCGCAGCGTCCTCGATCATCAAGAGCCCGTGCCGATCCGCCAGTGCCCGCAGAGCGTCCATGTCACACGGGTGCCCGTGGAGGTGGACCGGCATGATGGCCTTGGTGCGAGGACCAATGCAGGCCGCCACGGCGGCCGGGTCGAGGTTGAGCGTGTCGGGCTCGACGTCGGCGAAGACGGGGGTCGCCCTGACGTGCACCAGAACATTGGCCGTCGTCGCGAAGGAGAGCGGCGTCGTGACCACCTCGTCCCCCGGCCCGATTCCCAGCCCGATGAGGGCCAGATGAATGGCCGCGGTGCATGAGTTGACCGCCACGGCATGCGGGACGTCCAGCATCTCCCGGAACGCGGCCTCCAACCGGTGGGTCTTCGGCCCCATGGTCACCCACCCGGAACGAAGGGTGTCTACGCCTCAGCCTCTTCCTCCGTCCCGAAGCTAGGACGATGGAAGGGCAGGAATTTCGGTCGGGTGGGTACGCCACCAAGGAGCGCAAGCGCCTTCAGTGCCGGCGTCAAGGGAGTCCTCCAGGGTGCGCTGCGCCGATCCCGACTGATTTCACGCACAACTGTTCACCCGGCCGGATGACAGTATACACAACTCCAGCGTCGTTCTGCGGAACGGCGACCGGCGGCAACGGGTCGGAAACCCTCGCCCGTCCGTTTCTCGCCGCCTCTTGCGCCGGCGCGTCTCCGCATCGATTATAAGTCTCCATGATACCGTGTCCGCAAGAAGACCAACCCGCTGTCATCCGACAGCACACGATCCACCCTAGGCAAGAGCGCTTCGATGCGGAGCGCATCGTACTCGGCGAGAAGTTCTCGGAGCGTGAAACGCAGCGTGCCGCCTCGAGGTCGTTTCCCATTCTGCATCTGATACTCGACCCCTACGCCAGCATCCCATGGCCACATCACATGTGGACGCGGAGGCCCCACACTCACTCCCTCAATCCAAGCCGGGTGGTTATTGGGCAAAAACGTTAATGCGGCCCCGTCGGCCAGCTCAAGGGTCTGAACGGCGAGCCACCCCGCATACCTTCCCGGTATCTGCATCGCCGTCGAGATCGGGATCCCTCCATGGACGCGTACGATTTGATACGGCAACAGAAATGGTTCCCCGTCATTCGAAATGAAGAGGTGAAGGTCCCGCCCACTCGTCCCTCGAGAAAGGCGCAACACAATGCTTGCGACTGCGGGGAGGTAGAACCCGTGGCGGCGAGGCGTCAGCCGTTTACTTCGGCCGGTGGAAAGAGAGTTCAGTTGGCGAAAGTTCGGCAGGACCACCACGTCCGGCCGCCGCTCACGGAGCAGCGCCTCCGCGGCTGGCGTGTCCCCTAACATGTGAAGCACAAGGGCCCCGTGCTGCTGCCCTCCGAGAAGGAGCACACTGAGCACGCTGATGTTTGCTTCGCCATACAGGAACGTCGTTTGGGTGGGGAGTCGCGCGATCTGATCTCGTACGCGCGCATCCCGGATTACCTCGGGCCGGAGATTCATGGTATGAAAGAAGTAATCCACCCATAATACGCCTGTCAGGCAGATCCCGAGTACAGCCAGTGTCCAGCGCACTTTGCGATACCGGGCCTGCTCGAATTGTTCTGTCGCAAAGCGTCCAGCCACTCCGGCCGCCACAACAACTACAGGGACGAAGATTCTGGAAAAGAGTTCAGCCGGATACCCGGGCAGGGCGTGGGCCAAAGAGATTCCAAGGGCGCACCCCAGCACCAAGGCAATCCTACCCACCGTTCCTCCGACAAAACGCCGACCTCCCAGACAGAGGGCGCATGCTGTCAAGAGAACCAGCATTCCGTTCTTGCGTAGGACCGGATCGAGCATGAAGGGTCCGATCGACGCGAGATTCGTCGAAAGCCCCGCAACGATGCTCACATTGCCGAGCATTTTTGGCGCAGCAGTCCCCGAGGTCGGGGACATGGCGTAGAACACAAGAGAGCACCCGATTCCTGCGATCGCGGCCCCGCTGACGTAGAGGGGCCGTCTTTGCAAGAAGAACGCGCGCAAACCCAGAACGGCCCCGTAAATGCCGATCCCGACACAGACGTAGATGGGTCCGACAGGATGAACCGCCGATATGCAGGTTGCGGCGCAGAGAACTGCCGGCGCGTTCGCCCGTTCTCGTCGTCGAAGGAGGTAGACCCAGAGCAGCATGGCGAGCGATAGGGCCATCGTCGAGGGAATGAACGAGAAGATCCCCTGATTTGGCAGGATGGCGAAAGCCAACAGCAGCATGCCCACGCCTGCTGGCCCTCGGCCGACCAGCGTGCACAGGAACGCAGAAAACGCAGCTGTCATGACGACCACGCCAACGATTTCCGTAAGGGCGAGTGACCACTTGAGGGGCATCACGAGTGTCAGGGCCGCACGGGGGAGCAGATCGTAGGCAGGGGTTAGACTGCCGTGGAACCAGTTCGCTACGCGCACGCGGTAGGACCGTATCGGTTGGGCCGCCGCGTCGTCCAAGTCCCGCTGCGCCAGTATGTCTCGGACGGCCGGCGTGGGTGTGCCATAGCCTGTACGGTTTAGCGCCCCTTTCCAGAGATAGATCAGGCCGTCATCCCCAAGGCGCGGAACACCCAAGACCGCGGCGGGCACGATGACCAGGACGCTCCGGACCACGAAAAAGACGGTCACGCCCAAGACGAGCAAAGCCGTGTGGCCGCGCGGAGAGCGCCGCCCGTTTTTTCCCGAAGATCCTTCAATTGAAGGCGAAGGAAACGCGGAGGCGTGCGTCATCCTTGACACTCCGTGCGCCACACCCGCCGCACCACCGCCTGGGGCGTTAGCTGCACGGACAACAGCGGCAACACGAAGACAATAGCAACGTCACTCAGCCTGACGCACATGGGTCACCTAGCCATCATGTTTTCCGTCGTTCCGACCCATAATGCTAGCCGAAACAGGTAGACGCTTTGACCATCCGTGATGAGTAACTCCCAATGGCTGCGGCCGAATCGCCTGCCAGCAGGCGAGGAATGGAGAGATGCGTGTTGAAAGCGGCCTTTGTAGCGAGCATTTCGATTCCTTCGCGTGCCTCGAGGCATCGCGATGCCACACGTGGTCGGACATGGTACGTGTGACCGTTGTGATGGCAATCGTTTGAAATGGTTGAGCGGTCGAGGCGACCTGGTCGCCTGCGCTTGGCATAAGGGCATGAAAGCTTGGAGGTCGAGGGTCACCGCCGCCTCAGCGCATAAGGTGGCAACCATGGAATCGCGGTTGGCATACCGGCGAACGATACCGGCACGCCCTAACCTATTCAACACTTGCGGTGTCTTCTCCATGCGACGGGCTCAATTTACCACACAGGGCGATGGAACGGCAAATAGCGAAATGGGAAGGGGCGCCGACCGTTCAGGGCATTGTCACCCGACGCCGCAAGACCGAAAGGGCAAGCATTTCGTTGTGAGTGTTAGGGGAGCCAGGGAACGGCCCGGGACGCGTTGAGCCCCATCAGTAGGCGGCGGCTGCCTTGGCATCGTCATCAATGCGGAAGGAACGATTACGCGCCGCCGCCAGAGCTTTGGCGAGGGCCGTGACCGTGCCTTCCACATACCTATCCGTCAACCCGGGATGCAAGGGAAGCGAGACGAGGCGATCCGATGCCACCTCGGCCACCGGACATAGCCCGCGCTGAAAGCCGAAGCGGTTGCGGTAGTATGGGTGAAGATTGCAGCGCGCGGAAGTGGACGCCCAGCCCGATATTCTCCGCCTGGATAATCTCCATGATTAGTCGCGCGGTCACCAGAGTTGCTCCACCTTCATCCAGATGCTGAAAGGTGTTATGCGGATCGGACATCGGACCGAAACAGGGGCCGAAACACTTCAGGTAGGTTAGCCAGAAGCTCGTCGTAATGCTCGCACAGGCGCTTCCGCTCGACCAAAAACTTCTCCAATGAATTCTTCGCATTGTTTCCCCTTGACATGTATTTCCGCTCCATCCAATATCCGGGGGCATTTGCGGCCTCCCCCGTTCACCGGACGTAGGTTGAATCTCGGCGGGAGTTTGCGGCGGCCGGAACGCCATTCTCCCCGACCGCACTGTCGGCGCACCCTCCCGGTCGACTCACATGACGGTGCTATGACCAACGTGCCAGCGCAACTCTCTCAGGAACAAATCCACTTCGGCTTTGGGCCACGCGCTAAGGCAGCCATATTTTTCGACTTCGGCTCGCTGGTCGTTCTCGCCCCCAGCTTTCTTGCGTTTCTGATGGGCACCCTACTGCTCGCTCCGGTCGTCGCCTTTCTCCGTATAATCACTCTCTCTTCTGCCAATCGCAGCGAGGTGACAGCTAAGCTGACCACAGTCTTCGTCGTGTTACTGCACTTATCGATACTGGAGCATCCCCAATACATACTTGCCCTGACTCGCTATTCGGCCGCTGCGACATTCAGCGATCGGATGACGAAATTCATGACTGGGTATTTCTTGGCGTCCATTCTCTTCCATGCACGACAGGACAGTATCTACTCCCCGTTTCTGGTCGAGCCAGCGTACTGTTCCCGGGGGGAACTCGATATGCTATGAACCTCGTCATCGATCCGTTTTCCGGAGGGAAGTGCCGGGCGAGGGACCTGCAGGACGCGGAGCGTATGCACCTCTACCAGGCAGCCTACGCGTTTCCCCTGGTCAGAGATCATGTGAAATATTGCTAGCCAGTTGTGCGACGATGGCACTTCTCGCGAGCGCGACTCAATGGTATCGTTCGCATGTGCCAGACGGTAACTTTTTCCGAAAGGCTCGCGCATGCCCAACATCATCCCCTTCAATCGGCCGCACGCAGTTGGCCCGGAGTACGCCTACATGGCGCAGGCAATCGCCCAAAGCCACATATCGGGCGACGGGGTCTTCAGCCGGAAATGTCATGCCTTCTTGGAGGCCGAGTTCGGTGCAGCCAGGGCCCTCCTGACCACGTCCTGCACGCACGCCCTGGAAATGACGGCACTCTTGTTGGACATCCAGCCAGGCGATGAAGTGATCGTCCCATCCTTCACCTTTGTTTCCACGGTCAATGCCTATGTCCTACGGCGCGCAAGGCCGGTATTCATTGACATCCGCCCCGACACCTTGAACTTGGACGAAGCGCAGCTGGAGACACTCATCACCCCAAGAACCCGGGCCATCATTGTCGTCCATTACGCCGGCGTGGGTTGCGAGATGGACGCCATACTGGCGGTGGCGGCACGGCACGGTATTCCTGTCGTCGAGGATAATGCTCATGGCCTGTTCGGGAAATACCGCGGCCGATTTCTTGGCACCTTGGGCTGCCTCGCGACGCAGAGCTTTCACGAGACGAAAAACATCACCTGCGGCGAAGGCGGCGCGCTGCTCATCAACGCGCCTCAATACATTGAGCGGGCCGAAATCATTCGCGAGAAGGGAACCAATCGGAGCCGGTTCTTTCGAGGCCAGATCGACAAGTACACCTGGGTTGACGTCGGTTCGAGTTACCTGCCTTCGGACTTGTTGGCGGCCTTTCTATTTGCCCAGTTGGAGGCACGAGCAGAGATCCAGGAACGGCGCCGATCGATCTGGGAATTCTACGAAAGAGAGTTGCGGGATTGGGCTGCGGTCCACGGCGTGGGCCTGCCGGTGGTGCCGCCCCACTGCGAGCAACCGTATCATATGTTTTATTTGCTTTTGCCCTCCCTCCGATCGCGTCAAGCCTTCATCCGGTACCTCGACTTGCGAGGGGTCAACAGCGTCTCCCACTATCTCCCGTTACACCTGTCGGACATGGGCCACCGCTTTGGTGGCAAGAAGGGCGATTGCCCGGTGACGGAAAGAGTGAGCGATCAGCTAGTACGCCTACCTTTCTACAACGACCTCACGGAAGCAGAGCAGGCGGTAGTGGTCTCGGCTGTCAAGGAATTCGACGCCTGGTCGGCTTAGCACGCGAAAATCCAGACCTGCGATTCGGCGGCCGAAGAAAATCAGCACCCCAGTCTCTTGGACTTCGATCCGCTTGGCGCCAAACCGAGAAGAGGCGGGCGACCCCTCAATCGCAAAATGCGGCCGGGGAACCCCACCCGGGACAACGCGTCGCTGGGCGCGGCACATCATGACGACACCAGAAATGTCAGGAACTCGGCCGTCCGCTGAGGTCAGAAGATGTCCAGCATCCAGGGGCGAGGCCCAGAGAAGATCGATTCGGCGATCTCGAACGCGTCCAGCGAGCCCTCGATCCGTCCGGCTCTGGCGAGCAACCGAGCTGGCGCGTGCCCGGTATAGAGGGCTGCCAACGCTCCGACATCGAGCGCAATAGAGGGCGCGTCGCGGATCGTATCGTCGAGCATCGCCCGACCCCCCGCCACGGTCAAAACATAGCGGCCAGCATTGGCCGGAACGATAGGATCGTTGACCTCCAGGCTGAGTCGAGCAGTAAGGCGCGCCGGATAGCCCCGCGCCAGGAGGGCGGTGCCGACGTCAGTCAGCCGCGTCATCCAGTCCTCGGCGAGGTCGATCTGCCAACCCCGCTCGGGTAGCGACATGCCCAAGAGATCGGATGGACCGCCATACCACTGGAAGCGTGGCCAGTTCGCCCGGTATCCGGCAAGATGACCGAGTAACGCCGCGACTGCCGAACCGCTGGTGGCCGCCCAGTCGAGAATCTTAAGCGTGTCGGCCCGCTCGTGATGGATCGCGATGTAGCCTTCCGGTTTCGCCGGATCGCCAATAAAGTGCACATCGACCGGCTTGCGAAGCGGCGCGAATTTCTCCCCCCAGAAATAGAGTGAGCGGTCGAGCAAACCGGCCTCGGCTTCGGCGAAACGCCGGTAGACTGATCGGATTGCTTGCCATACCGGCAGTTCGGCCGCCCCGGCCGAGCGCGGGTCCGGCACCTGAACGTGAGCGACGGGAAAGTGCGCCGCGCGCTGCGGCGGCGACGCCAGGACTCCTGTCGGCGCGCTGTAGAACAGACGTGAGCCCGCGCGCTCGAAACCGACCTTCCGGTAGACGCCATAGTTTGTCGCATAGAGGATCAGCTGCGCCTGGCCGCGCTCCCGCGCCTCTAGGAGGACGTGGCGCAACAATTCTGTTGCGCGCCCGCGTCCGCGCTGGTCCGGCTCGACCGCGACACCGGCGATGAAACCCGTCGGGACGGAATGGCCGCCGAAATACTGGCCGCAGGGCAGGCAGGTGAGCGCCGCGATGGTCCGTCCGCGCCGCCGAAGCACGCGGATCTCCGCGGTGCCAGTAGCGCCTCGAATTTCGGCATTCCGCTCGGCGGTCGTCCCAAACGACTGCCGCATCATCGAGTCATGCGCGTCGCGGTCACCGTCGCCAAACTTGCCGTATTCCAGAGCGTCGATCATCCGTGCGGGTTCCTTGGTGGGGCAGGCGAGCACGCTACACAAAGGGATTGCGCCGCAAACGAGCGAGATGACGGCAACGGTGAGAGCGACATAAAGGTTGGGGTCTGAGGCCCGACCGCGCCTCGTCTTGGCCGCCCAGTCCGACCTTCTTGTGCCACAGCTCGCGGCCCGCATCTTCCTGAATCTGCGGCAGTATCCGCCAGACCGGAGACGGCTGTCAAGGCGAAAGCGCCGGACAACAGCGCCGGGCGCAATGTTGTCGAGCAACATAGGTGGTACTTCGGGGCTACTGGGGTAGCACAGGAGTGCGCACCCGTGAATCACCCATGAGCAAGGTCATGCGGTGTCGAAGGCGGGAAAACGCAAGAGTGGGTCCTCGCGGGAAGGTAACGCGGGCAAGGCTTTCCTAGGCCGCCATTTTCACGGGGAGCCCCAGCGCCGACCACCCGGCAGGGATCAGAGGGTCTTCACGCAGCGCATGGCCAGGATCGTGTAGGGCAGGCGAAGGGTGTCATGCAGGATGTCGCTCTCCACCTGGGGAAAAAGCTGCCGGGCGAGCGCCTCGTAGCCCTCGCGGGTTCGCACGGCCCGGCCCCGGTCACGGGCAATAAGCCAGCGAGCCAAGGGATTCTGGTTCTCGATGTAGACGTTGTCATAGGTGACCAGCCGGCCTCCGGGCCGCAACGCGTGGTGCGCTACGCCGAACAGCCGGCCCGCATCCCTGTCGTCGAGATGGTGCAGGATACCGATGGCCAGGACGATATCGAAGGAACCTTGCTCAGGAAGGGCGACCTCATCCATCCGCTGACACGCGAAGTGCCCCCGGGGGCCCCAGCGCCGGCGGGCCACCTCAATATAGTCCGGGTTCATGTCGAAGCCATGGTAGGCGCCGATGTCTCCAGGAAGGTCCTCGAGGATGTCAGCAGGACCGCAGCCAATGTCCAGGATGCGGCAGCCGGGGTACGGACGGAGGATGTCGCGGACCACGCGACGGCGGGTCGAAGATCGCAGCAGAAGTCGCTGAAGGAGGCGGTACAGGGCCGCTTGGTTGAGCAGCGCCAGCAGTCCAGTGTCCCGGTGGCTCATCGCGCCCCGGCGCCGAAAAAGGTGATAAGACGTTACCTTTGGAATCCGCCGTGACAATCGCGCCGCCAATCGTCCCATGAAGCCACCGGCGCCAGCGGCCCGCGCCTTGCCAGAGTTTCCTAGCTGCTAGTCAGGAGTATCGGGCGCACGAGACACGGATGTCAAGGGCAAACGGGGTCGCAGGCAGAGGCCCGTTCGCTGACAATTCGCTACTTCACTCCTAGGACGCTTGGTTGATCGGCGCCGCCCTCGCGCCGCTCGATTCCACGGCAGGAACGGCCCCGCCGGGTTGGCGTACTGCGTCGCGTAACTCCAATGCAGGGTCCCCCTCTCCCTTCCGACGCTTTTCCTGTATCTGGACCCTGGCCGTCACCAAATCTTTCTCCTTGACAGCCGTCTCTTGCGCGTCTGATACTCCACGCCGATCCAAGCAAACCCCACCGGAGCATTGGAGGCGCTGACCCGCGGCGCGGCAGGTTTTGCGCCGGGTCGCGCCCTAGCCGCCGGGAGGAGTGGCCATAACGCCACGATCAAATCACTACCACCTCACCGACCTTCCGGAAAGGACCATCGCGCTGGAGCGGCTCCCGAAGAACGCCAGAGGCAAGTTCGACCGGAACCCTCTCACGAGACAGCGCGGACTGCCATGAAGGTTTCTGTCATCTCGACCCTCTACAAATCTTCGCCCTACATCGGTGAATTTGTCGAGCGTATTAGAGCGGAACTGCAGAAGCTGGGCGAGGATTACGAGATCGTCCTTGTCGACGACGGTTCTCCGGACGACTCCCTGCGCACCGCCCTTAGACACCTGGCAACAGAGTCGCGACTCAAGGTCATCGAGCTTTCGCGAAACTTCGGGCACCACAAGGCCATGATGACGGGGCTGGAGCACGCCGAAGGGGACGTGGTCTTTCTCATTGACGTGGATCTCGAAGAGCCGCCAGAGCTTCTCGGCGGGTTTTATGAGAAGCTAGTGAAGGAGGACCTCGACGTCGTCTACGGCGTCCAGGAAAGCCGTAAAGGCGGATTCGCGGAGCGCCTTTTCGGCCTGATCGCTTGGAAGATGATCGACTGGCTGCTGCCGATCAAAGTGCCGTCCAATCATTCGACGGTCCGCCTGATGACGCGCGATTATGTCCAGGCACTTGTCCGGCACAAGGAGAACAAGACGGCTATCGGCGGTTTGTGGGTCATAACCGGCTTCAAGCAGGCGGGAATCCCCTTCAAGAAGCTGTCCCGTCAGATCAGCAGCTACAGCGTTCGCGCCCGTCTCCTTGCACTGCTCGAAAGCATCACGTCTTTCTCGGAGACACCGCTCTACTTCGTGTTTTACTTGGGTTTGGTCGTCCTGTTCGTTTCTGCCGTCATCGCCATCTCGCTAGTCGTGCGCAAGATGACCGGCCAGGTGCTCTCCGGCTGGGTATCGACCCTCTTCTCCATCTGGTTCCTGGGTGGACTCGCAATCTTTTCCGTCGGTGTAGTCGGGCTCTATGTTTCGCGCATTTTCATCGAAACGAAAGGCCGACCGTACACGATCATCCGAAAGATATACAGGTGAATCAGGATGGATGCACCCAAGGAGATTGAGAAAGGATACGGTGAACTTTATTCCCGAAGAGATCCTCAGCGAGTATATCCAGTCGAGTTCGTTGTCCGGACGCTCCTCGGCACGTATCCGGGATTGAAGATTGACAGGACAACGTACCGAGGATCGAAGATTCTCGATCTAGGATTCGGCGATGGCCGGAACATGCCGCTCCTCCGCGACCTGGGGTTCGAAATCCACGGGGTTGAGATCTCCGACGAGATTTGCCAGCTCACCAAAGCCCGAATGGATCGGCTCGGCGTCCCGGTCACCCTGCGGACCGGGAGCAACTCCCATATCCCGTACCCGGACTGCGCGTTCGATTATGTTCTATCCTGCCACGCTTGTTATTATGTGGCTGCGGGCGAGAGCTTCTCGGACAATCTGAACGAGATCGCCCGAGTCTTGCGGCCTGGCGGACGGTTCATCTTTTCTCTTGCGAAGGTGGACAGTCACATCCTGAAGGATGCATCACCCTTAGGCCAGGGTCATTACCGGATCACGCATGACCCGTACGGCTTTCGCGACGGCAGCGTATTCCGCGCGCACGCATCCCGCCTGGAGATCGCGGAGGAACTCGGCGCGCACTTCCGGGATCTCGCCTTGGGACTGTGCGAAAACGATTACTACGGCACCTACGAGAAACTTTGGATCGGTAGCGCAATCAGGGCCGGATAGGGGGTAGTCCCAACGGCACCCAATGGAACGCCGTTCACGAATCGGGTCAGAACCGCCGAGGCTGGCCGGATGAGCGCCGGCGCAGGATAAACGGCGCAGCTATCCGCTTCATCCTCGAAGTCACCGAACAGCTTCTGCTCCTCGTTGATAAGCGGCGTCTCGATTTCCAGAGGCGATCCGCACTCGCACTGGACATGAGAGGAGGACGACAGCTCCCATGAAGCGATCACCCGTGGATGTTTATGTTTGCCCGCTGACCCATGCCCCGCTGCAGCTTCGGAATGACTGCGAACTTGCGTCCCCCTCCGGTCTCGTGTACACGATCAAAGACGACGTCCCCGACTTCATAGCGGAGGGCATGCTGACGGAGTCCGAGGCGGCCACGCAGAAGGAGTACCAGCACGTCGCGGACCAGATTTATGACGTCGCAGTTGACTGGCAGTTCGCGAGTTTTTACG
>Ga0316622_100002027_pt1 | contig 13749 bp, 13 predicted proteins | sample OWC_Aug_OW2_C1_D_FD_207646 | JGI IMG/M metagenome (GOLD analysis project Ga0316622, IMG submission 207646) | Wetland soil microbial communities from Old Woman Creek delta, Ohio, United States - OWC_Aug_OW2_C1_D5_C | ecosystem: Environmental > Terrestrial > Soil > Wetlands | place: USA: Ohio... | reverse complement strand
GTCGAGTACGCTGTGGGTCTCGACCCTGAAGTCTTCACGGAGATCTTCAGACGTTGTCGTGACCTCGGCAATGTCAGCGCCTGCATAGATATCGGCCACCTCGTCATGAGCCAGGCACGCCGGCTCTATGGGCAACGCGACCCTCACCGGGACATCTTCTCCTTCACGCCGGACGATCCTCAGCTCCCTGCCCGTATAGCCGAAATACAGGACTCGCTCAGCAATGCCCTTGAAGAGGTCCTCGCGGTGGTGCGCGGCCTTTCCGGTCTGGGGAAGCCACTCCACTATCACCTTCACGACGGCCATCCCCTCTCGACGGCAAGCCCCTTCGGGGTTCCCGACCACCTCAGCTTCCTCGGGGTCCTCCGCCTGCCCTTTGAGCACGAGGGGTCCCGTGACCTGCCTCTCACCTTCGGCCCCCGGGGACTCGCCAGGGTCCTCGCGGAATCGCTGAGGAACCCGTCTTCTGTTTCGTTCTCTCTTGAGATACACCCGACGGGCGAGAGAAAGCCTCTGGCGGACGCCTTAGGACTCTTCCGTCACTGGGCAGATACCAGCAACGCAGAGAAGATGAACCACTGGCTGACGGTCCTCGCCGAGAACCACCGCCTGCTCTGCGACACGCTGAGAACACTGACCGACTCCTCACGCGTGTTCACAATCGAATGCGGCACCTCGTGGAATGAAGGGTGTGAGCCTGTTTCCAATACCCAGTGTACGGGCAACCCGCAGGAGGCCGCAGAGGAAGCGGAGGACTCGCACAAGAACCAATGAGAACTGATCATAGTTTGAACGAAGACATGCACAAAGGTAGTTCATTGGGCAAGGGAATTGGTTCATACCCTTCCCGCAGGCTGTTTCGGACACCAACCCTGATCGCTCGACACCATAAGAAGGAGAGACACCATGAGAGAGCCTGAGAAAATGATCATCTACAACCTTTTCCCTCTGCTTGCCGGCCCCTTCAGCGCCTGGGACGCTCATCTTGAACGGGCCAGCCGTATGGGCTTCAACTGGGTCTTCGTCAATCCGGTGCAGCGCCTCGGGGCCTCGGGAAGCCTCTATTCCATCGCCGATTACTTCAGTCTCAATCCCGCGCTCCTAGACCAGGGCAGCGCTGATTCGCCTGAGGACCAGATCAGGAGGGTTACGGGGAAGGCCCGGGACCTCGGCCTTTCGATGATGATCGATCTCGTCATTAATCACTGCGCCGCCGACTCGCCCCTCCTGCGTGCGCACCCCGAGTGGTTCCTCTGGGACCGCGGGAAGGTCGTCAACCCCTCGGCCAAGGAGGACGGCAGAACCGTCGTCTGGCGTGACCTCGCGAAATTCGACCACAAACACTCCCGGGACCGGGAGGGCTTCTTCCGTTTCTGCGCCTCCGTCGTGGAGTACCTGATCGGCCTGGGCTTCACCGGCTTCCGGTGCGACGCCGCCTACCAGGTGCCGAAGAGCCTCTGGGAACGCCTCATCAGAGAGACCAGAAAGAAGCATCCCGAAGTGCGCTTCTTCGCCGAGACCCTTGGATGCACCCCGGACCAGACCGCTGAGACCGCCAGGGCCGGCTTCGACTATGTCTTCAACAGCGTCAAATGGTGGGACTTCCACAGCCACTGGCTCATGGAGCAGTACCAGCTCACCCGCAACGTAGTGCCCTCCATTTCCTTCCCTGAGAGTCACGACACGAGGAGGCTCTGCGACGAGTTCAACGGCAACGTCGAGGGGATGAAGCAGCGTTACCTCTTCGCTGCTCTTTTCTCCGCTGGCGTCATGATGCCCATCGGCTTCGAGCACTGCTTCAGAAAGCAGCTCCATGTGATACGCACGAAGCCCCGGGACTGGGAAGACACCGACATTGACCTCACCGGCTTCATCTCGAAAGTCAACGAAATAAAGACGGATCACAAGGTTTTCCAGGAGGAGGCTCCGACCAAGATCCTGCCCTGCAACAACCCCCACGTCCTCGTCATGTGGAAAGCCTGCGCATCCTGCCACGAGGAGGCGCTCCTCATCCTGAACAAGGACATCTGGAACAAACAGTATTTCTACTCCGACAGCCTCCAGGGATACCTGCAGGCAGGCGCGCCGCTCCGTGACATCTCGCCCGAATATGTCCTCGACCACATCCCCGCCCCCTTCAATTACGACCTCAGGCCGGGGCAGGGCATCGTGCTCATCACCAAGAGGGACAGGGTCAGCACAGATTGAGAGGCTCAGGGGGAGACTACAGGGCCCTTTGTTATCCCCTGGGGGGAGGGAATCCCGAAACCCAGTCGCAACCATGGGGAATCTCAAATTGACGACCTCGACTTGCCTTTTTGCGGGAATTCCTGTAACCTTTTGAAGTTACAGTCCTGCGAGGTCCGTGACAGCCTCCGCAGGCCTGTGGCGGCTGGATTCGCCAGGCGGGGTCATCCCGCACCTCATGCTCCTCGCTCGCACAGGGGACTTCGGCGTTCCAGGGAACAGTGGTCACGCTGATCTCAGGGGACTGACAGGACATGAAACGACTCAGGACAGTTCAGCGGGTCAAAGGGAGGGGTAAAGTAGATCATTCTGCAACCCCCGCCGCAAAGTCTCCTGTGGAGAGACGCTCAGCGCCTTCCCCGTCGCGCCGGTACGGAGGCCCCATCGAGCAGGTCAGGGCGGACCAACAGCTGGTGAGTGAGGAGACCGAGCTGCCTGAGACCTACGGCGAGACGAAGATCGTCCTCGTTCCCGTGCATCCCTTCCTCGTCCATGTCTACTGGGACCTGAGCCCCGAGCACCTCACGAAGATCATCAGCCGAAAGCGTCGTTCCCGAAGCAGCAAGGGGCCCTGGCCTACCCTCCGGTTTTACGACACGACCGGCTCGGGCGATGCCGAGGTCCAAGGCGACAGCTTCGACGTCGATGTGGAGCTTCAGGCCATGAACTGGTACGTCCACATCTGGAAACCCGCCCGTTCGTACGTCGTAGAACTGGGACTGAGAACGGCTCAGGGGAAATTCATTCCTATCGCCCGCTCGGATGGAGCGCGGGTTGCCCCGGCTTCCCCGTCCAAGAGCCGGGAAGAGCGTTATCTGCTGGTAACGGGCGACTACGAACAGGTCGAGCCCGTCAGCCCCGCACCGGCGGCTCCGCTTCCACAGACTCGTGAAGCACCCGCACATTCCGCTGAGGCCTGCCCGAACTTTTCAGAGCCCGAGGGCTGGTTCCTCGGGTCCGAGCCATGGCCGGTTCCCGACGCGCCGACATCGGCCATCGAAGAGGCTCACGCCGTTACCATACAGAGTATTTCTTCTCCCTTCCCCGGCTACCGGAAGGCTGAATAGAAGCAATGTCCCAGGGCTACCTTGCCCTCGTCCTGCACGCCCACCTGCCGTTTGTGAGACACCCCGAGCACGAGGAGTCGCTCGAGGAAAACTGGCTTTTCGAGGCGCTTACCGAAACCTACCTGCCGCTTTTGCTCATGATCGATAGGCTCGCTGCCGACGGAGTGGATTTCCGTCTCACCTTCTCCATCACACCGACTCTCGCGTCCATGTGGTCGGACGGTCTCCTGCAGGAGCGCTATCTGGAGAGACTCGACCGCCTGATCGAACTGGGCACAAAGGAGAAGCGGCGAACACGGCATGAGCCCGCACTCCACGGCCTGGCATCGATGTACCAGGGGCAGCTGCGGACCATCCGCACCGCCTTTGTCAGCCGTTACCGCCGCGATCTCATCGGCGCTTTCAGAAGGCTCCAGGATCAGGGCACGATCGAGATCATCGCCGGTGCCGCGACCCACGCCTATCTCCCGCTGCTCCTGGTTCACCCTCCTTCGGTCCGTGCCCAGGTGCGAGTCGGTGTCGACACTTATCGCGGACTCTTCGGCCGCAAGCCCCGGGGCTTCTGGCTGCCCGAATGCGGCTTTGCTCAAGGCCTCGATTCAGTTCTCGCGGGACAGGGCATTCGCTACACCATCGTCGAGACTCACGGCCTGACCAGGGCAGTGCCGCGCCCCCGGTACGGTGTGCATGCTCCCGTCTACACCCGCGAAGGCCTCGCCTTCTTCGGCCGCGACCCCGCCTCATCAAAGCAGGTCTGGAGTGCTGCCGAGGGATACCCTGGCGACTTTGACTACCGCGAGTTCTATCGTGATATCGCCTATGACCTTGACCTCGGGTATATCGGACCCTACGTCCATCGCGACGGCATACGGACCGATACGGGATACAAGTACTACCGCATCACCGGAAAGACCGAGCGCAAGGAGGTGTATGTCCCAGGGCGGGCAAGGCGGAAGGTCCTGATCCACGCACAGCATTTCTTGTCGGAAAAGAAGAGGGCGATCGGGCGGCTCTCGGCAGTCATGGACCGGAAACCTCTCATTGTGGCCCCCTACGACGCAGAGCTCTTCGGCCATTGGTGGTTCGAAGGGCCGCTCTGGCTCGAGGCCCTCCTTCGACTGGTCCACCGGCAGAGAAGGACTCTGAGGCTCGTGACCCTCTCTGAGTACCTGGACGAGTATCCGGTCAACCAGGTGGCCGAGCCTGCGCCCTCGAGCTGGGGCAACCGGGGGTTCAGCGAAGTCTGGCAGAACAGGAGCAACGACTGGATCTATCGCCACCTGCACCAGGCAGGCCTGCGTCTTGAACGTCTCGCCAGGCAGCACCCGACAGCGCGGGGGCTGACCCTTCGGGCGCTGAAACAGGGGGTCCGGGAATTGCTGTTGGCTCAGGCAAGCGACTGGGCTTTCATGATGAACTCAGGCGCCACTGCCACGTACGCTACGCAACGCGTCAAGAGCCACCTGCTGCGCCTTGACAGACTCTGGAAGGACCTGCGGCGAGGCGCGGTCGACCGGCAGTGGCTCTCGGCAATCGAGGCCCAGGACACCATCTTCCCTTCCATTGACTACCGCCTCTTCAGCGCCGACAAGACCCAGGGAGGGGCCATGCCGCGGGATTCATTTCGAGGCGGAAGGGGAAAGCCTTCCAAGGAAGGCGGCACTTCAGGCGTTTGAATTCCCTGCCCTGAAGAATATATACTTGAAAAGTAAACGATACTTGTCTTCGCCACGCTTCATTCGACCAGTCCCTAGGCGGTGCACGATCTTTTTGAAAGTGGCGGGCGTGAGCCAATCTCCGATGTCCATGCACCTGTACCCTGCGGGAGGCCGCAGACGGGCTCGTCACGTTTTACTCGTCACAGAGGTTACAGACTTCTCTCAGTGAGGTTACCGAAATGTACATCGTCATGATTTCTCCCGAATGCGCACCCGTAGCAAAGGTCGGAGGCCTTGGCGATGTCGTGTACGGCCTGAGCCACGAGCTCGACATACGTGGGAACTCCGTGGAGATCATCCTGCCCAAGTACGACTGCATGCGGTATGACCAGATCTACGGGCTCCAGGAGGCCTATCGTGACCTCTGGGTGCCTTTCTATGACCGATCTGTCCACTGCACGGTCTACTTCGGTTTCGTCCACGGCCGCAAGTGCTTCTTCATCGACCCCCACTCGGAGGAGGACTTTTTCAACCGGGGCGTCTTCTACGGCAATCGCGACGACCCCGTGCGCTTTGCGTTCTTCTGCAGGGCCGCGCTCGAGTTCATGCTCAGGTCCGGCAAGCATCCCGAGATCATCCACTGTCACGACTGGCAGACCGGCCTCGTGCCGGTCCTGCTCTTCGAGATGTACAAGTACCTTGGCATGACGCACCCGCGCGTGTGTTACACCCTCCACAACCTGAAGCATCAGGGCACCACGGGGGAGCAGATCCTGCGGGCCGTCGGGCTGAACAGGCCCGAGTATTTCCTGCACCAGGACCGCCTCCAGGACAACTTCTACCGCACTGCCATCAACCTGATGAAGGGCGGCATCGTCTATTCCAACTTCGTGACGACCGTCTCACCCCGTTACGCATGGGAGATCCAGAACACGGACATCTCCTACGGACTCGGCCACACGCTCCATATCCACCGGGTCAAGTTCGGGGGAATCCTCAACGGCGTTGACTACGACGTCTGGAACCCCGGAATCGACCCCCTCATCCCCCAACGCTATGCGGCTGAGACCATCGACGGCAAATACAAGAACAAGGAGGCCCTCAGGCACCGGTTCCTGCTGCGCCAGGAGTTCAAACCGATCGTTTCGTACATCGGCAGGCTCGACCGCCAGAAGGGCGTGGACCTCATCAGACATGCCCTCTTCTATTCACTGGGCCAGGGCTGTCAGTTCGTCCTTCTCGGGTCGAGCCCCGAGGCGGCCATCAGCAACGAGTTCTGGCACCTGAAGCACCGATTCAATGACAACCCCGACTGCCACCTCGAGATCGGCTTCAGCGAGGAACTCTCGCACCTCATCTACGCCGGTTCGGACATCCTGATAGCGCCGAGCCTCTTCGAGCCCTGCGGCCTCACCCACCTGATCGCCATGAAGTACGGCACCGTCCCGGTCGTTCGGGAAACGGGTGGCCTTGCCGACACGGTCTTCGACGCGGACTACTCCCACAAGCCCTACCACGAACGGAACGGTTACGTCTTTAAGGATTACAACACGGCGGGCCTCGAGTCGGCCCTGGGGCGAGCCGTCGGCATGTGGTACTCCTATCCGCAGCACTTCAGGGAGCTGGCGCTCAACGGGATGCGGTACGACTACTCGTGGAACAGGCCGGGACAGGACTACCTGAACGTCTTCGAGCACATCAGGGACAAGTAGCGGACTCTCCACAGGCTTGCCCAAATGCCCTGCCGACCCACTCCTGTACCTTGACTGCCCGGTAAAGGAATATCCCCCGCAGCTGCCGCTTCACTACAACCCGGTGCACCATTCTCCCCAGCGTCCCGAAGGGCAGACGATAGCTGACGGTATCCCGAAGCAGCGTTCCTCCCTCCACTGCCTCGAAGAGATGCACATGACGCCAGAGCGCGTAGGGTCCCTTCAGTTGCACGTCGACGAAACGGTGAGGCGGCACGTATTCGACTATCTCGCTCTGCCAGCCCACCCTGATCCAGAACCACCGTATTGTGTATTCATACCGCGCGCCCCGGCGCGAAGTCTCAGCCGTGTCGGGGTTGATCAGCCTGAAATCAAGCCAGGGAGGCGTGATTTCAGACAGGTTGCGGGCATTCTCAAAGAAAGGGAACAGCTGCTCAACCGTCGCGGGGACTGTCTGGCTCGTGTTCAGCACAAAAGAGCCGTCATCACACGGCCGGGTGTCGATCGAAAACGTCCGCGCGGCTTTCGTCATCGATATCGGGTCAGGCTCCAACAAGAGCATTCCCTCTCCCTGCCGGCGCTACACATGATTGCGCAGCATGAGCTCCGCAGGATGGGGGTTCAGGTAGTACTGCCTCGCGAGGTAGGGCTCATTGTATTTGCGCACGTAGTGCGTGAACAGGACGATGGGCACAATGAGCGGAACCAGCCCCCTGTGATACAGCTCAATCAGGTCCACCATTTCCTTTCTCTCATCGTCCGAGAGGTGCCGCCTGAAATAGCCGAGGATATGGGTCAGCACATTGGTGTTCTTCTTTGTCGTCGCTATCGCCTTGAGCCCTTCCATGAGCGTCGCGAGGTACTCCGCATACAGGGCCTCCGGCTTGTACTTCTTTCCCTCTGCGACAAGCCGGCCCAGCCTGGTGTAGTGTTTCGGACTGTGGGCGAGGATGAGGAGCTTGTGGTCGGAGTGAAAGGCGATCAGGTCCCTCAACGCTCCCCCCTTCCCCTTGACTTCCTTCCAGCGCTTGAAGACAAATATCCTCTCAATGAAGTTCTCCCGCAGAGCCGGGTCGTGGAGGCGACCGTCATCCTCCACGGGGATCAGCGGGAGCTTTTTCATAAAGGCACCCGCGAAGATGCCGACTCCCCTGGTGCTCGGCATTCCCGAGGACGTGTACACCTTGACTCCCCTCATCCCCGAACTGGGCGACCGGCTCTTGAAGATGAACCCGCACAAGTCTTCCTTTTCGAGCTCCGGCAGCCTGCGTGCTGCCCAGCGCAGCATGCCGTCGGTGTGGTCAATACCGGTGCGAATGGTCATGAGACGCGGCACTTCCGGATCGCCCACCAGCCGCATCGCCTCCCGGGGGACGGGCAGGCCGTACTCGACTTCCGGGCAGACAGGGACCCATTCCACAAACCTCCCGAGGGTGTCGGTGAGGAAGTGGTCCATCTGGTGCCCCCCGTCATAGCGGACATTCCGGCCGAGAAGACAAGAGCTGATTCCAAGCTTGATCTTATCTGTCATGTTTCACCTCCGTGCCGGGGGTCAAGGGGTCACATCTTTGATGTTGACAGCCGGCGAGATTAGCGAGATTAGTGATTGAAGTCCCGCTGCTCCCGAAACCTTCACGTCCTCACGGGCCGAGGAGTTCCTGAAGCCTCCGGTCTTTGAGCATTGCCGCCTTTTCTCCCTGAGCAACAATCCGACCACCGTCCGTCAGCATCAGGTGGGTAATCGAGGGCACGAGGTCCTCAAGATGGTGCGTGACAAGGACCAGCCCTGTTCTGCCGCGGCCGATCGTCTCGATCATTCGAAGGACACCCTCCCGCGCTGCCGGATTAAGGCCGCTGCAGGGCTCGTCGAGGATGAGCACACTCCTCCCCTCTCCGCTCTGGTCAGGCCAAATGTCGCCCCGGACGAGCCTCAGGAACGTCGATTTGCCCGCGCCGTTCGGCCCGAGGACCGCCCAATGCTCTCCCGGTCTGAGTTGCCACGCGATGTCCCTGATCACCAGTGTTCCCTCCAGGGTCACGGCAGCGTGCCGGATTTCAACGAGGGGTCTTTTCATGGGAAAGAAACTTTTCGATACCGGCCGGTATCAGCCTGAGGATGATTCAGACACCGGAGATGAAGAGACCGGTGGCCACTCCGCACAAGATGATCAGGGCCCCGTTCTTCACAGTGAAACCACTCGTCAGGCCGCCTATCGCGTCCGCCGCTCCGCCGCGGAGCAGCCAGAGCGCTATCGAGCCTGCCGCAACAGCTGAGAAGAGCGTCACGTAAGGCCTGAGCCTGCCCGCATAGGCTTTTTCCATCAGAAGAGACGTGCCGAAGGTCACAACGGTGAAGGCGAGAATGGCTGCAAGGATGCCGATGACGATCATCGTGTACTCCCCATTATGATGTGCGCCGTCATCTCCATCTCCCGGTGGGTGTCAGGCTCTCTACCCGGCGGAGTTGGCAACGGTCTTCGGTAAGGAAGAAGTCCGCCAGAGCAAGGCGGGAAGTGCAAATCTTCACAGTTTCTTCCGGACCGGGTCCGTCGTGATTGCGCATTATCCGTATTATAGCGCCTTTGGAGAATCCCCGAGCCTTTTGACCTGGCTGTATCATTGTGGGTACTATGCGACTCAGGCGGGGGCATTGCTATCTCCTCCGCCTCAGGACAAAACGTCATGGCAGTAGAGAGAATCATAGACTTCCACACCCATGCCTTCCCTGACAACAGGAACATCTACATTGAGATATCCTTTGCCCTGGAGTTCATTGCGAAGGAGGAAGCCCGTGCCATGATTCTCGACCATCCCGTGACGCACATCCTCTTCGGGTCGGACTCCCCCTGGTCGGATCAGGGCGAGACCCTTGCGCTCCTCAAAGGGCTCGATCTCGGGCACGAAGTTGAGCGGCGCATCCTGCGGGAGAATTCTCCGAGTCTTTTTGGACCCCGCTGACACCCCCCCACCGGGACTCACCCATCGAGGCACGATGTAAGTGTGCACAGGACAACGCTAAATTTGCTCTCACAATTTGCTATAATTGCTGAGGCCCTGTGCGGTCTTAATTCCCTGGCTAAGGAGGCACCACATCGTGGCAACGAAGAGAGTTGCAGTCAAAGCAAAGGCACCGGCCAAGGCCGCGGCAAAGACGAAGAAACCAGCTCCTGCAAAGAGCGCGAAGAAGGCTGTGCCGGCAGCAAAAAAAGCCCCGGCTAAAAAGAAAGCTGCAAAAGTGGGCAGCAAGCTCGCATGCATGGTGTGCGGTTACGCGGTCACGGTTGATGAGGTCTGCGGCTGTGTCGAGGAGCACACACTCATATGCTGCGGAACCCCGATGAAGGCCAGGAAGGCCTGAGCGCAGGCGTCTCCTTCCCTTAGACAATCAGCGGAACCATTCCGCCTTTCTTCACGACCCGCCGAAACCCCGAGGGCTGCCGGAGTGGATAATGAGGCCTCCGGCAGCCCTCTACTGCCCTTGCAGAATCGCCCCTCGCCGCGGCAAAGACGGCAGGGCTCGCACTATCTGTTCACGCCGTAGTTCTTCAGCGTGAATACGATGGGTTCAAATGACAGCGCCTGCAAATCGAGCCACCAGTTTGTTCCGCCAAGCTCCAAGCAGGGGAGATGGACCACAGAGCTGCTAAGGTCGGCGGTGGCGCATTCAGGGCTGCTGCCCGGGACGCTGCCAAGCCCCACCTTCTCGAGCATAAGACCGTTGGTCACTGCCTGAATGAGTCCCTTCAACTCGTTCAGTAGCCACAAATTGTCCCCAGGAGTGCAGTAGTCCTTGCATCCCAGAGAGGTGAACTCATGCCAGTAGGCCGTGGTGTCCTCGCTGAAACCCGGCCGCCTTCCACGTCCGGCCTCAGCGTCGACCTGAATGTCACTCGACTGTGAAAACGTCGCATTTAGTGGTCCCGATATGTAATCAGACAGTGCCCAATAGTTCCTCCAGGCGCCACGCAGCGCAGGCACGCAGGCCGGGCAGTTCCCCGAAGACAACACTCCCGAGACCCACCCCTCCGTGTAGTTCTGGATCAGGCCGGAGACCGCCGTCGACACGAAATCATCAGCAGGAGGAGCGTTCTTAGCGCCCATCGGGGAGCCAAGGGTTACGTACAGATCGCTGACTATGGGGGCGCTGCCGACTGACTCCAGGGCAAGGGCCAGGTAAGTCAGAACCGTTCCCCAACTGTGTGCGAGCACAACGAACCGCTTGCCCTCGCCCCGTGCCCTTTCATACGTCTGTCTCAACACCGTTCTGAGGTTGTCGACTGCCTGGCTTGTCTCAGAGCCGTTTCGGGACCACTCGTAGGGAAAAAGAACGATGCCATCGCTGCCGAGACTCAGAGGGGGAGACGACAAAACCACCCACAGGTAAGGAGGCTCCGAAGCCGGCTGGGTCTTCTGTCCGGGGCCAAAAGCATCGAAGGACAATCCGTCGACCGTCACGACATAAGACCCCTTTGCCACTCTCACGTCAAAAGAGTAGACGCCTCCTGCGAGACTGAGACACGGAACGTGCAGGGTGGCCGAAACCGTATCGAAACTGGGGCAGCCGCCGGTAGTTGCATGGGCCTCTGGCTGGTTCGCGCATAGCAGAAGCAGAACTGCGAGGAATAACACCACCGGAAGAGATCGCCGAGAACAACAGCCACATCTCACACGGACCTCCCTTCTGACAAGCCCATTCAGAGGAGTCTTATCCGGGACTCGCCACTACGCTTTCGCACTGAGACGGTGTAGCCGGCAGACAGAAGCGCACAATGACGTTGGCAGACCCTTAATCGTCCGGTATCAATCCAGCCCCCGGCCGCGTCACTCCCTTGCATCATTCTACCACTCGCTCAGTGAAATGTCACTCTCCAAAGCCCGATACCCAACGTGACGCCGCACGATCCGACCCCCCGATCAGGAACTGAGCATGTCAGCTCGGGCGGTTTCCTTCATCAACTCCTCAGGAACGTCATGTAGAAGGCTCTGAAGGTCTCCGGTTGTTTATGAGCAGCATGTGACAGTAGCTCACTCTTGGTACGCGCAAGAGACGGCCCTAAAGTTAATCGACGGTATGACGAAAGTATAGAGAAGGAGTGGAAGTGTGCTTTCGCCGGACGCCCGATCCTCCTGGAGCGACGGACAGGGGAGCGGTGAATCGTCAGAGCCTCGGAGCGGCAGACGGAGAGGGATTGCCTCTGCAAATGCGAACACGTCAGCAGATGCAGTCATAGCGCAAGGCTGATGGTTCTATCGTCGACACCATCATTAACTACTTCGAAAGCATGAAGAAAGAGATTCAAAAAGGGGCATCTTCCCGCCGACGGGCAACGAAAGTGCCACCTTCCCCCGTCACCGGCGAGATCACCAATGCCGTCGTGACAATTCAGGAGGCCGTTGAAGTCCAGACCTTGCAGGATCCAGAGAAGTGGCCTTCAGAGACACCTTTGTGCGTTGAGGAAAAGAAGAAACACGCTGCGCCACGATCCAATAAGGAGATTGAGCGAATCGAGCACCGCCTTGTAACCCTCCTGGCTATTTCGGCATCGGACATCAAAGATCTCAAAGAGATTTGCCAGAGGATGCACGAAAAGATGGAGTACATGGTCAGCGAAAACAACCAGCTGCGGGAAGAGCTGCACGACGAGATACAGTCCAGGGTCCGTGAGACGCGGAAAGAGGTCGTGGCGTATGTCGAGCGCAAGATCTTTCCGCTCAAAGAAGATCTCGCGGGCAAAATGGAGCATAACAATGCAACCATCAAAACGTCGTTCGTCGAAGATCTCAAGAAGCAGAGAAAACTGATGTTTCTTATGTTTATCCTGGCAATGCTCGCAAGCGCCGGCGTCTTCCTTCTTGGCCAGGGGTAATGAAGGAGATGCCCGTCCTCAGGACATTACATAGCTGTGCTCCCTTGCAGAAACACTGCCTCCCGCAGGCTGAGTGGTCAATTGAACGGTAGAGCAGAAGAAAAAGGCACGGTCCTCGTCGTCGACGATCAGGAGATTATCGTGGACATGCTCGAGGCAGCATTGTCAGGCATGGGCTACCGCTGCGTGACAGTCAATAGTGGAGCCGCCGCTCTCGAACTCATCAAGGAAACCCCCTTCGACATCTTGCTGACAGATGTAAACATGCCCGGCATGAACGGGTTTGTCCTCACGGAAAAGGCTAAGCATATGAGGCCGGACTTGCTCGTTGTCATCATGACAGGGTTCAGCAAGAACTTTTCCTATGATGCGGCGATAGAAGCCGGGGCGGCAGATTTCATACGGAAGCCTTTCAGTGTGAAGGAACTCGAGGTCAGAATAGAACACGTCAGGATGCAGGACAGAGTGCGTATGATGTCGATCACAGATGAACTGACCGGGTTATTGAACCGACGCGGTTTTTTCGCACTGGCCGAACAAGCGATGCACCAGGCGAACCGCACCGGGAAGGGCTTTCTCTTGTTCTATGCCGACGTGGACGGCCTAAAGAAGATCAATGACACCATCGGCCACGCTGCGGGCGACCAGGCGCTGATCGAGACTGCAACGATCTTGAGGGCGACCTATCGCAAGTCCGACATCATCGCACGCATCGGTGGAGATGAGTTCGTGGCCATCAACATGGAGGCGGACAGGGACGATGCCGGGGCGGTCGTGAGACGCTTTCAGGCTGATCTTGACAGCTACAACGAAAAGAGAGACGGAGGGCACGGTCTGTCGGTGAGTGTTGGGGTCTTGTACTACGACCCTGCGGAATCGCGATCAATCGACCGGCTGCTCTCAGAGGCAGACCGTATCATGTACGAACAGAAGCGACTCAAACATTCCGTGACTTTCATGTTGTCAGCCACATCCTGACGGTAGACATTGCTTTCTGACCTACAACCCGCACCTGCGCATGGGGTTCCTGTCGAGGGTCCCGCTGAAGGCGAGCAACGACGTGAAGCCCTTCCGGCCCTGACCAAAGGGCCCAACGCGGGGTTCTGATGGCGCTGAACGTTTACTGAACAGTTCCTGAGGTCTACGTCGTTGATTTGCTGGCGGGAGCGTGTGGGAATCGACCCCACAAAACTCGTTA
>Ga0316622_100002026_pt1 | contig 13750 bp, 10 predicted proteins | sample OWC_Aug_OW2_C1_D_FD_207646 | JGI IMG/M metagenome (GOLD analysis project Ga0316622, IMG submission 207646) | Wetland soil microbial communities from Old Woman Creek delta, Ohio, United States - OWC_Aug_OW2_C1_D5_C | ecosystem: Environmental > Terrestrial > Soil > Wetlands | place: USA: Ohio... | reverse complement strand
CCGGCTGGGGGAGATCGAGCATTTACCCGTGGCAGATTCCCTGGTCGATGTGATCATCTCCAATTGCGTGATCAACCTGAGCCCGGACAAGCCGCAGGTCTTCCGGGAGGCCTACCGGGTCTTAAAACCCGGAGGCAAGCTGGCAGTGAGTGACATCGTCACTGATGGTTCATTACCGCCAGACGTCCGGGCGAGCCTGATCTCCTGGGCTGAATGCGTTGCGGGAGCCCTGGATGTGAAGGAATACCTGGCCGCCATCCAGGCGGCAGGATTTGTAGATATCGCAATCTCGCGCACCGATCTGCCTGTAGAGATGGTTGAAGAAGGGATAAACAAATTGGGTGAGACGGCCACGCTGGCGCTCTCGAGTGAGACGCCGGTTGCGGAGATGGTATTCAGTGCCCGGATTACGGCGATAAAGCCGTTGGGTTAAATTCTGTCCAAATAAAACAGGTGTGCGGCAAATATTGGATTTGCAGCACACCTGTTTCTTAATCAGGATCGAGGAACTTTACGGTAAATAATCCCAGGGGTTCACCTTACCCCCGTTGTACATCATCTCGTAGTGCAGGTGCGAACCGCTGGAGTTGCCAGTATTGCCGATAGCCCCGATGACGTTCCCCTGGTAGACGCTCTGGCCGCAGGCGACGTTGTAGGCGCTCAAGTGAGCATGCAGGGTTTGCCAGCCATTACCGTGATTGATGACCACCACGTTGCCGTAGCCCCAGTTGTTCCACCCAGCGTAAACTACAACTCCATTATCTGTGGCATAGGTGGCGTCGCCGGTATTGCCGTCGATATCGATGCCGCGGTGGTTGGTCGCTGGAGAGTAATCGAAACCGGAAATGAAATGGTTGTTTGCCGGCCAGATGAAAAACCCTGCGCCTACCGCTCCATCGGCCACCGAGGAGCAGGCCCCTGGGCCAAGCACTTTAGCGACGCCTGGATTATCCCGCGGGATAGATGGCGCACTCCAGGTGATGAACTCACGTGTGCCACCTGGGACGATCAGCCAGGTACCTGGCTCAATATTCGGATGGGCGTAGTCCCCGATGGCATCCGGGTTAAGATTGTTCCCCGCGTAGTTGACGATATCTTCAGGTTTCACACCGAAGTAATTGGAAACGCCGTTCAACCCATCCCCTGCCTGCCATTTGTAATATGTCCCATCCAGCGGCAAGATATTCAGTTCCTGTCCTTCACGCAGGTTGTGAGGATCGTCCCCCAGGGTGTACAGGTTGCCCCACAGGATTGTTTCCGGCTTGAGTCCGAACTTCTCGGCGATACCAAAAACGGTATCACCTTTCTCTACTTTATAAATGCGTATTTCGCTCCGTGGCCGGGTAGGAATGTTGGTGTGCAAAACGATCAAACGCGCAATACCCATGGCATAGGTCGGCTGGGGCTGATAAAGGGGCAGCAGAGGCGGGGCTTCTGTGGGAGTAGCTGTGGGCAGCGGGGCAGCCAGAGCGGCCTCTGACGGGACGCGTTCCTCCCTGGCGATTGGGTAATACTGGCGCATCGCCCAGACAACGATCAAGATCAGAGCGAGCAAAAGGATATTTGTCCCCAGCCGTTGTGCAGATTCAGCCAGGCCAGCCTGAGAGAGCCCCTCCCAGAGCGAGATCAGTTTATTCCGACGAGCTGTTTCTTGCTGGCTATCTACTTGATTCACCGGTTCAGGGCCGGTGATAGGTAAGTCACCATCGACGTCCGGATACTCATCGAGCGTATTGTCTTCCGGCATGCATCAATCTCCATCTGGCATGATAACACCGGCTGCGAGTTTCGTCAACATGGCCTGCGTCCGTCATTTCTGACAATTAATCAGCGTCAGACATGGATTTATGCCCATAGAACTTGCTTTATTAGCGCCTCAGGGCACAGCCAGGCTATCAGTTGCGTTCTGGGCTGCGGTTTGTGGATCGGTTTGCTTTTTCAGCACCTCGATGGCAGCTTGCTCTAAGACGGGAGCCAGGCTGGCCAGCAGATCTCCAGCCGGGTAAAGCTGGGCAGATTGTGCTACCTGGCGAGCGAGGGATTGGAGGGCTGCATCTCTCCAGTTTTCCAGGCCGCTGGCACGAGGAGGTAAATAACCGGTTGCCGCGGTCCACTCGGCGAGAAAATCAGCCTCGCTGAGAAATTCTGCCAGTTCGGTGGCTAACCTTTGCCGCTCCACGTCTGGTGAGGCCAGCGCCCAGACCCAGCCATTGGCCAGGGTGAAATCGTTTCCCCCCAGGGTCGGAAGGGGGGCAGCAGCCATATCTGCCTGGTCTGCGCTCAGGTAGCGCGACATCCAGGTGACAACCAGTGGGGCGCGTTGCTCGGTAAATTCTTGCCAGGCTTGGTCATCTGTTTGCAATTGGGTAAGCCAGAATGGAGTAAATTCGGCTTCGCTGCCATCTCGATAAAGATTTAGCACTTCCTCCAGGATATCCGCTTGCAGGAGGGGACGGCCTTGCTCATCACGGATGTTGCCTCCGGCCGCCAGGTATAGCGCCAGGGTGAATAAAGCCTGGGGATCTGCTGCTGGAAATGCAAGCGGGCCGCTAGAACTCAGGGAAGAGGATAGATCCTGCGGAGGCTGGGTGAACACGGAAGGCCGGTACACCAGGATCAAGGCATCCCCTGCGAAGGGAATCCCGAAAGTGCTGTCTTGCAAGCGGGCAAGCTGCTGAGCGTATTCGAACCATCCCGGGGCATCGACGGAGTCGGCCAGATCGATATAAGGATGCACCAACCCCTTCAAGGCTGCGGTTTCAAGGGCGGGCCGCGGCAAGGCTACCAGGTCGGGGAGAGCCAGTGGAGCTGCAGCATTGGCTGTGGTTAGCGAATCGAGCAGGCCACCCGGCCCATCCGTTTCTTTTACGCGCACCTCGATGTGAGTGCCGGGGCGCCGGCTGGCAAATTCATCCAGGCGGGCCTGTAGAATTTTACCAGCCGGCGTCTCTGTGTTGGGATCAAAGTCAGGGGGAAGCCAGATGCGCAGACTTAAAGGTCCGGAAGGCGTGGCGGTAGCCGCTTCGAGGATAGGTGTTGCTGGGGACGGTGTGATGGGCGCTCCTGGGGTAGGCGTGACACCCGTGTTGGAGAATCCTGCACACCCTGCTGTTAAAAGTAGCAGGAACAAGATGGACAGGCGGTGAATATTCATTTCAAATCAACGGTGTGGCTGAGCATTTCAACCAGGAGGCGGACCGCCTGTTGAACGTCGCCAAAATCGACCATCTCCGAGGGGGCGTGGACGTAACGGCAAGGGATAGACAGGCAACCCGCAGGAACCCCTTCACGGGTGATCTGGATGGCGCGCGCATCCGTAGTTCCCCGTTCCAGGATCTCGAGCTGGTATGGGATATGTGCGGCAGCGGCTGTGCGAACCATCCAATCCACCAGACGTGGATCGCTGAGCATACCTCCGTCGCGCACTTTGATGGCTGGCCCTTTCCCCAGGCTCACTTCCATCTTTTTGCAATTGGGTGTGTCACCGGTCAGCGTTACATCGACGGCGATACCCAGGTCTGGGTTGATGGCATAAGCAGCAGTGGTGGCACCACGGATACCCACTTCCTCCTGGACGCTGAAGACAAAATAAAGCTCGTGGGGATGATCGCCGATCTGCCGCAGGGTTTCGATAAGCACCGCTGCTCCGATGCGGTCGTCCATCGCTTTCGAAGCCAGCCTTATTCCTAAGTCGAGGAAGGGGCGATCCATTACGGCTACATCCGCTACCCGGACAGGACAACTCTGCCGGTCGGCAGCGCCAAGGTCGATGTACATCTGCTCGATGGCAGGTACCTTGCTGGGATCCTCCATGCGCTCCGTATTGATCACTCCGCGCACGCCATCCAGAAAGCGCACCCTCCCTCCCGGAAGATACTCCGGGTGAACGCCGCCCAGGGTTGTGAAGCGGGCGTAGCCTTTCTCGTCGATGTGCGTCACGATAAGCCCAATCTCGTCCATATGAGCGGCAAGCATGATTTTCATCCCACCAGGACTCTTGTTGCCTTTGCGAGCGATCAAGTTGCCCAAGGCATCAACCCAGACCTGGTCAGTGTGCGATTCGATCTCGGCACGAATAACTGTGCGGATTTGGGCTTCGTACCCGGAGGGTCCGGTGGTTTCGACGAGCTTCTGGATCAGCGATTTCATAAAATCTCCTGCGATACTTGATGATGGGTGTAAAAGGATGATGCCGCCGTTGATAAGTTGTTTTCCAGAGAATCAGCGATCTATTGACAGCACCTGCGGGGTCAGGCGAACGAGCGCAGTGTGGACCAGTGCCAGGGTGTCCTTCCAGTCCGACAGGCGGGCTAGGGAAACCGCCGTGTGGGCATAGCGGCTTGGCACAGAGACCGACACGCTGGGGATGCCGGCGCGCTGCGTGTGTATGGCGCCAGCGTCGGTGCCGCCGCCGCCTGGCTGGCGAATCTGGTAGCGGATGCCGGCTTCTTCGGCAGTCGCGATCAGAAAACGTACCAGGCGTGGGTCTGAGATGGTGGAGCGGTCTGCCAGGTAGATGGCAGGCCCAGCTCCGAGGCGGGTATTGTAGCGGGTGTTCTCTGATGCATCCCAGGCAGGCAGATCGTTAGCGGGGGTAGAGTCCAACACGATTGCCAGGTCTGGATTGAGTGCGTATGCAGCCACCCGTGCGCCGCGCAATCCAACTTCCTCCTGCACGGTGAAAGCTGCCAGCAGGTCAATGTTGGGAGGGGCGTTCTTCACCAGCTCGATTAAAGTGGCCACACCTAAACGGTTGTCCAGGGCTTTGGCACGCAGGCTGGGTCCAATCCGAGTGAAGGAAGTGGCAAAGGCAACGCGGTCACCCACCTTGATTTTATTCTTATTGACCGGGCCGGTATCGATGCGCAGGCTATCCAAGCTGATGGTGTGGTTGCGCTCTTCGTTCGTGGTCAGGTGCACAGGCTTGGCTCCAATCACACCTGGGATGCGCTCGCTACCGATCCGGACCTCCTTACCCACGATCTGGCGGACGTCAATGCCGCCGACGGTCTCAAAGCGGTAGTAGCCATCTTCTTCATCCTGGACGATCATCATCCCCACTTCATCCATATGCGCGGCCAGCATCACTTTCATCCTGTGTTCAGCCTGGCCGCGGCGAATGACCAGGACATTGCCCATGGTGTCGATCTGCACTTCGTCTGCTAAAGGGCGAACCTGTTCGAGCACGATCTTGCGCACCTCGCCTTCTTCACCGGAGACCGCGCAGGCATTGCACAATCTCTCCAGCAGCCTGATTTGGGCTGCGCCGATGGTGGGTGTTTTTATGTTTTGGTTGGGTTTAGAGCTCATCCCGTTATCCAGCTTGCATCATTTCTATGATCAGGGTATGCCTGGCTCGCAACGGCCAGATGAAATTAGGTGGATCAAACACCGGGTGTGGTCAGTCATTCCATGCCAGCTGATCCATGAAGCGCTCATCCAGACTGGCAGCGAACTCGGCAATCAGGCGTGCGGCGCGGGTAATATCTTTCACGGAGATCATCTCCACCGGTGTGTGCATGTAGCGCAAGGGGATATACATCACCATGGATGGTATGCCTTCGGCGGTGACTTGAGTGGCGATTGCATCTGAACCGGAATGGAGCGCCATGACCTCCACTCTGTGGGGGATCTCTAAGCGTTCTGCAAGGTCCTTGAAAGCCTTGTGTAGCGCCGGATGGATGTTCGGCCCGTAGCCCAAAGTCGGACCTTTTCCCATCGGGTAGGTCTTATGATTTGGGCTGCCTGGGCTGGAGGCCCAGGTGACATCCATGACCACAGCCACATCTGGACGGATTTGGAAGGCGGAGGTGTAAGCGCCACCGAGAGTGACCTCTTCCTGAGCGGTGGCGACCGCCCAAATATCCCACTCAATATGGCGTCCCTGGAGTTCTGCCAGACATTGGGTGAGCGCAGCAACCGAGGCACGGTTATCCAGGGAATGCCCTGCCAGTATCTCGCTCCCCATTTCGATCGCAGGCTGGGTAAACGAGACAAGATCGCCTGGCCTTACCAGGCGGGTAACTTCGCCGGGCTCCAATCCGGTATCTACCAGCAAGTTTTCAAGCTGCACTGGCCCGGAACGGTTATCCGCGGGGAGCAGATGGGCAGGCGGCTGGACTACCAGACCTGGCAGGTCTCTCCGCCCGTGCACGGTGACGATTTGCCCAGGGAGCACACGCGGGTCGAGGCCTCCCACCTCGGTGAGGTGCAAGAAGCCATCGGTCACCCCAGTGACCATCAGACCAATTGCATCCATATGGGTGGCGATAAGCAGGCTACGGCGTGGCTCGGGTCCCGAACCGCGCTTCAGGGCGTGCAGGCTGCCCAGGCGACTGACGGAGACCTCGTCAGCCAGCGGCTGCCAGGCAGCCTGTATGTGTTCCCGGATGGGAGACTCGTACCCGGACAGGCCAGGCATGGAAATCAGCTGCTTCAGAAAGGGAAGGATATCGGTCATGGGTTTCCAAAGTTTGGATATCCCAGCGGCGAGAGCAAACCGTTTATGCTGGGATAGGCTGTGGGCTCATCGGGAGGGGGCAATGTGGCTGTTGGGGTGGCGGTAGCGGTTGGTGTATGAGTGGCGGTGGGGGTAGGTGTGGGTGAGTTCGTCGCTGTCGGTGACGCAGTTAGGGAAGGAGTCAGGCTGGGACTTGGGAGCAGCGTCAGCGTGACGGTGGGAGTGCGGGTGAGCGTGGCTGTAAGGGTCAATGTCGGTGTGGATGGCGTGAAGCTTGGCCAGAGGGTGAGGGTGGGGAAGAGCGTCATGGTGGGTGTCGCGGAGGTGGTTGTCATCAGGGTCGGGGTGGTGGTGGAGATCAACGTGCTACCCCGGCTGGACGCCTGGCTGGCTACAAACAACCCGACACAGTAGCATGGGATGGTTGCCAGGATGATCGAAATCAGTACGAGACGGATTTGCCTCCGATGGCTAGGGTCTGCCTGCATGAAGTGTCCTCAAACAGGTAGATGATAACACCAGGCAGCAGGAGTGGCAAGACGGGTTGGTGATCGTGACCTTCGGCATGGATTTGTGGTAAAAATGAGCCGTGGACTGGATCTATTTTTCACCGCACCTGGATGATGTTGCCCTCTCCTGCGGCGGCTTGATCTGGGAACAAGCCGCTCAAGGTCTGGCAGTGAGCATCTGGACGGTTTGCTCTGGAGATCCACCTGCCGGGGTGTTGTCTCCATTTGCTGCCTCGTTGCACATGCGCTGGCAATTAGGACCGGAAGCCGTGGCCGGGCGCCGGTTGGAGGATGCTGCTTCCTGCCGGCAGCTAAATGCGTCTTACCGCCATCTCACTGTCCCGGATTGCATTTACCGGCAAGGAGGTGATAGTGAAAACTGGTTGTACACATCCGAAGAGGCCTTGGTAGGAATTCTCCATAGGGATGATTACCGCCTGGCAACTGCATTGAGCGCTGAGCTAGCTGCGACCTTGCCTGCCCCTGCTGTGCTGGTTTGCCCGTTATCTTTGGGCGGGCATGTGGATCACCAGTTTACTCGTGCGGCAGTCGAGCAGGTAGTCGATAAGCCGGGCAACCGGGGTAAGTGGTCGCTCTGGTACTATGCAGATTATCCATATGTCGCCAGAGAAAGCAGCCATCTAGCTGAAATCTCGACAGAAAGGTGGACATTCACATCGTTCACGATAACCCAGCCTGGATTTGAGGCCTGGGGCAGGGCAGTAGCAGCCCATAGCTCGCAGATCAGCACCTTCTGGCCTGATGTGAAAGCCATGTGGGAAGATCTGGAGGCTTATTCCCGGCGTTTGGGCGGGGTGCGCCTGTGGCAACCTATCAAAAATGAACAGGCGTTCTAATCTTGCGCTGTGCAATGACCTGTGTTAAAATCGGGGCGCGGCGGAAAAGGGATCTTGTATGTCCCGGAGCGCCGCGCAAATTTTCATAAATCCCAGCCAGAACAACAACTGGCATTTCAGGATAATCTTTCGTTATAAAGGTGAGGTCATGCCCCCTTCATTTCTGACTCGAGAGGGCTATCAAAAGCTCCAAGAAGAACTAGACCACCTGCGCACGGTGAGGCGCCAGGAAGTAGCTCAACGTCTGCATGAAGCCATGGAAGGCGGAGAGCTGATTGAAGATGCCGAATACGAAGCTGCCAAGAACGAGCAAGCCTTCGTTGAAGGTCGCATCCAGGAGCTTGAAATACTGCTTGCCAACGCTCGGGTGATCCAGGAAACTGGTAACCTGGAGGTGGTTCAGGTAGGCGCCACGGTGACTATCCAGGAGGAAGGTAACTCGGAAGAGAGTTATACCATCGTGGGTCCGGCTGAGGCCAACCCGCGCAATGGGCGCATCTCCAATGAATCACCGTTGGGACGGGCTTTGATGGACCATCGCGCCGGCGACACCGTGCGCGTCGACGCGCCCGGCGGTCCATTCTCCGTCCGCATTGTTAAAGTGGGTTGACCTGGGGCAGATCACACAGCCCCGCGCAAGATTTACCTGCGCGGGGCTTTTTTCTTAATTTGGGAGATGAGTATTTATGCCAAGCGAGTATTCGAACCTGGAAAAAATCCGGCTTGAAAAAGTGGCAAACCTGCGCGCGGAGGGGATCGAACCTTACCCCACCCGAGCTGAGCGTACCCATACCAGCGCGGAGGCAATCCGCAGTTTCGAGGGTGCGGAGGGCAGGGGAGAGGCCGTTTCCGCTACCCTGGTGGGACGCCTGCGCTCCATGCGAGCGATGGGCAAGATTAGCTTTGCTCATATCGAGGATGGCGAGGGACGTGTCCAGATTTTCTTGCGCGCCGACGAGGTGGGCGTGGAGGGCCTTGAGCTTTTTAATCGCGAGTTCGACCTGGGGGATTTCATCCAGGCTTCTGGCGCTATGTTCCGCACCCGCACAGGAGAGGTCACGCTGCGGGTGAGCTCCTTCCGCATGCTGGCCAAGGCAGTCACACCGCTGCCGGCGGCAAAAGACGAAATCGTGGATGGGCAGGTGGTGCGCCACGCGACCCTGAGCGATGCTGAGGTGCGCTACCGCCAGCGCTACGCTGACCTGGCGATCAACCCGGAGGTGCGCCAGACCTTCCGCACTCGGGCGGCGGTGGTGCGCGCCCTGCGCGAGTTCCTGGATGGGCATGGATTCCTGGAAGTCGAAACCCCGATCCTGCAGCCCCTCTATGGTGGGGCGGCGGCGCGACCCTTTACCACCCATCACAACCAACTCAAGCAGGATCTTTACCTGCGCATTTCGTTCGAGCTGTATCTCAAGCGTTTACTGGTGGGCAACCTGGAGCGGGTCTATGAGGTCGGGCGGGACTTCCGCAATGAAGGGGTAGACCGCACCCACAACCCGGAGTTCACCCAGCTTGAATTCTACTGGGCATACGCCGATTACCAACAGGTAATGTCTCTCACCGAAGCGATGGTCTTGCACGTCGCAGACCGGGTGATCGGGCAGCCTACGCTCAGCTACCAGGGGCAGGAGATCAACCTGGCACCGCCCTGGCGTAGGGTGGAGCTCAGGCAGGGATTGCTGGAGGTGACCGGTATCGATATCGCGGAACATCCTACTGCTGAGAGCCTGGCGGGGGCGATGAAGCAACGCGGCCTTGAAGGGAATTGGGAGGCAACGCGTGGCAAGCTGATCGATGGCTTGCTGGGGGATTACCTCGAGCCAACGCTGATCCAACCGACCTTCGTTTACGATTACCCGCGCGATATCTCGCCGCTGGCGAAGAGCAAGCCGGGCGATCCGGGGATAGTAGAGCGCTTCGAGGGTTTTGCCGCCGGCATGGAGCTGTGCAATGCCTTCACCGAGCTGAATGATCCCCTGGACCAGGAAGCCCGTTTTCTGGAGATGGGACGGGATTATGAAGCTGATGACGAAGAGCGTCACCCGATGGATGAGGACTACCTGCAGGCGATGCGCTATGGTATGCCGCCCAGCGGTGGCTTTGGCATGGGCGTCGACCGGCTGGCGATGCTGTTCACCGGCAGCCCGAATATCCGTGAGGTGATCCTCTTCCCCCACCTGCGCGAGCGGGAATGAGCACGGACGTCATAATCGCCTGGATCGTGGTCAAGCCGGACCGGGATAGGCCAGGATTTCCATTACCACTGCTTCCAGGTCCAGCTCGGCGCCGTGGGCTAACCCGGCTTCGGTGACAGCCGGATCCAGGTTGAGCATGGCTGTTTCTCTCTCGATATAATAGGGAGCTTCGCTAAGGTTACTTGCCGGGTGGTTGAAGACCAATCCGTATAACACCACGGCGTGCTCGACATCTCCGGCTGCGGCCCGCAGCTTGGCAAAGCCCCAGATAACAGACAGCATCAAATGAGGCGCTCCCAAGGGCTGGGCTATGGCCAACGCTTCCTGAACCAGGCACCAGGCCTTGTGCAGATCGCCCAGTTCAGTGTTTATGCCAGCCAGACCACAAAGATCATAGGCAATATTATCCGGCATCCCCAATTCCCGATCGATTTCGAGACCGGCCTGATAAAAGATTTTTGCCTGCGCATAATCACCGCGGGTCCAGTTATGAATACCCAGGTTATATAAGGCGGTTGCTTCGCGCTCGCGGTTGCCGGCCTCCCTAGCTAAGGCCAGGCATTCATTGTATAACCGTTTAGCAGCCTCCAGTTCTTCTGGCAGATCACCTTCTAAAGTCGCTAAGCGGTTAAGTGTATAAAGCACTAGGATAGGATAGCCCTCGGCGCGCGCCAGTGCGAGGCTTTCTTCTGTATATTTTTTAGCCATGTCCAGGATGCCCAGGCGCCAGAATACATCGCCCAAGCCGTAGAGGTGGCGGGCGAGCGTCTCTCCGCCAACTGCCTCGGCTATTGGCAGGCTTTCCGTCAGCAAGGCCTGCGCCCGGCGGTACTCGCCCTGTTTTACCGCGACCTGGCTGAGCCAGTAGAGGGCGCTGGCTTCCTCAAGCGTGTCACCCTGGTGGCGCGCCCCCTCCAGGGCGGGCTCCAGGGCAGCCGAGGCGGCGGGATAATCTCCCAAATGCCAGCAGGCCTGGCCGAGCTTGACCAGTAGAGAGGTGGATAAGGGAGCATTTGTCTCCTTCCCCTGCTGGAGCAGCCCCAAGGCACGTTCGAAGGCCTCCCGCGCCGGGGGGTAGGTGTTGGTGCGCAGTGCTTCGTCACCGGAGCGTTCCAGGTAGGCTGCAGCCAGTTCATTCTCTCCAGCCTGGGCGTAATGCTCGGCGATCTGCCCCAGGTATTCTCCCAGCCGCTCAGCGGCATGCCCCTCCAGCCAGCGTGCTGCCCGGGCATGGTATTCCCGGCGCTGTTTGAGCAGCACTGTCTCGTAGGTGACATCACGCAGCAAGGCGTGCTTGAAGATGTACTCCTCCGTGCTGGTGAACGAAGAGCGTTCCATCTGATAGATCAGCTCCCGCTGGCGAATCTCTCTCAAGGTGAGGTCAACTCGCTCCCGCGGATCTTGCATCAGCTCAGCCACGATCGCGTCCCAAAATGAGCGCCCGACCACGGACGCTCGCTGTAGTGTCTTGCGTTCGTATTCGGGGAGTCCGTCCAGGCGGGCTTGTAAAACACCGGTCAGGGTGTGCGGGATGCGCACCTGTGGTAATCGTTGCGGGTAAACCTGCCAGCGCTCTACGCCGGGTACGATCACCCCCTGATCGATGAGCATCTTGACCAGCTCTTCCAGGTAGAAGGGATTGCCCTCGGCTCCCGTCACGATCAAATCATGCAAGGCGTCAGGAATTGCATCCACTTTGCGCAGGATATCAGCGACCAAGTCCCGGCTGGCTCGCCGGGACAGAGGCCTCAACTCAATCTGCTGGAAAGCTGCCTGCCCTTCCCCCCAGTGCGGGCGGCGCTCGAAGAAGGCTCGGCGCGCCAGGCAGACCACCAACAGAGGCGCCTCGGGGATGGCCGTTGCCAGGTGCACCACCAGGTCCAGCGAGCTATCGTCAGCCCAGTGGATGTCTTCCAGGAAGATCACCATCGGATGCTGCTGCGCTAATACTCGTACATAATAGGTCAGGTAGCTGCGCGCCAGCCTGCCGAACTCCGCGCTATCCAATAACCCGGCTACCGCTTTGCTGGTGGAGAAGTCAAAACCCACCCAATGCCCCACCAGGTCGGCGCGGTCTGCCTCCAGGATGCCCTGCATACCGCGGCGAAACTTCTCCAGGGCAGTGGGGGTATTATCGCTCTCCAGGATATCAAAGCGATAAGCAAACAGATCGCGGAAGAGGCTGAATGGCACTCGCTGCCGGGCAGGAGCCGCCCGGCCCTTGAAGTAGAAGACCCCTTCCGGCCGCAACTCGATCCAGTTATCAAACTCGTAGAGCAGCCTGGATTTACCCACGCCAGCTTCGCCAAGGATGGTGATCACCCTCGTCTCGTTGGTTTCCACAACATCGTGATAACCCCCCTGCAGGGCGAGCAGCTCTGATTCCCGCCCGACCATGCGCGTCTCGATGCCCTCCACGCCGCGCGTGAGCAAGCGGAAAGCGCGCGGTTTGAGGCGCAATACGGTATACACCTGCACCGGGTCGGTCTTGCCCTTGATGTGAACCGGCTCGAGTGCCTGCACGTCGAACACCCCGCGCACGTGCTGGTAGGTGTCATGTGAGATCAGCACTCCCCCCGGGGGAGCCAGGGCTTGCAGGCGGCTGGCAAGGTTGACGGCATCGCCGGTAACCACAAATTCCTGCTCGTCCTGCATGTCCGCTGCGACCCAACCGGTGTTGACCCCCACCCGCATCTGCAGCTTTATGTCCGTAGCCAATCTACCGTTAAGCTGATCCAGTGCGGACTGCATGCCCAACGCCGCGCGCAAGGCCCGTTCGGGATCATCTTCCCTTGCCTGGGGCAGACCGAACACCGCCAGGATGGCGTCGCCGATGTACTTCTCTACCTTGCCGCCCTGATCCTGAATGGGGGAGGTCACCGCGGTAAAGTAGGCTTGCTGGATCTCGCGCACCTCTTCCGGGTCTAACCGTTCGGAGATAGCGGTGAAGCCTGCCAGGTCGGCGAAGATCACCGAGACCAATTTGCGCTGCTGCTGGGGAGTATCCAGGGCGGCCAGCTTCTCTTTCAGGGGAGCGATGGCGGTTTCTACGACGGCATCATCCAGGATATCCCGCTGCGCCTCCAGCGCGGCGATAGTTTGAAGGATCTGCTCGCGTTCGTTCATCTTTTTACGCCAGGATACTTCACAACCCGTTTCCTTTTTTCCCGTGCAAAGGGATTACCAGTAACCAAACTCGATAAATTCCAGTAAAATACACCAATTGAGAAACGATTGTATCATGCCACCTCGTATTTGTAATCTTGTGGGGAATGTGTACTTGAAAACATCTGAAAAACAGGCGTACCGGGAGTAGCGCCGATATGAGCAAATTAGATTCCACAACCCTTGCAGAGCGATTCTCACGCTTTGGTGTCAACCCAGATGACTCGGATGAAATCCGCTTGCAAAAGGCTACCCTGGTGCGCGGCAGCGCCATGTTCTCCCTGGCGGGCCTTGTCTGGGGAATCGTGTACATTGCGCTGGGTGAGACCGGATCGGCGTGGATTCCATTATCCTACGCAATCATCTCTTCGTTCTGCGTGATCTATTTTGGATTCAGCCGTAATTATCAATTTTTCCGCCTTAGCCAGCTGGTGTTGATCCTCTTATTGCCGTTTTTTTTGATGATCAGCCTGGGCGGTTTTGTCAACTCCAGTGCCGTCATCTTGTGGTCGCTGATCTGCCCGTTTGGCGCACTGATGTTCTCCGATCCGCGCCCGGCGT
>Ga0316622_100002025_pt1 | contig 13751 bp, 12 predicted proteins | sample OWC_Aug_OW2_C1_D_FD_207646 | JGI IMG/M metagenome (GOLD analysis project Ga0316622, IMG submission 207646) | Wetland soil microbial communities from Old Woman Creek delta, Ohio, United States - OWC_Aug_OW2_C1_D5_C | ecosystem: Environmental > Terrestrial > Soil > Wetlands | place: USA: Ohio... | reverse complement strand
CCGGCCGCCTTGAAGATCAGTGCCGCGAGCGGCACCAGCAGCACGTAGCCGACCTCGCTGGCCGCATTCGACAGCACGCCACAGAAGACCACGACGGGCGTCAGCAGCGCGCGCGGCGACTTGAGCACCAGCATGCGCATCACGGCGCCGATCAAGCCGGAGACCTCGGCGACGCCGATGCCGATCATCGCCACCAGCACCGTGCCGAGCGGCGCGAAGCTCGTGAAGTTCGTGACGAGGTTGGTCAGGATCCGATGCAGTCCCGCCACCGACAACAGGCTCACTGGCTCGATCAGCTGGCCGGTCGTCGGATGGGCGACGGAAAGGTCGAACTGCGCGGCGACGCCCGACATCACGACGACGAACAAGGCGAGCAGCGCGAACAGCGTCGTCGGGTCGGGCAGCGCGTTGCCGATCCGCTCCACGACGTCCAGGAAGCGATCGACGGCGCCGCGCTTGGCGCTAGTGGCGGGGGGCGTTTTCGCCTCGGGCATCTTGCAACCTCGCGTGACAGCCCGCGATTAGACCGGAAATCGGCCACCAGAGACAGCCTTGGCCGATGGCTGCGGCGATTGGCACGCACGCCGGACCGTGGCAGCATCCCTCGCGTGAAAAAAGTGAAGAACTGGTTGGCGGAGCGCCTCGGCGTCGGGGCGGGAGAGGAATCACCGCAGCGCGAGCAGGCGCGGAACCTGGCCGTCGCGGCGCTGCTCGTCGAGGTGCTGCGGGCGGATTACGACGTCTCGGGACCCGAGCGTCGCCAGGTGCTCGACTCGATTCGCGGCATCCTCGGCCTCGATCCCGGGCAGTGCGAAACCTTGCTCGAGCTGGCGGAGCAACGCGTGGATGCGGCGCACGACCTCCACCAGTTCACGTCCGAGGTCAACCGGGCGTTCTCGGCGGACGAGAAGGTCGGACTGGTCGAGCAGTTGTGGCGGGTGGCCCAGGCCGACGCGACCGTCCACAAGTACGAGGAGCACCTGATCCGCCGCATCTCGGACCTGCTGCACGTGCCGCACCGGCAGTTCATCGCAGCGAAGCTGCGTGGTGCTGCGCAGTAGAGGTGGTCCGCCGCCGTCAGGCCGCTCGCTTGCGAGGCGGCCGCTGCGCCACCTGTCGCTCGCAGAAGGCCCGCAGCGCCGCGCGCTCGGCGGCCGATTCGCGCGTCCAGGGCAGCAAGTGCGGGGAGCGCGGTGCCCGGTCGAACCAGAACTGGCCGGTCGAGCCGCGGGCGGCCGCGCTCGACGCCAGCCAGATCACCGTGTCCGCACCCTGGGCCGGAGTTCGCAACCGGCCTTGCATCGCCTGCCAGAAGCGGGGCAGTGAGGTGCGCACCGCCGGCGTGTCCGCCCAGCCCGGGTGCATGGCGTTGACGGCAATGCCGAGGAAATCAGCATCCTCGGCCAGCAGTTGCGCCATGACGACCTGCATGCGCTTGGTCTGCGCGTAGGCGGCCACGCCGTCGTAGGGGCGACGGCGCCACTCGATGTCGTCGAGCGAGAGCCGCTGCGTGTACATGCCGCCCGAGGAGACAATGACGACGCGGGCGTCGCGCGAGGCCTCGAGCCGGGGCAGCAACTCGCGCGTGAGGAGCCACGGCCCGAGCACGTGCGTGGCGAGCGTGACTTCGTGCCCCTGCGGCGACAGCAAGCGAGCGTCCGGCAGCACGCCGGCGTTGTGCACCAGGACGTCCACGCGCGGCGTGTCGAGTCCGCGGGCAAACCGCCGCACTGCAGCCAAGTCGGAAATGTCAAGCAAACCGAGATGTACGCGACGCGAACCGCTGCGGCGGCGGACTTCGCGCAGCGCCTGACGGCCGCGCTGCGGGTCACGGCAGAGCATCCAGACGGTCGCGCCACGCTCGGCAAGGGCGAGCGACGTGTGCAGGCCAATCCCGGAATTGGCGCCCGTCACCAGGCACACGCGCCCGCCGAGGTCGGCGTCGAGGTCGCCGGCATCGAAGCGCGCCGAGTGGCGGTGATAACCGCTGCGGTCGAACGAAAACAGGATCGAGGCATCGAGCAGGCGGTGATAGCCGCCGCGGAGCAGTTTCAGCATCATGCCACCCGGTTCGCGCCAAGCGGCTTGCCGGATTGCACGTCGTCGGTTACGTTCACGCCAGGACACGGTCGCGAAGCATGCAACAAACCAAGTCGCCCCAGAAAATCGTCGTGCTGAACACCAAGGGTGGTTCGGGCAAGACGACCGTCGCGACCAACCTGGCCGCCTACTATGCGTGGCGCGGCAGCCGCGTGGCGTTGATGGACCTCGACCCGCAGGGCTCGAGCATGCGGTGGCTCAAGGTGCGCCCGCAGGACCTGCCGCCGATCCACCCGATCGCCGCTTACGAGAAGCGCCTCAACGTGACCCGGGCCTTCGCGCTCAGCGCGCCGCCGGGCACCGAGCGAATCATCGTGGACACGCCGGCCGCGCTGCCGGCGCTGCAGCTGCCCGAGACGGTCCGTGACGCCAGCGCGATCGTGGTGCCGGTGCTGCCGTCGGAAATCGACATCCACGCCGCATCGCGCTGCATCGCCGACCTGCTGCTGGTGGCGAAGGTGCACCGTTCCGAGAAGCGCCTGGTCATCGTTGCGAACCGCGCGCGACGCTACACGAAGGCCTACCTGTCGCTGATGCGCTTCCTGCAGAGCCTGCGCATTCCGGTCGCGGCGGTGCTGCGCGATTCACAGGCCTACGTCCGGTCGGCGGAGACCGGCATGGGACTGCACGAAATGAAAGGGGCCCTGCTGCAGGAAGACCTCGACAGCTGGAAGCCGCTGATCGACTGGCTCGAGCGCAGGTCGTTCTCGCTGGTGTCGCTGAACGCCGCGGCGCACGCACAAACGGCGACTGCAGCTCCCGAGTCCGTGCCGGAGGAGCCGCAGTCGACTGCAACGACGGGTGAGTACTCCTACTGGCCCGCGGGGCGGTGAGAGACTCGCTCGGCGCCACCGGTGTGGAGGGCGGCCTCGTCAGCCACCGTGAAGGTCACTTCGACCGGGCTGCCGCTCGTGTCGTTCGAGCTCGCGACCTGCACCAGGTACGGCGAATCCTTCATCCACAGCATCGCCGTCGAGCGTGACTGGATCGAAGACTCGTCGCGGCGCACCGCGTCGAAGTCGCCGAACATCGTCCGCGAACGATTGACCACCGCCAGCAGGGTCGGCAGCGACGCGTCCATGCGCGCCGTGGCGCTGCCGAGCGTGCCGTCCGCGCCCATCAGGAAGCAGATCTCGCGGGTCTGGTGCTGGGCGGGCAGCTTGAGCAGGCTCTGGCGGCTCGCGGCGCAATAGCGGGCCCGGCCGGCGTCGTCCGCGTCCCATTTGCCACCGGGGTGTTTCGCTTCGATCGCGGCCTTGCCCGCGGTCCACGGCACACCGAAGGCGCCCGTGCGAAACTGGTCGCTCACCGGGCCGGCACAGGCTGCGCCTGCGGCCAGCAGGGAAAGTCCGCCCGCCAGGGCTGCCGAAATCATTGACCGACGCATGCTGATGTCTCCTCGATCGACCGGTGGGGTGAGTCTATTCACTCCACGTATTGCCCCACGACGCGCGAATTAAAACCACGACGCGCCTCTCAATCGATGCTTTCCACCTGCGCGACATAATACTGACCGTCAGCGGCCGGCGCGATGTTCGTCGAGGCTTTCGAGCAGCAGCAGGTCCTCCGGGGTATCGAGCTCGACCCCGGCGTTCTGCATCGGGACGCGCACCAGCCGATCGACGTTCCGCCGCAAGACCAGGCGCGGGTCGCGATCCCCGCGCAGTTCGAGCAGGTCGGTGAACGCCCAGCGTGGGAAGATCGCCGGCAGTCCGGGCGCGCCGGCGTACAGTGCCGCGGCGATCAGGATCGGGTGCCGCCGCCACGCGGCGAACAGGCGACGCAGGTCGTCGGTCGTCACCGCCACCTGGTCGCCCAGCAGCAACAGCAGGCCCGCGCAACGCGGCGGTGCGGTACGCACGGCCACACGGACGGTGCTGGCGAGGCCTTCCTCCCAATCCCGGTTCAGCACGACCGAGGCCGCCGACTGTCGCAAGGCCGGGGCGATCTCCTTGGCGAAGGCCCCGAGGACGACGGCGACCGACGGACCAGCGATGCTGGCCGCCGTGGCCGCGGCCTGGTGCAGCACCGGCGAGCCACCGAGGCGCACCAGCTGCTTCGGGCTGCCGAAGCGGGTCGAGGCGCCCGCGGCCAGCACCGCAGCGTGGAGCCCGAGGGAGTCCAGGTCGTCCATGGTGGCGTAGTTTGCCTGCCGCGCTGCAAGAAGATACAGTGACTTGCACCGTCACCGCGCACTGCCGTCGAAGGAGTTCCCCTCGGCCCGAGCCGCGTTCGACCGTCGTATCGCAGCGACGCGCCGGCGTGAGCGTGCGGGCGGTCGTTAGGGAGCCATTCAGCCGTGCAAGCCTGGAAAGTCCATAAATTCGGCGGGTCGAGCGTCGCTGACGCGGCCTGCATGCAACGCGTCGCCGAGATCATCGAGGGCGACCCCGCCCCGCGCAAGGCGGTCGTGCTCTCGGCGTGCCGCGGCGTCACCGATGCGTTGCTGAATCTCGTCACGCTGGCCGAGCAGCAGGACGCCGCCCTCGACGATCGGATCGAGGCGTTGCGTCAGCGCCACATCGGCATCGCGCGCGAGCTGCTGGCCGGCGACCTCTACGACGAATTCCTGGTGGAGCTGGACCGGGACTGCCACGACATCGCCGGCATCCTGCAGACCGTGCGCCTCGTCCGCGCCGCCTCCACGACCCTCCGCGACTTGATCGCCGGCTATGGCGAACTCTGGTCGACCCGCCTCTTCGAGCGCCTCCTGCGCCGCCGTGGGCGATCCCAGGGGCGGGTGCAGTGGCTCGACGCCCGCCGCGTGCTGCTGGTCGAGTGGGGCCCGCTCGGGCCGGGCGTGCGCTGGGAACAGTCGCGCGCCAACCTGCAGGCCGCAGTGCCCCCCGATTTCACCGGCACCGTCGTGATCACCGGCTTCATCGCGACCGACAGCCAGGGCCTGCAGACGACGCTCGGTCGCAACGGCAGTGACTTCTCCGCGTCGATCTTTGGCTCGCTGCTCGACGCCGGCGAGATCGTGATCTGGACGGACGTCGACGGCGTGCTGAGCGCCGACCCGCGCCTGGTGCCCGAGGCCCAGGTCATCGACGCGCTGTCCTACAACGAGGCCATGGAACTCGCCTACTTCGGCGCAAAGGTCATCCATCCGCAGACGATGGCGCCGGCGGTCCAGAAGCGCATCCCGATCTGGATCAAGAACACCTTCGCGCCGGACGCCCCGGGCACGCTGATCCACGATCGCACGGCGCCGAGTCCGCTGGTCAAGGGCATTACGACGGTCGAACGCATCGCGCTCGTGAACCTCGAAGGCGCCGGCATGATCGGCGTGCCGGGCACGGCGCACCGCTTGTTCGGCGCGCTGCGCGAGGAGGGCATCTCCGTCATCCTGATCTCGCAGGGCAGCTCCGAGCACTCGATCTGCTTCGCCGTGCCCGAGCCGGAGGCGGATCGCGCCGAGCGTGTCGTGCGCCGCGCCTTCGAGCCCGAACTGCGCGAAGGCCAGATCCAGAGCGTCGAGGTCAACCACAGCTGCAGCATCCTGGCCGTCGTCGGCGACGGCATGGCCGGCGCGCACGGCGTTGCCGCGCAGGTGTTCGCCGCGCTCGCCAAGGCCAGCGTCAACGTCCGTGCCATTGCCCAGGGCGCGTCCGAGCGCAACATCTCGGTCGTAATCGACGCCCGCGGCAGCGCGCGCGCGCTGCGTGCCGTGCATTCGAGCTTCTATCTCTCGGCGCACACGGTCTCGATCGGGCTGGTCGGCCCGGGGCTCGTGGGCGGCGCGCTGCTCGACCAGGTCGCCTCGCAGGTCGAGCGACTGCGGCGCGACTTCAAGCTCGACCTGCGCGTGCGCGGCATCGCGGGGTCGAGGTCCATGCGGCTCACGCAGGGCTCGATCGACCTGGCGCGCTGGCGGGACGAGTACGCGGTGGGCGGCGATCCGGTGGATCTCGACCGGTTCGCCGATCACGTGCATGCCGACCAGTTCCCGCACGCCGTGATCATCGACTGCAGCGCCAGCGCCGCCGTGGCGAGCCGCTATGCGAACTGGCTGTCGCAGGGCATCCACATCGTGACGCCGAACAAGAAGGCCAACAGCGCGGCCTGGGGCGACTACGAGCGCGTCCGCGAGGCGCGCCGCGCGGCGGGCTCGCACTACCTCTACGAGGCCACCGTCGGCGCGGGCCTGCCCGTGATCCAGACGCTGCGTGACCTGCGCGAGACCGGCGACGAAATCCGGCGCATCGAGGGCATCTTCTCGGGCACGCTTGCCTACCTGTTCAACACCTGGGACGGTCGCGAGTCGTTCTCGTCCGTGGTGAAGCAGGCGAAGACGCTGGGCTATACCGAGCCCGATCCGCGCGACGACCTGTCGGGCATGGACGTCGCCCGCAAACTGATCATCCTGGCGCGCGAGATGGGCCTCAAGCTCGAGCTCGGCGACGCCCAGGTCGAGAGCCTCGTGCCGGGTGCGCTCGCGGATTGCGGCGTCGACGACTTCCTCGCGCGTTTGCACGAGTTCGATGCCCCGATGCTGGCGCGGCTCGAGGCGGCGCGAGCCCGTGGCCACGTGCTGCGCTACGTCGGCTCGGTTGATGTCGCCGGGCACGCCCAAGTGGGTGTCGTCGAGCTGCCGGCCTCGCACCCGTTCGCGAACATCGCGCTCACCGACAACATCGTGCGCTTCCAGACCGCGCGCTATGACAAGAATCCGCTGATCGTGCAGGGACCGGGCGCCGGTCCCGCGGTGACGGCCGCAGGGGTGTTCGCGGACCTGCTGCGCGTCTGCGCGTATCTCGGGGCCAAGCTTTGAGCGGTGCGCGGACGACCGCGACCGCGTTCGCTCCGGCGAGCGTCGGCAACGTCGCGGTGGGCTTCGATATCCTCGGCCACACCGTCGCGGCCCTCGGCGATCGCGTCACGGTCACGCGGCGCGCGGCGCCGGGTGTGTCGATCCGATCGATCCGCGGCGTCGTGGCCGACCTGCCGCTCGCGGCGGAGAAGAACACGGCCGGCATGGCCGCGCTCGCGTTGCAGCGGGACCTCGACCTCGACTACGGCTTCGACCTCGACGTGATCAAGGGTATCCCGCTCGGTTCCGGTCTCGGTGGCTCGGCGGCGTCCGCCGTGGCTGCGGTCGTAGCCGCCGCCGCGCTGGTCGATCGGCCGCTCGATCGCACCCAGCTGCTCAAGTTCGCGATGCAGGGCGAGGCCGTCGCGAGCGGCTCGGTGCACGTGGACAACATCGCGCCGTCGCTGTTCGGCGGCCTGGTGCTCACGGTCGGCATCGACAACCCGCACGTCAAGCAGGTCCCGGTGCCGGAGGCCGTCCGCTGCGTGATCGTGCACCCGCACATGGTGCTCGGCACGCGCGAGGCGCGCGCAATCCTGAGCCCGACCGTCCCGCTCGGGGACGTGATCTGGCAGCAGGCGAACCTCGCGGGTTTCCTCGCCGGCTGCTACACGTCCGACCTGCCGCTGATCCGCGCATCGCTGCTCGACGTCGTGATCGAGCCGCAACGCCAGAAGCTGATTCCGGGGTTTGCTGCGGTCAAGCAGGCTGCGCTCGACGCCGGCGCGCTCGGCTGCTCGATTTCGGGCGCCGGCCCGACGGTGTTTGCCTGGACCGAGGAGCAAGACGCCGAGCAGGCGCGCGCAGGCATGGTCGAGGCCTTCCGCAAGCACGGCCTCGCCACCGACAGCTGGACGTCGGCGATCGATCGCGAGGGCGCACGGCTGGTGGAGGCCTGATGCGATTCCTGAGCACGCGCAACCCGTCGCACGCGGTCGGGCTCAGTGCAGCCATCGCACGCGGACTGGCGCCGGATGGGGGCCTGTACGTGCCGGAGGCCTTGCCGAGACTCGACGCGGCTCGATTTGCGGGTGCTGCGAGCCTGGCTGAGCTGGCCGAGCGGCTGATCGCGCCGTTTGCGGCTGGGGACGCGATGGCCGACGCGCTGCCCGAGATCACCCGCGACGCGTTCAATTTTCCGGCCCCGCTGCTCGACGTGCACGGTGCCGGCGGACCCCTGTCGGTCCTCGAGCTGTTCCACGGTCCGACCGCCGCGTTCAAGGACTTCGGTGCTCGCTTCCTGGCGGCGACGCTGGAGCGGATTCCGCGCGACGACCCGCGGCGCCTGACGATCCTGGTTGCCACGTCGGGCGACACGGGCGGCGCCGTCGCCGCCGCGTTCTTCGACCGGCCGTGGGTCGACGTGGTCGTGCTGTACCCGCGTGGCCTCGTCTCCGCCCGCCAGGAAAAGCAGCTCGCGTGCTGGGGCCGCAACGTGCGGACGCTGTCGGTCGCCGGCACGTTCGACGATTGCCAGCGCATGGTTAAGGAGGCATTCGTCGATCCCGCGCTCGCGAAGTCGCTGCTGCTGTCGTCGGCGAACAGCATCAACGTCGGCCGGCTGCTGCCGCAGATGGTCTACTACGCGAAGGCCAGCCTCGAGTTGCACCAGGCCGACGGCCGTGCACCGAACTTCATCATCCCCACCGGCAACCTCGGCAACGCGCTCGCCTGCATCTGGGCTCGTGAGGCCGGCCTGCCGATCGGCGAGATCCTGCTCGCGAGCAACGCCAATCGGACGGTGCCCGAATTTCTCGGCGGCGGGGAGTGGCGGCCGCGCCCGAGCATCGCTACGCTGGCGTCCGCGATGGACGTCGGCAACCCGAGCAACATGGAACGCTTGCGCACGCTATTCCCGGACGACGGCCAGCTGCGCGCCCAGGTCGCCGCAGTGCCGGTCAGCGACGACGAGATCCGCGACACGATCCGGCGCGACTACCGCGAGCTTGGCCAGACCTGGTGCCCGCACACCGCGACGGCCGCGTGCGCCTACCGCGGCTTGCCGGCGCAACGCCGCGCCGGGCGCTGGGTGCTGGTGGCGACGGCGCATCCCGCGAAGTTCAACGACATCGTCGAGCCGCTGATCGGCGGGCGGGTTCCGGTGCCACCGGCGCTCGACGCGTTGCTCGCGCTGCCATCGGTGCAGACGCAGATCGAACCCGGCCTCGAGGCCTTGCGCACAGCACTGGGTGGTGGCTCGTGAAGAATTTCCTCGGCCTGCCGCTCTGGCTCTGGGTGCTGCTCGGGCTCGGCGTGCTCGCGGCCGCCGTGATCTTCGCGCGCGACTGGCTGCGCCAGGTCCGTGCGCGCAAGGCGATCGACAACGTGATCTCGTCTGTGGCCTACGACGAATTGCGCAACGTCTTGCTGCCCACGGGCACGGGCGACCAGATCCACGTCAATTACCTGCTGCTGACCCAGCGGGGCCTGCTGGTCATCGACCTGTTCGACGTGCCCGGCATGATCTTCGCCGGCCAGAAGATGGAGCAGTGGTCCGTGTTCGGGCCCAAGCGCCACTTCACGTTCACGAATCCGCTGCCGATGCTCGACGATCGCCTGGCCGCCGTGCGCCAGCTCGCCGGCGACACGCCGGTGGAGGGACGCATCGTGTTCTCGATGCGCGGCGAGTTTCCGAAGGGACGCCCCTCGACCGTGCTGCGCCTCGACGCGCTGCAGGACGAATTCCCGGTCGTCGAGCGCGTCCAAGGCGGCGTCGTCGCGGCGCTGGCTCCGGTCTGGGAGCGCGTCAAGCAGGCCGCGCAGCCGAATCCGCTCGCGCGCTGACCGCGCGTCGCTCAGGCCGCCTGTCGAACCCGCTCGCGATTGGCGTGGTCGGCCAGCACCCGTGATACGCAGGACGTCAACCGGCGCGCCGTCTCGAGGTGCAGGAATTCGTTCGGTCCGTGCGCGTTCGACTGCGGGCCGAGCACGCCGGTCACGAGGAACTGGGTGCCCGGGAATTTCTCACCGAGCATGCCCATGAACGGAATGCTGCCGCCGGTGCCCATGTACATCGCGTCGCGGCCGAAGAACGCCTGCGAGGCGGCCTGCATGGACTGCTCGAGCCACGGCGCGAGCGCGGGCGCGTTCCAGCCGCCCATCGCCGATTCCACGGTGAAGCTGACGCGCGCCCCGTAGGGCGGGTCGCGCTCGAGCGTATCCCGGATGACCGCGGCCGCGCCGGCGGGCGCCAGAGTGGGTGGCAGGCGGAACGACAGCTTCAACGTGGTCTGCGGGCGCAGCACGTTGCCGGCGCTGCGAAATGCGGGCAGGCCATCCGCGCCCGTGATGCTCAGCGTCGGCCGCCAGTTGTTGTTGAGCAGCAGCTCGAACGGGTCGTTCGAGACCGGCCGCATGCCCGGCAGGAACGGGAACTTCGCGTACACCGAATCGCCGAGCACGGCCGCGGCTGCCTTGGCCTGGACGCGCCGGTCGGCCGGAATCGGTGCGTTCAGTTCCTCGATCAGGATCGCCCCGGAGGCCGCGTCCTCGACGCGGGCGAGCAGCTCGCGGAGGATGCGGAAGCTCGACGGCACGACGCCGCTTGCCGTGCCGGAATGCACGCCTTCGGCGAGCACGTCGACGCGCAGCGAGCCGATCAGGTTGCCGCGCAGCGAAGTCGTGCACCACAGCTGCTCGTAGTTGCCGCACTCGGCGTCGAGGCAGACGACCAGCGTCGGCGAGCCGAGCCGGCTGCCGAGCGCTTCGATGTGGTGGGCCAGGTCGGGGCTGCCGCTTTCCTCGCTGGCCTCGATCAGGATGACGCAGCGCGCGTGCGGCAGGCCTTGCTCGCGCAAGGCACGGATGGCCGTCAGCGAGGCGAAGAGGGCGTAGCCGTCGTCGGCACCGCCGCGGCCATAGAGCTTGCCGTCGCGCAACACGGGCGTCCACGGCTCGAGGCCGTCCGACCAGCCCGAGAACTCGGGCTGCTTGTCGAGATGACCATACATCAGCACGCAATCGTCCAGTGCGCCCGGCACGTCGACCATCAGCACCGGCGTGCGCCCGGGCAGCCGGAGGACTTCCACGCGGGCTCCGGGCAACGACTGGGCCTCGACCTCGGCCCAGCGGCGCATCAGCTGCACCGCGGCCTCCATGTGGCCGTGCGCTTCCCAGTCCGGGTCGAACATGGGCGACTTGTTGGGGATGCGGACGTACTCGGTCAGCTCGGCCAGGATCGACTCCTGCCAGCGACGGTCGACGAAGGCCTGTGTCTTGGTGGTATCCATAATCGCCCTTGAAACAGTCAGTTACAGCAACTTTCTAGAAACCAAAGAAGGCCACGGCATTGCGAGTGGTGGCCGCCGCCACGGTCTCGGGTGGTTCGCCCCGGCACGCTGCGACGGTGCGCAGGATGTGGGCCAGGTATTTTGGCTCATTTCGACGGCTGCTGGGCTTCGGTCGCAGGTCGCGCGGCATCAGGTACGGCGCATCGGTCTCGATCATCAATCGATCGAGCGGAATCGCGCGCACCAGGTCACGCAGGTGCTGGCCGCGCCGCTCATCGCAAATCCAGCCGGTGATGCCGATCGAAAGGCCGAGGTCGAGGCAGTCACGGAGTTCGCGATCATCGCCCGTGAAGCAATGCGCCACGCCGGCCGACAGCCGCGGCCGGTAATCGCGCAGGATCGCCATGAACGCGTCGTGGCCGTCGCGCTGGTGCAGGAACACCGGCTTGCCGGTTTCGACCGCGAGCTCGAGCTGGGCGCGAAACACTCGCTCCTGGTCCTCGTGCGGCGAGAAATTGCGAAAGTAATCGAGGCCGCATTCGCCCGCGGCGCCCACCTCGGGCGCGAGCAGCAACGCTCGCAACTCGGGAATGTCGGCATCGTGAAACTCGCGCGCGTGGTGCGGATGGATGCCGGCGGTGGCACGAAACGCATCCGGCGCCGAGCGAGCAAGTTCGATCGCAGCCCGGGTGCTCTCGAGCGTGCTGCCCGTGATCACCATGTACCGCACGCCCGCGTGCCGCGCCGCGGCCACCACGTGCTCGCGATCGTGGTCGAAACTGTCGTGCGCGAGGTTGAGTCCGATGTCTGCGAGGGGCGGGTTCATGCAATGGCGGCTGTGGTAAGGTTCGCGTCCTCGCGGCGCAGGGCCAGCGATTCCGGCGACCGGCCATTCTAGCCAGCCCGGTCGCCGCGCGCCCGGTTCCAAGCAACCAGAACAAGCCAGAGAAAGTTCATGCCGCTCGACAAGCAAGCCCTGGAAAGCCTGCGCCTCGACGCCGACTCCGACCCGCAAAGATATCGCGACGCCCCCGGCGGCCGGCGACGCCTCTGGATCGTCGTGGCGGTCGTGGCCGTATTCGCTGCGGCCATTGCGTGGCGCGTGCTCAATGCTCCCATCGCGGTGCAGACGGTGCTGGTCGAGGTGCCCGGTGGCGCCGATGGTGGCGCCGTCCTCAATGCTTCGGGCTACGTGGTCGCGCGCCAGCTGGCGACCGTCAGTTCCAAGGTGACCGGGCGCATCACCGAAGTGCTGTTCGAAGAGGGCGCGGTGGTGAGCGAGGGCCAGGTGCTCGCGAAGCTCGATCCGTCGACCGGGCAGGCGGAGCACGCGGTTGCCGCGAGCAGCCTCGAGGCCGCGCGGCGCAACCTGCGCGAAATCGAGGTGCGACTGGCCGACGCCCGCAAGACCCTCGCGCGCAATCGCAGCCTCGTCGAGCGCAAGCTGGTCGCCGAGAGCGTGCTCGACGGCTCGCAGGCCGAGGTGGCCGCACTCGAGGCGCGACTGTCGGCCGCAAGCGCGGAAGTCGGCGTCGCGCAGAGCCGGCTCGCGCTCAGCCAGCAGGGGCTGGACGACCTCGTGATCCGCGCGCCGTTCGCCGGCGTCGTGCTGTCGAAGGACGCGCAGCCGGGCGAGACGGTTTCGCCGGTCTCCGCGGGCGGCGGCTTCACGCGCACCGGCATCGCGACCATCGTCGACATGGACTCGCGCGAGATCGAGGTGGACGTCAACGAGGCGTACATCAACCGCGTGCACGACGAGCAGCGCGTCGAGGCCGTGCTCGATGCCTATCCGGACTGGACCATCGCGGGCCGCGTGATCAGCATCGTCCCCACGGCGGATCGCCAGAAGGCCACCGTCCGGGTGCGAATCGCGTTCGAGGCACTCGACCCGCGGATCCTCCCGGACATGGGCATCAAGGTGCGTTTCCTCGAGGAAGACTCGGGTCGCGAGGTCGGCCATCCGCTGGTGCCGGCGTCGGCCGTGTTGCGCGATGGCGATTCGGCCAGCGTCTGGGTCGTGCGTGACGGCCACGTCGAGCGTCGCGCCATCACGCTCGGGCCGGCGGATGGGGATCGCGTCGCCGTGCTGCAGGGCCTGCAGGGCGGCGAGGCGATCGTCGTCGATGCGCCGCGCCGGCTGCGCGACGGGGCGACCGTGGAGTTGAAGGCCGCCGGATCGTGACTGCGCCGATCGTCCGGATCCGCGAGCTGGTCAAGGAGTACCGCCGGGGCGCCGAAGTCGTGCGCGTCCTCGACGGGCTCTCGCTCGAGATCGCCGCCGGCGATTTCGTCGCGTTGATGGGTCCGTCGGGCTCCGGCAAGTCGACGCTGCTGAACCTGATCGGCGGCCTCGACCGACCGACCTCGGGCGTGCTCGAAGTGGATGGGTTGCGCGTGGACCAGCTCGGCGGCGGCGCGCTTGCACGTTGGCGCGCGGACCACGTTGGTTTCATCTTCCAGATGTACAACCTGCTGCCGGTGCTGTCGGCCGAGCGCAACGTCGAGTTGCCGCTGCTGCTGAAGGACCTGACGCGCGAGCAGCGCGGCCGTCGGGTCGCCGCGGCGCTCAAGCTGGTCGGGCTCTCCGACCGGGCCCGGCATCGGCC
>Ga0316622_100002024_pt1 | contig 13754 bp, 11 predicted proteins | sample OWC_Aug_OW2_C1_D_FD_207646 | JGI IMG/M metagenome (GOLD analysis project Ga0316622, IMG submission 207646) | Wetland soil microbial communities from Old Woman Creek delta, Ohio, United States - OWC_Aug_OW2_C1_D5_C | ecosystem: Environmental > Terrestrial > Soil > Wetlands | place: USA: Ohio... | reverse complement strand
GTCAAAGGCAAAATCTAAGAAATAAGCCTGCGTCAATAACCGGACAAGAAGGCCTCCGTTTTACAGGAGGCCTTCTTGTCTGACGTACGCTCTCTACACAATGAATGTCAAAGAATTTGCAGAACTCATGAATGGCGAAGTAATCGGTGACCCCCTACGGAACATCACGGGAGTCTCTGGCGTCAGGGAAGCTGAAGAGGGAGATATAACATTCATTTCCTCTCCGCAGTACATGAGGTATCTTGCCGGAACAAAGGCGTCCTGCGTCATTGTAAAGGATCCGATCCCGGATCTCGCTATCCCGCAGATAAAGGTGCAGAACCCCCAGTTTGCCTTTGCCAAGGTACTCGAGCATTTTTACCCGATACCGGTACCTCCGCCGGGGATCAGCATTCATGCCGCCGTGGCCGATAGTGCATCAATCGGGGACCGTGCTGCAATATATCCCTTTGCCTATATAGCAGACGGCGTCGTCATCGGTGACGATACGGTCATCATGCCCGGAGCCTTTATCGGTGAGGGTACAAAGATCGGGAAGAAGTGCCTGATATTTCCGAACGTCACCATCAGGGAAGGCATCTCAATCGGGGACAGGGTAATCATTCATGCCGGGACGGTTATCGGCTCTGATGGATTCGGTTACATCTTTGAAAAAGGGGAACATTACAAGATACCCCAGGTGGGCGGTGTGATCATTGAGGATGATGTGGAACTGGGATCGAATGTCTCCATCGACCGCGCAACGATCGGCAATACCATCATCCGCAGGGGAACAAAGATCGACAACCTGACCCAGATCGCGCACAATGTCTCAATCGGCGAGAAGTCGCTGATCATTTCCCAGGTCGGAATAGCCGGCAGCACGGAGATAGGAGATTTTGTCGTGATCGGAGGACAGGCAGGCATTGCTGATCATACAACCATCGCACCAGGCACCATGGTAGCTGCCCAGTCAGGACTGAAAGGCCAGATCGAAAAAGGCATATATGCAGGCTCGCCTGCAATTCCTCATGCCACCTGGCTCAGGGCGCAGGCCTTGTTCGGCAAACTGCCTGAGTTGAATAAGAAAATACGAGCACTCGAAGAAAAGGTAACCAGACTGGAAAAAGGAGAGAGATCATGATGAATATTCTTGATATCATGAAAAAACTGCCGCACCGCTATCCGTTCCTTCTTGTAGATCGGATCATAGACGTTCAGCCCAATGTCAGCATCATCGGGATAAAGAACGTGACCATTAATGAACCTTACTTCCAGGGGCATTTCCCCGGGCAGCCAATCATGCCCGGCGTGCTGATGGTAGAGGCTATGGCACAAGTTGCCGGCGTCCTTGCCTTCAGCAGCGGCGTTGAGGCAAAATCGGTTTTTTTCATGAGTATTGAAAAAGCAAAGTTCAGAAAGCCGGTAGTTCCGGGGGACCAGATCAGACTCGAGATAAAGGTGCTGCAGCAAAGAGGCAATGTCTGGAAGTTTTCAGGCACCGCACGGGTAGAAGATAAGGTTGCATCGGAGGCCGACTTCACTGCCATGGTGACAGACAGGGAGATATGATGAAGACGAAAATTCACGAAACAGCGCTTATCCACCAGAAAGCTGAAATAGATGACGGCGTTGAAATCGGTCCGTATTCCATAATAAAAAAAGGTGTGCGCATCGGCAGGAACACAAAGCTCATCTCTCATGTGATCGTTGAAGGGGATACCGAGATCGGCGAAGGCTGCACATTCCATCCCTTTGCATGCATCGGATTGCCGCCCCAGGATATGAAATACCGGGGTGAACCTACAAAACTGATAATTGGGAGCAATAACACGATACGGGAATATGTTACGGTCCACAGGGCATCGGTAGGAGGGGACGAAACCACGACCATGGGAAACAGTAACTTTCTTATGGCGTATGTCCATGTGGCCCACAATTGTAAAATAGGCAGTAACATCGTCATGGCAAATGCCGCAACACTCGCCGGACATGTACTTGTCGAGGACTTTGCGGTGATTGGAGGTCTTGTTGCTATCCATCAGTTTACGAGGATCGGCCAATATGCGATGGTCGGGGGGTTCAGCGGCATCGGTCAGGATATTCCTCCCTTTATGGTGGCTTCCGGGGCCAGGGCTAAGCTCTTCGGCCCGAATGTGATCGGACTGAAGCGGCATGGTTTTTCCGACGGGACCATAAACACCATAAAAAAGGCATATAAGATCCTCTTCAGGGAAAAAAAGACGCTCAAGGACGCTATCAGAAAGGTCCAGGAAGATTTTGCTGACTCACCTGAAATACGTCATCTCATTGCTTTTATTGAAAAAAACAAGCGCGGGATCTGCCGGTAATGCCGAAGCTTGGCCTTATCGCAGGCAACGGCGAACTGCCGCTCGCAGTAGCCGAAGAGGCCAGAGCGAAAGGCTATGAGGTCATTGCGATCGGGCTTGAACCCCTGGCGGATAAGGCCCTTGCCTCTGCTGTCAATGACATGCAATGGATCAATGTTGGCAAACTCGGCGATATCATCGGCTATCTGAAAAAATCCGGGGTATCAGAGGCCGTGATGGCCGGCAAGGTTCCCAAAGCGCTGCTGTATAAGAGCAAGATAACTCCTGACCTGCGTGCTATCAAGCTCCTCTTCACCCTCAAGGATAAGAGCGATGACTCCATCCTTCTTGCTATCGCGAAGGAGCTGAAAAAGGATGGTATAACCCTGCTGAATACCACAAACTTTACCACAAATCTCCTTGCCCCTGAAGGGGTTATCACCGCTGAAGGCCCTACGGAGAATGAATGGAAAGACATAGCCTTCGGCTGGAAGATCGCAAAAGAGATTGGGAGACTCGATATCGGTCAGACTGTTGTAATCAGGAACCAGGCAGTTATGGCGGTAGAGGCCATAGAGGGAACAGACGAAGCAATCCGGAGAGGGGGTACGCTCGCAGGCAGCGGAGCTGTCGTCATAAAGGTCAGCAAGCCGCAGCAGGATATGCGCTTCGACGTGCCTGTTGTCGGGCCTGATACGCTCAGATCAATGATCGCCGTGCAGGCACGCGTGCTTGCGGTTGAGTCGCAAAAGAGCATCTTGCTTCAGAGGGCGAGGATTGCCGGTGAAGCTGACAGGGCGGGTATCTCCATCGTCGGCATCAGTAATAAGAACACTTTCTGATCTCGATCCTTTTCTGTGTATTCGTTCGAACGCCCCGGCAGTTTCAGCTTTAGGGGTTGACAGCGAATGTTTTGTTCTGCTTAAATATCGTGCTGCTTTCAGTTTTAAGTTGTTTCTTGTAATTATATGTAACAAGGGAACAATCGTATGTTTCATTCCTGGGGAGAACCAAGCGGCGAAATGCGTATTTTTTCAGGGCGCTGTATCAAAGAAGCGCTTTCGGCTATGCATGTGCAATAGCTATTAATACAAGGAAGAGGTGCCTATGTCACAAAAAACCTTTGCAGTTGCCGTCGCACCTTTGCTGTTCCTCCTTTTTCTGCTTCCTTCCCCCGGTCTCTCACAGGAATCCGAAACCTGTCTTTCCTGTCATAACGCTATGAAGGGAACGATGAAAGCGCAGAGCGGGGGCATGGTAGATCTGAATGTGGATGCAGAAAAGTTCAAGGCTTCTGTCCATGCAATGCTTCCCTGTACCGAATGTCATCTGAAGTTCTCTGACGCCTCTCATGCCTCATTAGACTCAGCAGTACCATCAGACATCCTTTCGTTGTCTTCTAAAATATCGGCGAAGTTTTCATCAGACCCCGTTGCCGGTGCAGCCTGCACAAAGTGTCATGAAGAGGCATATCAGAAGGTCCTCTCCAGTGTGCATGGAAAAAATATCATAGAGAAAAAACAGACGGATGGCGCTCTCTGCGTGGACTGCCATGGCTCCGCGCATTATATCACGAAGGCAAAGGATGGCAAGTCTTCCGTCAGCCGCAGGTATCAGGTAGGGACCTGCGGTAAATGCCACGGCAACCAGGAGATCATCGAGAAATATAAGCTCGAGGAAAACGTCATGGACAGCTTCGGCGAAAGCTTCCATGGACGAAAACTTCTCCTCGGACACACACGTGCTCCAGTCTGTGCGAGTTGTCATAACGCTCATGACATACGATCGAAGAGCGACCCCTTATCTCCGGTATTTGGCAGGAACAAGCTTGAGACCTGCGGAAAGTGTCATAAGGGGGCAAATGAGAAGTTCGTTCCCGCGATCACTCATAAGCGTCCCGGTCCCATTCCGCATTATGGGGAGAAATTGCTGATCCTTCTTACCATGGGCACATTCGCTTTCATTATTTCCCATGTTCTGCTTGAGGCCTTTGCTGACATACGGGACGCAGTCTTCAGGAAAAAGGAGGGAAAGTAATGAGCAAGACAACCACCGCAACCACAGGCATTCCCGAGGAGATCGAACGATTCAATATTATCTTCAGGATACAGCACATACTTATGTTTACTACATTCCTGATCCTGAGTTTCACCGGCTGGGGCCTGAAATATGCGCATGATCCTGAGGGCCTCTCAAGCATCTGGATCCGTATCTGGGGCGGACCCGACACTGCCGGCCTTATCCACAGGATCGCAGGCGTCACCATGCTTGTCGATTTTATCTGGCATGTGATCTACCTTACCTATCTGTTCGCAACAAAACAGATGACTATCAATGCCAAGACAACGGTCATCCCCCTCCCGAAGGACATTTTCGACGTAATCAAGAATTTCATGTACTTTTTCGGTCTTTCAAAAGAAAAGGCGAAATTCGGTAAATATTCCTATGCACAGAAGTTCGATTACTGGGCCGTCTTCTGGGGTATGTTCATTATCGGCTTTTCAGGATATGCCCTGGCATTTCCGATGCAGGTTTCCTATATCATCCCTTCTTTTGCGACAGGCTGGATCTGGGAACTCCTGGGGCTCATGCACAGCGACGAAGCACTCCTTGCTATAGTCTTCATCCTCTTCTGGCACTTCTACAATGAGCATCTCAAGCCTGAGGTATTTCCGATGAGCTGGATCTGGATAACGGGCAAGATATCGACTGAGAAGCTGAAACATCATCACCCTCTTGAATATGAACTTCTCTTCCCCGAAGAAGCGAAGAAAGAGAAGAAGGGATAGGAGGGGGTATGACACTGACAAGGATAATCGTTGTTGCATCAATGGTACTTGTACTCTCTGCATGCAAGTTCAAGGGGAATGTCGAGACGAAGTATGAAGAGCCGCCGTCTCCTTCTATAACATCACTGAAGGATTCTGGCCTCCCTTGCTTCAAATGTCATGCATACGAGAAATACGCACAGAACAAGCCCGGGATCTTTTCCCATGCAAAGCATAAGAGCTTCGGTGTTCACTGTAACACCTGCCACATTATCAAGGAACACACAGAGTCGAATGTGAAGAAAGAGGCCTGTGATACCTGCCATAAGCTGACCTCGTTCACGCTTGAGACATCAGGAATGCCGGTGAACTTCACCCATCAGGGCCATGCCAGGAGATTCAACTGCAGCGAATGCCATTCCAGACTCTTCCTGATGAAAAAAGGAAGTACGAAAATTGCCATGGACGATATGTACAGAGGCAATTCCTGCGGGGCATGCCATAACGGCAAAAAGGCCTTCTCGACTTCTGCCTGTACGAAATGCCATGCAAAGATGACAGGCTTCAAGAAGGCTCTTACCTATACATCAGCAGGCATGTCGCCAGTCATTTTCAGCCATGAACTGCATACCGCCATGTTCGAGTGCAACAGCTGCCATGCCACTCTCTTCAAATACAAGAAGGGCGGGTCCGGTATGAAGATGGATGACCTTTATCAGGGCAAGTTCTGCGCATCCTGCCATAATGGCCAGGCAGCATTCGGCTCCAGCGACTGCCAGCGCTGCCACAAGTAACACACAAGAAAGGGGCACTTTTCCCGTGCCCCTTTGCTCATTTCAGCGGCATTTGTTCTCATTCGTTCGAGTCTGTATTTTTTCTCCTGCTTTCCACGGCATAAAAGAGCCGTCCTCGGGTCAACGTGATTGAACATACACGCTGGCTTTTCAGCTTCCAGCCAAACCAGTTTCGGGATGACCAATTACCCTACGACGGCTCCAGAATGCTAAATGCGATGCTCCAGAGCCGGGAAACCAAAAGCTTTTTCTAAGTGGGTGCTTCGAAGAATGCTTCAGGCTTCCTCCTCACTGCTGAAGGCTTGCTCACCGCATCCTACTCCCGCTCCCGTACCCAGTTGCTTGTTCCTCTGGTTTAACCCAGTCCGGAGTACCGCAATTCCTTCTCCTATTTTTAGTATAGCTCATTGCCCGGAGTTGTCAAGATTTATAAGATATATAAGATAAATAAATCGATCCGATAATATAATCTGCATATTTGTCCAGTGCTTTGGGATAGCCCTAATTTCGATATAAAAGATGGAGCAATGGCAGACTGCCACCGCGTCATTCCTTGTTCTTCAAACGCACCGTGATGCAGAAGCGCATGTAGTGCCGACTACCCCCTTGAAAGCAGGGCATCGAACTGCAATAATTTCGTCACGATGTATTTACGAAGACGAAGTCGCCGCAAAGGTGGAGTGACCTACGAATCATGGGCATTGGTGGAGACCGTACGGACTGCACGTGGCCCTCGTCAGAGGACCATAGTAACTGTCGGCAAACTTCCTGGACTGGATGAACAGGAGAAGATTGGATGGGAGGAGATCGGCAGGGTGCTTGACGGCAAGCCGGGGAAAACACCGACTTTGTTTGAGCAGGAGCCTGAACCGCCTTCCTGGGCTGCGGTCAATCTCAAGGGCGTACAGGTGGAGCGGCTTTGTCATTTTGGAGATGTCTACCTTGGCCTTGCGCTGTGGAAGAGGCTGGGGCTTGAGGAATTCTGCCAGCAACATATTCCTTCCGGCAAAGAAGAAATCCCCTGGTCGGTGATGGCAGCGGTTCTCAGCCTCGCCAGATTCTGCGCCCCTTCGTCGGAACTACAGATAGCGGAGTCATGGTATAGCAAAACGGCACTTGATGATCTTCTTGGTGTGCCGGCTGAAAAGATCAATGATGATCGACTCTATCGCGCATTAGATGCGCTCCTTCCTCACAAGGACAACCTGTGCAAACATCTGCAGAAAAGATATGGGGAGCTGTTCGGCACCAAATTCGATTTTCTGATCTACGACATCACCTCGACCTATTTTGAGGGGACAGGCAACGCCAATCCCCAGGCCAAGAGGGGCTATAGCAGAGACAGCAGGGCTGACTGCGTGCAGGTCTGCATCGGCCTTGTGGCAAGCGCTGAGGGGTTGCCTCTGGCCTTTGAAGTATTCGACGGAAACCGTGCCGATGTGACCACGGTAGAAGAGATGGTTGACCTCATGCAGGACAAATACGGCAAAGCAGAACGGGTGTGGGTCATGGACCGGGAAATGGTAAGCGAAGACAACATAACGTCATTACAAAGCTGTGGCGCCCGGTACCTTGTGGGCACACCAAAATCCATGCTCAGGAAGTTCGAGCATGAGCTTATGGATAAAGACTGGCAGGAGGTTCAACCTGGGGTGGAGGTCAAACTCTGCCTAGCACCCGATGGCACGGAGGAAAGCTTTGTCCTGTGCCGCTCAGAAGGGAGAAAAGACAAAGAGACGGCAATACTCAACCGGTTCATCACGAGATTGGAAGCAGGACTTGACAAGAGTTGTCAGCACTGCGCCGCCGGGACTGAAGATCCTGCTTCAGAGACTGAAGCTGCCTCTGCCCGGCAGACCAAAGGTTATTGAAAATGTAGTGCCGACTTTGGCTGACTGATCGAGCTAACATGCTGATTTTCAAAGACTTTAAATTTCAAACTGCGGAACTTCGGTTAGCACGGTCCAATCTCTGGTCAAGTATGTGCGCTTCGTGCCACAACGGGAATACTGCCATTTCAAAAGATGCTATTCGAGAAAAGTATCAGACCGTATCCACTCTCGATTACTTCTACTCATCTGTGCTTTAAAGAGGCAACGGTAAAATGAGATGTCCTTCCTGTTATTCGCACCAAATTAATCGGATAAAACTTGCGCGTTACTCTGTAAATAAGCAAGGCATTTATGATGTTTATAGAATGAAAATTGTCGGATTTAATATATACATGACAAGGTTTCTTAAATTGACTTCGGCGCAAGTAGGTGAGAGCATAATACAAAGTATTGCTGTAATCTCATGGAAGAATTGCCTTAAACAAACCTTAGAAAAGGAGGGACAACATGAGAACGAAAGTCTTATTGTCAGTTGCGGTCGGAGGCTTGTTGATACTGGGTCTTGCTGCGGCATGTCTTGCAGGTGTTGAGCCATCACCATTCATATCGGAAATTAACAAACTTCACTCCATTGAGCTAAACGTGGCCGCTATCAACAAGCGTTTGGCCAAGGTTGATGAAGTTGAGACCTTGCCAGAAGGGACAACAAACTATTTGGATGCTATGGCGAACCAACTGCAAGGTCTTCAAACAAGATTGGAAGAGGTATTGGTTGTGCTGCCGTCGCCCATTCTTGGAGGCGCCTATGTCGGGCAGGATGAGGTGGTCTTTGCACTCGACAGCATAAGGGTTGATTCAAAAGGAGCCTTTGATATCGTAGAACGTATTGTCAGCCGCATGGGCATTGAGCCGTCGCCATGGCTGCCATTGTTTAGAGACACTTCAATAAGAATCATAGAAGGGATTAATATACATATTTTGCCCATACTGCCTCCACTCCCGCCTCCTCAGCTTCCCCCGCTTCCCTAAATAGAGCCGCAGGGTCGGCCGGTGGTGTGAGGGATTCGTGCAGGGAGGAAGTTGAGAAATAAACCTCCATTGAATTGCCGTTTAACAGTAGGCAGGGTCAGAAATGACTCTGCCTTTTTTGTTTTCCACTCAGAGTTTCTGCCGTTAATCCTCAGTCTTCAGACATTGCCCAAAACGATTAGTAGTCGGTGCCATCAAAAAAAGTGCTATGCGTCCTACGGGGCGAATGTTACAATGTTTGCAAAAAAGACCGGGGAGAGAAAAGCCCCAAGAGCATATTCGTTATTTGGCCAAAGAATGGCACATGATGACTAAAAGCACAAGGAGACATTTATGATTCAGTTTAGCATCAATGAAGAACTCTGTACCCAGTGTGGCGAGTGTGCGGCCGATTGTCCGGCCGGTATCATCGCCATGGACGGGTACCCCAGGATTACTGATGAGCAACGTTGCTACCGCTGCCAGCACTGCCTGGCTGTCTGTCCGACCGGGGCAGTCTCGGTCCTCGGCAAGGATCCTGGTGACAGCACCAAGTTATCTGGCAATATGGTGGACCCTGGTCAGTTGGAAATCCTGATCAAGGGGCGGCGGGCAGTCCGCCGTTATACCGACAAAGATCTGCCGCAATCCCTGATTGATGAACTCCTGGCCATCGCCTGCTATGCTCCGACCGGGGTTAACAGCCAGTCGGTGTTGTTCACCGTTGTCAGGGAGGCTAAGGTCATGGCTGATCTGCGGGAAGAAGTGATGAGCGGACTTGCTAAACTGCAAGAAGCAGGTAAACTGCCGGAAGGTTTCGTCGGCCAATATATGGGCATGGCACTCAAGGGCTGGCAGGAGGAGGGTAAGGACATCATCTTCCGTGGTGCCCCCCATCTGCTGCTGACAAGCGCCCCCAAGAACTCGCCCTGCCCGGTCCAGGATACCCATATCGCCTTGGCTACTTTCCAACTTATGGCCCACGCTCGTGGGGTTGGAACGGTCTGGGACGGGATGTTTATGATGGTTCTCTCTCTACTGCCAAATCTGACTCGGCGGCTCCGTATTCCCGATGACCATATGCTCGGTTACGCTATGGCCTTCGGCGAACCGGCGGTAGAATATCATCGCACTGTCCAGCGCGGCCCCGCACTGGTGAATGTGGTCAAATAAGTGAAGGGCAGTAGTAATTTCTGAGGAGAAAATGGCTATGCAGACTTCGGGGCGAATGTTAGAATTATTGCCATGGAGGGATAGGGAGGCAATCTTCCTTCCTGTACTTCTCAATAGTTGCATTTCCTTATGCCTGAGGAGTCCCTCTTAAAATCCGCTCCATGATAACCTCTTGTCATAATTTTCGAAGCACTTCCCTAGCGTAAAATTTAGCCTCAAACTATAAACTTGACATCTTGGTTGTTAAGCGGTATAAGAACATTAAGTAGATTATCCCGACAAAGCCAAACTGCCTGCAAAGGTGGTGCGGAAAGCAAGCGGGTCTTAGCAGTAAGATGGCCGAGCTGCCGAAGGATATGCTTTCGGTAAGTTCGGCCTTTCTATTTGATGTGATGGGGGAATGAGCAGAGTGCCCATTCGGTCGTGAAAAAGAACGTGTGCGACAGTGAAAGGAGACTGTTATGCTGAGGAAAGAAACAACCCCTGTAGCATCTTAGGGGTTGATGAGGAGGTGGTGGATATATTGGATATAAAGGAAAGATTTTCTCAAACTCAACTAAAGGCAGGGGGGTGAGACAATTTGGAGAAAACCTTTGTTGTTTGATGTTGCAAAATACTACTTGTGGTGAAATAGATGCACCATTCGCAGGAACTGAAGCAGTGTGAAGTGGTAGGTCTCAACCAAGAGAGTCGATTGCTGATCTGCTAAGTAGTAATAATGGGATTAGAAGGAGGTTTTTGCATAGGACAAAAACATATGAAAAGCAAATTCTTACCACTAAACCTCGAAACCTAAAAAGGCAAAATTATGAAGAGCCCAAGTTTGTTGCTAATTATTGGTTTGTCGATTACCCCATTACTATTAGGCTGTTCCCTGCAATATGCAACAGCGGAGACCCCGTCCATTTCCATGGCCACAGACAAGACAAGATATGCCCGTGGCGAAATGATCAAGTTAGTGGTGACAAACAGCCTTGATATTCCTATTTGGTACATAAGCTATCCTCAGCCCGATTTGATCTTCTGGACGATAGAAAGGGCTAAAGACAATGGTTGGCATAGTGTGGGCTTTCGTCTGCCACGGATTGAAGAGGGTAAAGAGGTTTGCCGAATAGCCATGTATGAGCGACCCATTGGTGTTGTAACGGCCCTTAAGCCACACTCGGATCTTGTTTATGAATGGAATCAGAAGATATGCCCAATTCAGATAGTGACCACGTCAACCGAACCTGAGATAATCGAACGCGGTAGATACAGGTTTGTATTGCACTACAGTTTGGAAACAGTGAAATCGGTTAACGTCAAAGCTGAACCATGGAAAAGACCTATTGAGTTAGGTGAGACAAGGGTAGCCTACTCCAATGAATTTGTCCTGGAGTAAACGGCATGAACTCACAAAACTTCTTCTTAGATCAAACTTAAAGATTTGACGAATATTCGTCAAAAGAAAGGGGATACTATGAAACGCGTAAGCGTAGGACTGGTACCTTTTTTAATGCTTATGGCGATTATGTTCTTAGCGACAGGAGTACTAACCGCTCTGGCTACGGTTGAAGAAAATTGGCCGGTCGGCACGCCGAACACCTGCAAAAGCACAACTGATTTCTTCTTAAACTTTGAATCGGGAATCGATGCTATCCAAATAGAAAGCACCATTCCCAGTATGGAGTTTACCACAACCGGTACGCTGAACTGGGTATATGGCGATATTCGAACCGGCAATTATAACGTTGACCACTCTGGGGCTCTAGGTTATGTAACTAATGGCAATTTCTTTGCCTGGCTAGGTACGCTTGGAGACCAAGGTCGGATTGATTTCCTCGGGGGAGGGGCTAGTTATTGTTCCGTCCTTGTCAGCACGGCGTCCGGACTGACCTTGGATGCCTATGATAGCAGTGGCACATTAATAGCTGCCAGTGGCTGGGCTGGTAACAATACTTATTCAGGGAAATTTACCCGTCTAACGGTTGAAGCCCCCGCCGGAAAAACGATTGCTTACGTCATGGTTCATGATACCGGCAACTTCTGGCTGATGGATGACCTTTGCACAGATGCCAATAAGGCTGTTATCCCTGTGCCCACGAGAAGCATCGGAAGCCACGGCGACAGGATTGATTTAGTATTTGTACCGGATATCGACTATGGATCGGCAGCCAATATCGATACATGGTTGCCGACTTTTATCCAGGATATTCAAAATCAGATTGATCAAAGACTGGCTGCAGCGGCTCCGGTGACCGGCCACGCGGACAGCTTCAATTTCTACTACACGAGAACGCAGGGAGATTCAACCATCAGTCCTCACACCCTTCCAGCCAATTTAACTCGAGTCGCTCCTTTTGCGGATGCTTACGTTATGCTGCATACCAACACGTTCGGAGATTGGACAAATTGGGGTCCCCCGGCCGTATTTGGCGCTGAAGGGGCGGTAGGGAGGTCATTTATCCACGAGGCAGGCCACGGAATATTTGTGTTGGCGGACGAATACGATGATGCTCCTGGTTGTCCAACAGCCCGTTTCCAACCAAATCCAAATCCAAATGTATGGGATCTTGAAGCAGATTGTCGGGCTGATGTAACGAACGAAGGTTGGGGGAACGCGAATGATTGCTGGAAGTTCACAACTTGCACAACTGATTGGTGGAAATTCGGCACTACCGCGTTCATCATGCAGGACGGTGATTGGTTTGCCAACGGATGGGGACAACCGGCATCGAGAAGAGTCCAGGCTGTCTTAGATAACAACCCCGGCACTGCGCCAGCAGAACCAGGAGGATCTTCAGAAGCGACTAAATCGATATGGCTGAATATGCAAGTGTCACCGATGGGCTTCAGTCTGTTGAAGGAGAGTTATATAGTGGAGTCTCCGCCTAGCTCTTTCTCCGAGGCTGGCACATTTATGGTTAAGGTTTTTTCGAATGGCAACGCAATACTGAAACAGTTTGGAATGCACGATCCAAGAATAGTACAAGCTGAGCTGGGCTATGCAGGACCCACATGGCTAGATACGGCAAATTTCCAATTGGTGGTGCCGTATTATAAAAGCTGCGGAAGAGTTGACCTAATTGAATCTGCGACGGGGGTCGTTAAGTTATCGGTGGACATATCCAAATATGCAACGGTCATGGCGCCGGTAGCTGTATGCAAGAATATAGAAGTGGCCCTGGACGGAAACGGGCAAGCTTCTATTTCTGCCGGGGATGTTGACGGTGGATCCTACGACCCTGAAGGTGGCTCTGTCGAACTGAGCATAGATAAGTCACATTTTACCTGTGCCGATTTGGGAGAGAATAAAGTAATACTGACCGTAACAGACGAAGAGGGCGCTCCTGCTGCTTGTACTGCAATTGTAACTATAAGTGATATCACACCTCCAGTGCTTTTAGGAGTACCAGCTAATGCGAGTGTACAGTGTGATTCTGTACCACCACCAGCCAATGTAACTGCTAAGGATAATTGTGATACGAATGTGGTTCCGAGCTTCTTAGAAACACGTGTGGATGGCAGTTGCCCGAGCAACTACACATTAACCAGATCCTGGACTGCAACTGACTATCTTGGAAATATGAGCAGCGCTACACAGATCATTCAGGTCGTCGACACAACGGCTCCTGTTATCCAAAGCATCTCGGTAGCACCGAACGTGTTATGGTCTCCGAACCACAAGATGGTTAATGTCGCGGTAACTGCCACTGCGACCGACAACTGCGACTCAATGCCGGTCTGCACTATCACCGGTGTGACCAGCAATGAGCCGGTGAATGGGCTCGGTGACGGCGATACGAGCCCTGACTGGATGATTACGGGCGGCCTCACTGCGGACCTGAGGGCTGAACGCTCTGGCATAGGCAGTGGACGAATTTACACGCT
>Ga0316622_100002023_pt1 | contig 13760 bp, 10 predicted proteins | sample OWC_Aug_OW2_C1_D_FD_207646 | JGI IMG/M metagenome (GOLD analysis project Ga0316622, IMG submission 207646) | Wetland soil microbial communities from Old Woman Creek delta, Ohio, United States - OWC_Aug_OW2_C1_D5_C | ecosystem: Environmental > Terrestrial > Soil > Wetlands | place: USA: Ohio... | reverse complement strand
CGATGAAGAACGGATGCTGTGCTTCTATGAGGAGGCGTCGCGGCATGACCTTCTTGTCGTGATGCACACGGGCTATGACATCGCCTTTCCGCGAATCCGCCGGGCGGACCCGGAGAAACTGCTTCGCATCACGGAGGCCTTCCCGACCCTTAGGCTCATCACGACACATCTGGGCGCCTGGCGGCAGTGGGATGAGGTGCGCGAGCATCTTATCGGGCGTGAGATCTACATGGAGATATCATTTGGCCTGGACGAGCTCAACGCGGAACAAGCCCGGGAAATGATCATGGCCCACCCGGACGGGTACATCCTGTTCGGGACTGATTCGCCGTGGACGGATCAGGCCCAGACGCTCGCTCTGGTGAAAAATCTGAATCTGCCTGAAGCGAGACTGAAACGGATTCTGGCGGGCAACGCCGCGTCACTGCTGGACACGGCGTGAAGATAGACCGGTTTGGTTCCATTGTAGTAAGTGCTTTGCGGGCAACGATTTACAGTGGTGGCAATCTCCGGGCAGGTTGGGGACGTGGGGGAAGCTGTGTGAGGGTCGTCGCGACATGGGGCGAACGGTATCAGGCGGATTTTACAATATTGTCCCAGAAGGTGCTTTATTTCTATACTGGGAATGGGCATAATTGTCCGATTGAACATTGTTGGAGGCCGGTACATCGTGTCACCGGCGATGGCTGTCCGTGGACGTTTGAGAGAAACCGTGGGGAGGTAGTGGGAGAAGAAGGTATGCGCAAAGTCGCGGACTCGCGGGCTTGGGGAGAACTCGTCTCGCGTGTCCGGGTTGTGCATACGACGGGGAGAAGAGAGCGTCTTTGCAGGCAGGCGACGGATCGAGGTTCAGGTGGTCCGCTCCTTTTCTTCCCGCATCGCCCCGGTTATAGCCCATCTGGCCAGTAGAGATGGTCCGGACCGGTGCCTCAGGTAGAGTCGAGGATTTGGCAGCCGGGCCCATTCGGTCGATTGCAGCAAGCATTGTGAGTGAAAAAAGGAGACTGAAATGAGACAGCGACAGTGGAAAGCCGGATTGATCGTGGCGCTGGTGGCAGTGATGGCCGGTTCAGTGGCTCTGGCCTCTGCCGGCGCCAGTACTCCGGCCCCGACAAAGGAACCGGCCCCGGCCGCCGGTGCGGTGAAGGAGCCGGCCAAAACGGCGCCTGCACCCGCAAAGCATGAGGAATTGTTCTGGCCTGACCTGTGGAAGACGTTCCATAGTCCCACGCCCTCGCTGAGCATGGGACTGGACGAGCGTTTCAGAATCGAAGCAGGAGAGGTCTGGCAGACGCTGAACGAGGATGATCGGACGGATCGCAAGTACGAGTACGAGCGGTATCGTACGCGGTGGTGGACGAAATGGGTCCTGGGTGAGGATGTTACGTTCAACACACGGCTGGTCTGGGAGTTCCGGACATGGGACGAGCCGCATCTGAGACGCCAGTATACGAATGCACTGGACCATCAGAACACGTTTGTGCGGCATTTCAATCCGGACGAGGCCCTGTTCGACTGGTTCAACCTGAGCATCCGCAACGTTGGCGGTATGCCCCTGACTGCGACGATTGGCCGTCAGGACATGATGTTCGGCGTCGGCTGGCTGGTCCTCGATGGGTCGCCGCTCGATGGCTCTCGAACGATCGGCATGTTTGATGCTGCCCGGTTTACCTATGACTGGAAAGAGTCCGCCACGAAGGTGGATGTGGTCTACGTGAACAACTCGCCCGAGTCGGACCGGTGGCTCAAGCCCATCAATGACCAGGATCGCGGGATATCGGAGGACAAAGAGCAGGCCGCCATCCTCTATCTGACGAACACGACGTACAAGCCGATGCAGCTTGAAGGCTTCCTGATCTACAAACACGACGAGCCCGTCGATCACAAGCTCACCAACTACCCGTTTATCTGGAGTCAGGAAGGTGACTTCGTGACGCTCGGCGCGGCGGTCGCCGGCACGCGGGGTGATCACTGGAAGTATCGTGCCGAAGGCGCCTTCCAGACAGGCACCAAGGCCGGTGACCAACCGAGAGCGGGAAGTCCCGTGGCGGTTGTAGATCTGGGGGACAGGCACGACGTGGTGGCGTTCGGCACCCTGGACACTCTCGAGTACCAGTTCAAAGACCCGCATGACAATGCTACGCACGTCACATACGAATACGCGTCGGGTGATGACCCCGATAGTTCCAAGAGCGAGCGGTTTGATCTGCTCTGGGGCCGGTGGCCGCGGTGGAGCGAGCTGCTGATCTACACATACTCGAACGAGACGCGAGCGGCCGATACGACCAACGTGCATCGGCTCAACATCGGACACCGCCTGAACCTCACCAAGAAATGGCAGCTTACGGGTGACTACCACGCCCTGTGGGCCGACCAGAATTCCGGAGCCATGATTCCCTCGAAGATCGCGATATCGACCTCCGACAAGTTCCGTGGCCACCTGCTGACCAGTTGGCTGAAGTACAAATTCAGCGACCAGCTCTACGGCCATTTTCTGGCGGAATACTTCATCAATGGCGATGAGTACTTCGTCCGGCCCAGCAATGACAACGCCTACTTCCTGCGCTTCAACATCGAGTACATCTTCTGATGTGAGCCGGGCGAAGCATTGCTGCAATGACACAAAGTCCCTGGCCTTCCAGGGACTTTTCCTTGAACGTGCCGAGGGTGTGTATATAATGAAAGCCTTATGGCTAAGAAGAATACATCGAACCAGGCATTGCTGTCGGGAAATGAGGCGTTGGTCCAAGGGGCCTATGAGGCCGGCCTGAGCGTGGCGTGTGCCTACCCGGGCACGCCGTCCACGGAGATTCTGGAGACCCTTGCACAACAGTTCCCGGACGTCGATGTGCAGTGGTCGGTCAACGAGAAAGTGGCCTTTGAGGTCTCGCTGGGAGCGGCGATCGCGGGGTCCCGCAGCCTGTTTGCGTGCAAGCACGTGGGGCTGAACGTCGCGATGGACCCGCTGATGACCGCGTCGTACACGGGTGTGCTGGCCGGCTTCGTGGTGGTGGTCTGCGACGATCCCGGCATGCACTCCTCACAGAACGAGCAGGATACCCGCTGGGTGGCGCTCTATGCCAAGCTGCCCATGCTCGAACCCGCCAGTCCTTCCGAGGCGAAGGAGTTCGTCCAAGAGGCGTTCAAACTCAGCGAACGCTTCGATACGCCGGTCATCGTCCGGATGACCACGCGTGTCTCGCACACGAAGGAAAATGTCTCGATAGGGCAGCGGGAGGTGCCACCCCGGCCCCAGTTCGAGAGGAATATCCCCAAGTACGTGATGGTCCCGGGCAATGCCTACCAGCGGCATATCCTCGTCGAGAAGCGACTGGGTCTGCTTAAGGCCATCTCCGAGCGGTCCCGCTTCAACCGTATCGAGCGCGGCGAGGGCAAGATCGGATTCATCACGTCGAGCGTATCGTACCAGTACCTCAAGGAGAACTACCCCGAGGCCTCCTATCTGAAGCTTGGGATGAGCTACCCGTTCCCCGACGACAAGATCAAGGCGTTCGCCAAGAGCGTCAAGAAGGTCTTCGTCGTCGAGGAGCTGGACCCGTTCCTGGAAGAGCACATCAAGGCGCTGGGAGTGAAAGTGGCGGCCAAGGACCCCTCGTTCCGCATTGGGGAATTGACGCCTGATCTGATCCCGGCGGTCGTTGCAGGCAAGACGAAACAGGAGGCGAAATCAGCCAAGCGCAAGCCGCGTCTGTGCCCCGAATGTCCGCACTGGGCGACGTTCGCGGCCCTGAAGAAGCTCGACCTCTACGTGGCCGGCGACATCGGCTGCTACACGCTGGCCTGCCTGCCGCCCATGTCGGCATTGCACTCGTGCCTGTGCATGGGGGCGGGGGTGACCTTCAATGAAGGCTGGCGCAAGGGAGCGCCGGACAACAAGAAGATCGTCGGGGTTGTCGGCGACTCCACGTTCGTCCACTCGGGCATCACCGGGTTGATCAACGCCGCATACAACAAGGCCAAAGGGGTCATTCTGATCCTCGACAACTCCACGACCGCGATGACCGGTGGTCAGCAGCACCCGGCTACGGGTCTGACCATCCGCAACGAGCCCACGAAGAAGCTCATTCTCGAAGACCTCTGTCGGGCGTGCGGCGTCGATCACGTGGACGTGGTGGACCCGAAGCACCTGGAGGAGTTCCGGACAATTCTCGAAAAACGGGTGAACGAAGATGCCTTGTCCGTCATCATCGCCAGGCACCCATGTAAGCTGCTGAGAAGGTAGGTCACGTCGTCCCATGAAGAACAAGGTGTGCAGTATTACGTTTGGTGGCATCGGCGGGCAGGGGGTTCTGAAGGCGTCCGAGATTTGCGCCTGGGCCGCCATGTTCGCCGGATACCACGTGAAGAAATCCGAAGTGCACGGCATGTCGCAGCGCGGCGGCTCGGTCGAGTCACACGTGCGCTTCGGCAAGCGGGTCTTCTCGCCGCTGGTGCCCGCCGGTGGGGCTGACTTTCTGGTCTGCTTCCATCAGGAGGAGCATCCGCGACTCCAGAGCTTTCTCAGGCCCGATGGCGTGGACCTGACCGGCTACCTGGAAAAGGCGGAGAAGGCAGTCGAGAATCCTCGCGGTCTCAATACCTGTCTGGTCGGCGTGCTCGCGGCCAAGTTGCCCATCAAAGAGGAATTCTGGATGAAGGCCATCGAGGCGGTCTTCAAGGGCAAAGGGGTCGAAGAGAATAAAAAAGTGTTCCTCGACGGGAGGAAGATAGGCGAATCATGATCTGGAAACAGGATGTCGAATGTGCGAGTCCTGCGGACCTGAAGGTCCTGCAGTCGGAACGCCTGAAGAACCTCGTGGCCTACGTTTACGGGAACTGTCCCGTCTACAAGCGCAAGCTCGACGCCGCGGGTGCAACGCCGGACAAGATCAAGTCCATCGACGACATCGTCCGGCTGCCGATCACGACGAAAGAGGACATGCGGGACAACTATCCCTACGGCCTGTTCTCCTGTCCCCAGAACCGCATCAACGAGATTCACATCTCCAGCGGCACGACGGGCAACCCAACGCTCGTAGGGTACACGAGGGACGACCTGAGGCTCTGGGGAGACGTGATGGCCCGCGTCCTGGGCTGCGCAGGCGCCGAGCCCGGCGACACCATCCAGATCGCTTACGGCTACGGACTGTTCACCGGCGGCCTGGGGTTCCACTACGGCGCCCTGGAGATGGGCCTTCGCATCATTCCGACATCGTCGGGCCAGACCTCGCGGCAGCTCAAGTTGATGCAGGATTTCAAGCCGCGAATCATCGCCTGCACGCCCAGCTACGTGCTCTACATGGCTGAGGAGGCCAAGGAACTCGGCATCGATACCAGAAAAGGGAACTGGAAGATCGGCATTTTCGGGGCCGAGCCGTGGAGCGAGTCGATGCGGCAGGAGATCGAGTCGATCTGGAACATGCTCGCGACAGACGTCTACGGCCTGTCCGAGATCATCGGGCCCGGCGTCGCCCAGGAATGCACGTATAAGGATGGCCTGCACATCTTCAGCGATGTCTTCTATCCCGAGATCATCAACCCCAAGACCGGCCGGCCGGCCGCCGAAGGTGAAGACGGCGAGCTGACGATCACCACGCTGACCAAGCAGGGCATTCCGCTGATTCGCTACGGGACCCGCGACGTGGTGAGCATGCGAACTGACACGTGTCGCTGCGGCCGGACCAGTCCCCGCATCAGCAAGATCAAGGGCCGCACCGACGACATGATCGTCGTTCGCGGCATCAACGTGTTCCCGTCCCAGATCGAGCACGTGCTCGTCGGCATCGAAGGCACGCAGCCCTACTACCAGATCGTCGTGGATCGCCAGGCGCATCAGCTCGACGAGGTCGAGGTGCTCGTCGAGGTGGAGCAGAGGTTCTTCTCCGATGAGATCAAACACCTCAATGAACTGCGAGATAAGATCAGGAAGGAAATCGCGGACGTGCTCTCGATCGGCGTCAAAGTGACGCTGGTGGAGCCGAAGACCATCAAGCGCAGCGAAGGCAAGGCACAGCGCATTGTGGATAAGCGAAAGTTGTAAGGGGCAGCAGATGAGGATCAAACAGATATCGGTATTCTTGGAGAACCGCCAGGGCCGGCTCTACGATGTTTGCTCGCTCCTGGGAAGCAACGACATCAACATTCGGGCTCTGACGATCGCGGAGACGGAGAGCTTCGGCGTGCTGCGGATCGTCGTGGACAAGTCGGACGCGGCCATCCAGCTGCTTCGCGACAACCAATTCGTCGCCAACTTCACGGACGTGATCGCCATCGAGGTCCCGGACCAGCCGGGCGGACTGGCCTCCATCCTGAAGGTCCTCGCTGAGAACGATGTCAACATCGAGTACATGTACGGCTTCGTGGAGAAATTCAGCGACAAGGCCCTGCTGGTCATGCGATTCGAAGACACCGACTTCGCCCAGCAGATGCTGGCCAAGCAGAATGTCCACGTGGTCGCCGAGAAAGATATTCAAGGGTTGTGATTGCGGATTGATGATGGCGGATTCGATCTCTAATCCAAGATCTGAGATCTGAGATCCGAGATCTGAGATTTGAAATCTGCAATCTGAGATTCTATGGTGGATGTGCCATTCTGGAACAGAGAGGTCGAGACCGCGGAGCGCAGCCGGCTCCAGGCGCTTCAGCTCCAACGGCTCAAAGGGATCATCGGATGGGCCCTCAAGACGCCGTTCTACAAGAGAAGGTTGAGCCAGGCCGGCATCAACGCGCCCGATGACCTCCGGAGCCTCCAGGACCTGCAACGCATTCCCTTCACCACGAAGGACGATTTGCGCCAGAGCTTTCCGAAGGGCCTCTTAGCCGTAGAGATGCGCGAGGTCGTCCGGATTCACTCCTCCAGCGGCACGACGGGAATTCCCACCGTCATCTACTTCACACGGGATGACATCGACAACTGGACCGATCTGCTCGCCCGGAGCATCACGGGAACCGGCGCCACGACCGACGACGTGTTCCAGAACATGATGAGTTATGGCCTGTTCACCGGCGGGCTCGGCCTGCACTACGGGGCGGAACGCGTCGGCATGACCGTCATCCCCATCGGCGGCGGCAACACGAAGCGGCAAATCCAGACGATGAAGGATTTCCAGACGACTATCGTCCACATCACGCCGAGCTATCTGCTTCACATCCATTCGAGATTGGGCGAGGATGGGATTTTCCGCAGGGACCTGGCCCTGCGCAAGGCCTTCATCGGCGCCGAGCCGCACTCGGAGAACACACGCCGCAAGATCCAGGACCTGCTGCAAATCGATGCCTACAACTCTTACGGCTTGAGCGAGCTCAACGGCCCCGGCGTCGCGTTCGAGTGCGTCTGCAAGAAGGATATGCACGTCTGGGAGGACGCCTACGTCGCGGAGGTCATCGACCCGAAGACCGGCGAAGTCCTGAAGGATGGTCAGGAAGGGGAGCTCGTGCTGACGAACCTCGTGCGCCGGGCGATGCCGATGCTCAGGTACCGCACGCGGGATCTCGCGTTCCTGCACCCTGAGGGCTGCGATTGCGGCCGGACCCACCGGCGGCTCTCGAGAATCCTCGGACGCACGGACGACATGCTCATCATCAATGGCGTCAACGTCTTCCCCTCCCAGATCGAAGAGAAGATCATGAAGATCCCCGAGGTGGCGACGAATTACCAGATTCACGTCGACAAGAAGGGCGCCCTGGATCGCCTCACGGTCAAGGTCGAGATTTATCCAAAGCTCTTCCTTGGAGATGTGGCCGTGCTCGAAGCTCTGCGGAACAAGATCAGGGAGAATTTGCAGGCGTCCATCACGATCGCTCCGGTGATCGAGCTGCACGAGCCGGGATCGCTGCCGGTGTTTGAGGGCAAGGCGAAGCGCGTCGTGGATGAGAGGCCCAAGGATTAGGGAACAGGCATGGCAAAGCAGTTGACCATTTTCGTCGAGAATCGGCCGGGCAGGCTCAAGAGCATTTCCGAGAACCTGTGCAAGAGCCATATCGATATCCGCGCGTTTACGATTCAGGACCGCGGCGACTATGGCCTGTTGAGGTTGATCGTCGACAAGCCGAATGACGCCTACCTGGCGCTGGCCGATGTGGGTTGCGCCTGTGCGCTCAAGGACATTCTGGCGGTCTCCGTGCCGGACCAGCCGGGCAATTTCCACAGGCTGGCTTCCGCCTTGGCCGAGAACAGCATCAATGTGCTCGACGCCTACGGTTTCGTCTTGCAGCCGCACAAGACCGGCGTATGCTGCATGGAGATCGACAAGCCGCAAATGGCCAGGGCCGAGGAGGTTGTCAAGGCGGCCGGCTTCACCGTCCTGGAGGATGAGGAGTTGTACGGCCTGTGACAGTCCTGGAACGGCTCGACCATGAGAAACGACGCAATTACACTGGTCCTTTGCACGTGCCTTCCGCTTCTGGCTTCCTGTCGTTCTTCGCCGCCGCGAGTCAGTCCTGATCAGGGTACCGCGCCGGCCGCCTTTGCCTGGCCCCAGGGTAAGCGTGCGGCGGTGAGCCTGAGCTTCGATGATGCCCGCGCCAGCCAGTTGGATGTCGGTATCCCCATTCTCAACGAGTACGGCGTCAAGGCGACGTTCTATGTCTCGATGGAGAACGCTGAAAAACGCGTCGACGGCTGGAAAGCCGTAGCCGCCGCCGGCCACGAGATCGGCAACCATTCGATGCGTCATCCCTGCACCGGCAACTTCCCGTGGTCGAGGCAGAAGGCTTTGGAGGACTACACGCTGGCGCAGATGGCGGCGGAGCTCGACCAGGCCAGCTCGAAGATTGAAGGCCTGCTGGGCGTTCATCCGGTGACCTACGCTTATCCGTGCGGCATGAAGTACGTGGGCCGAGGCGAGCGCGCGAGAAGCTACGTGCCGCTGGTCGCCGAGCGATTCCTCGCCGGCCGCGGCTGGCGCGACGAAGGCGCCAACGACCCGGCGTTCTGCGATCCGGCCCAGTTGATGACCATCGAGTTCGACGGCCTGACCTTCGAGCAGCTCAAGACCTTGGTCGATGAGACGGCGAAAAACGGTTTCTGGCTGGTGCTCTGCGGCCACGACGTCGGCCCCGGCGGCCGCCAGACGACACGCGGCGATACGTTGAGGGCCTTCTGCGAATACGCTGGCGACCCCGCAAACGGCCTGTGGGTCGATACCGTGGCGGACGTCGCACGCTACGTTCGGGACCGGCAAGCCGCTCGCAAATGAATCTGCGCGTCCCGCCACACCGGCGGGCAGATGGGAGGAACAACATGACCACACGGTTGTCGCTCGTCGTGATCCTGTCCCTTTGTGGGACCACCTTGGCCCAGTCCGATTCGCCGCTTTACCGTGACGCGACGCAGCCGGTCGAGGCCCGCGTTGACGATCTGTTGCTACGAATGACTCTGGCCGAGAAGGTGGGGCAGATCAACATGCCCTGTGTCTATGTGGATGGGCTCGGCTCGGATGTCCCGAGTAAGACGCAAGGATGCAGGAAGTTCACGCTAGGCCAGTTGGAGTCGGGGGTCGGGCCGGCGGGCGGCTTCTTCACGCTGGCCAACACGATCCTGCTCGATGGGCCGGGCCAGCAGGCCGGGTTCTTCAACGAGCTTCAGCAGATGGCGATCAAGCAGACCCGGCTGGGCATTCCCTTACTGCAAACGGAGGAAGGGACTCACGGCCTGATGTGCTCGTTAGGCACCATCTTCCCGGAGGGGCCAGGATTGGGAAGCATGTGGAATCTGGACCTGGTTCGGCAGATTTACGCGGCTGCGGCCAGGGAGGCTCGCGCCGTCGGCATCCACCAGTTGTGCACGCTGGTCGTCGAGCCCATCCGCGATCCGCGCCTGGGCCGCAATCAGGAGGCGTACAGTGAGGACCCGTTCTTCTGCGGCCGCATGGCGCAGACCATCGTCGAGGCGGTACAGGGCGGGGACATCCGCTCGCCGGAGCATGTCGTCGCGGTTCTCTGTCACTACCCCGGTCAGAGCCAGCCCGTAAGCGGCCTGGAAAGAGGAGCGATGGAGATCTCCGAGAGAACTCTGCGAGAGGTCTTCCTCGTCCCCTGGGTGGAAGGCATCAAGAAAGCCGGTGCGCTCGGCGTGATGGCGACGTACCCGACGATCGATGGCACGCCGGTCCACGCCTCGGACTGGATTCTCACGCGAATCCTGCGAGAGGAACTTGGCTTCGAGGGGCTGGTCCTGAGTGAAGGCAGCGGCATCGAGACGATCATCTATGAGCATCTGGCCAGGGACTACAAGGATGCCGGCGCGATCGCGCTGAAGGCCGGCGTGGATGTCGGCATCTCCCACGAAACCGCGTACATGCGGGACATGATAGAAAGCGTGGAGCAGGGGCTTGTCCCGGAGTCGCTGCTGGATCGTACGGTTCGTCGAATTCTGAGAATGAAATTCCGGCTGGGGCTATTCGAGAATTCGTACGTCGATGCCGCCCGGGCGCAGCAGGTCGTCCACAACGCCAAGCACCAGGAACTGGCCCTGCAGGCGGCTCGCGAGAGCATCGTGCTACTGAGAAACGAAGGCAACCTGCTGCCGCTGAGCAAGGACGTGGAGTCCATCGCCGTGATTGGTCCCAACGCCGACCACGCCAAGAACCAGTTGGGCGACTACGTGTCCCATGCGGTCCCGCAGGACATCGTGACGATTCTGGAAGGGATCAAGGCGACGGTCTCGCCGAAGACGAAGGTCGAGCACGTCAAAGGCTGTGAGGTGGTGGGCACGGGTTACAACGAGATCGCCAAAGCCCGCGAGGCGGCCAAACGTGCCAAGGTCGCCATTGTCGTGGTGGGCGAGAACGAGTGGGGCAGCGCCAACAAGACCGGGACAGACGGCGAAGGCTACGACGCCGCCACACTGGAGCTGACCGGTCTGCAACTGGACCTGGTCAAGGCTGTGCACGAGACAGGGACGCCGACGGTCGTTGTTCTGGTGAATGGTCGCCCGCTGGCGATCCCCTGGATTGCGGAGAAGATTCCCGCGGTGATCGAAGCGTGGCTGCCGGGCGAGAAAGGCGGGCAGGCGGTCGCGGATGTGCTCTTTGGCAACTACAATCCCAGCGGGCGGCTCACCGTGACAGTGCCTCGTCACGTTGGCCAGTTGCCGGTCTACTACAACCACAAGCCGTCGAAATCCTACTGGATCGAGCATGGCTGGGGCAAGCCATACGCGGACATGAATCCCACGCCGCTGTACGAGTTCGGCTATGGCCTGAGCTACACGAAATTCGAATACAGCAACCTGAAGATCGAGCCTAAAGTCGCGGGGATTGGCGGCTCGATCCACGTCAGCGCGGATGTCGAGAATGCCGGTGGCAGGCCCGGCGCTGAAATCGTCCAGCTCTACATCAACGATGTCATCAGCAGCGTCGTGACGCCTGTGAAGCAGTTGCGAGGATTTGAGAAGATCACACTGGGGCCAGGCGAAAAGAAGACGGTCGGTTTCGTCCTCGCGCCGGAGCACCTGGCGTTGCTGGATCGTCACCTTGAATGGATCGTCGAGCCCGGGACATTCAAGGTCATGGTGGGACACTCCTCGAACGACGTTCGCCTGACCGACACATTTGAAGTCGCCAGCCATTGATCGAGAGACTCGTCTGGCCGGAGCGAATGAAAGTCGTCCGAGGCGTGGGTGGCATCGTCAAGCGCAGCTTGGCGATGGCAATGTCCCCGTGCGCAAGACCATCGCCAAGGCCTGCGGCCTTGACGCTGCCACCCGCCACGAAACGTGGTCGCATATTGACGAACTTGTCTCCTCGTTGCCCATTGCACTTTCTGATGGATTCGGTATGCTCTGCGGCTTCCGCTCATCGTGGGGCGTTCGGAGATCGACAGGGTACGTATGAATCAGCAATCTCTCAGGGTGCAGTGGATACAGTTGACCGTTCTGTCCGGCGTTCACTTTCTTGTGGACATGCTGGGCAATTTGTTTCCGGCGATCCTGCCGGTCATTCTCAAGGAGTACGGGATCACTCTCCTTGTCGGCGTCTCGATTCCCATTCTCCTCTCGCTGGTCGCCAACGGCGTCCAGATCGTGACCGGTCGCATGAGGCCGGACAAGTCCACGCCGTTGTTCCTGCACGTCGGCATGGTTCTGGCGGGGGCCATGTGCCTGATTGCATTGGCGCCCCGGTCGCCGGCAGGGGTGCTCCTGTTGTTCGGCCTGGGCGTCATCAGCGGCACAGGCGTGGCCGTCGCTCACCCGGAGGGCCTGCGAGCGGTGCACACGCTGGACCGGATCTCGCCGTCGCTGAGCACGGCAGTATTCATGACCACCGGCTTCTTCGGCTTTGCCTGCGGCGGGATGATCTCTGCGGTTCTGGTCGCCACGTATGGATTGAAGGGCCTGTATCCGCTGGCCGTTCTGCCCGCCTTGGGCATCGTTGCGGCGGTGCTGTCGAGGGTCCATCTGGCGGCTGACAAGCCTGTCGCAGCGGCTGCGGCTGGGCCGTCTCTGCCGTGTCCCGGCACGGTGCCTTTCTGGAAAGTGCTGATGATCGGGATTCCCGCGGGCGTGTCGACCACGATCGTTCAGCAACTGGCCCCGACGTACTTGCATGATATGGGCTTCGACCTGACCTTCGGCGGGTTCTCCACGGCAGTCTTCGGCTGGGGCGGCGCGGTCGGGCCGTTCCTGTGGGCGGCCTTGGCGCACAGGAAGGGTGACCTGACGTGTTCGGTCTGGGCGTTTCTGCTGTCGGCTCCCTTCATGGTGTTGTACCTCATGTTCGATGATCGGCCCGCCGCGGCCTGGCTGCTCTTCGGCGTGGGCTTTTCCTCCATGTCGGCTTATATCCTGACTGTCACGCTGGCCCGCGAGGCAAAGGGCTTGAATCTCGGCCATCGGATGGCTCTCATCGTCGGCGGCACCTGGGGCATCTCCATGCTGATCTACCTGGTCTTCGCCGGCGTAGCTGACGTCGTCGGAGTGGGGCCCGTCCTGAAGGTCACGCCGGCGGGTTACCTGCTCTCGGCGGTATTCGCCTACTATGTGCTGCGACAGCATCCTGAATCCGTCCGCCGATTCCGTGGGGCGCCGGCTGTCGATATCCCGTCAGCATAGACCGCTGTCGGAAGCTGCTACGAGGTGGTTGCGATGAAGACTGTGAGCGTGGTCTGTGTTCTGCTTGTCACGGCGGCCGTGCTGCGCGCGGAGGAGAATAACACCGTCGCTGGGTTGATGAAGTCGGTCCCGGCGGACTTCCCGCATTTCCGGTTCGCGGGACATGACGAGCAGGCGGACTTGCTCACGCACTATCTGTGGTATCATTTCCACCATCGGCTCGGCAACGGCCTGACGCTCTTCAATCAGGAGTACCTGCTGACCTCGGACATCTGGCTGGGCAACGCCCGCCCGCGAGGCTCGGATCAACCGATTCAGGATGTGCATCGTTCCATGCTGCTCGGCATGCAGATGGATGAAGAGGGTTACGTGCTGACGAATCAGCACTTCTCGCACGCTCACGACTACGGCTGGCCATTTCCGCTCTGGACGCAGTCGGATAACCACCCCGATCGCGTCAAGGGCAAGACGTTCGGCTGGCATTTCCAGCCGCTGGACAAGGTGCCGGGCTGGGTGGGTGACGCGTTGCGACACTGGCGACGCGATGAGTACGTCGGCGAGAAGGCGGCGTCGATGTGGGAATTGCGCAACCTCCGCTCACTCGGAATCCAGGACAACCGGTGGCGTCTGGAAGCTACAGGCCCATCGCCGGCGATAGTCACGCCGCAAGGGTACGCCACGGATGCGTTCAACGCACCGTATCTGCAAC
>Ga0316622_100002022_pt1 | contig 13760 bp, 11 predicted proteins | sample OWC_Aug_OW2_C1_D_FD_207646 | JGI IMG/M metagenome (GOLD analysis project Ga0316622, IMG submission 207646) | Wetland soil microbial communities from Old Woman Creek delta, Ohio, United States - OWC_Aug_OW2_C1_D5_C | ecosystem: Environmental > Terrestrial > Soil > Wetlands | place: USA: Ohio... | reverse complement strand
TGGCAGTCAGTCCCGCTGATGTGGCGGCGCTGGTTCGACGATTGGATGATTCGTCCTATTTTAATCGTGTTTATGCGTCTTTTTGGCGTAACGGCAAGGTCCAGATTTCCGTTGGGAGCACACCGGCCTCGCCGAAACCCCAAGCGGCCGCCGCCTCGGCCGGACAGGGGGAGAGCCTCGACGTGACTGAGTTCGAGGTTGTCTGCTACCTGGCCAATTATAGGGACACTGAGAGTCGATGAGTAATATCGGATCCAAAAAACAAGGCCACAAACAACAGGTATGGCTGTATGTCGTCGGTGTGTTGTTCTGCGCCGATTTCGTCTTCTATGGCTACATGCCCTCCCACAAGCGGCTGCGGTCCCTCCGTGAGGCCGAAGTCCAACAGGAGCGCATGATCCAGATGGCGGCAGCCCAGGGTGAAGAACTGCCAAGTCTCAGGACCCGTCTCAAGAACACCCAGGAGATCGTCGCCCACTATGACAGCTATGTCCCCCAGGATGCGTCACAGGCGGTGTTTCTGCAGGAGATTGCCCGGGTCATGACCGGACACTCCTTAACCGACCAGGTCGTCGTGCCGGGCAAAGAGGCAGACTCCGGAGGCATTCGATGCATTTCCGTTCGAGTGAACTGCAAGGGGAGCCTGAAGGATATTTTCGGGCTCTTCCACGACCTCCAGGGGATGGACAGACTGGTGCGCATCGAGAGGGTGCTCTTGCAGAACGATCGTGATTTCACAGGTCAGGTCAGTATGGAGACTGAGGCAGTCATTTTCTATCAGCCGCAGGTGGAACGAGACGGGACCACGGTTGCGGCGGGCCAATAGGGTTGTGAGTGATGACACACGGCGGAAACTATCGGATCACCCAGGCACGTCAGGTGCTGGACCATCTTGCCGCTGACAGAAAGAAGGCGGTCTTTGCCGTCACTCTAGTGACTGTCATGGCCTTTATGTGGTTCCGTGTGCTGACCGGCCAGCAGCCCGCGCCGGCGGCGGCCGACCCGGGCACGACAGAGGCGGAGCCCAAGTCCCAGAAGTCGCCGCGGAGCATCCGCCATGTGGAACTGCCCAATCTGCCGGGCCGAAATGACTATATCAACCGGGATTTCTTTGCGTCGCGGGACTGGGAGTGTTTTCGTCAACAGTCCGGCAGGCCGAGACATCTGGCGAACGAAGTACACATGACCGCCCCCGATCATGCTCAAGAAACCGCTGCCCGACTGGGGCAGAGACTGAAGTTGGAGGCCGTCCTGCGAGACGGGACTCCCCGGGCCTTTATCAATGATCAGTTGTTGCGCCTCGGGGATCGACTACCCGTCCGCGAGGGTCCAGACACATGCGAATTTGAAGTGCTGCGTATCTATGAGGATTCGGTGCTTGTTGGATGTAACGGAACACAATTGACGCTGAAGCTAACCCAGCATCTCGATGTGAACAAGTGACAAGTTGATTTAGACAGAATGAATCTGCGTTTTCTTCGAAAAAACGGGTCTTTGAAAGAGCAGGAGTATGATTATGGATCAGGACAACAAGAAGAATGAAGTAAGATCGCGATGGAAGATGTCGTGGCTGTGTGCAATGCTGCTGGTTTTCACAACCGGTGCGGCATTGACGGCCCAAACTGACGCCTTGGCGCCGAACCCGAATCCGGCGACGGATGACGAGGCGATCGAGCCAAACGACGCGCAGGTGGACTTCTCGAATGGCTGTCTGATCAAGTTCATTGCCTTTCGCAAGGACATGACCATTCGCGAGGGTCTGCGGTTGCTGGCGGCCCTGTGCAAGAAGAACATCGTGCCTTCTGCCGGGGTCGAAGGACCGCTCACCATCAGCCGGCTCTATAACGTCACGTTCGACCAGGCGCTCGAAGCCGTTCTGGGGAACAACTACAAGTACGAGCAGGACGGAGATTTCGTACGCGTGTATACGGCGGACGAACTCAAGAAGATCAAGGAAGATCCGGAACGGATGATCCACAAGGTGATTACGCTGTACTACATCACAGCCGCAGAGGCCAGCAAGCTGGTTCAGCCGGTTCTCAGTGGCGCTACGACCGCGAAGGTCCAGATGACCAGTCCCGCCCAGAAGTCGATTTCGGGGGGAGCCGGTGGCGGTGGTGGCGGTAGTAGCGGTGCTACCGGTGGCGGATTGACGTCGACGGGGGGTGGCGATGACATGGCGCTCAATGACATGATCGTCATCTTCGACTACCCGGAGAACGTGGCGAGAGCCGAGGCCTTGATTCGTGAGGTCGATGTTAGACCGCGACAGGTCCTGGTCGAAGCCACGATCATGGCAGTCAAGTTGACCGAAGAAATGTCGCTCGGCGTCGATTGGAACCTGCTGAGTGGCGTAGCCGTCGATATGGTGCCCGCATTCTTGACGGGCCATGGTACGCCCATCCAGACCTCTCAGTTTGCGGCGCCTGCCGGGGGCAGGGGACTGACCGTGGGATTCTCGGCGGACAACGTTCAGGCCATTCTCACGGCTTTGGAGGAAGTCACCGACACGACAGTGCTCGCGAATCCGAAGGTCCTCGCGGTCAACAAGCAAGAGGGTCAAGTGTTGATCGGCAACAAGATCGGCTACGTGGACTCCACGTCGCAGACCCAGACGTCGACCACTCAAACAGTATCGTTCCTGGAAACCGGTACGCGCCTCGCATTCCGCCCGTACATCTGCAACGACGGCTACATCCGTATGGATATCTATCCTAAGGACAGCGACGGCGTATTGAAGTCAAACGGTATCCCAGATGAAAAGACGACCGAGTTGAGGACGAACGTCCTTATCAAGGACGGTGAGACGGTCGTCATCGGCGGCCTCTTCCGCGACAAGGTGGACACGAGCAGGGGACAGGTGCCGTTGCTCGGGAATCTGCCCGTCATCGGCGTTGTGTTCCGGAATACCAAGGACACGGTATCGCGGGAAGAGGTGATGGTCATGCTGACACCTCACATTATCAATGACTTGGCGCAGCTCGATTCCAAAGGACGCGTGGATGATCTGCGTATGAAGAGAGAAGGCGCGAAGGATTCGCTGCAGGGCATCGACCGGACTCGTCTGGCCGAGGATGCCTACGCCAGAGCGGCCAAGTACTATCTCGAGGGCGATGTAGAGCACGCGTTGTTCAACGCCAAAGTCGCCTTGATGATGCGGCCGACCTATCTGGAAGCGCTGCGTCTGCGTGAAAGGATTATCGTCGAAACCGACCCCGACCAGTTCAAGCGGATGGACAGCGTCGTGATCGAGAATCTCGATGGGCAGGAGGCTCCGAACTGGCGTCGGTACTAAGCCGATCGCCGGCAATGGATCATTAACCTGCAACGGATGGGTTCGGAGGAGCAGTGTTGAAAACCCAAAGGAGCTTAGCCTGGGTCGCGGTGACTGTCGCAGTCGCCTCCACGGGTGTGGCGGTCTGGGCTCAGTTGCAGGATCTTGGCAATACGGCAGGGGGGCGCAGCCCGGTTATCGGGCTGCGCCTTGCCCTGTACGCCGTCGGGGCTGTGGGCGTGATCTTTGTGGCCTTCGCCTATTTCAGATTGGCAGGCCAGGTCACGTCCATAGCCAGACAGCTTGCCTCGGCGACGTCCGGGGCGTCCCACGAGGTGACCCTCGAGGGAACGGACGAGCTGTCGATGGCCGTCAATGCCTGTGTTGCAGATCGGGAGACGACCCTCCGGCAGTATTGCGGGGAACTGGATGAACTGCGACTCCAAGTCCGGCTCGCGGAGCGACAGAAACGCCACACTGAAGCCATTATCTATAGCCTTCGGGACGCCGTAGTCGTCATTGATGACCAGGACCGCCTGGTCGTGGCGAACGAGCCGGCGGCCCGACTTTTTGGATTCGGCACCGTGGAAGCCTGCGGTGGCCCTGTCGCGCAGGTCTGCGGCGACAAGCACCGGGACTTCGTCGAATTCCTCCATCAGAGTGCCCAGAGCGGGGTCGAGGGTACGCGTCGCGAAATGGAGTTTGTGCTGGCGGACCAGCCCCATGTGTTTGACACCATCGTATCCTGTGTCTACGAGGGGCAGAAGGTCTCCGGCGTTGTGGCCGTGCTGCACGATATCACACGCGAGAAGGAAGTCTCGCAGATGAAGAATGACTTTGTCAGCCACGTCTCCCACGAGCTGAAGACGCCCCTGGCGTCCATCACCGCCTATTCGGAGATGCTTGTGGACGGCGAGGCCGGTGACGAGGCAACACGCAAGGAATTTTACGAAATCATACAAAACCAGGCCCAGCGACTGAATCGCCTCATTGAGGACATTCTGAACATCTCGCGGATCGAATCGGGGCTGATCAAGGTGAGCAAGGAACCGGTGAGCCTGGCGATCCTGATTGAGCAGCAGATGAGCATGATCCAGAAATACGCGGAGGAGAAGAACATCACGGTAAGCCGGCAGACGCCGATCATCTTTGACCAGGTGCATGCCGATAAAGATATGCTCTCCCAGGTCATTGTGAACCTGTTGAGCAACGCTATCAAGTACACGCCCTCCGGGGGGGCCGTTCGGATCGCCACGGAAGTGGACGAGGCCGCGGGCCGCGTCAAGGTCTCGGTGACCGATACGGGAGTCGGCATTCCGGAGGAGGAACTGGGCCACCTCTTCGGCAAGTTCTATCGCGTGGCTGCAAACAACAAACACGCCAAGGGGACCGGCCTGGGCCTGAATCTGGTCAAACAGATCGTCGAGAAAGTACATAACGGACACGTGTTCGTTACAAGCAAGGTGGGGGTCGGCAGCACGTTCGGCTTCGAACTGCCGCTGGCGGCCACCGAGATGGCCACGGCGTAGATTCGGATGAACCGTTCTAACGCCACGGAAGAGACAATACCCGAGATTTATCTTGGAGAGCGACAACATGACGGGTAATAAGGTCCTGATTGCAGACGACGAAATTCACATTATCCACGTGGTTGCGATAAAGCTGCGGAACAACGGGTATGACGTCATCTCCGCCAACAACGGGGCAGAAGCCTACGACATTGCATGCGCCGAGCATCCGGATATCATTGTGACCGATTTCCAGATGCCCCTGATGACCGGCATCGAATTGATCGAAAAACTGCGAGCGGGGGAAGCGACCCGTAACATCCCGGTCATTCTTCTGACGGCGCGCAGTTTCGCCATCTCGCAGGAGCAACAGGCCGCACTTAACGTTTCGGCGTGCCTGAGCAAGCCATTCAGTCCAAAGGAGCTGCTCAAGAGCATTCAGGACATTCTGTACCAACGCGAACTCGCCGTTACGAATTAGCCGTCATCGCAAGCACGTGTTGCAGAGTACGCCTACGATCGATCGGGAATGTTGGAAGGGGTTATGCCGAGCACGATGACGCCCAAACTGGCTTCGCTGCAACTGCGGGAGTTGCAGGCGTTGGGAGAACGCGTTATCCAGTTCCGCGTGAACTTCGCGGTGGTGGACGCCGGGGGGCAGATTGCCTTTCTGCTGAATGCAGGCGCGTTCGACAGCAACTCGGAGCAGATCATCCGTGCGGCCCAGGAGGTGCTCGAGACACCCGTGGAGAGTCCCAGCCGGGCCCACGAGATGAAGGTCTGGCAGTTCGCGGATCAGCATACCCTTCTGGCGGTGGCGCTCGCGGCGCCGCCCGTGGCGGCGGGCAAGCGTGAGCCATTGGGAATCGCCATCATCGACATGGGCGATGTATCACAGCGGACGATCCGTCTCGCGATGATGACACAGGGAGGAACCAATGGTCAGGCCACCGAGGAGCAGTACCTCGGTGAACTGCTCAGACTGCTGGCCCAGGACTTTCAAACGGCGGCCCGCACGGATGAGCAGATCGAGATGATCGGCACGGAACTTGCCCGGGTCTACGAGGAACTCGTTCTGCTTCACAAGATCGGCACGAACATGCGAGTGACGGAATCCGACACGAACTTCCTGCAGCTCGCGTGCGACAGCCTGACCGACATCGTGCTCGTGGAGGGCATCGCCGTTCTCCTGGAGCGAGAGATTGAAGGTGAGAGGAAACTGGTGATCTCGGCGGGCTCCGGCCTGATCGATATTGACGAGCGGATGGCGGCCGTCCTGCATAGCCGGCTCGTCGATGAGGTGGCTAAGGGTCGCGAGGCCCTGCTCGATAGCGAAGTGGACGCCCCCTTCAAGTTCAACTGGTCTGAGAACATCAGGAACATCATTGCCGTCCCCCTCTGTACGAAGGAGAAGAGCGATTCCAGCCTCTCCCATCGGGCACGCAATGACCTCTCCATTATCGGATTGCTGGTCGCCGTGAACCGAATCGACAAGCCCGACTTCGACAGCACGGATATCAAGCTGTTCACCTCTGTGGCTAGCAACTGCGCGGTCTTCATCGAGAACGGGGGATTGTTCCGAGACCTCAAAGAGCTTTTCGTTGGCTCGCTCAAGGCCCTGACGAGCAGCATCGACGCCAAGGATCAGTACACGCGAGGCCATTCCGAGCGGGTGGCGTTGATCTCCCGCTGGATTGCGGAGCGAGTATCCGAGCGACAGCCGCTGGACGAGGAGCAGATTCATACCGTCTATCTGGCCGGCTTGCTTCACGATATCGGCAAGATCGGGATCGATGAGCAGGTGCTGCGCAAGAACGGCAAGCTGACGCCTGAGGAGCGAGAGTGCATTCAGCGCCATCCGTCCATCGGGGCGAGCATTCTGCGCGGGATCAAGCAGATGCGTGACATCGTACCGGGCGTCCTGTGCCATCACGAGCGGATTGACGGGACCGGGTACCCGGACGGATTGCACGGCGACGAGATCCCGTTGATCGGCAAGATTGTCGGCCTGGCGGACAGCTTCGACGCCATGACGTCCCGGCGTGTCTATCGTGATGCCCTGAGCATCGAGCACGCGCTCGATGAAATTCGACGGGGGCTTGGGAGTCAGTTCGATCAGACGGTGGGGACTGTGTTCCTGGAAGGTGATGTTCATCACCTGTGGGAACTGATCCAGGAAGACAGCGCCCAGATCTACGGGGCATCGGATCTCGCCGACTACGGGACGACGGCGGTGGAGAGCCTGTTGCGATGAGAATCAGCACGCAAAACTACAACACGGTGACCGTCGTCGATCTTCAAGGCGAGCTCGACGGCGACCTTGCCGATACCCTGAAAAACGCCGTGTGCGACATCGTCTCGAAGCGGGGAACCGGCATCGTTCTGAACATGAGTGATGTGAACTTCATCGACAGCCAGGGGCTTGAGCTGCTGCTCTGGGTGCGCGATTATTGCCGCCGGAACAAGACTCAGCTCCGGCTCGCCGCCCTGAGTGAGAATTGCGACAAGATCCTTGAAATCACTCGTCTACAAAGTGATTTCGACCGGCACACGGAGCTGGCGGAGGCAGTTAAGAGCTTTGCATGACCGTCCGGAGGTCCAAGGTTCATTGAGGTAGGTATGGGACCAGTGTTGCTCGAGAACAAGATGCAGCTCGGTCAATTGCTGCTGGCTCGCGGCGTCGTCAGCCAGGAGCAGATCGACAGAGCCCTCGTCGAGCAGCGGGACAAAGGCCATCGCAAGCTGCTCGGTGAGTTGCTCATCGAGATGGGCTGTTGCACCGAGAACCAGATCGCCTCGGCGCTGGCGGAGGCCTACGGCGTGCCCTATGCCCAGGTCAGCCCGAAGATCTGCGACGCCAAGGCCGTGGAAGTGCTGCCTCGCGAGTTTCTCGAAGCCCACACGGTTCTGCCCCTGTTCAAGGTGCACAGCACCTTGACTGTCGCCGTCAGCGAGCCATCCAATGTCTTCCTGATGGACGAGATCGAGCGAATCAGCGGCTGCAAGGTCCAGGTTGTCTGCTCCACGACCAAGGATATCAAGGCCACGCTCCAGACCCACCTTCCGGCCGCCAATGTCTTCGTCATTGATGACATCCTCGACGATGAAGGGCTCGAGGAGTTCACATTGATCGAGAACATCACGCAGGACATCAGCAATCTGGAGGAGGTGGCGGGGCAGTCACCCGTCGTGAAGCTGGTCAACTACCTGCTCTACAACGCCGTACGCGAGAATGCCAGCGATATCCACATTGAGCCCGACGATAAGAAGCTGCGCGTCCGCTACCGCGTGGACGGCAAGCTGTACGAGAAGATGCGGCCGCCGTTTCAGATGCACCCGGCCATTGTCTCCCGCGTGAAGATCATGGCCGAGCTCGACATTGCCCAGCGACGGCTGCCCCAGGACGGTGGAATCCATGTCCTTGTCGAAGGCCGTCCCATCGATCTGCGCGTCTCGGTGATGCCGGGCAACTTCGGCGAGAAGGTCGTCATCCGCGTGATCGATCCACACAAGATCCTCTACAATCTCGAGGCGCTGGGTTTCACGTACGACAATCTACTTCGCTTTCGCCAGGTGATTGAGATACCCAACGGAATCGTCCTGGTCACCGGACCGACCGGCTCCGGCAAGAATACGACCCTTTACGCGGCATTGGCCGAGTTGAACGGCGAAGAGGTGAATATCTGCACCGTCGAGGACCCCGTCGAGTGCAACATCTCCGGCATCAATCAATTCCAGGTCAATACGGCGGCAGGATTCGAGTTCTCCACGGCGCTGCGCCACCTGCTGCGGCAGGATCCGGACATCATCATGGTCGGGGAAATCCGCGATACCGACACCGCCAGCATCGCCGTCCAGGCCGCCCTGACAGGACACCTGGTCCTGTCTACCCTGCACACGAATGATGCACCCGGCGCGGTGACTCGTCTGGTCGATTTAGGCGTCGCCCCTTACCTGGTCAGCGCCTCCCTGCGGGGCGTGCTCGCCCAGCGGCTGGTCCGAAAAATCTGCGCGAACTGCAAGACGGAATACGAGCCCCCGGTGAGCATTCGCAAGAGCGTGGAGAGCAGTGCAGGCGAAGTCACCAAGTTCTACCGTGGCGTCGGGTGCAAGCGATGCCGCAATACCGGGTATGCCGGCCGAATCGCCGTCCACGAGTTGTTTGTGCCCGATGACGAGGTCATGGAGATGATCAACGACCACGTCAGCACGAAGAAGTTGCGAAGCAAGGCACTGGAAAAAGGGATGGTTCCCCTGTTGGCCGACGGTATCGAGAAGGTCAAGGCGGGCATCGTGTCAATTGAAGAGATCCTGCGCACTGCGGCCACGGAAAGCCAGTGCATATCTGAGTTTGGTTAGAGACTGCGCGGTGAGATAGATCGATGGGCCAGACCATGACAGAAGCACACGACAGGCAGGTGGAGACGCTCACGCAGCCGACCGCGCCGGCTCAGCGGCGACGTGACCCCACATCGATGGCCGGTGACGTCCCGTGGTCCGAACGCCTTTACAGGGCCAGGATCAAGAGCAGCGACCTGATCCTCTTTGCGACGCAGTTGGCGGTCATGCTCGACAGCGGCGTCGTGCTCAGCGACGCGCTTGACGCCATCGCCGAGCAGGCGGGCGACATGCGGTTCAAGGCGATCATCCTCGATGTCTCGGAACGCGTCAAGAGCGGCGACAACTTCTCCAGGGCACTGTCCGCCTATCCTCGTATCTTCACACCGATGTTTGTCAGCATGGTCAGGGCCTCCGAAGCCTCCGGCACCATGTTTGAGATGCTCAACGTTCTCACCGGCTACCTGACCTTCGAGGCGGAGACTCGTAAACGCATCAAGGGCGCGATGACGTATCCACTCATCATGGTGCTCATGGCCATCGCGGCGACAGGCACTCTGATGTTCTTTGTCCTACCGCGGTTCATGAGGATTTATGAGGCCAGAGGGGCGGAGTTGCCAAAGCTCACCCGTGTGTTAGTCGGCGGCAGCAGGATTCTCGGCAATCTCGAGATCATGACCGTCATCATCACGACCGTGATCGTGGCGGGAGGAGCCCTCTACTATTGGTCCGGCACCGCCGGGGGTCGGCGAGTGATCGACTGCATCAAGATCCATATCCCGGTTGTCGGCACCATGTTCACGGACATGGTTGTCACCCGTAGTATGCGCATCATGGCGACCATGGTCAACACCGGCGTCAGGCTGCTCGATGCCATCCAGGTCATCCAAGGGTCCGTGAACAATTATTACTTCCAGCAGCTCTGGACCGAGGTGCATCAGAGAATCCAGGACGGCTACCAGTTGTCCGAGTCGATCCTGATTGCGAAGGGGTCGGACCTGATCGCTCCGGGCATCATCCAGATGCTCCGCGCCGGTGAGAAGAGCGGTCGCCTTGGCGAGGTGTGCGACAAAGTCTCCATCTTCTACGAGAAGAAACTGGAGGCCTCCATTCGGAACGTCATGACCCTGATTGAGCCGCTCATGATCGTCCTTCTGGGCTCCATCATCGGCACGATCGCCATCGCGCTGCTACTGCCGGTCTTTCGCATCTCGAGTGTCATTGCACGCTGACGGTTCGACTCCGACACGCTACCCGATCCTCAAGGAGGACCCTGCAACAAGTCCCGTGGTTCCCCACGTGGCATAGCGCAAGCTGGGCGACCGTGAAGGAGACCGGAAACAGGACCGTGGTGGTTGCCCGGCCGTACCCAAGCGTGATGTGAGGCGAGAACCGCGCGAATGCAGCCTCCTGCGGGTAGTTCCGAATCCACTCCACGCATAGGCGACGATCCCGAGGATCGTATCGTATGGACGTAGCGCCAGGAGCATCGCGACGCCGGAGATGACGATGACACAGACCCTCCCAATCCAGACGGTCTGTCGCCGGCCCGGGTGGATATCGCGGTCACCCATGCCCCCAAGCCACCTTTGCCAGGCAGGTAGCCTTCGATGGTGTCGTCCGACCGGCAGAAGTACAGACCCATGCCGAGCAGAACGACGAAGCAGATGATGAACGTGACGAGCGTGGGTATCGTCATAGAAGTCACCCACGCGGCATTGTGCTATGTTCCTCCAATGATCTCCTCATCCGCCGCCCGCCAGGCGGGGTCCACGATGCAGAGGAAGATCAGGTCGTCGTTGCCGGTATTCTCGATGTACTGAACGGAGCCGGGCGGAATATAGATCGCGCAGTCTGCATCGACATCGGCTGTCCTGGCATTGATGTGCATCCGGCCGCAGCCTCGGAGGATGTAGTACACTTCCGCCGTCTGGAGCCGATGAGCCTCGGTGCTCTCACCGGGTGCGACGCGGGCGTGGGCGAGGCTGTAGCGGATGGCGACGTGGGTTTTGCCGGGATGGAGCAGCTCACGTAGAACAGAGCCATCGCCTGCCACGAACTGCGGACAATCTTCGAGCCGCCGCACCAGCATCATCGCCCTCCCAGCAGAATTGAGCCTTCGGTGAAGAACGTCCCCGCCACGGCGGCGGTCATCAAACAGGCGAGAGTCGCGGCGACCAGCGCCCGCACGGCGACCGGCCCAATGTTCTTGGTGAGCGACGGAGCCAGGGCGCAGGCGCTTCCGACAAAAATGGCCATCGACGCAATGTGCGCGAATCCGCAGAGTGCGTAGGTGGTGATGACGGCCGACCGCTCGTAGTGCAGCAGGCCCTGTTTCATCGCGGCGCCGAGGTCGCTGTAGGATACTACCTCCGTGACGATCACTCGCTCGCCAATGATGCGAGCGACCTGACCGGCATCGCTGGGCGGCACGCCTATCGCCAGCGTCAGCGGGTAGAAGAGGTAGGCGAACAGGCTGCGCAGCGACCACTGGCCTTCGAAGCCAAGCAGTGGATTGACCAGATTGCCGATGCTCGACAATCCCAGATCGACCAGCGAGACCAGGCCCAATACCGCGATCAACAGGGCGACAATGCCTGCGATCATCCGCACACCGGCATTGGCCCCATTGATGATGGTCTCGAACAGGCTACCCTCCTTCTCGTAGTAGGGCTCGACGTGCATGCCGAGCGTCTCGGGCTTCTCCGCCTCGGGGAACATGACCTTGGACATGACCAGGGCAGCCGGCGCCGACAGCAGCGAGGCCGAGATCAAATGTCCTGCAATGGTCGGGAACTGGTCCTGCAAGCTCAGCACATACAGCGCCAGGATGTTCGAAGAAACGGTCGCCATCCCCGCCGTGAGAACCGTGCAAATCTCGGAGCGCGTCATTCGCGGCAGGTACGGCTTGATCGTCAACATCGATTCGACGCCAACGAAGATATTGCTGGCCGTCACGAGGGACTCGGCCCCGGACACCCGCATCAGGCGGGTGAACACCCACGCAAAGCCCTTGATGAGCAGCGGCATGACCCGCACGTAGTACAGAATCGCAATCAGGGCGGAGAAGAAGATGATCGTCGGAAATCCCTGAAAGGCGAGCATGAAGCCGAGCGATTCCGTCCCCTCCTTACTCACCTGTCCCGGCCCGAGCGCCAATCGGCCGAACACGAAACGCGCCCCTTCGCCGGCGGAGTCAAGAATCTTGACCACGACGTCATTGATGACGAGAAATATCCTTGTCCCCGTCGGGACCCGGAAGATGAAACCCGCCAGCAACAACTGCAGACCGGTCGCCCAGCCAATCACCCGCCAGTTCATGTTTCGGCGATCCGACGACAGGACCCACGCCACGGCCAGCAGGACGAAGATGCCCGTGAAGCTGACGAAGTTGTAGATACCCATACGCCCGCATTCTATCTGCCGGGGGACGTCACTGCCATCCTTTTCATCGTCGCGTGCCTACCGCGCCCATTTGACCAGTTCAGGGTAGAGGTCCTGCAAGATCGGGGAGGCGGGCTTGATGCGGGCGTTCACACTGAACAGCCCGCGGCCTGCCATATCCAGCTCGCACTCAAAAACGATCGGGTATGCTCCGGCGTCCCTGGGCCGCATCGGAATGACTCGACGCTCATTCTGCTCATGGAACGCGCAGAATAGCTCGACCGTGAGCAAGCCCGGCGGCGCCCCGTTCAGACGCACCTCACAGGTGACGGTGATTCGCTCGCCCTCGCTGACGACCTCGTTCTTGTCCACACTCGTGGCAAGATTGTTGATCGTGATTCGCTCCCAGTATCTCTGTAGCTCCTGGGTGGTCTGCAGGGCACGCCGCAACGATGTGTAGTTTTCGCGTGTGAGGTCGTCGAGCGCGGACCCCGCCGGCATATAGAGCTTGTCGATATACTCAGCGAAGACCCGGCCCATGTTGAACCGGCAACCGACCGAATAGATGGACTCTTTCATCATGTCCGCCCAGCGGGCCGGCACTCCCGCCTCGTCACGATCGTAGTACAGGTCGGTGATGCTCTCTTCGATCAGGTCGTAGATCTGAGCAGCCTCGGCGGCCTCCTGCATCTCCGGCTGGCTGTGGTATCCGGCTCCCGTAATGGCCCAGCCATTCTTGCCATTGTAGGCCTCCGGCCACCAGCCGTCCGGGACGCTCAGGTTCAGCACGCCGTTCAGCGCCGCTTTCATCCCCGACGTGCCGCTCGCCTCGTTCTCCCGGACGGGATTATTCAGCCACACGTCCGCGCCCCAGGCCAGGTGCCGGGAGACGTTGATGTCGTAGTTCTCGAGAAAGACGACACGGTCCTCCAGTTGGTACGCCTTGGCGAAATCGATGATCTCCCGGATCATGCTCTTGCCCAGCGAATCGGCCGGATGCGCCTTGCCCGCAAAGATGAGCTGCACGGGTTTCGTGGAGTTGCTCAGAATCTTCGCCAGACGATCCTTATCCCTCAGAATGAGGGTCGGCCTCTTGTACCGCGCGAAACGCCTCGCAAAGACGATCGTCAGGTACTCCGGGTTGAGGGCCCGCGTCAAACGCAGGATCTTGGGATCGATGTATCCTCTGGCCGCCAGGTCATCCGCGAGCTTCTTGCGGATGAAGGTGATCAGGCTCTGTTTGTTGCGGTGGTGTG
>Ga0316622_100002021_pt1 | contig 13762 bp, 16 predicted proteins | sample OWC_Aug_OW2_C1_D_FD_207646 | JGI IMG/M metagenome (GOLD analysis project Ga0316622, IMG submission 207646) | Wetland soil microbial communities from Old Woman Creek delta, Ohio, United States - OWC_Aug_OW2_C1_D5_C | ecosystem: Environmental > Terrestrial > Soil > Wetlands | place: USA: Ohio... | reverse complement strand
CTTCGCCGCCTGGTCGCCGAGCGGGGAGTTCATGGTCAGATTCCAGGTTCCGGTGACGCTCATGGTCATCCTCCTTGCATTTCGGGATGGGTGGAAACTGTCACGACTGTACTCAGCCCATCGTGACTGCCGCAAGCGCGATAACCGCAAATTTCGGTCCAGGGCAATCCTGGACCGCTGGGGAACCCCGAGCGACGGCGGGCGCCCCAGGTGTCAGGCCGGAGGTGGTGGGGAATCTTCCTTCTTCTGCTGCTTGCGCTGCAGCTTCTCTTCGCGCTTCTTGCGGGCAGCTGCCTCGCGCTGCTTCTTCTGGTGAGCGTAGTTCGGCTTGGCCATGAACTCTCCGGTAGGGGTGCGGACTTTGGAGCCGGGTGTGTGCAGACTATCGTGTCCGGGCGGCGAGTGCATCAGGCCTTGCCCGGCGGAGGGCCCGCACGGCAGGGGTCCAGTGTGACCATTGTGGCGGGTGATCCGCTGATGACGGGCTCCAGGGGTACTTCGGCATGCTGGACGTGAATGTTCTGTTGGCTTGCCTTGCCGGCGCGATCGTCGCGGCGGTCATCGTGTTCGCCGCCATGGCCCGAGGTCGGCGGGTGCTGCAGGAGGCGGCCGCCGCGGCCAGGTCGGCGCAAGCCGTGGCGGAATCGCGGCTTGCGGACCTGACGACGGCGAACACGATGCTTGGCGATGCGCACCGCCAACTGAACGATCAGCACCTCGCGCTGTCGCGCGAGCGGGAACGACTGAGCACGACCCTGCAGCAGGCCGCTGCGGACCTGCAGCGCGAGACGTCGGCGGCCGCGGCGCTGCGCGGACAGCTCGACGAGAAGACTCGGCTGCACTCGCATCTCGAGAGCGACCACCGGGTGGCCATGTCCCGGAACGAAGCTCTGACGGTGCACGTGGCGGAACTCGAGGTGGCCGCGCAGCAGGCGGACGAAGAGCGTCGCCGGCACACGGCCGAGATTGCGCAGTTGCGGGCGCAGGCGGCGGCCCTCGAAGAGAAGCGCCAGGGGCTGGAGACCCGTCTCGCGGAGCAGAAGAGCTGGGTGGAGGAACAGACGCGCTTCTTCGAACAGAAGATCACCAACGTGGCAGCACAGCTGCTCGAGGAGAAGTCGCGCGCATTCACGGAAGTGAACCGCAAGGAACTGGATGCCGTAGTGGCGCCGTTCAAGGAGCAGCTCGGCGAATTCCGGCAGCGCGTGGACAGCATCTACGCCGCGGACAGCCGTGATCGCGGACAACTGGCCGAGCAGGTGGCGCAACTCGCGCGGCTCAACCAGGCGGTGTCGCAGCGCGCCGAGGAGCTCACCAAGGCGCTGACGATTTCGTCGAAGGCCACCGGCGACTGGGGCGAGATGATCCTGCAGCGGATCCTGCAGGACTCCGGCCTGCGCGAGGGCCAGGAGTACACGCTGCAGCACACGGTGACCACGGGAGAGGACGACGTGCTGCAGCGACCGGACGCAGTGATCTTCCTGCCCGAGGAGCGGCAGGTCGTGGTCGACTCGAAGGTGTCCAACAAGGCGTGGAAGGAGTATTGCGCGGCGGACGACCAGTCACGCGAGCTGCGGCTCGCCGAGCACCTTGCGTCGCTGCGCGGCCACATCCGCGAGCTGTCGGCGCGGGATTATCCGCGCTCGCCGGACCTGAAGACGGTGGATTTCGTGCTGATGTTCGTGCCGGTCGAGGCGGCGCTGCTGACGGCGCTCGCGCACGACGAGACGCTGTACACGGAGGCCTATCGAGCCAAGATCATCCTGGTGACGCCGAGTACGCTGATGGCAGTGCTGAAGCTCATCGAGGGCATGTGGGCGTTCCAGAAGCGCAAGGAATCGGCAGACAAGATCGCCGAGGCGGGTCGCAAGCTGTTCGAGAAGCTCACCGTGTTCTCGAACACGTTCGTCGAGATCGGCGAAGCGATCGAGAAGGCGCACGGCACGTTCGAGAAGGCGCGCGGGCAGCTGGCGTCCGGCAAGGGCAATACGATCCGACTGGCGCAGCGAATGCTGGAGCTGGGGGTGCAGCCGGCGCCGGGCAAGGTGATGCCGCCCGATCTCGTCGAACTGGCGGGGGAGGGGGCGGAGGAGGGCAGCGACGACGAAGGTTTTGCCGCCGTCGAGCGCCCCGAATCACCCTAGGGACCGACCGGCTGGAGGTCCTCGACCGGCAGCAGGCGCAGCTGGTGGATGAAGAACTGCTCCTGCATCTCCGACCCCAGGCGCAGCAGCATGAGTTCGAGCGGTTGATCGCTCTTTTCGGCCTGTCCGGCGCTCGCGCGCAGCGTCTCCAGCGAGTCCACCGATCTGCCCCCGGCACTCATGAGCAGGTCGAAGCTGTTGAGCCCGGCAGACTCGGCCGGCGACCCGGGGTCCACGTGGTGGACCATCAGGGCCGGGGAGCCCGCGATCAGGCCGGCAGTCAACGGCTCCGCTTCGGCAATCAGAGCCCCGGAAATCCACAGGCCGCGACGCTCCGTGATCCTGGCAGCGGGAGGCCAGCGACCGGTCACGTCGAGTTCCTTGCCGTTGCGTACCACGCGCAGCGTCACGTCATCGAGTCGCCCGCGCAGCGCGTCCATGAGGTCGGTCTCGGTGGCAAGCTCCCGGCTGGGCGAGGCGAGGCCAAGGATTTCGTCGCCGACCCGCAGGTCGAGGCTGCCGGCCGGCAGGCGCGAGCGCGCGACGATCATGACCTGCTCGTCGTTCTCGTCCATCGCGAAATCCACCAGGCGCGCGGGTGGCGAAGGATCCCGCCCCTTCTCCAGCAGTCCGAGGATGGTGCAGGCGTATGGGATCGGCACGGCGAAACTCAAGCCCTCGACTGCTTCCTCCTTGATCTTGGCCGTGTTGATGCCGACCACCCGGCCGGTCTCGAGGCTGATCAGCGGCCCGCCGGAATTGCCCTCGTTGATGGGTGCATCGGTCTGCAGCATGTTGGGACCGAGACGCGTCGTGACGGCCGAGGTGATGCCGCGGGTGCCGGTGTAGCGGAAACCCCAGGGATGACCAAAGGCGCCGACCGGATGACCGACCGATGGCATCGCGTCACAGTCGAGTGTCGGTATGCGACCCTTCGCAGCGGGTCCGCGCGGGTCGAACGACAGCACGGCCAGGTCGAGATGCGGATCGACGTAGATGCGCTGCGCAGGCAAGGCCTTGCCGTCGGCAAAGGCGATCGAGATCTTGCCATAGGAGCGGCCGGCGACGTGGGCATTGGTGAGGATCCAGCCGCGGCTCGCATCCACGAGCATGCCGGCGCCGCTCCAGGTGCCGTGCTCGTCCTCGACGAACGGCTGGCTCACGGAGGTGCGCACCTGCACGGTCCAGTCCGCCGCGGCGCGAAAAGCTTCCTCGCCGTTCTGGGCGTGGGCAGTGGAAGCAAGCAGCAGCACGATACAAAGCGGGCGTCGCGGCATGGATAACCTGTGCGGGTAAGGTCGCAGACCGTGGTGCGACTTGCGTAGAGTGGCACAGCCGCGTGGATCCTGGGGCCAGGCGGATATTGGCATCAACCTGACGCGGAGTGAGGCAGAGATGACGAGAGCTCGAGTCCGGACGATGGCGGCCTGTCTGCTGGCGACGGCATTGCCGCTGGCCAATGCGCAGGAGGGGGCTGAGGGGAAGACCCCGGACCCTCGGGTCGCGGCAACCCTGCAGGAAGCCAAGCTGGGCTACCGCCTCGACGATGGTGACTTCCGGCTCGAGTATGACGTCGGCGACTCCCGCAGCCAGCTGGTCTGGGTCGCCTCCGGGACCACGAAGCTCGACCAGCTCGAGATCCGGGACGTGTGGTCCGTCGCCTCCCATGGCACGGGCACGCTGCCGGCGGAGTTGGCGGGTCATCTGCTCAGGGAAAATGCCCGCATGATTCTGGGTGCCTGGCAGGTGAACCAGGGCCAGGACGAGTATCTCGTCGTGTTTTCGGCGCCCGTGATTGCAGGCGCCGACGCCGCCATGCTGCGGGAAGTGATCGAGGTGGTCACGATCAGCGCCGATCGTATCGAGAAGGAACTGACCGGCCGGGACGAGTTCTGAGTCTGAGACCGGATCGTCGATCCTGGCTGCTATTTCGCCAGCGGCAGATAATCGCTGTAGCCTTCCGCGTCCGCGGTGTAGAGCAGGTCCTCGCGAGGAGCCGCCAGCGGCGCGCCCGTCTTCAGGCGCTCGACCAGATCCGGGTTGGCGATGAACGGCCGTCCGAACACGGCGAGCTGGATCAGCCCCGAGTCGATCATCGCCTGGGCGCTCGCCGCGGTGAGATTGCCCGCCGCGATCAGCGCTCCCTTGACATGGGGCCGCAAGGCCGGGAGCACGGCCTGCGGATCGCCGGCGTTGTTGAGTTGCGGGCTGAACGCGTCCGGGAGCATCACGTGGACATAGGCCAGGTCCGCGGTCGGCAGCGCCTCGAGCAACGCACGATGCGTCTCGAGCGGATTCGCGTCGACGATATCGTTGAACATGTGGCCGGGCGACACGCGGATAGCGGTGCGTGCCGCACCAATGGCGGTGGCGACGGCCTCGACGACCTCGACCACGAACCGGATGCGCCCGTGCAGCGAGCTGCCATAGCCGTCGGTGCGCAGGTTGGTGTTCGAGGCGAGGAACTGGTTCAGCAGGTAGCCGTTCGCCGCGTGCAGCTCGACGCCATCGAACCCGGCCGCAATGGCATTGCGGGCCGCCGTGACGAACTCTGCGACGAGCGCGGGCAGTTCCACGGTGTCGAAGGCGCGCGGGGTGGGATAGTCCTGCAGTTGCTGCTGATCGGTCCACATCTGGCCGGCCGGCTTCACGGCCGAGGGTGCGACGGGCTGATCCGCAATCTGGCGATTGAGCGGATGCGCGATGCGTCCGCAGTGCATGAACTGCATGAACATCTTTGCGCCCCGCGCATGGACAGCGTCGGTCACGCGCTTCCAGGCGGCAATCTGGTCCGGGGTGTGAATCCCGGGTGTCCGGCAATAGCCCTGGCCGGCGAAGCTGGTCTGGGTGCCCTCCGAGATGATGAGTCCGGCGCTGGCGCGCTGCGCGTAGTAGTCGCGGACGAACGGCTTCGGCACGCCCATCACGTCGGCACGGTTCCGTGTGAGCGGCGCCATGACGATGTGATTCTGCAGCGCGTGGCCGGCCAGTGCGATCGGTTCAAAGAGACTGTGCATCAGACGAACTCCCCAGCGACGCGTCGAAGCGCGGGCGGCTATTCAGATCAGGTCGGCAAGCGTCGCCGGGCGGCATGGTTCAACTGGGTCATGGCCCGTGCGATGCGAGGGCGCTTTCGCTCGATCCGCCGGTTGGGATTCAAATGACCCGGTGCGACATTCAGCTCAACCGGGTGCTGGGTATAATTTTACATAATATACATTATGCGTACTGCCGAACTGCCTGACCGAGCCGCCCCAGGACCGCTTCCAGGCGCCCGCCTTGATGCCTCCGATCGGGCGTTCACCCCGAAAGTGCGGGGCGTTACCAGGAGTTCTGGTCGAACTGCTGGAGGACCCCCATCAGCACGCTGACGCACATCACGAAGGCTGCGATTTCCATGGTTCTCCTCCTCAAGTGGGCGCCTGGCTGGCGCGGTGTGAATCCTGAGGGTGAGATGTTGCAATAAGCCGAAAGGTTGCCCGCTTGCGCATGTCGTTGCGGTGAACCGTGCATGATGCGCGGCGAGATGAAGTACCAACAGCAACAGACGGAACACGAAGTCACGCTCGAGCCCACTGAACCCGCGGTCGCGACTGTCGTCTTGTTGCACGGGCTCGGGGCCGACGGTTGGGACTTCGTGCCGATCGTGGGCGAGCTGCGACTCCCGCTGCCGGTGCGGTTCATCTTCCCGCATGCGCCGTTGCGTTCGGTGACGGTGAACGCCGGCTACGTAATGCGCGCCTGGTATGACATCAAGTCGTTCACGCCCGAGGGCCGAGCGGACGCCGCAGGGCTCGCCGAGTCGGTGGCGCGGGTCTATCGTTATCTCGACGCGGAGATCGCGCGCGGGATGGATCCGTCGCGGATCGTGCTCGCCGGTTTTTCGCAGGGCGGCGCTGTTGCACTCTCGGCGGCACTGCGGTTCCCCAGGCCGCTGGCAGGGGTGCTCGCGCTCTCCACCTACCTGCCCTTCCCTGCTCGGCTCGCGGTAGAGAAGTCAGCGGCGAACGCGCAGGTCCCGGTGCTGATGTGCCACGGGCAGATGGATCCGGTCGTCGAGATCGGGATGGGCCGCGAGGCACGCGCGACACTTGAGGCGCAGGGCTATCCCGTCGAGTGGCGCGAGTACGCGATGCAGCACGAGGTATGTGCCGAGGAACTCGAGGACATGGGGCGGTGGTTGCGGGGGCGGCTGGCGGTGAAGGAATTCCACTGACACCGCGCCCACCGCGTCCGCCCGACGGTCAGAGCGTCTTGTGCGTGCCGTCGCACAACGGCTTTCGTGCTGAGTGCTTGCACGCGCAGAACCACATCTTCTTCGATTCCGCGGACTCAAACTTCACTGGCGTGAACTCCGAGCCCTTGTGCGAACCGTCACAGAACGGCTGCGTAGCACTCTTGCCGCAGGCACACCACCAGTAGGTCTTGCCGGCCTCGACGTCCACGCCGGTCGGCGCCTTCGCGGCAATCACGGGTTCATTCATCGTTTCGACTCCAGGCAGCAGGGGATGTCAGCTCTCGCAACGCAAAGGACCAGAACGAGACCGGGGCGACGGATCGACGCCGCCCTGGTCCATCGACACAAAGGGGCGCGAACCTCAGGCGGTCGCAGCGTCCTTGAGCTTCTTCATCGGACGAACCTTGACCTTCACGGTCGCGGGCTTCGCCTTGAAGATGGTCTCTTCACCGGTGAAGGGGTTGATGCCCTTGCGCGCCTTCTTGGCGGGCACGGCGACAGCGGTGATTTTGAGGATGCCGGGCAGCACGAAGGTGCGCGGGCCCTTCTTGCTGATCGAGGCGCGGATCGTCTCTTCGAGTGCAGCAATCACCGCGCGCACGTCCTTCGCAGCCGCGCCCGTGGTTCCGGAGAGATGACTGATCAGTGCGGACTTGCTCAACACGCCCTTCACCGGCTTGGCGGCGGTCTTGCGGGCGGCTTGCTTCGCGGATTTGCGCACGGGCTTCTTGCTGGACTTCTGGGCCTTTGCCATGGGTAAACGATGACCTCTTGAATGATGGATACCTGCGATCGAGTGTGATCGCGGGGCGCGACCTTAGTGGAAACGAGAGCAGATGCCAAGCGAATGCTACCGGTTCGGGCGTGCGAACAAGAACCGGACAATCAGGTACGACGCGAGTGTGAGGGTGAAGAACAACCCGAGAAAATAGGTTCCTTCGGGAGAAGCCAGGAGGCCGAGCGCAGCAGCTGCCTCTGCAGCAAGAACAAGGCTTCCGACGGCATATATCGCCCAGACAAACGGTGGACGAGTGGTAGCTCGATCGGCATCGGACAGACGCAGGTAGCCGCGAAGATTGGTGACCATGCCGATGACCAGCAACACAGCGATCGCGCCCGCCGAGCAGCGCCAGACGATCTGATCCTCGACGCCGAAAGAACTCAGCAGGAAAGGCACCAGGGACAGGAGCAGCAGGCAGATGCTCGAGGCCAACATTCCCTTGATTCGATATGTATCGAGAGCCGACCAATTACGTGGCTCGCCGCTGAGCGCGATCAACACCGAGGAAAAGCCGATCAGACCCACGGCGACCTGGGTCAGTGCGAGGAGCGCGCTGGAGATATCCATTGGTTTGCACCTTTCTTCCGTCGCGGCCATTCACTGATTCGTCGGTTACCAGTCCGCCGAACGCGAGGCGACCGTGCCGCGTGAGAGCAGGTCCCGGTAACGTGAGTCGTCGCCGAGGCCGGCCCAGTTCCAGTCGTGGCGGGCCCACCAGGCGTGACGCCAGCCGCGATTCACTGCCTGCTCGAGGATCTCGAGCGCCCGCTCCCTCTCCCCCACCACTGCATGTGCACTCGCCACCCAGTAGAGGGCGTCCACGTTCACGATGCCCTCCCCGCGCAGCTCCTCCACGCACGCGACGAGATCATGCAGGGTTCCTCGCCCGCCTTCGTCCCCTGCGGCGATCCGCAGGTGGGCGTGATTCACCACGTGCGGCAAGCGCCAGACCCATTCGTCGTTGACGAGATCGTAGATCGCACGGCGCGGATGGGGCGGATCCTCGGTGTATGCCTGAAGCGCCGCCGGGTGGTTGCCGACTGCCAGGAGCGCCTGTGCACGCTGCGCGGCAGCCCACACGGATCCGCCTGCGTAACTTGCGATTGACTCGAGCGCGGTGCGATTCGCGCTTGCGACGCGCAGACCGACGAACAGGTCCGCCTCGAAACGGTTGCCGGCGGGATTGCAGCAGGCGGCCTCGACGGAGGCGGCGGCCGCGTCGGTCCGGCCGAGTTGCGCCAGGATCAGGCCCTTGCGTGCAAGATAGAAAGCCCGCCCCGGCGCACGCTCGATCGCCCGCTCGATCCAGCCCAGCGCCGCCTCGGGCGAGCCGCGCGTGGCGTGCAAGCGCGCCATGCCAGAATACGGGACCGGGAACGCCGGATCGATCTCCATCGCCGCGGCGAAGCGAGCCTCGGCTTCCGCGTGGTCGCCGAAGCGCAGCGCGTCGAAGCCGACATTCGCGTTGATGATCGGCGAGAGCGGATCGAGCCGGAATGCATCGCGCATGTGGGCCGCGGCTTCGCGATAGCGGCCCTGCGAGGTCAGCACAAGGCCGTGCCAGACGTGAGCCATGGTGTAGTTCGGGTTCAGCGCGATGGCCTGCTCGAGCGCCTGCTCGGCTGCCGCATAGTCGCCCTGATTGTGCCGGATGAGCCCCAGCGAGGCGTGCGCCTCAGCCAGCGCTGGCGCGATCTCCAGCGCCCGCAGCGCGGCCGGAAGAGCGTTCGCGATCGACTCCGCCGCAGGCAAGTTTCCGTAGTAACCAGTCCCTGCCAGCGAGTACGCGTCGGCGAGACCCGAGTACGCCAACGCATAAGCCGGATCGCGATCGATCGCCTGCCGGAAACAATCCATCGCACGCCGCAGCGCCGCCTCTGTGCGCTTGTGGAAATGGTGGCGCCCGAGGAGGTAAAGGTTGTACGCGTCGAAACTGCGTGTCGCGGGCTCGGGCTGCGGCCGCTCATTGGCGGACTCGCGCGGCCTGACTGCGGAGATGACGGCACTGGCCACTTCCGTCTGCAGCTTGAAGATGTCGTCGAGTCGCCGCTCGAAGGTTTCCGACCAGACCTGGTAGCCGTCGACGGCGCTTACCAGCTGCACGTCAATGCGCACCGTAGCCCCTTGCTTGCGAACACCGCCCTCGAGCACCGAGGCGACGTTCAGGCGCCGGCCGATCTCGCGCACGTCCTCGTGGCGTCCCTTGAAGGCGAACGACGAACTGCGCGCGGCCACCCGCAGCCCGCGCACGCGCGCGAGCTGGTTGCGGATCTCCTCCGCCAGTCCATCCGAGAAGTACTCGTTCTCCGCCTCGTGGCTCAGGTTCGCGAACGGCAGCACCGCGATCGAATCTTCGGGCGGGTCGGCCGCTGGAAATGGCAGCGCGGGCGTACGTTCGATGCCCGACGGCGTGAGGTCGAACTTCCAGGCGAGCACGGTGGCCACCGGCAGCCCGAGCACCAGGCCGGCGACGACGAAGCGCATGTATTGCGAGGCGCCGAACGCATCCAGCAGCAGGTCGGACACCTGCGCCAGCACCCACGCGGCCCCCGCGTAGTACAGTGCGGCACGCACCACATGCCGCCGCCGCAATTCCGCCCACAGCTGCTTGGGATTCAGGCTTGCCATCACTGCCTAATCGTGAGCTCCCGCAACGTCCGGGTCAGGTCCTCCAGCGCGCGCCGCGGTGACATGTCGGCTCGGCCAGGGCGCTCAGCGAATTCAATGGACGCCGACGCTTCTAGTCTAGACGCACGCCTGATCCTCTTCCACGACCACCGGTCGCTCATTCTGCACTGAGGCCAAGCCCGTCGCCGGGCGGCTCGGAACTACGCGTCGCTCCCCTTGGGACGCATGTACCGATCGAAGTTCTCGATGTAGGCGTTGAGGTTCTCTTCGAGCATCGAACGGTACTGGGCAACGAAGTATTCGATGCTCTCCCCCTTGCCGCTGCGCAGTTCGTCGTCCGAACCCGCCTCGCAGGCCGTGATCCAGGCATTGAAGCGCGCCGTGGCGTACATCAGTGACGCGCTGACCTTGCCGCGACTCGCGTCCTTCAGTTGTTCATTCGCCAGGTCGATGTGGGCATCTGCCCGCTTGAAGAAAAGATCGTCCTGCCCCGGGTCCACTTTGCGCTCCCCTCTTGTTTCGTCGGCCAATGCTACGGCACATCTAACTTGCCCGGTACCAGTCAACCCTGCGCGTCCAGACCATGATCCCGGCCAGGATCAGGAACAGAAGCCCTGCGCCCAGCAGCATCGCGTTATCTTCGCTGATCAGCAGCCCGTACAGCGCACGCGTAGAGCGTGCCGAGCAGGGCTGCGAAGCCGCCTCCGCGCACCCACCCGCCAAGCACGTGCCCGAGGTAGTAGCCGATCAGGCCGACGCAAGCGATGGCGGCAACGACATACGCGATGCCAAATGGAATGCGCTCGGAAAGCGCCAGCAGCAGCAGGAAGAAGATTGCGACCGCAAGGCCGACCAGGGCGTACTGGATCGGGTGGATGCGAAGCTGCTTCAGGAATTCGAACATGCAGAACGCAACCAACGTGAGCAGCACGAACAGCACGCCGTACTTCGTCGCGCGGTCCACTGCCGAGTAGATGTTCACGGGATCGACGAGCGACACACTGACCGCGTCGATGGCGTGGTCGGCGGCCCCCTCGCGCATTTTCGTCCGGAACTGTGACTGCGCATTACTGGCCAGTTACTGGCCAGCGACGACACCTCCCAGCGAGCTCGGAAGCCGGCCGGCCCGATGTCGCGCGTCCGTGGCACGAAGTCGCCATAAAACTGCGGATTCGTCCTCAGCGACGAGTATGGTAACGACACTCATTTACGGGCAACCACGACGTAGCGCGGCGTCCTCGTCGTTGGCAGAGCGTTGACGGATGCCATGTGCTGGACGGTGTCGATCCGGAACCCTGCGACCTCCAGCAGGTATGGCACCACCGCCGTGCTCTGGCAGGCGGACAGCGGCAGAACGTCCACCTCGTCCTCCCAACCGCCCTGCCACGCCGAACGGTCGTACAAGCCGTCGATCACGACGATCGTGCCACGCGGCGCCAGCCAGTGGTGCCAGTTGCGAAAAGCCGCCAGCGGATCGAACAGCCCGTTGACGAGTTGGCGAGAGACGATGGCGTCGAACCGTCCGGCGGAAAACAGCACTCGATCCTCGCCGCTGTCGCAGAACCCCTCGACCGTAGTCACTTCCTGGAGCTCCGCAGTGCCCCTCAGCCTCGCCAGCATCGCCGGAACCGGCTCCAGCGCAGTCACGGACAGGCAGGCCTGGCGCAACAGGATCGTGCAGAGGGTGCCCGTACCCGCCCCCGCATCCAGCACCGAGAGTCCGGCGCGCAATTGAAACACGCGTCCCAGGTCCGCCAGGTAGGCATCCTGTTCCTGGCGATTGAGCTGACCGACCAGGCGGTGATAACGATCCGTCTCCGCCGCGTCGAACCTGGCGAGGTGGCGGGCTCGAGCGGCAGTCTGGCTGCCGCGCCAGTGTCCGTCGGTCACGGCGTACGCCTCACTCGTAGACCAGTTCGTCGGCCGCCCCGGCCTCGGCCGCATCCGCCAGGTGGCTGCGCGCCTGGCGCGCGGCCTTCGCCTCACGATACCACTCATGCGCGACGATGATCGATATCACCTCGCGAGTCGTGCACCATCGGCCACCTGCAAGCTCACGGCCTGGCTCGGTTCAGTCCCTCACGAAGTCGAGCAGGTGCAGGGATACGGTCACGACGTGCAGCACGAGCAGGCCGATGAACCCGCGTGCGGCGTAGAGGTGCTGTGTGCGCCAGGCAAGTGCCTCGTCGGAGCCCTGCGTGAGGAACCAGGCCGCCCCGCTCGCAGCAGTGACCAGCAGCCCGATCAGCAGCAGGCCCTCGATGAAGCCGAACAGGCCGCCGGCTTCGGCGGCAGGAATGCGCCCGCGCAGCAGTCCGGCGAAGTCACGGCCGACCGCACCGAAACGCGCTGGCGCCCAGGGAAAGTACAGCCGCCAGCGGCCCTCGCGGGTGCACGACAAAGTGTAGGTGGCGGCGAGCAGCAGCGTGACGAACCCGACCACGACGTGGGCATGGTCGAGCCAGCCGGCGCTCGACGGGATCCTGCGCATCATGGCGACCCACGGGCTCGTCAGGACCAGCCACAGCGACAGGATCGCGACCGCGGCATGCTGGCGGTCGGACAGCTGCTCGAGCCGTTGGCTCATGCCCTGCTCAGGCGGCGCGGCTTGCCGACAGCGCCGCGATTCGTCCGGCGAAGCGGTCGACTTCGTCCCAGTTGGTGAATTCGACCGTCGTGTGCAGGTCGGTGGGACCCTTGTTGAGCCGCATGATGAAGCGGATGACGTGTCGATCGAAGAAACCGTAGCGCCGATAGTCGAGCTCGCCGCCGAACACGCCGACCAGCTGCGGCTTCCACGGCGAGCGCGCGATGAACGCCTTGACGTACGGATTCGTCTCGGCCGTGCTCTTCGCCGGCTTGCGCGCCACCAGGCTTACCGAAAAGAACGCGCTCGGCCTGGACTCGAGCAGCGCCTGGTTCTCCTGGATGAACTCGATCACCGCTGGGTTGTGCTTGCCGTGCCGAATGCTCGCGCCGAGCACGATCACGCCGTAGCCGGCGGGGCGCTCGCCGGCTTCCTCGAGCGGCACGACGTCGGCCTGGTGGCCATGCTTCCCCAGTTCAGACTGCACCCGCTCGCAGATCTTGCGGGTCTGTCCATACACACCGTGATACAGCAACAGGATTTTGGCCACGGCCATTCGCCTCGAACGAAACCGGCCGGATCTTAACGACCAGGAGCCGAAAACGGCATCGGTACTGACCCTTGCGGTCCGTGCTACTGCCCGGACTGCTGCAGTACCTCGGACAGGCGTCCGGCCGGATTGAACGGTCCGGCGCCGGCAAACTCGATGTCGTCGATGACGAAGCGGTCCCCTTCGCGCGTCACGACGATCTCGTCCTGCCACTCGACATCAGTTCCATACCGGAAGCGCACAGGCACTCTGGTGGTGTCACCGGCCGAGACGGCGGTCCCGATCGCGAATGTCGTCGGCCCCTCGAACAGGCTTGCGAACAGGCAACCGTCCACCAGCGGCGGCTTCTCGTCCGGATGCTCGCTCCGGAACACAGTTTGCACCTCACGCGCGGCGTCCATGCCCCGCTCGAGTCGCTCGCTGAACCACGGCGCCAACGCCGCTTGCTGTTCGGCCGTCGGGAGGCCGGACGGGCGTAACTCGAGATAGCGTTCGTAGAAGGTACAGACCGCACCCTCGGCCGTACTCGCATCGGGGCAGGACCGTTGCGGAAGCTGGACAGCGGGAGCACACGCTCCGAGGAATCCAGTGATCGCCAGGGTCAGCGCGTGCCTCATGGCGCTCCCTCCGTCGCCAGCAACTGTTGCACCAGGAGCCGTGCAAATCGGTCCGCGGCGCCGGACGCATGCATCAAGAACAAAGAGGGCTCGGTGAGTTCGAGTTCGAGCACGACCGGTGCACCCTCCTCGTCACGGATCAGGTCGATGCGAGCGTAGGCCGGGCTCGCGAACGGGATTGCACGGTACGCGGCCGCCGCCACCTCGAGTTCCATCGG
>Ga0316622_100002020_pt1 | contig 13779 bp, 12 predicted proteins | sample OWC_Aug_OW2_C1_D_FD_207646 | JGI IMG/M metagenome (GOLD analysis project Ga0316622, IMG submission 207646) | Wetland soil microbial communities from Old Woman Creek delta, Ohio, United States - OWC_Aug_OW2_C1_D5_C | ecosystem: Environmental > Terrestrial > Soil > Wetlands | place: USA: Ohio... | reverse complement strand
ACGCCTGTGCGGCGCTCGCCGCCTGCGCCACGGCCTGCCGCGCCGTCTCGACGGCGGCGGCTTCGGCACCGGGTGTCGCTTCGACGAAATCGAGACGCAGCCGCGGCGCCGAGGGTGCGACGGCGACCAGGCGCGGCGCCTTCGGCACCGGGGCCCTTGTCCGGCTGGGTGACGATCGCTGGCTGCGGCGTTCCGGTCGCGCCACGGCGCGGGGCGCGGCCGACGGTGTCGTGCGCGCCGCGGTGCGCGGTGCCGGCTCCGGCAAGGGCTCGGATGCGGGTGCGGGCGCGGATGCGGGCGCAGTCTCCAGCACAGCCGCCCAGGCCGCACCGCCGGCCGCCGCATTCTCGGTACCGCTCGGCGACCCCGCCGCTCCGGGCGCTGCCGCGGCCAGCATCGACACGGCCAGCAGCTCGGCGCTGGCCGGCGCACGCGCAAAGGCCGGCGCGGTCACCACCGCGGCCGTGGCGATCGCCGGCTGCGGCGGATCGGCCAGCACGACGTAATGGCGCGACAGGCGGGTCTGGCAGCCGACGCCGAGCGTGATGCCGAGCACCGGCTCGTCGACGGCCGGCGTCGTGAGCACGCGGATGCGCGCGCTGTCGGCAACCTGAGCCTCGATCCGCACATGAACCTGCGCCGCCGGCAGTCGGCGCTCACCGAACGCGACTTCGGCGTGCACGCATTCGGGCGCCAGGATCTCGCCGGCGTCCAGGCGCAACTGCGCGACGAAGTCGAGCGGCTGGCCGAGCAGGGCGGCGCGACCGGCGCCCCCGAAACCCGCTGCCAAAGCCGGCGTCGCCACCGTGGCAGCCATGATCACGATCATCGAGGCCGGGCACAGACGCTTGTTCCGCATGCAGGGGTGGGGCTCAGAGTTGCGGCAATCTAGCACGAACGATTGCGGCGCCCGCGCAGGCAAATCGCCCTAGGCGTCGTAGCCCGGCAGCCGGCGGTCGAGCCGCCTCAGCAGGCCGGGCCAGGTGAGCTGGGCGCCGAGGCCGCGGGTGGCTTGCGCGGCCTGCTGCCTCGCGGTGGCGATGATCGACGGCGACACGTCGAGCAGGCCGCTGCCGCCGGCCATGGCGCGGACCTGGATCGTGCACGCGGTCTCGAAGAAGTACATCGCGAGCAGGGCGTCGGCCACCGTCGCACCGACGGTCAGCAGGCCGTGGTTGCGCAGCATGAGGTGCGTCTTGTCGCCGAGGTCGTGCACCAGGCGCGGCTTCTCGTCGTCGCGCAGGGCCACCCCTTCGTAGTCGTGGTAGCCGAGCGACGACAGCACGAAGATCGAGTGCTGCGACAGCGGCAGCACGCCGCCCCTCTGCGCCGACACCGCGACGCCGTTGAGCGAATGCGTGTGCAGCACGCAGGCGGCGTCGTGGCGCGCGGCGTGCACGGCGCTGTGGATCGTGAAGCCGGCCGGGTTGACGTCGAAGGGCGTGTCCTCGAGCTTGGCGCCACCGGCGTCGACCTTGACCAGGCAGGAGGCGGTGATCTCCTCGAACATGAAGCCGTAGGGGTTGATCAGGAACTCGCCCTCGACACCCGGCACGCGCGCGCTGATGTGGGTGAAGACGAGGTCGTCCCAGCCGAACATCGCCACCAGGCGGTAGGCGGCAGCGAGGTCGACGCGGGTTCGCCACTCGGGATCGCTGACTTCCTCGCGCCGGTTGTGGGTGTAGAGGGCGGAAGCGGGCATGGGTGACTCCTCGTCTAGGGGATGGGCCTGGGATGCGGCGCAGCATGGCAGCGATGGACAATGCCATCGTCGCGGATCTGTCGCCTCAGGGACAAGCCATGAATACCCCCGTTCTTACAATCGACGAGCTGCACAACATCGAGGCCGGCGCGTGGTTCAGCAAGCTGTCGCAGACGCTGAAGAGCGCGATCCTGTCGCGGGGATTGGTGCGTCGGCTCGCCGACGGCGATGCCCTCGCCAGCCGCGGCTCGACGGCGCAGGAATGGTGTGGCGTGGCGCGCGGCGCCGTGCGCATCAGCTCGGCCTCGCTGGCCGGCAAGCAGGTCACGCTGACCTATGCCGAGCCCGGCACCTGGTTCGGCGACATCGCCCTCTTCGACGGCCTGCCGCGCACCCACGACGCCAACGCCCATGGCGCGACGACACTGCTGGTGGTGCGCAAGCCCGATTTCAAGGAGCTGCTGGCGCAGCACGTGGAGCTCTACGATGCGCTGCTGCGCCTGAACTGCCGCCGCCTGCGGCTGATGTTCGACCAGATCGAGGACCTCAACACGCGGCCGCTGCAGTCGCGGCTGGCCAAGCAGATCCTGCTGCTCGCGCGCAGCTACGGCATCGCGCAGGGCGAGGAGATCCGCATCGGCCTGGCGCTGGCACAGGAAGACCTGGCGCAGCTGCTGGGCGCCTCGCGCCAGCGCGTCAACCAGGAACTCAAGGGTTTCGAGCGCGAAGGCGCGGTGCGCGTGGAGCCGACGCGGCTGGTCGTGCTGTCGCGCGACAAGTTGCTGGCGATCGCCGACCGATAGCGAGATAGGGAGGGACCGACGATGGAGCACTACACCGGCACCAAGCCTGTTGCCAGCAGTCATGCCTTCGATACGTCGGCACTCGAGGCGCACCTGAAGCACGAGATGCCCGGCTTCGAGGGACCGCTGGTGGTCGAGCAGTTCAAGGGCGGACAGTCGAATCCGACCTACAAGCTGCTGACGCCGGCACGCGCCTATGTCATGCGCAGCAAGCCCGGGCCGGCGGCGAAACTGCTGCCTTCGGCGCACGCCGTGGACCGCGAGTTCCGCGTCATGAAGGCGCTGGCCGGAACCGGCGTGCCGGTGGCGCAGATGCACCTGCTGTGCACCGACGAGTCGGTCATCGGCCGCGCCTTCTACGTCATGGAATTCATCGACGGTCGCGTGCTCTGGGACCAGGCGCTACCCGGCATGACGGCCTCCGAGCGTGGCGCCATCTACGACGAGATGAACTGCGTCATCGCCGCGCTGCACAGCGTCGACGTGCAGGCCGCCGGCCTGGCCGACTTCGGCAAGCCCGGCAACTATTTCGAGCGCCAGATCGGCCGCTGGAGCAAGCAGTACCTGGCCTCGGTCACCGAATCCATCGACGAGATGGACCGCCTCATCGACTGGCTGCCGGCGCGCATCCCGGCCAGTGCACGCGACGAGACGCAATCGGCCATCGTGCACGGCGATTACCGGCTCGACAACCTCGTCTTCCACAAGACCGAGCCGCGCATCATGGCCGTGCTCGACTGGGAACTGTCGACGCTGGGCCATCCGCTGGCCGACTTCAGCTACCACTGCATGGCCTGGCACATCCGGCCCGGCACCTTCCGCGGCATCGGCGGGCTCGACCATGCGGCACTCGGCATCCCGGGCGAGCGGGAATATGTGCAGCGATATTGCGCCAGGGTGGGCCGCGCCACCGGCCGCGTCCTCGACGCCGACGCCGTGATGGCCGACTGGAATTTCTACCTCGCCTACAACCTGTTCCGGCTGGCCTCGATCACCCAGGGCATCGCCCGGCGCGTCGTCGATGGCACGGCGGCCAGCGAGCAGGCCCGGGCCACCGGCGCATCCACCCGACCCCTGGCGCAGATGGCCTGGCAATTCGCCCAGGCCGCGCGCTGAGAGCCCGAGCACACCCCCCAAGGAGCCGACGATGGACTTCAGCTACTCCCCCCGCACGCAGGAACTGCAGGCGCGCCTGAGCGCCTTCATGGCCGAGCATGTCTTCCCGGCCGAGCCGGCCTATGCCGACGAGATCGAGGCCAATACGCGCGCCGGCAAGCGCTGGACGCCGCTGCAGGTGATCGAGCGGCTCAAGCCCAAGGCACGCGCCGCCGGACTGTGGAACCTGTTCCTGCCGCCGCGAGCGGAGGGTCACGGCCCGGACACCAGCGATCTCGGCGCCGGGCTGTCCAACCAGGAGTACGCACCGCTGGCCGAGATCATGGGCGCCGTGCCCTGGTCGAGCGAGGTCTTCAACTGCTCGGCGCCCGATACCGGCAACATGGAAGTGCTGGCGCGCTACGGCAAGCCGGAGCACCAGAAGCGCTGGCTCGAGCCGCTGCTGCGCGGCGAGATCCGCAGCGCCTTCGCGATGACCGAGCCGGCAGTGGCATCGTCGGACGCCACGAACATCGAGGCCAGCATCCGGCGTGACGGCGACGAATATGTCATCAACGGCCGCAAGTGGTGGACCAGCGGCGCCGGCGACCCGCGCTGCCAGATCTTCATCTTCATGGGCAAGACCGACCCGACGGCGCCGCGCCATTCGCAGCAGTCGATGATCCTGGTGCCGCGCGAAGCGCCGGGCATCACCGTGCTGCGTCCGCTCTCGGTGTTCGGCTACGACGACGCACCGCACGGGCACATGGAGGTCGACTTCGTGAACGTGCGCGTGCCGGCGTCCAATATCCTGCTCGGCGAAGGGCGCGGCTTCGAGATCGCGCAGGGCCGACTCGGTCCGGGCCGCATCCACCACTGCATGCGCCTGATCGGCCTGGCCGAACGTGCGCTGCGCCTGATGTGCGAACGCGCCGTCAGCCGCACCGCCTTCGGCAAGACGATCGCGCAGCAGACCGTGACGCAGGAGCGCATCGCCGAGGCGCGCTGCCTGATCGACCAGGCGCGGCTGCTGACGCTGAAGGCGGCCTGGATGATGGACATGGCAGGCAACAAGAGTGCGAAGGCCGAGATCGCGATGATCAAGGTGGTGGCACCCAACATGGCCTGCCAGGTCATCGACTGGGCGATGCAGGTGCACGGCGGCGCCGGCATGTGCCAGGATTTCCCGCTGCCGTATTTCTACACGCTGGCGCGCACGCTGCGTTTTGCCGACGGGCCCGACGAGGTGCACCGCAACGCCATTGCCAAGATCGAGCTCGGCAAGCTGGCGCCGAGGGCCTGAGGTCCGGGTCGTCCGGGCTAGGCCTTCCTCTCGTCGCCGGGCAGCGCGCTGCCCGGCCACAGGCTCGGCTGCGTGCTGGGCGAGATCGAGTCGGGGCTGTCGTTGGCGACGCGACGCGCCTCGCGCATCGCGGTCTCGAACAGTCGCAGCCAGGACTGCAGCACCGGCAGTTCGGGTTCGGCCAGCGCCGTGCGCAGCATCAGGCGGCCGCGGCCGATCATCAGTACCACCGGCACCGCGGCCTCGACGCGCAGCGCCAGCAGCGCCTGCGTCAGCGGCCCCTCGAGCCACTGCACGAGCCAGCCCTTGGTGCTCGACAGCGCCACGTAGCGTTCGCGCAGCGGCCCCATCTCGTTGCCCGGCAGCTTGGAGAACATGACCAGCCAGCGCATCTCGGGCGGCGTCTGGTTGTCGATGCGCGTCTGCACGCCTTCGACATACTGTTCGAAGACCGCCTTCTCCAGGGTCTCCTGCAGCTCGCGGTTCATCAGCACCAGGTGCAGGTCCGAGCCCAGCCCCAGTTCGGCGCGCAGCCGCAATTCCTGACCCTGGATATAGGGCCGCTGAGAAGGGCCCCACTCCAGCCGCCAAGGGGTGGCGCCGAGGCGGCCGTCGACGACGAAGCCCTCGTCCTGCACGACGCGCATCGTGAACTGGCGCGACTCGGCCCAGGGTGCGATGCCGTCCCAGTCGTTGGCCGGCGCCGCCGGGGGGCCGGAGAACAAGCGCTTCAAGCCGTCGAGCATGGTTTAGAGTCCGAGCCGTCGGCGGGCCGCCGAGGGGCCGCCCACGGAGAACGTCGATGATCGAAGTGTATTCGTGGGCCACGCCCAACGGGCACAAGGTCCACATCATGCTTGAAGAATGTGGCTTGCCGTACCGGGTGCAGGCCATCGATATCGGCGCCGGCGAGCAATTTGCACCGGAGTTCCTGGCCATCAGCCCGAACAACAAGATCCCGGCCATCGTCGACCCCGAGGGGCCCGATGGCGCGCCGCTCTCGCTCTCCGAGTCGGGCGCCATCCTGCTCTACCTGGCGGCCAAGTGCGGCCGTTTCCTGCCCGTCGACGTGCGCGGCAAGTACGAGGTGTTGCAGTGGCTGATGTTCCAGATGGGCAGCGTCGGCCCGATGCTGGGCCAGGCGCACCACTTCCGCATCTACGCGCCGCAGAAGATCCCCTATGCCATCGAGCGCTACAGCAACGAGGCGCGGCGCCTGTACGGGATCATGAACCGGCGGCTGGCAAACAGCCGCTATATCGGTGGCGCCGAATATTCGATCGCCGACATCGCGATCTACCCCTGGCTGCGCAGTTGGAAGAACCAAGGCATCGACTGGAACGACCACCCTCACCTCAAGGGCTGGTTCGACGAGATCGGTGCGCGCCCGGCGGTGCAGCGCGGGGTGGCCGTGCTGGCCGACCGGCGCCGGCCGCTGGTCGACGACCGCTCGCGCGAGGTGCTGTTCGGCGAGACGCAATACCGGCGCCACTGAGAGACTGAGAGCCCCCGAAGCCGGGCAGCGCCCGGCCTGCCCCCCGAGGGGTCAGGGACAGTACCCAAGCCACTCTTCCTTGAGTGCACCGGTCCGCGAAGGCGCGGCTCCTAGAATCGCGGCATCCGGCTGCCCGTAGCTCAACTGGATAGAGCACCAGCCTTCTAAGCTGGGGGTCGCAGGTTCGAGTCCTGCCGGGCAGGCCATCCGACGGACCGTCGCCGTTCGTGCAGGGCGACTCAATTGTGCCGACGACCCGGCAGTCGGTCGCGCAGCCCGCGCGGGGCCAGGCGCATCGGCAAGCGGTGCGCCGTCCAGCCGCCCTGCCACGGCGGCGTCAACCAGCGCAGCCGGTGGCCGATGCCGACCGCCCAGCGGTAGAGCCGGGGCCGTTCGTTGATCCAGGCCCAGGACTTCCAGGCCAGCGCCTCCTTCCAGTCCTTGGCGCTGCCCTGACCGGCCAGGGGCGGCCGGCCCGGCGCGGCGTCGTGCTTGGCGGCGCGGCGCAACTGCATGAGCAGTTCGGGGATCGGAATGCGCACCGGGCACACCTCCGAACAGGCGCCGCACAGACTGCTCGCCGTCGGCAGGTCCTTCGTCGCCTCCAGCCCCAGCAGGTGCGGCGAGATGATGGCGCCGATGGGCCCGGGGTAGGTCGTGCCGTAGGCCAGCCCGCCGATGCGCGAATACACCGGGCAGTGGTTCATGCACGCACCGCAGCGTATGCATTGCAGCGTCGAGCGGAAGTCGGCGTCGCGGTAGGCCTGGCTGCGGCCGTTGTCGAGCAGGATCAGGTGCACTTCCTTCGGGCCGTCGAGCTCGCCCGCGCGGCGCGGGCCGTTGATGACGTTGAGGTAGGTCGTCACCGCCTGCCCGGTGGCCGACCTCGTGAGCAGGCTGAACAGCGGCAGCACATGCTCGAAGCGTTCCACCACCTTCTCGATGCCGGTGATCGCGATATGCACCTCGGGCACGGTGGTGCACATGCGCCCGTTGCCCTCGTTCTCCACCAGCACCAGCGAGCCGGTTTCGGCGACCATGAAGTTGACCCCCGAGACGCCGACCGTGGCGTCGCGGAATTCGTTGCGCAGCACGCGCCGGCCGATGGCGATGAGTGCGTCGACGTCGTCGGTGTAGGCCGTGTCGGGGATCTTCTGCGCGAACAGCTCGGCGATCTGCTGCTTGGTCTTGTGGATCGCCGGCATGATGATGTGGCTGGGCCGCTCGCCGGCGAGCTGGACGATGTACTCGCCCATGTCCGACTCCAGGCAGTCGATGCCGTGCTCGGCCATGCGGTGGTTCAGCTCGATTTCCTCGCTGACCATCGACTTGCCCTTGATCATGCCCTTGGCGCCGTGCTTGCGCCCCAGGGCCAGGAAGATGTCGTTGGCCTGCTCCGGTGTGGACGCCCAGTGCACCTGCACGCCACGCTCGGTCAGCCGCTGCTCCAGCCGCTCGAGCAGATCGGGCAGGCGGGACAGGCTGTACTGGCGGATCGCCTCGCCGACACCGCGCAGGGTCTCGAAAGCGGCGGTGTCGCCGAAGTGGGCGGCGCGCTTGGCCTGCAGGAAGTCCATCGCGCTGCGGAAGCTCCTGCGCAGGTGCGGGTCGTCCACCGCCGCCTGCGTGTTGGCCTTGAAACGTCGCGGGTCGACGAAGTTCAGCGTGGACTCGGTCACGGCACCGGTGTGCGAAGCTGGGGTCATGACAAGGCATCCTCTGCGCTGTCGTGCACGAGCACGATCACCAGTTCCTTGGGGCCGTGCGCCCCGTAGGCCAGCACCTGCTGGATATCGGCGGTCTTCGATGGGCCGCTGATCAGCAGCAGGTTGCTCGGCAGGTCGCCCGGCGGCGCCAGCGCGCGCAGCGCCGCCGGCAGGCTGGCGTACAGCGTGCTGACGCGAAGCACCGCGATGTGGACTGCAGGCACCAGCGACAAGGTGCGCGGCTCGTCGGTGCCGGGACGCAGCACCAGCGTGCCGGTGTCGGCGATGCCTCCCGCCGTGGCGGTGACGCTGGCGTCCACGGCGTCGAAGAGTTCGCCCTTCCACTGCTCCAGCGGCTGGTCGAAGCGGCGCAGCTGCAAGCTTGCCAGCGCGGCGTCGAGTTCGGGCTGCAGCGGGCTGGCGGCACCGATGACCACGCGCTGGCAGCCGCGACGGTCCAGCGCCTGGCGCACCGCCTGCGGCCAGTCGGACGCGCCGGCGTGCAGCACCTCGGCACGCCAGCTGCGCGCCGCGGTCTCGAAGGGTGCGGCCAGCGTCGACGGGCTCACTCGCGGCCCCACGCTGCCGCGGCCGTGCGGGCCGTCCAGATAGGCTCGAAGTTCGGGCAGCGGCAGCGGCGTCTCAGGTGCGCTGGCGCGCAGCGCACCGAGGATGACCGAGCGGGCGCCGCGGGTGTCGGGAATTTGCATGGCAGCGGACTCCGGACTCAATCGGTGACCTGCCGTGCGGCATCGCTGGCGCCCAGCCGTTCGCGCACGAAGCTGGCCAGGTGCACGCAGCGCGGCAGCTTGTCGCCCGCGGCACGGCGCTTGTCGGCGGCCAGGTGCAAGTTCAGCAGGCAGCCGCAGTCGGCGCTGACCAGCACCTCGGCACCGCTGTCGCGCACGGCATCGAGCTTGTCGTTGACCATGGCGCCCGAGATCGCCGGGTGCCGCGCCGAGAAGGTGCCGCCGAAGCCGCAGCATTCGGCAATGCGCGCCGGCTCCACCAGTTCGACGCCGGGCAAGGCGCGCAACAGCGCTTCGCTCGGCAGGTGGGTGCCCATCTCGCGCCGGGCCGCGCAGGAGGTGTGCAGCGCCACCTTCAACGGCTTGGCCTGGCGAGACGGAGCCGGTTCGGCCAGTCCCAGCGCGTCGCGCGCGAAGGCACTGAACTCGACGACTCGTCGTGCGACCTGACGCGCCTGCTCGGCGTGCCGGGCATCGTCGGCAAACAGCTTCGGCCACTCGAGCGCCATCATCCCGGCGCACGAACCTGAAGGCACGACGATGGGCCAAGGTTGCGGAAACAGGTCCAGCTGGGCGCGCGCCACGCGTCGCGCCTCCTCGGTGTAGCCGCTCGTATAGGCGGGCTGGCCGCAGCAGCTCTGGTCCGCCGGGAAGTCCACCTCGATGCCGGCGGCCTGGATGAGCTCGATCGCGTCCACCCCCGCCTGCGGCGCCATCAGGTCGACGACACAGGTGGAGAAGAAATAGACCCGCTGCGGCCGGGGGGTGTCTTGCGGCACGGTGCTGGACATGGGCCCTCCTGTTCGATTGACGCACCGACCATCGGTCGCTGCCTTGCCGTCGCGCGTCGGGTCAGACATGGTGCACGGCGAGCGCCCGCTTGGACACGGGTCTAACCTGAGTACGGAGGCAGCAGCCGGCCATTGTCGGCGCACGGGGCGAGGTTCTCGTGGTGCAGGCCGGATATGGCGGCGCGGCGCGGCACCGTCACCGTGGGCGGCCCCGGAGGGGACATACGGATCTGGACGCGCATACAGTACGGTTGATACTGACTGATTGCCGGATGCCCGCTTGCCCCACGTCACCGAACTGAACCCCGCACAACGCGCCGCCGTCGAACATGCCCCCGATGCCGGGCCGTTGCTGGTGGTGGCCGGCGCCGGATCGGGCAAGACGATGACGCTGGCTGCGCGCGTCGCCTGGCTGGTGCAGCAGGGTGCCGATCCGCAGCGCCTGCTGCTGCTGACCTTCTCGCGCCGCGCCGCCGGCGAGATGTCGCGCCGCGCCGGCCGCCTGCTGCACGAGGCATTGCGGATGCCGTCGAACACGCCGCCGCCCACCCTGCCCTGGTGCGGCACCTTCCACAGCGTCGCCGCACGGCTGCTGCGCGAGCAGGCGCCGCGCATCGGCCTGGCGCCGGGATTCACCGTGCTCGACCGCGCCGATGCCCAGGACTTGATGGCGATGACGCGCCAGGCACTCGGCCTGGCCGAGACGGAGAAGCGCTTCCCCCTCGCCGGCACCTGCCTGGCGATCCACTCGCGTGCCGTCAACACGCGCGTGCCAATGGCGACGCTGCTCGACGAACAGTGGCCCTGGTGCCGCGAGCAGGCGATCGAACTCGAGCGCCTGTTCGCCGCCTACGGCGAGGCCAAGCTGCAGCAGCAGTCGCTGGACCTCGACGACCTGCTGCTGGCCTGGTGGCACCTGATGCAGGTGCCGGAGATGGCGGCGCGCATCGGGGGGCGCTGGGACCACGTGCTGGTCGACGAGGTTCAGGACGTGAACCGGCTGCAGGCCGACATCACGCAGGCCCTCAAGCCGCAGGGCCACGGCCTCACGGCGGTGGGCGACGACGCGCAGTCGATCTATGCCTTCCGCGGCGCCGACGTGCGCCACATCCTGGACTGGCCGCAGCGGTTCTCGCCCCCGGCGCGGGTGCTGGCGCTGGAGCGCAATTACCGCTCGACGCCGCAGATCCTGGCCGCGTCCAACGCCGTCATCGCAATGGCGGAGGAACGTTACGCCAAGCAGCTGTGGAGCGAGCGCCCACCGGCCGGCCGGCCGCGGCTGGTGACGGTGGCCGACGAAGCGGCGCAGGCGCAGGGCGTGGCCGACGCCGTGCTGGCGCAACGCGAGGCCGGGCTCAGGCTGCGGCGCCAGGCGGTGTTGTTCCGCACTTCGGCGCACAGCGCGCCGCTGGAACTGGAACTGGTGCGGCGCGGCATTCCCTACGTCAAGTATGGCGGCCTGCGCTTCCTGGAAGCGGCCCATGTGAAGGACGTGCTGGCACTGCTGCGCTGGGCCGACAACCCGGCGTCACGGCTGGCGGCGCTGCGCACGGCGCGGCTGCTGCCGGGCATGGGCCCGTCCAGCGTGCGACGGCTGCTGGAGCACCAGGCATCGCTGGCTCAGTTCAAGCCGCCGGCGGCTGCGGCCGTGCCCTGGGCGGCGCTCGTGGCGTTGCTCGAACACCTGCGCGGCGACAGTGCCCGCTGGCCCGACGACCTGACGCGGGTCATCGCCTGGTACCGGCCGCACCTCGAGCGCCTGCATGACGACGCCCGCGTGCGCCTGGCCGACCTGGAGCAGCTGGCGCGCATCGCCGCCGGCCAGCCCGGCCGCGAACGCTTCGTCACCGAACTCACGCTCGACCCGCCCGAAGCCAGCAGCGACGAAGCCGGCCCACCGCTGCGCGACGAGGACTACCTGATCCTGTCCACCATCCACAGCGCCAAGGGCCAGGAGTGGAACGCGGTGCACGTGCTCAACGTCGTCGACGGCTGCCTGCCGGCCGACCTGGCCACCGGGCGCAGCGCCGAAATCGAGGAAGAGCGCCGCCTGCTCTATGTCGCCATGACGCGGGCGAAGGACGAACTCACGCTGTGGGTGCCGCAGCGTTTCCACGTCACGCAGCAGCGCGCGTGGGGCGACCGCCACCTGTACGCGCTGCGCTCGCGGTTCATCCCCGATGCTCTGCTGCAGCAGTTCGACGTCGTGCTGCCGACGCCGCCGGCCGGGATGACGTGCGACGGCGACGGGGATGATGCGTTGGCGCCGAGGATCGATCTCTCGGCGTGCCTGCGCCAGGCGTGGGCGCAGGGGGGCGGCAGCGGAGCGGCCTGAAGCTGCCGTGTGGTCGGGGTGAAAGGATTCGAACCTTCGACCCTCTGGTCCCAAACCAGATGCGCTACCAGGCTGCGCTACACCCCGAGCGGCGCATTGTAGCGGCCGGGTCCTTTTCAGTGCCGGTCGGGCGCCGGCAGTTGCTGCAACTGGTGCGCCACGGCCAGGCACTGCTGGATATGCTGTTCGCAGACAAATTTCAGCGCCGTGAAGGTGAGCGCGGCCGACACCGCCTGGCCGGCCAGCGGCACATATTTGGCCGCCTGCTGCGTCGTCAGCCGCACGCCCACCAGCCGGATCAGCCGCAGCACGAGGTCCTGCGTCACGACGCGGCCGACGAGCAGGCCGCCGCCGGCGCTGATGGCCTTGTAGACGACGATGCGGCGGTCGGGTGCCAGGCGTTCGATCTGCTCGGGGGTGAGACCGAATTCGGCACTGATCTGCGGCAGCAGCCGCACCAGCACACCGATGTCGGTGAGCCAGTCGATGCCGGGGACCGGCACCATGGCCACGCCGGCAGCGAACAGCGCCCGCCGCGTGACCTTCTTGCGGCAGCGTCTGGCCACCGCCTGCAGGTCCCTGCCCGCATCGCCGGCGACGCCGGGCACGACCTCCCACTCAGTGGGGATCGCGGTGCTCATCGGGCCTCGCCGCGCAACGCACGCGGCCGCGCCGCTCGGGATCCTGCCTGCCGGGCCCGGCACTTCCGGTTCGTCACGGCAACTCCCGGTCGGCGACGACGATGCCGTCTTCGTCAGCGTACAGCCAGTTGCCCGGCTGCAGCCACACGCCCTGCAACTGCACCGGCACGTCGCGCTGGCCCTCGCTGCGCTTGACGGTGGGCAAGGGCATGGCGGCGAGGGCACGGATGCCGACCTCGCAGCCGGCGAGTTCGGCCACGTCGCGCACGCAGCCGTCGATGACCACCCCGGCCCAGCCGTTGCGGGCGGCCGCCGCAGCCAGGTTGCCGCCGAGCAGGGCCCGCCGCAGCGAACCGCCGCCGTCGACCGCCAGCACGCGGCCGTGGCCGGGAGAGTCCACGGCCTCCTTGACCAGCGAGTTGTCCTCGAAGCACTTCACCGTGCTCACCGCGCCGTGGAAGCGGCGCCGGCCGCCGAAGTCCTTGAACAGTGGCGGCAGCACGCGCAAGGTCCGGCCGTCCTTGTGGGCATCGCAGAGATCGCAGGTGGCGAAGGCGGCAGCGCCAGCGCTTGCAGTCATGCAGTGTTCTCCTTCATGTTCCCGACCCGCGGCAGCATCACCTGATGCTGGCGCAGCGTCTTGAGAATGATAGATGTCGAGGTTTCCGCCAGCAGGCACAGCTGCGTGACGACGGCGTCGAGATGCTCCACATCGACGACGGCGATCTCCAGCATCCAGCTGTCCTCGCCGGTCACATTCCAGGCATTCACGATCTCCGGCGTCTGGGCGATGAGCCGCGTCATGCGCGTCTGGTCGGCGCGCCCGACGCGCACCAGGGCGCGGATGCCGTAGCCGAGTGCCGCCAGGTTGACGGTGGCCCGGTAGCCGGTGATGACGCCGGCGGCCTCCAGCTTGCGCACACGCTCGGCCACCGCGGGCTGGCTGAGATGGACGCGACGGCCGAGTTCGGCCAGGCTCAGGCGGGCGTCGGCCTGCAATTCGGCCAGGATGCGGGTGTCGAAGGCGTCGAGCGTCTGCATCGTCGGTATTTCAAGGACTCTGCGCCAGAATTTCGATGAAATCAAGTCGAAGGCGCCAGCTGTCCTTCGATTGACCATGGAAATGGGCCGACCGGCTTTGTACGATTCCGGCATGTCG
>Ga0316622_100002019_pt1 | contig 13783 bp, 13 predicted proteins | sample OWC_Aug_OW2_C1_D_FD_207646 | JGI IMG/M metagenome (GOLD analysis project Ga0316622, IMG submission 207646) | Wetland soil microbial communities from Old Woman Creek delta, Ohio, United States - OWC_Aug_OW2_C1_D5_C | ecosystem: Environmental > Terrestrial > Soil > Wetlands | place: USA: Ohio... | reverse complement strand
GGGTATGGGGCGACGTAGTCACCGCAGCATTCGCAACGGAAGAAGGAGCCTTCCTGCGCGGCCAAATTCGCATGGAAGAGCAAGTGGATATCGGCTTTACGCACACCCAGGCTGAGGAAAAACCAGTCTCGGAAGAACCCAGCTCTGCCTGACATTTCTGCAAGAGAAATCAAGGAGAAGTTAAAATAAAGCAAGAATACGGTAAACTAAACCGGAATGTTAAGAGATGGAGGTGAGCCTTGACGCGCATCTTGCTTGTCGATGATGAACCGTTGATCACTGATTCGCTGTCCTACAGCCTGAGGAAAGAGGGTTATGAGGTGAAGGCGGTTGGAGACGGCTCGGTGGTTTTAGCCGAAGTGCAGGAATATGCTCCCGATCTGCTGGTGTTGGACCTCATGCTGCCTGGGATGAGCGGGCTGGAGATATGTCAGCGGCTGCGCGCCAAAAGCACGATACCGGTCATCATGCTCACCGCGCGCGGCGAGGAAATCGATCGTGTGCTCGGCCTGGAGGTAGGCGCCGACGATTATTTAGCCAAACCGTTTTCATTTCGAGAATTGCTGGCCCGCATCCGTTCAATTTTACGGCGCGTGGAGATGGACCGGCAAAGCACTCAATTTCAGCAGATCATCCTAGGGCGGTTGAGTCTCGACCCCGTGGCGCGCCGCGTTTACAAAGAGGATCGAGAGCTACAACTTTCGGCGCGCGAGTTCGAGTTATTGTCTGTGTTGATGCGCAACGCCGGCCGCGCGTTGAGCCGGGAGGAGCTGCTCGCCGAGGTGTGGGGCACGGATTGGATCGGCGATCCACGCACGCTGGATGTGCATGTCCGTTGGCTGCGCCTGAAAATCGAGGATGATCCAGCCAGCCCGCTGTATATTCAAACGGTGCGCGGCCACGGGTATCGCTTCGCAGGGCCGGAAGAGCTGATATAAGCCGGTCACACGCGCCACCGGCTCGAGTTTTTCACTCTTTTTCACTCGCTGAGTATAGCTAATGAAATCGATCTTGCCCCGGACGATCCAGGGACGCCTGGTGCTTTCGCATCTGCTCGTCTCGCTGGTCAGCATCGTCTTGATCTCTGCATATGCGGCGGGTGTGCTCTACGGCGCGGTGCGCACGCAGGTAGAGAGCAGGTACGAGAGCCTGGGATTTGCAGCGGCCCATGACCTGGCGCAGGCCTTTCGGGATTACCCGGGGGGGAATGCGCCTGAGGCTGTACTCTCTGCATCGCTCAGCCGCTTTTTTTCTGGACGGCCGGAGGTGCACATTACCATCTACCTGCCCGATGGCACACCGCTTCTGGATGTTGATGGCGCTCTGCCTCAGGTAGCAACGGCTGAATCCGACCCCGAGTTATGGAAAGCCGTCTCCAGCGAATCGGGGAAAAGCAGCCACACTCGGAGAGATGGGCAGGGGTCTGAGAGGCTGTACGTGGCGTTCCGGATCGACGATGAGAGCCAGGTGTATGGGGTGCTACGCCTGGATGTTTTGTTGGACGTGGCCTTGAGCGAAGCGCGCCGCTCGCTGGGCTTGCTGGTGGCTACAGCACTGATCGTGGCGTTGGGGATGGGGACGGTGGGCTATTTCCTGGCGCACAGCCTGGCAGGCCCGATTGAGAGCATCACCCGCGCTGCCGAGAGCCTGACGCTGGGTAAGCTGGGTGTCCGGGTGGATGCACCGGCTGTGCCAGTAGAAATTTACCGTCTTTCGCAAGCGTTTAATCTCATGGCAAGCCGGGTTCAATCCCTGGTAGGTGAATTGCGCAGCTTTGTGGCTAACGCCTCGCACGAGCTGCGCACGCCGCTGACCTCAATCAAATTACGGGTGGAGGCTCTGCGCAGCGGGGCCCTGGAAGACCCACCCATTGCCGAGAAATTCCTGGCGGAGGTCGAAAGCGAGGTGGACCGGTTGAGCAGTATGGTGAACGATTTGCTCGATCTTTCACGGATTGAAGCCGGATTAGACTCCAGCAAACGGGTTCCCATTGATCTGGGTTCAATCGTGGCTGAAGTGTACGAGATTTTTATCGTGCGCGCTGAAAAAGCCGGGGTAAGCCTGTCTTACCAGGTGGAACCGGATCTGCCTGCAGTGCTCGGCAGTGAAGATCAACTGCGACGGATGATGTACAACCTGGTAGACAATGCTATTAAATATACCAATCCGGGAGGGCGTGTGGAGCTCACCCTGCAGTCGGACGAACAAAAGCGCAACTTGCGCTTTATGGTGGAGGATACCGGCTACGGCATCGCCCCTGCGCAATTGCCACATGTCTTCGACCGCTTTTACCGCGTGGAAGCGACACGCCCCCGCTACGGCCGGTCGCAAGGCAGTGGCCTGGGATTGCCCATTGCGAAATCCATCGCCGAGTCACAGGGTGGAAAAATCGGTGTGAGCAGCCAGATAGGTGCAGGCTCTACCTTTTGGGTGGAGCTGCCGGTGACAGAAGAAAAATAGATTCTGCCTTGTGTTCTAGTCGTTATTTCTTACCCAGCCCGTAGAGACCATAGACACGAATCCGGCAGGCAAGCGACTGGCCTTTTGTGCCGGCGGAGACCAAAAAGGTATTGCATTCCGTCCACTCGCCGGTCCAGGTGTCGTAGAAGTATATGGCCAGCTCGCCAGCTTCAAAGGCGCGCACATCTTTATCTCGAGCCATGAAGTAAACATACACAGCGCCGAGCACGTGTTTGATGCGATTCCCCTTGGAGTCTTTAAACCGGACATCCAGGTGCATCTGCGTAAATTCGGGCTGTTCTTCGGCGATTTTTTTGCTACTGTCTTTGCGGGTAAGCGTGACCGTGCCGCTGTACTGGCTCTTGACATAAGTCACCCCAGCCCGGCCGGATGCGAGAGAGACAGTTTCTCCCTTTTTAATGGGGTAAGTTGCTTGCAGGCTGGCGGCGATCAGTGTGAACGCCAGGACTATTACTACTGCGGTCAGGACCGATTTCTTCAGTGTCATCGTTATCCTCCTCGGTTGATTTCTCTATGGGAAAAATGCAGTACCCCACGTCCCTATTGATGATTGTACCTGTGAAATGAAAAAAGTCAACAGGCTTCCCGATTAATTTTTGTGCGCAGCAAGATTATCTCTCATTCACCTTTCCATTGTGGGGCACGCTTCTCCAGGAAAGCAGCCATGCCTTCTTTTTGGTCGGCGCTGGCGAAGAGATAGTAGAACGCCCTGCGCTCAGCCGCCAGCCCTTCGTCCAGGAAAGACTGGTACGCATGGTCCACCGCCTCTTTAGCCAGGCGCACTGCCAGAGGAGCACGAGCGGCGATCTGTGCAGCGAGCGCTACGGCTTCTTCCAGGAAGCGCTCCACCGGCACTACCCGGTTCACCAGACCGAAGCGCTCGGCTTCCTCAGCGGATAGCGTGCGGTTGTTTAGGACCATCTCCATGGCGAGGGCTTTGCCAACTGCACGCGTGAGGCGCTGTGTGCCGCCTGCCCCTGGGATGACGCCGATATTGATCTCAGGCTGTCCGAAGCGGGCAGTCTCAGAGGCGACGATCATATCGCATGACATCGCCAGCTCATTTCCGCCTCCCAGGCACCAGCCCGATACCGCGGCGATCACCGGCTTTTTAATGTGCATGATGCGATCAAACGTAGCGATCGAGTCTCTCTTGAGCATACCCACCGCATCCGCCTCGGCCATTTCTTTGATATCCGCACCGGCGGCGAAGGCGCGCTCGTCGCCGCTGATGACGATTGCACCGATGTCCGGGTCATGGTCAAAGGTCTCCAGAGCGCCCATCAGCTCGGTGAGCAGCGGGCCGTTCAGGGCGTTTAAGGCCTTGGGGCGGTTCAAGCGCACCAGGCCAACTCGACCGTGTGTCTCAACCAGGATGTTCTCGTAGGGTTCCATTTCTGTCTCCGATCTGATTAAGTGGGGGGTAAACCGTTCAATACCTGGAGCGAATGGCACCTCTGGCAAGCCGGTCTACGCGCTGATTATCGGGATTTCCGGCATGACCGCGCACCCAGCGCCACTCGACCTGGTGCGAATGAAGCAGCGCATCCAGTTCTTGCCAAAGCTCCACGTTGGCCAGCGCCCCCTCTTTCCTCCGCCAGCGGCGCTCTTTCCAGGTGGGCAGCCATTCAGTGATGCCCTTCTTTAAGTAGGTGGAATCGGTGTACAGGATGACGCGGTGTGGGCGGTTCAAACCCCGGATGGCCTGGATAGCGGCAGTCAGCTCCATGCGGTTATTGGTGGTGTACGGCTCACCCCCGCTCAAGGTTTCTTCACGATCCGGGTAGCGCAGGAGAGCGCCCCATCCGCCTGGGCCTGGGTTTGGGTCACACGCTCCATCGGTATAGATGATGACCGTGGGAAGATCGACCATGTCAACCGCCATCAAGGGGACGACGAATTATCCTGGTGCAGGTCATTGGCAGTGCGATCGAGCAGCCTGACCAGGGCAGGCACCTGGTCGATGGTGAAGTAAGAGCGATAGAGCTGCGTGGCGGCGTCGCTGACCGCCCAACGCACAATGTGCCAGGATTTATAGGGAGGCTCTGGAATGCCCTGTTCCAGCAATTCCACGGCTTTTGCCCATTGAGGGTATGTGCCGGTTAATCTGTCTAGCTGCTCCAGGCTGGAGAGGCGCACGGGAGCCATCTTGCTGGCTTGAGCCAACCGGGCCTGGTTTTCCGGTGAGGTGAGCCATTTGATCGCCAGCCAGCTTGCGAGCTGCTTTTCCGGGTCAGATTCAAGGATTTGAAAGGAAGGGCCATAGACCGGGATACCCAGCTCGTTTTCCGTAGAGGGGAAGGGCAGCACGGTCCACTCATCCTTGCTGGAGATGTCGGCGAAAGAGTCTTCCTGGGAGGGGATGCCGCTCAGGCTGCCGATGGCAAACAATCCTCTGCGGGCAGCGAACTCGTCTTCGGGGAACTGGCTGTCAGATAGCCAGGCGCAGCCATCATCGTACATCTCCCGCAGGAAGGTCAGGGTGCTGGCAGCTTCGGGGGTGTTGAACTGGTATCCATCGCCATCCGGTTTGAGCACATCAGCGCCAAAGGCGTTGAACCAGCCCAGCATCGCAGGGTACTCGGTAGAGATAATCCAGCCGCCGGTGTGGTCGTTTTGGGGATCGGCGTCCTGGCGGTTGGCCTTTGCCGCGGCGCAGGCCTGGATCTTAAATTGGGCAGGTGTGGCTGGCGGGGTTTTAAACCCCAGCTCTTCTGCCCAGCCCTGGTTGTAATAGACCAGTTGAGCGGAGCGTAAGGCCGGGATGCCCAATCGTCTCCCATCAGCCAGATCACCACCCCAGAATACGGGGTGGAAATCGCTGATTTCAGAAGCCGTGTACCCCCAGACCGGATCATCCACGTAGGTATCCAGATCTACCAGGACCTCCCGGATGTCCTCCCATGCCTGGGCCTGGTAGTGATAGGCCATGACCAGGTCTGGATACTCGCCGTGATTGATCGCCGAGCCAACCTGCTCAAAGAGGGCATCATAATTGCCCTGGGAGGCACTTTGAATTGTAATCCCCCATTCGTTATCATCATTGAACTCTTTAACCAGCGCATCAAACGCCTTTTTCTCCTCACCTATGAACGGGTGCCAGAACTGGATCTCCACTCCATCCAGATCCTCGGCGTCGACGCCCAACTCGCTGGTGGGGATAGCAGTTGGCGAAGGGGTTGGCGAGCGGCGGGGTGTTTTGGTGGCCTTTAGCACCCGAGTCTTCTCCGCCTGACGGGTCATCTCGGCGGGTTCAGGCTCGACGCCGGGCGCATGCGAGCAGGCCGCCAGGATCAGGCACAGGAGGACTAAAACCGTTATGAAGGGGAGAGGTTGGGTGAGAATCTCTTGCCGAAATTTCTCGTTGTGCATAAATGGCCTCAATGTTACCCTTTTCGGGGCGGGTATAGTTTATCATTACTTTGATGCATTATGGGCGCCCGATGCCGCCCTGGCAGGGGTGGTGGATGGCTGACAATCTGCTGACATGTGCCCAGAAAGGCAAAACCATCCTTGACAGGTGTGGGGGTGATTGAGTACAATTCTGCCCAATAATCTCTGGAAACAACCTGATGATGAACCCTGGCTCGTTTTCTCGCTACTATTATTACGGCTACCGGAATGCGGTTGCCGTTAGCAGCGATTAAGCGGGCAGGTTCGGTCTATCAAACCCAAAACGCGAGGCTAGCGGCCTCGCGTTTTTATTTTTTGTTGACGGAGGAAATCATGCCAGTGCGTGGTGTACGTGGAGCGATCGTAGCTGAAGACAACCAGCCCGAGGCTATTCTGAGTGCAACGCAAGAATTGCTGAGGGCGATGTTGCTCGCCAACCCTTCTCTGCAACCGGCGGAATTGGCGAGCGTTTTTTTTACCATGACGGAAGACTTGGATGCAACCTATCCGGCGCTGGCAGCGCGTGAGATGGGTTGGGATAACGTCCCCTTCCTGTGCGGGCGTGAGATCCCCGTCCCCGACGGGCAGAGGCGCTGTATTCGCGCCTTACTGCATTGGAATACGGATTTAGCCCAGGACGAGGTGCGGCACGTTTACCTGGGCGAAGCAGCCAGCCTGCGCCCAGACCTGGCAAGCAAGACCAGCCAGTACTTCCAAATAATCAATATGGGTGAATGAGTGAAAGATAGGAGAGAACAGCAATGATGATCATTATGCAAGCCGGAGCAACACAAGAGCAAATCAAAATTGTCGTCGATGTCGTGCAGGCAAATGGCCTGCGCGCCCATCTCTCGACGGGTGAAGAACGCACGATAATCGGCGCCATCGGGGATGGGCGACCCGTGATGAAGGAACAGTTCCTTTACCTGCCCGGAGTGGATCGCGTGGTACCCATCTCACGCCCATACAAGCTTGCCTCGCGCGAGTTCAGCCCTATGGACACCATTTTCCCAGTGAACGGGGTTGGGGTGGGAAGCGAGCAGTTGCTGATCATCGCCGGTCCCTGTTCGGTGGAGAGCCGCAGCCAGTTGCTGGAGATCGCCCAGGCGGTGCGCGAGGCGGGGGCGCATGCCCTGCGTGGCGGCGCTTTCAAGCCGCGCACCTCGCCGTATTCCTTCCAGGGCATGGGAGAAGAAGGGCTGGAACTGCTGGCAGAAGCGCGCCAGTTGACCGGCATGCCAATCGTCACGGAAGTGATGACCCCGGAGCAGGTGGACCTGGTGGTGCGCTACGCCGACGTGCTGCAAATCGGGGCGCGCAACATGCAAAATTTCTCCTTGCTGCATGCCGCGGGGGCCAGCCAGCACCCCGTTCTGCTCAAGCGTGGCATGATGGCGACCATCGAAGAGCTGCTCATGGCAGCCGAATACATCCTCTCACACGGCAACCGGCGGGTGATGCTTTGCGAGCGCGGCATTCGCACCTTCGAGACTGCCACGCGCAACACGACGGACATCAACGCCATCCCAGTGTTGAAATCGATGACGCATTTGCCCGTCATCCTGGATCCCAGCCACAGCACGGGGAACTGGTCGTTCGTCACCGCCATTGCCCGCGCCGGGGTGGCGGCAGGAGCGGATGGGTTGATTATCGAAGTGCACTCCAACCCGGCGGAGGCGCTCTCGGATGGTGGGCAGTCTCTCAAGCCAGAGCGCTTTGCCGAGTTGGTCACGCAGGTGGGGGCAGTCGCCAGGGCGGTGGGGCGTGAGATTGCGCCGCGCCCACAGGCAGAAGTGATGAAGGCGGAGCGACTCGGTAACGATCATGGATGATCCAAGCGATTTTACCGAGAGTCGTGTGGCTATCCTCGGATTGGGCCTGATGGGCGGCTCGCTGGCTTTGGCGCTGCGCGGCCAGGTGCGGGAGGTGCGGGCGGCAGATCCAGATCCTGCCGTCATCGAGCTGGCGCGGCAGCGGGGAATTGTGGAGCGCCTCTCGGCTGACCCGTCTGATGTGCTGCCCGGCACGGATATCGTCGTCCTGGCGGCGCCGGTGCAGGCCATCCTGGAATTGATCGAGGGGTTACCGCGCCTGCACCCGGGCTCGCCGGTGGTGCTGGACCTGGGCTCAACGAAGACCCAGGTCTGCCAAGCGATGGAGGCTTTGCCGGATCGTTTCGACCCGGTTGGCGGGCATCCCATGTGCGGGAAGGAGACCGCCGGGGTGGGGAGCGCCGAGGCGGAACTTTTCCAGGGAGCCACTTTTGCCCTTTCTGCGCTGGGACGGACATCGGCACGCGGCAGGCAGGCGGCGGAGCAGATCGCCCGAACGATCGGCGCCATCCCCCTGTGGATCGACCCCGAGACGCACGACCGCCAGGTCGCCGCGACCAGCCACGTCCCGTACCTGCTGGCCAACGCCCTAGCGCTGGCTACCCCGCTGGATGCGGCGAGGCTGGTAGGCCCGGGATTTCGCAGCACCAGCCGGCTGGCAGCCAGCTACGCGCCGATGATGCTGGACGTGCTGGCGTCTAACCGGGAGAATGTCCTTCAGGCGCTGGGACGATTTCGGGCAGAGCTGGATATAATTGAACATACCCTTGCTCAAAATGATCGCGCCGCGCTTGGCGAGGCCCTATCCCGCAGTGCAGAGCGGCATGGCGAGCTGGTTTTCGGTAGGGAGCATTGAGCTGTGAATAACCCGCAACAGTTGAGGATCATTTCATCTCCAGGTGGGCCATTGCATGGCAGCACAACCCTGGCTGGCGATAAATCCCTGGCGCACCGGGCAGCGCTGCTAGCAGGGCTGGCCAACGGCGAGAGCTGCATAGATAATTACCTGGTAGCAGGCGTTACCCAGGCGTTGTTGGGGGCGCTGACCGCGGTGAGCGTGCCCTGGAAGTTGGAGGGGAAGCGGTTGGTTGTGCAGGGGAGAGGTTTCTCCGGCCTGACGGCGGCAGAAGAAGCACTGGATTGCGGCAATTCCGCCACCACCCTGCGCTTGCTGGCGGGTGCTCTGGCGGCGGCAGGGCTGCCAGCCGTTCTGGACGGCTCAGCCGGATTGCGCCGGCGCCCGATGGGGCGGATCGTCACGCCGCTGCAAATGATGGGGGTTGACATCCAGGCGACGGAAGGGCATGCCCCGCTGACCCTGGCCAGATCGGAGCGACCGCTGAGATCACTGGCATACCGTTTGCCGGTTGCCAGCGCCCAGGTGAAATCTTGCCTGCTGCTGGCTGGCCTGGCAGCGGAGGGCAGCACCAGGCTGGTCGAGCCGGGGCCTTCCCGCGACCATACGGAGCGCATGCTGCGCAGCCTGGGGATCTCAGTCACCAGCCGGCAGATTGTGGAGAATGATGAGATCCTGTATGAAACCCAACTTGAGTCGCCTCTTCGGCTTGAGCTCCCACCCTTCAGCATCACCCTGCCGGGAGATATCTCCTCGGCGGCTTTCTTGATCGTGGCTGCGCTGATCACGCCTGGCTCAGAGATTGAAATCAGACGCGTCTGCCTCAACCCGACCCGTACCGGGATTATCGACGCCCTGCGCGAGATGGGCGCTCAGATTGAGGTGCACCAGGCCGGCGAGCAGCATGGTGAGCCGGTGGGAAACCTGCTGGTGCGCTACAGCCGCCTGCACGGAACCCGTGTGGAAGGTCCGCTGGTGGTGCGCATGATCGACGAGTTTCCCGCTTTTACCATCGCCGCGGCGTACGCTGAAGGCGTTACAACCGTCAGCCAGGCGGAAGAGCTACGGCTAAAGGAATCGGATCGCATTGGCGCCCTGTGCAGCCAGCTCCGCCTGTTGGGAGCAAAGGTGGATGAAACGCCGGATGGATTTGTCCTGCACGGCGAGGGGGGGCTGGAGGGCGGGGGTGTGGCGGCGCACGGCGACCACCGCCTGGCGATGGCTCTGGCGGTCGCCGGGCTGGCTGCTGCAAAGCCGGTGGCTGTCAGCGGAGCGGAAGCCTTCAGCGAATCATTTCCGGATTTCGATGCCGTCTTGCGCCGGTTAGGTGGGTGCATCGACCTGGAGCCTGAGCCTGGATGACGGTCAACTACCAGCTCGGCCTCTTAGGCTATCCGGTGGGGCACAGCTTATCGCCCTGCCTGCACCAGGCGGCGCTGCACGCCTGCCGGCTGGAGGGGGATTACCGCCTGTTCGAGATATCGCCCGGCGCCCAAAGCGAGACGGCCATCCGGCAGCTCCTGGATCGAGTGCGCCTCGGGGAGATCCAGGGGTTGAACGTGACCATCCCCTACAAGCAAGCTGTGCTGCCCATATTGGATGAGCTGGGCGACTCGGCGCGGGGCATCGCGGCGGTGAACACCATCTACCTGTCCCAGGGAGCACTGGTTGGGGAGAATACCGACGCGGCAGGCTTTCTGATCGACTTGCGGCAGCAGATGGCGAGCGTTGGCTGGCAGGCCGCGGAGGACAGCCAGGCGCTGGTTTTGGGGGCAGGGGGATCGGCCCGGGCTGTAGTCTATGCCCTGTTGCAATCAGGCTGGCGGGTGCGGGTGGCTGGGAGGCGGATCGATCAGGCTGAAGAGCTGGTGAGCTCCCTGGGGGCTTCGACCGGCAGCCTCGCCCGGCTGTCTGTTCTGGAGTTAGCGCCAGGGAGCCTGGCAGAGCTGCTGGCAGACAGCCGCGTGGGGCTGATCGTCAACACCACGCCGCTGGGTATGGCGTCCAATCGGCATAGCTCGCCATGGCTGGAAGGGATATCCTTTCCAGGCGAGGCATTTCTCTACGACCTGGTGTACAATCCAGCGGAGACTGTCTTGATGCGGGCTGCCCGGCAGGCCGGGCTGGCCATTGCCGGCGGCATCGGCATGCTGATCGAGCAGGCTGCGCTGGCGTTTACGATATGGACCGGCTGCACCCCCCCGCGTCAGGCCATGCAGCAGGCCGCTGAAACTTATTTTCGAGAGAGGATTGCATACCTGCCGTGAAAACCAGGGCGCAGCGCATGGAATTTTCCTCCCCCTTATTCTTCGCCGCGATCGGGGAAAAGATCTCGACCCTGGAGGGGCAAGGACACGACATCATCCGCCTGGACATCGGCTCGCCGGACATGCCTCCGGCGGAGCACATCATCCACACCCTGGAGAAGGATGCCGAGCGAGAGGAGCATCACGGCTATCAGCCGCACCACGGTACCCAGGCGCTTCGCCGGGCGTGGGCGGCAATGTACCGCCAGCGCTACGGTGTGGATCTCGACCCGGGACAGGAAGTGCTGCCCCTGCTTGGCTCGAAAGAAGGCATCTTTCACCTGCCGCTGGCGACCATCGATCCCGGCGATGTTGCCCTGATTCCCGACCCCGGCTATATCACCTACACCCAGGGGACGATTTTTGCCGGGGGAACGCCCTACTACCTGCCTCTGCTGGCAGAGGGGGATTACCTGCCGGAGCTGTCTGCGATCCCGGCGGACGTGCTGCGCAGCGCGAGGATCTTGTGGCTGAATTATCCCAACAATCCGACCTCAGCCGTGGCCTCGCTCGAATTCTTTACCCGGGCAGTTGAGTTTGCCCGTGAGCATGATTTATTGGTCTGCCATGACGCAGCGTACGCCCAGGTGAGCTTTGACGGTTTCCAGCCGCCCAGCCTGCTACAGGTTCCCGGAGCGGTGGATGTCGGCGTGGAGTTCAACACCCTGTCGAAGTCGCACAACATGGCTGGCTGGAGGGTGGGGGCGGCGCTGGGCAACCGCCAGATTTTACGCTCGCTGTACACGCTGAAAACCAACGCAGACAGCGGGCACTTCCGGCCGGTGCTCGAGGCGGCTACGGTTGCCATGAGCGGCGACCAGGGCTGGCTGGAGCAGCGCAACGAGGTTTACCAGCAGCGCCGCGACCTGGTGATGCAGACCTTGCACCAGCTCGGCCTGCAAGCCAGCACTCCCAAGGCGTCGCTGTATGTCTGGTTCAAGACGCCGCCGGGGTGGACATCGCTGGGGTTCGCCGAGATGATCCTGGACAGGGCGCACGTCAGCCTGACGCCGGGCAGCATCTTTGGCAAGTATGGGGAAGGCTACATTCGCCTGGCTTTCACCGCTCCCACCGAGCGGGTAGCCGAGGCCATGCAGCGGATTAGCGGAGTATTGAACTGAGGGATCATGAGCCTGACATTCTTAACTTCGGGTGAGTCGCACGGGCTGGCGCTGGTCGCCATCCTGCAGGGGATCCCCGCCGGGCTGCCTTTGACCGCGGCAATGATCGACAGGGAGCTGGAGCGGCGGCAGCGGGGTTTCGGCGCCGGGCCGCGCATGAAGCTGGAAAGCGATGCGGTCCAGATCGTGGGCGGGGTGATGGCAGGAATGACCACCGGCGCACCGCTCTCCTTTCTCATCCAAAATCGCGATCACGAGAAGTGGCGCGGCCGTGAGATCCTGCCCTTCACCATCCCGCGCCCGGGACACGCCGACCTGAGCGGGGCGGTCAAGTACGGCTATCGTGACCTGCGGCCCGCCCTGGAGCGAGCCTCGGCGCGGGAGACGGCTGCCCGAGTTGCGGTGGGAGCGGTCTGCAAGCAATTGCTCAGCCAGTTCGGCATCCGAGTGGGCGGTTATGTGAGCGCCATCGGGGAAGTGTCCGCCGACCTGAGCGCCATCCCCCTGGAGCAGCGCCCCTCCCTGGCGGATGGGAATGAGATACGCTGTCCCGACCCACCCTCAGCCGAGCGGATGCGCCAGCGCATTGCGGAGATCATGCAGCAGCGGGATACCCTGGGAGGCGTGATCGAGGTCGTCGCCAGCGGCCTGCCCCCCGGATTAGGCGCTTATGCCCAATGGGACCAGCGCCTGGAAGCACGGCTGGGGGCTGCGCTGCTCAGCGTGCCGGCGATTAAAGGCGTGGAAATCGGGCCGGCGTTCGAGAACGCCTGCCTGCCGGGCACCCTGGCGCAAGACGCCATCCGCCTGGAGGGGGAGGAGCTGGTGCGTGCCGGGCTGCGCAATGGCGGGCTAGAGGGGGGTGTCACCACCGGGCAGCCGCTGTGGGTTCGGGCGGCGATGAAACCGATCGCCACCACCCTGACCCCGCAGGAGTCGGTTGACCTGGCCTCCGGCGAGGAGGTGGAGACCCAGTACGAGCGCTCCGATTTTTGCCCCGTGCCGCGCGCGGTGCCCATTCTCGAAGCGATGCTGGCGTTTGTCCTGGCAGACGCCCTGCTGGACAAGCTGGGCGGCGACTCGGTTGAGGAAATCCGGCCGCGTTTTGCGGCTTTGCGCCGCGCCCGGCTGAGCGACCTGCCCATGGACGGCAGCGCACACGAATTCTGGCCTGATACATGAACCCCAATATTCCTGAGCAGATCTTCATCTACGGGCCGCCCGGCTCAGGCAAAAGCGCCGTCGCGACCAGCCTGGGGGAGGGGTTAGCCCTGCCGCCCTATGACCTGGACCGCGAGATCGAGAGCCAGGTCCAGGCGTCCATCGCGGAGATATTTCAGCAGGAGGGCGAGGCCGGTTTCCGCCGCAGGGAGCGCCAGGCTTTGAGCCAACTGCTGGACAGCGGGCGGGGGGTATTTGCCCTGGGCGGTGGGGCGCTGCTGGATGATGAGAACCGCCGGCTGGTGGAGAACGCCGGGCCGCTTGTCTGCCTGGATGCCCCGACGCCGGTTCTGCTGGAGAGGCTGCGGGCCTCCGCCGGGGAGCGGCCGCTGCTGAAGGACGATCTACCCGCCCGGCTGGAGGAATTGGTGAAGCGGCGCGCGGCGCATTACGCTTCTTTCCCGCTACAGGTGGTTACGGCGGATAAAACCCCGGATGAGGTCGCCTGGGAGATCCAGGTGGGGCTGGGGCGCTTTCATGTAAGCAGCATGGGCGCTGGCTATGATGTGCTCATCCAGAAGGGCAGCCTGGAGTCTTTGGGCGAGGCGCTGGTGAGGCGTGGATTGAACGGGG
>Ga0316622_100002018_pt1 | contig 13783 bp, 14 predicted proteins | sample OWC_Aug_OW2_C1_D_FD_207646 | JGI IMG/M metagenome (GOLD analysis project Ga0316622, IMG submission 207646) | Wetland soil microbial communities from Old Woman Creek delta, Ohio, United States - OWC_Aug_OW2_C1_D5_C | ecosystem: Environmental > Terrestrial > Soil > Wetlands | place: USA: Ohio... | reverse complement strand
GTCGAAGAGCGGCCACAGCGGGTGCGCCATGGACGGCATTATGTGCCCAGCCCGTCGAGCGGACCCCCGGCCCGAATGTCCGCGCAGCCACCCGTACCTCGGAGAGCCGCCATGCCCGCAAGCCCATCCGATCCCCGCCCCGCCCGAACCCGCATCCGCGAGCGCGTCCTCGCCGGCGAGGTGACCTTTGGGGCGTTCGCCGGGCTCGGCTCGCCGCTGGCCGCCGAGCTCCTCGGCCGGGCCGGCTTCGATTGGCTGATCATCGATCTCGAGCACGGGCTGGGCACCGAGGCCGATCTGCTCGCCCTGCTCTACGCGACCGAGGCCACCCCGGCGGCCGCCATCGTCCGGGTGGAGGAGGGGACGCGGCTGCGCGTGGGTCGTGCCCTCGACTTCGGCGCGGAGGGGCTGATGATCCCGCGCCTCGAGACGACCGACGAGGTTCGGCGGACGGCCGGCTGGCTGCGCTGGCCGCCCGACGGCACGCGCGGGCTGGCGGCCATCACGAGGGGCGCCGGGCTCGGGGAGGTGCCGCACGCGGAGATCCGTCAGCTCAACGCCCGCACGCTTGGCGTCTTCCAGGTCGAGAGCCCGGTCGCGGTGGCCAACGCTCCCGAGCTGGCCGCCATCGACGGCGTGGACGTGCTCTTCGTCGGGCCGGCCGACCTGTCGCACAGCATGGGCATCCCCGGGGAGTTCACGAACCCGGCGTTCGTCGAGGCCCTTGCCGCGGTGGCGGATGCTGCGCGGTCGGCCGGGAAGGCTGCCGGGATCCTGCTGCGCACCGCGGACGAGGTCCGGCCGCATCTGGAGCTCGGCTACACGTTCCTCGGGGTGGGCTCGGACCAATCGTTCATCATCGGCGGGGCCCGGGCGATCCTCGCGGAGGCGCGTCGGGCCTAGCGGCGGCGGCGCGTGGCGGCTGCGGCGCACGGAGGTGCGTCGGGCCTGGCGGCGCGTGGCGGCGGGATCCCGCCTACTCGTCCGCGATCCGGACCCCCGGCCGGAGCGGGAACGACGCCCCGGCCGGCCACTGGGCGAGCAGCACCCCGCCCAGGATCAGTGCGCCGCCGACCAGCTGGACCGGCTGGAGCAGCTCGCCGAACAGGATCGCCGCCAGCGTGATCGTCCAGATCGGCTCGACCGTGCTGATCAGGGCGGCCTGCGCCGCGCCCACCCGCTGCGCTCCGGCGTAGAACGTCACGATGGCGACGAACGTCGCCAGGACGGCCACGCCGAGGATCCCCGGCCAGGCCGCGCTCGGGATGAGCGCGGGCGCAACGGGCCGGCCCGTGGCACCCGCGAGCACGAGCCAGGCCGCCGCGGTGGCCGACATCATCAGGGCCGTCGCCGCGGCTGCCTGGGCGCCCCCCTCGGCCTCCCGGCCCACCCGATCGGAGCGTTCGCCCGACAGCCGGGCGGCCAGAACGATCCAGACCGCGTAGATGATCGGCGAGGCCACGATGAGCAGGACTCCGAGGGTCGGGGGCGCCTCGGTCGCCTCGATGCCCCCGACGGCCAGCGCCACCCCGACGAGCGCGAGGCCGAGAGCGGCCCAGGCGCGCCGCCCCTCGAGCCGCCGCCCGACGCGCAGCGAGAGGACGGCAACCAGGGCCGGGTAGATGTACACGATGAGCGCCGCCAGCGATGCCGGGACGGTCTCGAGGCCCGCGTAGTAGGTTCCCGAGTTGCCCGTGTAGAGGATCCCCAGAGCGATTGCGACGACCACCTCGCGGCGGGCGAGCAGTCGCAGGCCGCGCCGGCGATCGGCCGACAGGAAGAGCCAGCCCCAGGCGAGGGCACCGCCGATCAGGAAGCGCCACGCCAGCAGGGTGAGCCAATCCACGCCCGCTGCGTAGACGGGCTTTGCGAACAGGGCACCGGAGCCGAACCCGAAAGCCGAGACGACCACGAGGATGACGCCGAGCAGGTGGCGCCGGTCCATGGCGTGCCGCTATGCCCGGCCGCGGGAGACAGAGGGCGCTGGCATGCGTCGAGCCTAGCAGCGCCCCGCGGCCGCCGAGGCGTCAGCAAACGCCCAACGGTCGTACACTTCGAGCCGTGACAACGGTGACTGAACGGACCGTCGCCGACCGGATGGCGGCGGTTCTTGATACGAGACTCCGGACCCTCAGCCGGCGCGAGCCACTGACCGTCCCGCCGAGGACCTCGCTGATCGACTGCATCCGCGCGATCCAGCGGTCGGGCGTGGGCGACTCCGTCCTCGTCGTCACGCCGGGTGGACACCTCGTCGGCGTCCTCACCGAGCGCGACATCTTCGCTCACCTGGTGGGCACCGACGAGGACCTCGACCAGCCCGTCGAGACGATGCTCGTGACCGAGCCGCGCACACTCCGGCTGGACCAGACCGTGCGCGACGCCCTCGGCCTGATGCAGGACGGGCGCTACCGGAACGTGCCGCTGCTCGACGAGCAGGGCCAGCTGGCCGGGATCGTCCGCCAGCACGACCTGATCCGCGTCATGGCGGAGTCGTTCCCGCAGGAGCTCCTCAACCTTCCACCCCGGCCCCGCGGGGCGGCCAGGGAGGCGGAGGGAGCATGACCGCCGAGCACAGGCCGGTGGCTGTCGAGGAGCTCGAGCGCGTCACGATCCGCTTCGCCGGCGACTCCGGCGACGGCATGCAGCTGACCGGGACCCAGTTCACCCGCACGGCGGCGGTCTTTGGAAACGACATCAGCACGTTCCCGGACTATCCGGCCGAGATCCGCGCACCCGCCGGCTCGCTGCCCGGCGTCTCCGGGTTCCAGATCAGCTTCAGCTCGACGGACATCCACACGCCCGGCGATGCGCCGGACGTCCTCGTCGCGATGAACCCGGCCGCCCTGAAGGCCGTCCTCCCGGAGCTCCCGGCGGGCGGGTCGATCATCGTGAACAGCGACGCGTTCACGCCGCAGAACCTGGCCAAGGCGGCCTATGCCGGCAACCCGCTGACGGACGGCTCGCTGTCGGCCTATCGCGTCTTCCAGGTCCCGATCTCGACCCTGAACGCCGCCTCGGCGGAGGGGCTCGGGCTGACCTCGAAGCAGACCGACCTGACCAAGAACTTCTTCACCCTCGGGCTCGTCTTCTGGCTCTACGAGCGAAGCATGGAGCCGTCGCTCCGTTGGATCGACGAGAAGTTCTCGGCCAAGCCCGAGATCGCCGAGGCGAACCGACGGGCGCTCAAGGCCGGCTACGCGTTCGGCGAGACGGCCGAGCTGTTCCAGACGCACTACCGGGTCAAGCCCGCCCGTCTTGCCCCCGGCACGTACCGCAACGTGACCGGCAACGAGGCCACCGCGCTCGGCTTCCTCGCGGCGTCGATCGCGGCCAAGCGCGAGCTCTTCTACGGCTCGTACCCGATCACGCCGGCGTCGGAGGTCCTGCAGTACCTCGCCACCTACAAGCAGTTCGGCGTGAAGACGTTCCAGGCCGAGGACGAGATCGCCGCAATTGGCGCCACGATCGGCGCGGCCTACGGCGGGGCGCTCGCCCTGACCGGCACGTCGGGGCCCGGGCTCGCCCTCAAGACCGAAGCCGTCGGCCTCGCGGTCATGACCGAGCTGCCGGTCGTCGTCGTCGACGTCCAGCGCGGCGGGCCCTCGACGGGCCTCCCGACCAAGACCGAACAGGCCGACCTCCTCCAGGCGATGTTCGGCCGGAACGGCGAGGCTCCACTGCCGATCCTGGCCCCGGCGACGCCCGGCGAGTGCTTCGAATACGCGATCGAGGCCTCCCGGATCGCGCTGAAGTACATGACCCCCGTCCTCTACCTCACCGATGGCTTCCTCGGTAACGGCGCCGAGCCGTGGCGGATCCCCGAGGTCGCGGACCTGCCCGACATCAGCGTCCCCAACCACACCGACAAGGCGACGTTCCTCCCGTACGCCCGCGATCCGGAGACGCTCGCGCGACCGTGGGCCGTCCCCGGCACACCGGGCCTCGAGCATCGCATCGGCGGGCTCGAGAAGGCCGACGGCCTCGGCAATGTCAGCTACGACCCCGACAACCACCACCGGATGACGCTTCTCCGGGCCGAGAAGGTCGCCCGGATCGAACGCGACATACCGAATCTGGAGGTCTTCGGGCCGGCCGAGGGAGACCTGCTGCTCATCGGCTGGGGCTCGACCTACGGGGCGATCCGGTCCGCCGTGGAGCGGCTCCAGGCCGCCGGGCGCTCGGTCGCCCACGCCCATGTCCGGCACCTCAACCCGTTCGCGGCGAACACCGGCGACGTCCTGCGAGCCTACCGGACGGTCGTCGCGCCCGAGCTGAACCTCGGGCAGCTGCAGCTCCTGCTCCGCGCGCGCTACCTCGTCGACGTGAAGGGATTCCACCTCGTGCGCGGCAAGCCGTTCAAGATCTCCGACATCGAGCAGGAGGCCGAGCGCCTCCTTGCCGAGCAGCGAGGCTGACGATGGTAGTGAACCCCCCGACCGCCGATCCCGTCCCGGCCGGCAGCGTGCCGGTCCCGCTGTCCCGCAAGGATTTCGTATCCGACCAGGACCCGCGCTGGTGCCCAGGCTGCGGCGACTACTCGATCCTGGCCCAGACCCAGAAGGTCATGCCGGACTTCGGCTACCCGCGCGAGAACATCGTGTTCATCAGCGGCATCGGCTGCTCCGGGCGCCTGCCGTACTACATGAACACCTACGGCTTCCACTCGATCCACGGCCGTGCTCCGACGCTCGCGACCGGCCTGAAGGCTGCGCGCCCGGACCTCATGGTCTGGGTGATCACCGGCGACGGCGACGCCCTCTCGATCGGAGGCAACCACATCATCCACTCGATGCGACGCAACGTCGACATCACGGTCGTGATGCACAACAACCGCATCTATGGCTTGACGAAGGGCCAGGTGTCGCCGACGTCCGAGTTCGGCAAGCGCACCAAGTCCACGCCGCTCGGGTCGGTCGACCACCCGATCGCCCCGTTGACGATCGCCCTCGCCGCCGAGGCGAGCTTTGTCGCCCGCTCGGTGGACACCCACACCGAGCACCTGTCCGCGACCCTCGCGGCGGCCGGCCACCACAAGGGCTCGGCCTTTGTCGAGGTTCTCCAGAACTGCAACATCTTCAACGACGGGGCCTGGCGCGAGTTCACCGAGCGGGATGTCCGGGACGACCGGATGCTCGTGCTCGAGCACGGTCAGCCGATGATCTTCGGCAAGGAGCGCGACCGCGGCATCCGGCTCAACGGCCTCCATCCCGAGGTCGTCAAGCTCGGCAACGGGATCACCGAGGACGACCTCCTCGTCCACGACCAGCACGCCGAGGACCCGTATCTGGCCCTGATGCTGTCGCGGATGTGGTGGCCGGACTACCCGGTCCCGGTCGGCGTGCTCCGGGCCATCCAGCGCCCGACACACGACCAGCTGATGACCGAGCAGATCGCCGAGGCCAGGCTGCGCTACGGCGAGGGCGACCTCGCGGCGCTTCTGCAGGAGGGGGAGACCTGGACCGTCAAGTAGCGGGGAAGCGCAGGGAGGACGCATCGTGAGCTGCCCGGCATGCGGGACGCAGAACCTGCCCGGGGATGACATCTGCATCAACTGTGGAGCCGAGCTGGCCTCGACCGACGCGGCCGAGACGTCGGCGGCCTCGATCAGCCCGCTGCTGTCCCGGCCCCTGGGCTCGCTCGCGATGGGGCGGGTGGCCACCATCGAGGCGAACATGCCGGTCGGCGGAGCGCTCAGCGCGATGCACGAGCAGGGCATCGACTGCCTCCTCGTCATGGACGAGGGCCGGCTCATCGGTGTCTTTACCGAGCGGGACGCCGTGCTCAAGCTGGCAGACCGGAGGCTCTCGATCGGGGCGATCAGGCGCCGCTTCATGCACGCCGTGCGGCACGTTCGGCTTGGGTCGCGAACGCTCACCAGCGACGTCATGACGCCCGACCCGGTCGTGCTCCAGGCCGACGAGACCGTCGCGGTCGCCATCCACAAGATGGCCGTCGGCGGCTTCCGTCACATCCCGGTGCTCGACGGAGACCAGCCGGTGGGTGTCATCGCCGCCAGCGACGTATTCCGTCACGTCGTGGAGCACGCCGGCGCGGCATGAGCGCGGCACGCGTGGCCGTCGTCGCGGACGACCTCATCTGGGGCACCCGGCTGGTCGAGCTGGTGCGGACGGCCGGCGCCGATCCGGTGCCCTGTCGAACCCGCCAGGCCCTCGAGGGGGCGATCCCGGCCAGCCGCGCGGCGCTGGTCGATCTCTCCGGCCGCGGCTATGACGGCATCGAGCTGATCGCCCTCGCGAGCAAGCACGGCGTGCGCGTCCTGGCTATCGGCCAGCACGACGATGCGACCCTCCGGTACCGGGCCAGAGCGGCCGGTGCCGAGCGTGTGCTCGCGTACCGGGCGCTGGCCGAGGGTGGGCCGGCTCTCGTCGGTGGATGGCTCGCCGACAACGGCGCCATCCGCCCGCAACCCGGGTCTTGAGCCACAGGGGCCGCAAGCCGATGAGCCAGTCGTCGGGAAGACCCGCCATCCGCCCGGAGCAGCACGCCGCGCGCCTGGCCGGCGCTCAGGCGCTGGCCAACGCGCAGGGGCTCGCAGCCCTGCTGATCGGCGTCGGGGCGGACCTGCGCTACTTCACCGGCTACAACGCCCTTCCCCTCGAGCGCCTGACGATGCTCATGATCCCCGCCAGCGGTGCCCCGCGGCTGGTGGTCCCGAGGCTGGAGGCAGCTCCGGCCCGGGGCTGTGCCGCCGCCGCGGCCGGCCACGTCGAGGTGTCGACCTGGGAGGAGACGGAGGACCCGGTCGCGCTGGTGGCCCGGCTCGTCCACGGCATCCCTGGCAACGCTGACGACCGCGGGATCCGCATCGCGGTCTCCGACCGGCTCTGGGCCATGTTCGTCCTGCGACTCCAGGCCGCCCTGCCGTTGGCGCACTTCACCCTCGGCTCGGCCGTCAGCCGCGAGCTCCGGATCGTGAAGGATCCCGAGGAGGTCGAGCTGCTTCGAACGGCCGCGCTGGCGGCGGACCGGGTCATCGAGCAGATCGCGACCGGCCGGCTGGCCGGTCGAAGCGAGGCCGACGTGTCGCAGGAGATCCGCGACCGGCTGGTGGCGGAGGGCCATGACTACGGAGAGTTCGCCATCGTGGGGTCGGGTCCCAACTCGGCGTCGCCCCATCACGAGGCATCGGGGCGGGTGATCCGGCCGGGGGAGCCGATCGTGCTGGACATCGGTGGCCCCCTCGCCGGCTACGGGAGCGATACCACGCGGACGATCTGGGTCACCGGCGGCGACCCGGCGCTCGGTCCGGATCCTGAGTTCCTGCGTATCTACGAGCTGGTCTGGCGGGCTCACGCGGAGGCGATCTCCGCGGTGCGACCCGGCTGTCCGGCGGAGTCAATCGACGCCGTGGCGCGCGAGGTCATCACCGACGGGGGCTACGGCCCGCAGTTCATGCACCGGGTCGGTCATGGCATCGGGCTCGAGGGTCACGAGGATCCATATCTTGTCGCGGGCAACGCCGAGCCGCTGCGGGCCGGGATGGCGTTCAGCATCGAGCCCGGGATCTATCTCGAGGGTCGCTACGGGGTCCGGATCGAGGACATCGTGATCTGTGGCGAGGCCGGTCCGATCGTCCTGAACGAGTCCTCACGGGATCTGCGCATCGTCGACGGCTGAGCCCCGCGCCGGGCCGGGACAGCCCCTGGACGCCATCCGGCTCGCCATCCGGACCCGCCATCCGGGCTCGCGGCGGACCTGCGCTATGATCGCGCTGCCGGCGCCGATCCCGGCGGTGGCGATCACCAGGTAGCCGAACGATGTCCATCCACTGCGCGCACCGGGTGCGTGTCATCCCCGCCGCGGCGTCCCGCCGGCGAGCAGACCGGGGCGAGCCCTGATGGGCCGCCGGCCGTCGCGTGGGAGCCGGGCGCATGGCTCGCGGCGGCACGATCACCCCCGCCCGGCATCACCGGGCACGCCCGAGGGGCAGCGCGCGCACCTCGATGGCGACCCGGCCACGGGCGGGTCGTCCGGACCGCCTCCCGAGCAGCCAGCAGGCGGCAGCGGGGGCAACGGTGACGTGACGGGGCGCCCGCGCCGGCGTCGCCGGGGCGGCGCACGTGGCCCGCAGGCCCCTCGGCAGCACCCCGGGACACCCACGGTTCCATACGCTGCCGACGCCGCTGCCCTGGCTGCTGTCATGCCCTCGGTGACGGAGCCGGCCCCGATGCCGTCGGAGGCCGGCGGCTGGACCGGGGCGACCGACCCAGGCAGCGATCGCCGGGCGAGCGAACCCGGCTCGGCCGCGGGGCCGATCGCACCGGCCGCACCCGCACCCCTTCCGGAGGTGCCACCCGAGGTGCCCTCTGAGGTGCCCCAAGGGGCGGTCGACGAGGCAGCGGCGCGGGCGGGTGACCGTGAAGCCGGGCCGAGCGAGCAGCGATTGGCGTCGAGCGGCTGCACGCTGTCTCAGCTCAGGCGCTTCGTGAAGAGCCGGCCCTACGTGCCGCTTCACGAGCTCCGACGACGGTTCGCGCTCAACGGCAACGAGGACGACGTCGTGCCGCTCGCGGCCGGGGGCGAACGGCTGTTCGTGGGCCTGCCCGAGCGCGAGGCGCGACTCCTTGAGGAGCTGCTGATGCACGGCGAGGTCGGCTACGAGTGCTCGCTCGACCCGCCGAGCCCGATCATCGTGGGCGTCTACCCGATGCGCCCGGTGCCGCGCCAGTAGCGCCCCGAGCCGGCCCGGGGCCCGTGCCGTGCCCGCGCCGCCCAGGGTCCCCTCGTCGTGCTGTCCATCCTTGACGCCGGCCCGGGTCAGCGTCGCGCGGATGACACCACACTCGTCTCGCGCGACACTGGACGCGCTAGCTCGAAGCCACCAAGATGAGGTCACGCGCGGCGATGGGCCGCCTGATGCGACCCGGGAGGACACCATGAGCGACAAGGAGAAGGCGCCTCAGTCGGAGGTCGAGGAACCGACCACGATCGCCGCTGAAGGAGAGGAGACCGACACGGAAGGGCACTTCTTCCTGAGTGACCCGAACACCGGTCGTGTCCTGGCAGCAGAGCGCGAGCGGCAGATCCAGAAGAACCTGCAGCGTCACACGCTCGAGCAGAACGCGCGCCCACACAAGCCGGAGAAGCGCTGACACCCGCCGCGCCGACAGACGGCCCGCACCGGAAGGGTGCGGGCCGTTTCGTGTCCATCGACAGGACGGGACCTGGGAGCGTCACCTCGACCGCCTGACCTGGCGACGCCCCGCGCATGGCGGCTGGCGCCGACGAGCTACGTCCGGGCCCTGGCCGTGCCGTCGCGCCGATCCCCGCGACCTGAAAGCCACATCGGCGGCGCGTCATGCGTCGATGACGGATGATCTCTGCCATGCACATTCCTGGGCGCCTCGCCGCCATCCTCGCCGTGGTCGTCATCGTGGTCATCGCCGGCGTGCTCCTGCTCTCCCGTGTCGCTGACAGCGGTCCCGCCGTCGAGACCGCGACCGCCAGCCGGGGGACGATCGAGACCACAGTCGAGCTGGCGGGCCTCGTCGAGGCATCGGATGCTCGATCGCTTGCCTTCGCGGCGGCCGGCACTGTCGCCGACGTCGCGGTGGAGGAGGGCGACACCGTCGCCGCAGGTGCGCTGCTGGCCACTCTCGACACGACCCAGCTCGAGGCCCAGCTGGCCGCGGCCGAGGCCTCCCAGGCGAGCGCCGAGGCGCGTCTGGCCGCCGACCAGGGCGGCCCGAGCGCCGCCCGCCGGGCAGCGGCGCGCGATCCGATCGCCCAGGCCGAGCAGGCGCTCGCCAACGCCCGGCGGACCCAGGCCGACACGCGGACCCAGGCCGACCTCGCTGTCCGCCAGGCCCAGGCCGCGCTCGACGGAGCCGAGGAGCAGCTCGCCGCCGACCGGGCCGCCGGCGCGCCGCCGACGGTCGTCGCCGCCGACGAGGCAGCCGTGGCGCAGGCGGAACGTGCCCTCGAGACGGCCCGTGCCCAGCGCACCGCGTCGCTCAACCAGGCCGCCGGCGCCGTCGCATCGGCGCAGCGGGCCGTAGCGGCCGCCCGCAACGGCTATGCGGTGGCGACCGAGCCCGCACCGGAGGCCCTCATTGCCGCCGACGAGGCGGCCGTGGCGCAGGCCGAGGCACAGGTCGCCGCCGCTCGCGCGGCGCTCGACGCTGCGACGCTACGGTCGCCCATCGCCGGCGTCGTGACCGAGGTCGGGCTGCGCGTTGGCGATCGCATCGGCGCCGGAGCGATCGGGGGGCCAGCCGGCGTCGGATCCGGTTCGAGCGGCCAGATCACGGTCGCCACGCTCGATGACCTGCGCGTGTCGGCGACGGCCTCTGAGATCGACATCGTGGCGCTCAAGCCCGGTCAGCCGGTCACCGTGAGCGTCGATGCGCTGCCCGAAGCCTCGCTCGAGGGAACGGTGTGCGGCATCGGGGCCACCGGCACGCAGATCCAGGGCGTGACCGACTACCCGGTCACGATCTGTCTCGCGGCGACCGACGACGGGCTCAGGGTCGGCATGACCGCCAACGGCTCGGTCATCCTGGAGCGCCGCGAGGACGTGCTCCTCGTCCCGGTCCAGGCGATCACCACGATCGACGGCCGGTCCACCGTGGAGGTCCTCGGCGAGGACGGCGAGATCGCCGAGGTCGAGGTGACGCTCGGCATCTCGAGCGGGACCCGCACCGAGATCGTGGCCGGGCTCAGCGAGGGGCAGGAGGTCGTCCTGCCGTCGTTGGCCGACGATCAACGCTGATGCTGGCCGGAAGCCCGGACACCGCCGCAGCCTGGACGGCCGAAGCCGACCCGCTCGCGCCCGCGAGATCGCCGGCCGGCGCACCCCAGGCCGGCACCGCGGCGCCGTCGATGCCGATCGTGCTGATGCAGGGCATCCACAAGACCTACCGCCCCGATGGGGCGGGTGGCGAGGCCAGCGCGGTCCACGCGCTGCGCGGCGTCGACCTGGTCATCGAGTCCGGCGAGCTGGTTGCCATCGTGGGCCCGTCGGGATCGGGCAAGAGCACCCTCATGAACCTGCTCGGCTGCCTGGACGTGCCCGACCTGGGGACCTACCGGATCGCCGGACGGGACGTTGCCGGGCTGTCGGACGACGAGCTGGCCGGGATCCGCAACCGCTTCGTCGGCTTCATCTTCCAGCAGTGGAACCTCCTCCCGCGCACGTCGGCGTTGGCCAACGTGATGCTGCCGCTGTCCTATCGCGGCGACCATGAGCGCCGGGCCAAGGCCGAGCACGCCCTCTCGGCCGTCGGGCTCGCCGCCCGGGCCGGCCACCGCCCCAACCAGCTCTCCGGCGGCGAGCAGCAGCGCGTCGCCATCGCGCGCGCCCTCGTCACCGAGCCTGCCCTGCTGCTCGCCGACGAGCCGACCGGGAACCTCGACACGGCGACCGGCCGCGAGATCCTGGGGCTCTTTGGCGAGCTGAACCGGGCCGGCCGCACGATCGTGATTGTCACCCACGACCCGAGCGTGGCGGCGATGGCCGAGCGCCGGATCCGGCTGCGAGACGGCGAGATCGTCGAGGACGAGCGTGCCGTTCGCTGAGACGCTCCAGACAGCCTTCGGCGCGCTGGCGGCCAACCGCCTTCGCGCAGCACTGACGATCCTGGGCGTGACCATCGGGATCGCAGCGGTGATCGGGATGGTCAGCGTCGGCCAGGGCGCCTCGGACATCGTCCAGTCCACGCTCCAGGGTCTTGGCACCAACGTCGTGTTCGTCACGCCCGGCACCAGGTCGACCGGTTTCGCCCAGGCGGCCGGCGGCGGCGTCACCAACCTCACCATCGACGACTACCTGGCGCTCGACGCCCCCGGGGCGGTGCCCGACGCCATCGCGGTCGCCCCCGAGCAGGGTGGCTTCGTCCAGCTCGTCGCCGGCGGGGACGCCGTCTCGACGCGACTGACCGGGACCGTGCCTGACTACTCGATCGCCCGGGACTGGGACGTCACCGTCGGGCGTTTCGTCAACGACGGCGACATGGTGGCCGCCGCACCCGTGGCGGTCCTCGGCGCCAGCACCGCCGCGGAGCTCTTCGGCTCGCCCGAGGCGGCGGTCGGCGAGTCGCTCAGCGCGCGTGTCGTCCGGGCGGGCGGCACGCTGGCCGTCCGCCTGCGGGTGGTCGGCGTCCTCGAGGCCAAGGGCAACGTCGGTGGGTTCTTCAACCGCGACGACCTCATCGTCGTCCCGCTGACCGCCTCTGCCCGCCGGATCGTGGGCCAGGAGACGGTCAGCACGATCTCCGTCTCAGCTCGGTCGGCCGAGACGATGGACCAGGCCCAGCGCGATGTGACCACCGTCCTGCGTCAGCAGCACCGGCTGGGTCCCGACGAGCCCAGCGACTTCACCGTCCAGACCCAGCAGGACCTGCTCGCGGCGGCCAGCCTGACGGCCGACATCTTCACGATCCTGCTCGGCGCCATCGGCGGCATCAGCCTCGTCGTCGGCGGGATCGGGATCATGAACATCATGCTGGTGAGCGTGACCGAGCGCACCCGCGAGATCGGCCTCCGCAAGGCGCTCGGAGCCCGTCGGCGGGACATCCTGGGCCAGTTCCTGGTCGAGGCGGTGGTTCTCACGACCGTCGGGGGGATCGCCGGGATCACGCTCGGCATCTCGATCGCGCTCGTGATCGGGGTGTTCAGCCCCATCGCCCCCGCCATCTCGCTGTTCGCCGTCCTCGTCGCGCTGCTCATCAGCATGGCCGTCGGCCTGGTCTTCGGTCTCTACCCGGCGCGACGGGCGTCGCTCCTGCAGCCGATCACCGCGCTGCGCGCCGAGTAGGGGCGGCCCCTCCGTCAGCTGCCGGCGAGGCGCTGTCGCCGGCGCGACAGCCCGCGGTTCGGCCTGCTCACTGACGGGGGGCCCGTCGGTTGACGCTGGGGCTGTCCGCCACACGCTCACGCTGCACCGCTGGATCGATCGATGATTCGGGTGTCGAGCACGAGGGGAGAGGGCCACCGGCTCGGCGGAACGGAAGGCAGGGACCACGATGCAGGGCTTCGACGTGACGAACCAGATGACCATCGTCAATCGGCAGCACCAGGAGCGGCTGGCGGAGGCACAGCGCGAGCAGCTCGTCCGGGCGGCGCGCGACCAGCGCGCAGGCGCGCGCTTCGACGCCAAGCTGGTCCCCGCCGCCGGCCGGCAGCCCGGCCTGCTGGCCCGGCTCCGGGGCCTGGCGCGGCCGACACCCGCACACGCCGGCTGAGACCGCGAGGGCGCGGCTCGCACTCCCGGCACCGGTGATCGACACGACCCGCGGGTCCCGGGGAGGGCCCGCGGGCCCACTCGCGCCTGGCGAGGGCGCCGATTTGCCGGGTGCCGCTGCCGGAGCGGGCGCGGTAGCATTCCCGCCAGGCCGGCCATCCGGACCGGCCAGGAGGGATGGTCATGCCCGGCTCGATCGACACCGCGTTCGCCGTGGGAGCCCTGCGCTCCTGCGTGCTGTTCGCGCGGTGCAGCGACGCGACTCTCGAGCAGTGCGCCACCCAGCTCCGGATGCGCCGGTTCCGTCGCAACGACACCGTCTTCCACCAGGGCGACCCCGGCGACTCGCTCTACATCATCGAGTCGGGCACGGTCAAGGTCGTGCTCCCCTCGCCAGAGGGAGAGGAGGGCGCCATCATCGCGAGCCTCGGCCGAGGCGCGTTCTTCGGGGAACTCGCCCTGCTCGATGGTGCGCCGCATTCCGCGAGCGTCGTCGCGCTGGACCAGGTTGACGCGCTCGTCCTCCATCGCGAGCAGTTCGACGAGCTCATCGACACCGACCCCGAGCTCCGGCGGGCGCTG
>Ga0316622_100002017_pt1 | contig 13789 bp, 13 predicted proteins | sample OWC_Aug_OW2_C1_D_FD_207646 | JGI IMG/M metagenome (GOLD analysis project Ga0316622, IMG submission 207646) | Wetland soil microbial communities from Old Woman Creek delta, Ohio, United States - OWC_Aug_OW2_C1_D5_C | ecosystem: Environmental > Terrestrial > Soil > Wetlands | place: USA: Ohio... | reverse complement strand
CGATAAGTTGCAAATTACAACTGTGTGCACTAGACTAGAGGCATGGCAGGGCTGACTCCCGGGTCGCTTCGCGGCAAAATCATCGTGGGGTTTTCCCTTCTCGCGGGAACGGTGGTGGTCTCACTGCTCATCACCCTTGTCGAGACGTCGCTCATTGAAGAGCAGATAAAGGCCCAGAACCAGAGCCACTCACTCCTCAATGCCGCCTATGAGATGAGGCGTCAGGAGAAGAACTACATCCTTTACAGCCAGCGCGCCGATCTCGATCACCTTCAATCGGCCATCAGAGAATTCTCGGACGTGCTCGAGGACAGTTCTACCTACGAGGTCCTCGGCCCTGACGTCCGGGCCCTGACGGAGCTCGTCGGCGATTACCGCAGATCCGTGGACCTGCTTACCTCTCCCTCGGCGGAAAGCGACAGAGAGGCGACAAAGACTGCCGTGAGAGGAAAAGGGAGTGAGATCATTGAGCGGGCACGGGCGGCTTCACGAATGGTCGAGTACCGGATTGCGGGGAAACTGAGCAGGCTCAAGATATGGCTTCTGGCCTCGAAGGGGCTCCTCGCGGCCCTTGCTGTGGCGACGGCTCTCGCGATCATCCATCTGATAGGACGCTCGCTGAGAGAATTCCAGAGCAAGATGGACCAGATTGCGACGGGCACACTACGGGAACTTCCCCTGACAGCCCGGGACGAAGAGATTGCCTCCCTTGAGAAGGCCTGCAACAGGATGCTTAGAGAGATCTCTCTCCGCCAGGTGTATCTGCTCCAGTCGGAAAAGCTGGCTTCGGTGGGCACTATGCTGGCGGGGATAGCCCATGAACTGAACAACCCTCTCTCGAACATCTCCGCATCCTGCCAGATCCTTCTCGAGGAGGCAGACAGGAAAGGACGTGTGTGTGGCGGGTCCGGAGCAGCCGTCAGTTTGACCGGCGGCCCTGATGGCAATTCGGGGATGCAACGGCAGGACCCGCCGGATGAATTGTTGGTCAGGGAGATGCTCCTGCAGATTTATGGCGAAACAGAACGCGCCCGCATAACGATCCGGACGCTCCTCAACTATTCAAGGACACGCCCGTCCGAGAAGTCCCTGTTCCCGCTGCTGCCGCTTGTCCGGGAGACCGTGGTGCTTTTTCAGGGAAAGCTTGGAAAGGACGTAACCGTGACGGTTCGCATTCCCGATGATGTTCAGGTATTCGGTGACAGACACAGACTGCAGCAGGTCTTTGTCAATCTGATCAAGAACGCACTTGACAGCATGGAAGGACCCGGCGCCGTCGCCATTGAGGCAGCTGAAGGGTCACCGCGAGAAGACCTCGAGGGCGAGCGCATCTGGGCGCCTTCCTCCCTGCTGACGGCGAAGCCGGGTCACTATGTGGATATTGCGGTGACTGATACCGGGAGTGGCATCCCGGCGGCACACCTCACGAGGATCTTCGATCCCTTCTTCACTACGAAGGACGTGGGGCACGGGACCGGACTCGGCCTGTTCATTGTGAGAGAAATCGTCGACGAGCTTGGAGGGGGAATTATGGTCAGAAGTGAAGAGCGTAAGGGTACGACGTTCGTTCTCCGTCTACCCACCCGGTGGGGAGCCGCATGATGCGTATTCTGATCGTCGATGACGAACGACCTGCCTTGAGAAACCTGCAGTACCTCATGACGCGGGAGGGATACGAGGTGACCTGCACCCAGAGCGGGGGGCGGGCACTGGAACTCCTGCATGAGCGGGACTTTGACGTGGTGCTGACGGACCTCCGTATGGAGAAAGTGGACGGGATGGACATACTGAGGCACTGCAGAACGCATCATCCCGATACAGAGGTGATCATCATTACGGGCTATGCCACGCTGCAGAGCGGCATAGATGCCGTGAAGGAGGGAGCGTACTACTACATTCCCAAACCCTACAAGATCGACCTGGTCAGAAAGATTGTGAGCGAAGCCTGTCAGAAAGTCAGATTGAAACGCGACAACCGGAGGCTTCGCCATCAGATGGCTCTGCAATCGGGCGAAAGCGATATCATTACCAACAATGAGGAGATGAAGAGGATTCTGAAGACGGCACTCCAGATTGCGCCGACCGACTGCCACATCATCATCAACGGCGAGAGCGGGACTGGCAAAGAGATGCTGGCCCGGTACATACACCGGAACAGCGCCAGGGCCGGTGGGCCCTTTGTGGCGGTGAATTGCGGGTCCTTCAGCGATGAACTGGTGGCCAGTGAGTTTTTCGGACATGAAAAGGGGGCCTTTACCGGAGCGGCGGCCGCCAAGAAGGGGCTCATTGAAGCGGCTCATGAGGGGACCTTCTTCCTCGATGAGATAACCGAAATGCCTCTGACTATTCAGGTTCATCTCCTCAGGGTCATTCAGGAACAGGAAGTCCTCAGGCTGGGGGCGACGAAGCCTGTCAGGATAGACGTGCGATTCATCGCATCGACGAACAGGGACGTGCTGGACGCACTCAGGGAGGGGAGGCTCAGGAATGATCTGTATCACCGGCTGAACATCGTGTCCTTCCGCCTGCCACCACTCTCCCAGAGGAGAGACGACATCCCAATACTGTGCCGCCACTTCCTGATCAAGTACGCCGAGAGGATGAAGAAGGAGGTTGCTGAGATTTCACAGGATGCCCTTGAGGTGCTCGGCAACTATGACTTTCCCGGGAATGTGAGAGAGCTGGAGAACATCATTGCCCGTGCCGTTGCCATTTCCGGCGGACCGGTGCTGTCGGCAGTGCATCTGCCCGAAGAGATCAGGAGGGTGAGCGTGACGACCTTCCGGTCTGACGACACGAGGCTGCCGTCTCTCGATCAGCGCGAGGCAGCTTACATAAAGTGGGTGCTGGATGAAGTCGGCGGAAACAAGGTAAAGGCTGCGAGGATCCTGGGTATCGACAGGGTCTCGCTGTGGAGAAAAATGAAGAGGTATGGCATCGACCTTCCATAACTGTCTGCAAAGCGCCGGCGCGGAGGCCGTCTGTGCCCTGCAGGGAGGAGTTGTCGGTGGTTCAACCTGATGCGCTCTCTTTCCCCCGCAAGGTTCACGTCTTCACGACGAGCACGGGACAGGGCGAGTAGCCAATGACCTTTTCGGCAACGCTGCCCATGAGGAGTCTTCTCAATCCGGTCCTGCCGTGTGAACCCATGACGATCACATTGATCTGTGTCTCCCGGGCAAGCTCAAGTATCGCTTCGTGGGCTTCACGCCCCTCCCGTATCAGGCCCTTCGCCATCACTCCCGATGCCTCGGCGAGCTCTCGTATCACACTCACACGCTTGTGTGCGCGGGCAACCATTTCATCAACCACTTTTGATGATGCCTCGGCGTAGAATTCCGGCGGGACGTCGATGACATTGAGAACCGTGAGCCCTCCCCCGTAGGACTTGGCGAAATCCACGGCCTTTGTGCCTGCAGCGGTGCTGAAGCGTGAGCCGTCCGTGGGAAAGAGGATGTTCTCCCATCCCAGGGGTGCCTGAGGCGGGACGATCACCACATCGCAGTGGCTGTAGCCGATTATGCGCGATGCCACGCTCCCGATGAGAACTCTCTGAAGTGCGCTTTTGCCGGTTCTGCCGACGATGATGAGGTCACAGTTCTCCGCTTCGGCGAGGTCGACAATGCGTTCGTAGGGCTCGCCTTCCTCGCAGACCGCCTTTATCAGGGCACCCTGGCTCTTCGCGATCGAAAGGGCTTCCGCGAGGGCACTATCACAGGGTCGCCGCAGAGAGTCCCGGACATCCCTGAGGCCCACAAGTTCCAGGTCTCCCTCGTAGCGTGGGACCACTGACACTGCGGTGATCCAGCACTTCTCGTAGGCCGCCAGTTTGAAGGATTCCCTGAGGGCATGGAAAGCAGCTTCCGAACCGTCGACGGCAACGAGAATCTTACTGTAGCGGCCCATGGCTCGACCTATCTCCCCTGGACGACTTCGAGTGCTGCGGCCCTGCGTTCAGCCTGACGGCCCGACCACATTGCCCGGAGCACGATGAAGGCCCCGGTGAGCAGGGCGAAAGCCATTATCGCAAAACTCGTGCTCTTCAGTGCCTTTGTGGTTGTCTCACTCAGGGTCTCGATCACGCCGAGCTGAGAGAGGTACACGGGAACCATCAAGCCCCTGCTGAACAGGACGATGACCATTATAACACCCATCACGACTTTGATCATGAAGGGTTTCACATAGGTCGTCCCGATGGCGCCCAGTTGAATGCCGAAAAGGGAGCCGGCAAGAATGATCATTGCCAGACGTATGTCGACCAGCCCGCCCAGGGCGTACTTCAGGCTGCCTCCGACACCCATGACAAAGGCGATGACCAGCTCTGTTGCGGAGGCCATCAGGCTGGGTGCGCCCATGACATAGATCATTGCGGGGACGCCGATGAATCCGCCGACGGCGATTGTCGCGGCGAGCATGCCGGTGGCGAAGCCGAGCGGTATGGTGAACAGTACAGAGATCCGTGCATCGAGGCTCTTGAAGTAGACCATGGTGCCCGGTATGTTGATCGACTGGACACGCCGCGCCAGCGAGCTCACGCGCTCCTCTTCATGGGTCGTTCCCGACCTGTACGTCCGCCAGGCATCACTGAGCACGAACCCCCCGACCACCGCGAGGATGACGACGAAAGAGAGACTCACGTAAAGGTTGGAGCCTGCCTCACCGAAGGCCTTCTTGATAGACTCCTGCAGGTGAGCGCCGAAGAGCACGCCGGCCTCGGCGGAAATGCCCAGCACGATGCCAAGCTTCACATCGACTTGGCCGTACTTGGCGCGCTTGAGGGCACCGATGAGGGCCTTGGGGAACTTGTGGCACATGTTGCTTGCCACGGCAACAAGGCCCGGGACGCCCAGGCTCATCATTGCAGGGGTGAGAACGAAGGCTCCTCCGGATCCGATGAAACCGCTGACGAGTCCGCCGACGAAGCCGACGAGGAAGAGATAAGCAATGGTGACGGCATCCAGATTTATGAAATTCAGCGCCTGTGTGGCGATATCATGCATGTCCCTTTACCCCCTTTTGCGTGCTGCTTCGATTCCGAGAACGGTCCAGAAATTGCCGGTGAACGTCCCGTGCACAAAGGAAAACATGAAGGCGGTGATGATCGGCAGGATCGCATACCAGCCTCCGCGGCCCAAATACTGCATCACCAGGTCCTGCTCGGCCAGGAGAGTTGCATAGAGGGCGAGTGAGAGGGCGCCCATGAAGACTGTTTTCAGGAGAAGACGGCTTTTCCTCTTTGCTGCTGTCTGAGCCATGTGTGTGTAGCCTCCTTTATCCGACTGTGTGTGTTGTTTAAGAACCGACGACGATGAGAGGGCAGGAAAAAGAGCGCTGGAGCTCTGCGAGACTCGCGGGCCCCTTCCGGCTGCTCTTCTCTGATATCCCCTGTGAGTTCACGATGACGTAGTCGATGTGTGTATTCCTTCTTGTGAGTTCCGCCGCCGCCGACTGAAGGTTCCCCTCGGTGAGCGTGACGGTATAGCCGATGTGTTTCTGCTCCAGCTCTGAGGCGAAAGCCTTGACCGTAGCGGCGCTCTTCGCGTCACCAAGGATTTCCAGAGAGGTGCCCATGCGGCTGCAGAAACTGACTGCATACTGAAGGGCCTGCCGGTCTGTCGGGTGCCCTCCGAGGACGAGAAGCACTCTCTTCTCCCCTTTCCGCATCTCACGGGCCGTTTCGAACTCCCCGGCTTCAGCGAAGGCCGCCGCTGCCAGGTCCCTCTCCAACGCCCTGAGGCTGGTGGTGAATATCTTCATCGGGTCGCCTCTCGGCACGCCCTCGCTACTCAGCCCTGAGAACCGGCCGGTTCGACGGTCTCTTCGTCGCGGTAGGCCGCTGGCTCTCTTGCTTCTCTGCTTCTCTCAGGATCTGCCGTGCCGTCTGGAACTCGCCTTCCTCTGCAAAGGCTGCGGCTGCCATCAGGGTCTCGAATCTCTTCATTAGCTTTGTCATGGTCGTGTCCTCCTCTCGAATCTGTTCAATCACTCGCTTTCCTCTAACTCAAGGACCGTGCCACCGCATGAGATAGAGCGAACGCATTGAAATAACAAGAGAAAGGTGGAAGCAGGGCGCCGAGCGGATCAACGGCAAACGATGCATTTTGCAACGCAGTAAGCATGGCGGCGATAAGCTACTGAATTCAAAGGGCTGGCAGAAACGATGCCAGAAGAAACGACCCGCTGCAATATGCAACGGCAGGCGCACCCCTTGTGTAGGCGCTGGGACCAAAGGCTTTGCCGTAAGCAGAGAACTCGTGGTAGATTTACAGGAAACCATTCCAGCGCAACAGGAGCTGTGGCACATGGGGCTTTTCAGGAGATCGCAGGAACCGGAAGAGGAGGGGAAGGTCGAGGAACTCCGCCGTCGGTCTGACGAGGTTGGTCTGCCGCCGGAAGCGCGCAAGGTCGCGACACAGGAGTTGGACACCCTTGCCAATGTCGGACCTTCATCGTCGGAATATACGATCGGACTCACCTATCTGGAGTATCTTCTCGGGATGCCCTGGAACACATGCACCGAAGACAATCTCGATATCGCGCGGGCTGAAGCAATACTGAACGAGGATCACCACTCGCTCTGCAACGTGAAGGAGCGTGTACTGGAGTATCTGGCGACGAAGGTGCTCGTTGCCCGCAGGAAACCGCGTGTGCTGATTGTCGACGATGAGGCCATAACTAGGAACAATCTCTCGCACGTCCTCGGCAAGGACGGATATCATGTCTTGACGGCCGGTGACGGCACCGAGGCGCTGGACGTGCTGGCAGGCTCCGAGGTGGACGTGATCATCACGGACCTGAAGATGCCAGGGGTAGACGGTATCGGCGTCCTGGAAGCAGCGCGGAAGAGGCAGCCGGGAGCCAGGGTTATTGTGATCACGGGCTACGCAACGGTCCCCTCAGCAGTCGAAACCATGGGCAAGGGCGCCTATTGGTATCTTCCCAAGCCTTTTAAACTGGAGGAAGTGAGGTCGGTGGTCACGAGGGCGCTGGAGGAGAAACCCCTCGTCGTGCCGACACGGGGGTCGGTGCTCTGTTTCTCCGGGCCTCCCGGTACGGGCAAGACCTCCATGGGCCTTTCGATTGCGAAGGCTCTGGGAAGGAAGTTCATTCGGCTCTCTCTCGCCGGTGTCAGGGACGAGGCGGATATCCGGGGGCATCGCCGGACATATGTGGGAGCAAAGCCCGGCAGGATCATCGAGGCCATACGGAGGGCGGGATCAGCCAACCCGGTCATTATGATGGACGAGGTGGACAAGATCGGCCAGAGTGCCAAGGGAGACCCGGCATCGGCGCTTCTGGAGGTCCTCGATCCCGAGCAGAATGAAGCCTTCGTCGACCACTATCTCGATGTCCCCTTCGATGTCTCAAGGGCAATCTTCATCCTCACGGCAAACTTCATCGACGACATTCCTGCCCCTCTGCGGGACCGCATGGAGGTCATTCACTTTCCGGGATACACTGAAGAGGAGAAAGTGACTATAGCCTTAAAGTTCCTCGTTCCGAAACAGATAGGCGAGAAAGGACTGAGGGACCGCCCGCCGGCCTTCACGAGGGAGGCTGTCGAGAGAATCATCAGGGAGTACACGAGAGAGGCAGGCATCAGGGGTCTCGAAAGGCAAATTGCGACGGTGTGCCGGAAGCTTGCGAAAGAACTCATTCAGGAAGGGGCCGGGAAGGAGCCGACCAGGGTGACGCCCGAGTCAGTGCAGCGTTATCTGGGTCCAAAACGATTCCGGTTCGAGGTCGTCGAGGAGCACGACACCATAGGCGTTGCCACAGGACTCGTCCTGAGCGAAAGCGGAGCCGACATCATCTTTGTCGAAGCTGCTCAGATGAAAGGCGGCAAGCAACTGGTCATCACAGGATCCCTGGGCGACGTGATGCGTGAGAGCGCTCTGGCCGCCCTCAGCTACGTGAGAAGCCATGCCGCTTCCTTTGGCATAGGAGAAGACTTTTTTGAGCACCACGACATCCATATCCACGTCCCTCTCGGTGCGGTCCAGAAGGACGGACCCTCAGCGGGTCTCACCATCGTCGTCGCACTCCTTTCGTTGTTGAAAAAGCTCCCTGTTCGGAGGGATGTGGCGACGACAGGTGAGATAACCCTTACCGGACGTGTGCTCCCCGTGGGGGGCCTGAGGGAGAAGATCCTTGCTGCTGCCCGGGCAGGGGTGAAAACCGTCGTCATCCCCTGGCAGAACAGGTCCGACATGGATGACATTCCGGGCAACGTGAAGGGAGCGATTGAGATTATGCCCGTGCGCACTGCGGACGAGGTGGTCGAGCTCGTTCTCAGGACATAACGCGCCTTTCCCGTCGGTCCGGCTGTCACCAGACCTCCCGTTATTGTTCCTACCCTTGTTGCATTATGCAATCAAGGCCCTTTACTATAAAAACATGGGGCGTTTCTCCTTTCAGCCGAGCATACGGGGAAAGATCACGCTGGGGTATTACTTCGGCGTCGCTGCCATAGTGGGCCTTTCGGTCTTCTCTCTTCTGGAACTCTGGCACCTGGACCGTAAGATAACCCTCGGAGACGTGACGACGGAATTCTTTGACACGATCCTGGAGATACGCAGATTTGAAAAGAACTATTTTCTCTATGAAAAGCAGGAGGACCTTGCTGAAAACCTCCGGTACGCGGACAAGGCGCTCAGGCTTATTGACGGAAACATTCAGAACTTCTCCACACTGCTGACGCCGTCGCTGGTGGAAACTCTCAGGAAGGACCTCGTGCGCTACCGGGAACTCGTGGATGGGGTCCCTCTCTCCGGCGGGGCCGACACGGGCAGGAAGGCAGCTCTTCAGGCCGACATCCGCGAGCTTGGCAAGAAGATCGTGACCGTGGCTGAAGAGATCTCGAAGACCGAGAGAACGAGCCTTCAGAGTGCCATACAGTCCACGCGGAACAGCATCATCCTCCTCATCGTCCTGCTCTCGGTCGTTGGGATTGTCGTGGGCCAGGTTCTCTCGCGCGTGGTTGCGGGTCGTCTTAAGGCGTTGGAACGGAGCATGGAGAGAATCGCCGAAGGAGGGCTCGAGAAGATCGTGATCGACTCGAAGGACCGGGAAATCGTCTCGCTGACACACGCGTTCAACGCGATGCTGAGGGAGATCGAGATCCGACAGAGGCACCTCATCCAGTCGGAGAAACTTGCCTCACTCGGTACGCTCATGGCTGGAATCGCTCACGAGATCAACAATCCCCTCTCGAACATTTCGACCTCATGCCAGATTCTGCTGGAGGAGATCGGCCAGGCCGATGAACACTATGTGAAGGAACTCCTGGCCCAGATTGAGGAACAGACCGACAGAGCCCGTAACATTGTGCGCTCTCTTCTCGATTTCTCCCGAGAAAAGGAGTTCCGGAAAGACAGTGTGCCCCTGCGGAATCTGCTTGACGAGACGATCAGGTTCATCAAGAGTCACATCCCGGCAGGCGTCTCGGTCCGGCTTGAAGTCCCTGAGGACATCGTGATATACGCGGACAAGCAGCGCATGCAGCAGGCATTCCTGAACCTCATCAAGAACGCTGCCGAGGCGATCACCGGAGAGGGCGCCATCATGATCAGCGCACGGAGGCATACTCCGACGGATGACAACAGGGTGTCTGACGGCAGGTCTTTTGCCTATGCGACTGATCACGGCCGCTGCATCGACAGCGGCTCGACGGTGGACATCACGGTCCGTGACACGGGCCCGGGAATACCCCCGGAGATTCTGCCGAAGATCTTTGACCCCTTCTTCACGACAAAAGACGTGGGAAAGGGTTCGGGACTTGGTCTCTCCATCGTCCACGAGATCATCGAGGAGCACGGCGGATGCATTGCCGTGGACAGCACGGTGGGCAAAGGCACGACGTTTCTCATACGTCTTCCGGCGAAGGAGTGAATTATGGAGCAGAATCAGACGGTACTCGTGATTGATGACGAGCGGGTGGCCCTCAAGAACCTCGAGCATGTGATGAGGAAAGAAGGATACGAGGTTACGGCGACCCAGAGCGGACCGCAGGCCCTGAAGCTCCTCGAGGAACGGCCCTTTGACGTCGTGCTCACGGACCTGAAGATGGAGAAGGTGGACGGGATGCATATCCTGCGGAAATGCCGCGAGCTCTATCCGGATACGGAAGTCATCATGATTACCGGATATGCGACGCTCGATTCGGCGGTGGAGGCCATGAAGTACGGGGCCTTCCACTACATTGCAAAACCCTTCAAGCTGGACGAAGTGAGAACGGTCGTACGGGAAGCCCTCGAAAAGGTGGCGCTCAAGAGGGAGAACCGGCATCTCAGGGAACAGATAGACACCTTTCAGGGCAAGGTGAAGATAATCACTCAGGACCCGGCAATGCTCCGGCTTCTGGAGACGGCGCAGCAGATTGCGCCGACGGACTGCAATGTGCTTCTGACCGGAGAGAGCGGTACCGGCAAGGAACTATTCGCCAGGTACATTCACAACAACAGCAAGCGCTCCGAAGGACCTTTCCTGGGAATTAACTGCGGAGCCTTTTCAGAGGAACTCCTGACCAGCGAACTCTTCGGCCACGAGAAGGGGGCTTTCAGCGGCGCCGTGACGATGAAGAGGGGGCTCATCGAGACAGCCACGGGGGGAACGCTCTTTCTTGACGAGATCACGGAGATGACGACATCCATGCAGGTGAAGCTCCTGAGGGTGATCCAGGAGAGAGAACTCCTAAGAGTGGGGGGTACGCAGCCGCTTGCGGTCGATGTGCGTTTGGTCGCCGCAACAAACCGGGACATGCACGAGGCCATAAAGATAGGCCTGTTCCGTCAGGATCTCTACTACCGACTGAACGTGGTGTCTTTGCACATTCCTCCTCTCTCGGAGAGAAAGATTGACGTACCGCTGCTCAGTTATTACTTCCTCAAGAAATACTCCACGATCATGAGGAAGGATGTCAGGGAGATCGCAGAGCCCTGCATGGCCTTCCTGATGAACTACGATTTTCCTGGTAACGTGAGGGAACTGGAGAACATCATCGAACGGGGCGTGGCCCTCTCAAACGGGCCGGCCATCGAGGTGAGCCACTTGCCCGAGGACCTGAGGGCGTTGAGCGTGAAGACCTTCAGGAAGAAGGAAGGGAAGATTCCGTCTCTCGAGGAGCAGGAACAAGCCTATATTTCGTGGGTTCTCACTGAAGTAGGAGGCAACAAGACTCTGGCAGCCCAGATCCTTGGTATCGACAGGGTTTCGCTCTGGAGGAAACTGAAGCGGTTCGGGCTGGACGCGTCGTGATCTTGTTAGGTCGGGGAGAGAGCGGCTGACTGATGGCCTAAACCCTTCCAAGAACGCGCAGGCGTCTCGCGCCTCCTGTGAAAGTCCCTCCCAGGCCCTAACGGGTCGAGTCCCCCGAAGATTCTTGACGCACCGTCCCCACTATTCGTTCCGCAGCCTGGCGAATCTTGTGAGCCAGCCGTCACGACGTGCTTCCAAGACAAACCCGTAGCGTTCGAACATCCGTATAGTCTCCTTCATGCCCTTGGAATCCACCTCTATGGTCGGCTCGTAGAGGACGACCAGGCCTCCGCGGCCGAGCATCGCGGTTATGTTTTCTGCCGCTGCCTCTTTGTCACCTACTTCATGAAAACTGTAGTACAGCAGACAGACATCAGCAAGAGCGGTGCCTCCGCGCCATCGGGCGATGTCTTCGTGCACAATGACGACCTTGCTGCCCCGGGCGTTGACTCGCAGTCTGAGTTTCTGCACCATGCCTTCCTGAAGTTCGACGGCGTAAACCAGGCGAGCCTTCTCAGCAAGCACCTCGGTAAAGAACCCGTTCCCGGCGCCTACTTCTATGACGACAGATTCGCCCGTGATTCCCGATTCAGCGATGACGGCATTGCGGTCGGTGAGCGCCTTTCTGAGCGGGTTGTAAAGAATGAAGGAAAGCCAGGAAGGACAGACCATGCTCACGGTAGGTGAAAGGATCCGAAAAGATTGGTCACTCGGCCCTACAGGATCTCTTCCAGTATTTCGGCTGCGTCCTGAACGAGTTTCGGGCAGAGGGTGAAGACAATCTTTCTGTCATAGGCCTGCTTCAGGCCTTCCGGCGTGCTGATGTCGCAGCCGAGCAGGTCGCGGCAAACAATTGTTGTGTTCCGGGCTTTGAAGCGCTCGACAAATCCCTGGACCAGCCGGTGGGTGGTGGCCTTGGCTGCCTTGTCATCCGCCCTGGTGCGGCCGTGCTTGAGCCCGATGACCATGAAGGCGCCGGTCACGGCTCCGCAGGTCTCTGCCATGCGGCCCATGCCGCCGCCAAAGGGGTCGGCGAGTCTGAGCGCCAGTTCCCGATCAAGACCGAGGGCAGGGCCGAAGGCTGCGAGGAGTGCCTGGCTACAGCTGAACCCCTCTCTGAATAACGCGACTGACTGTTCTACGGTATCCATTAGTGTGCGAGTCTCCTGCAGATGGTTGCGCAGGTCGCAGTGAGGGGCAACAGGTGAAACTCATCGGAGGGAACGGGGCCGAGGGCTCTATCCGAGTTTTTCGATAAAGGACCTTGCCGTTTTCAGCGCCCCTCTGACAGTCTCAACGGAATGAAGATTGCCCCTGTAATACCCTGCGATGTGCAGCTCGTCGTAGATGTCTCGGAACATGCCAAGCAGTTTGCCGTTATGGGGAGAAGCATATTTCTTAAGGGCTTTCTCGTACTCCTCGACCTTTTTGGGGAGCGCTTTCCTGCTCACTCCATTCCTTATGAGGTAGCCATCGATCGCTTTAAGCACGCCGAGGTATGCTATGCCACAGGCTGATTTGACGTATTTCTCGTCAATGTACCTGTTGTCCTCTATCGGCGAGGTTCTGAGGACGTCCTTTGCGTTTTCGAGGTATCTGAGAGCCTCTTTCTTGTTCATGACACTACCTATCATAGCACATGAGGCCTGAGCCCCCTCAATGCTTTTGAAGGAACAGCGCACTGAGTGATGAGAGGAGGTTCTCCACCACGTTCTTCGCTGGCAAGGGAATCTTGAGGTAGGCCGTGCCAGTTGTTTCATCTCTGATGATCATCGAGTCCTTCCGGCCTTCCGCAGGGCTGTCGGGGTGCGTCAGTGTCCTGCTGATGTCCATCAGGAACTGTGCGCCGCTGACGAGCAGAGTGCTCAGGGCATCAGCGGGGCCTGGCGCTGCATCTGCGGCAGGTTGCAGTGCCAGATCACCGTTTCCGGAGGCCTCGAGTGATTCAATAAGGTCTGCAGCCGCGGTGTCCCTGCTTTCCTCCTCGTGCAGCTGCTCTTGAATCTTCGCGTCGGATTTCTCAAGGCCCTTCGACAGTTCCTCGACAGTATGCATGAATCTCTTGAACTGCGGCTCGCCGAGCATGACCACACTCTCACCGTCGCTGTCGAGGACGCCTGAGAACAGAGACTTCTTGAAGGCGAGAAGACCGAGGATACGCTCTTCGATGGAAGATGAGGAGACGAAATTCACGACTGTCACCTTCCTTCGCTGACCGAGGCGGTGAACGCGTCCTATTCGTTGCTCCAGGACCGCGGGATTCCATGGGATGTCCATATTGATTACCACTGAACCGCTCTGGAGGTTCAGTCCGACGCCCCCCGCATCGGTGGACAGGAAGACCATACAGTCCGGGTCTTCCCTGAAGCGCGTGATCAGGTTTCTGCGCTCCCTTGACGGTATGCTCCCGTTGAGATGTGCGTATCCTATGCCGTTCTGAGAAAGCACCTCCTCAACGAGAGCCGTCATCCTGAGCCACTGGCTGAAGATGACGACTTTTTCGCCGCCCTCAAGGACGATCTCTCTGAGGAGG
>Ga0316622_100002015_pt1 | contig 13798 bp, 9 predicted proteins | sample OWC_Aug_OW2_C1_D_FD_207646 | JGI IMG/M metagenome (GOLD analysis project Ga0316622, IMG submission 207646) | Wetland soil microbial communities from Old Woman Creek delta, Ohio, United States - OWC_Aug_OW2_C1_D5_C | ecosystem: Environmental > Terrestrial > Soil > Wetlands | place: USA: Ohio... | reverse complement strand
CCCGCCGCGCCGGCTACTCGCTGATCGAACTCCTCATCAGCGTGGGGCTCCTGGGGCTGGTCTTCGCCGCCGCCGGGCTCGTCAGTCGCACGAGCCAGGGCGTGTACCGCCAGTCCTCGCAGGCGAGCGCGTTGGAAGCCCGCGCGCGGCAGACGCTGGACCGCGTCGTCGACCTGCTCGCGACGATGGTGCGCTCGCTCGCTTTCCCCGATCCGGCCGTCCCCGCGTGGACCGAGACGCTGGACTTCCAACAGGCGGCCGGGGTCGTCGGCGGGGTGCTGCAGCCCGGGCCGCCCTTGCGGCTGCTGCTGGAGATGGACGACGGGGAGGTGCGCGACGGGGCCGACAACGACGGCGACGGGCTCTCCGACGAGAGCCGGCTGGTGCTGCTGCGCGACCCCGACACGGCCGACGAGCGACGCACGGTCTTGTGCCGCGGGATCCGCGATCTGGCCGAGCGCGAGGTCGCCAACGGCGCGGACGACAACGGCAACGCCATGGCCGACGAGCGCGGCTTCTGCCTGCAGCGGCAGGATGACGTGCTGCGCGTGCTGCTCACATTGGAGGAGCTCGGCGAGGGTGGCCGCCCGGTCGTCCGCAGCGTGACGACTTCCTTCCGGATCAGGAACTAGGGGGCGGGACATGCGGACGATCCAACGACAGATGCGCAGGTGGGGAGCTCGGCGGGGCAGCGCCCTGGTGATGGTCACTCTCGCGGCAGCGGTGCTCGCAACCCTGTCCTTCTCGCTCCTGACGGTGACGCTCACCACCGCCCGCGAGCAGCAGAGCTCCAAAGAGAAGATGCGTGCCCGCTACGTCTGCGAGGCGGCCCTGTCCGACGCCGTGTTCGCCATGGCCACCGGCGGCAGCGGCGATCTGGGGAACGAGGAAGATCCGGTTGCCTACGGCAGCGGCAGCTACTGGGTGCAGGCGACGCCGGCCGCAGCGGACCTGACCCAGCTGGTCGCGACTGGCCGGGAGGACCGCTCCGGAGCGCGCCTGGAGCTGACGGTGCAGCGCACGACGAGCAACCTGTTCGAGTGGGGCGCCTTCGGTGACGAGGGCCTGCTGATGGACAGCAACGCCCGCGTCGACAGTTACGTCGCCTCGCTGGGCAGCTACGTCTCGCAGCAGGTCAACGGCACGGGCTCGAGCGCCTACGCCAAGAAGAACGGCGACGTCGGCTCCAACAAGAACGTCGTGCTCAAGCAGAACTCCAAGGTCTACGGCGATGCGCTGCCCGGCCCCGCGGGCAGCACTTCGGTCCTCGGCAACGCCCAGGTCTCGGGAGCCACGGCGCCGCTGCCCGAGCTGATGGAGATGCCCGAGATCAAGGTCCCGATCATCGCTTCCAGCGGCTCGCTGGCCGTGCCGAGCGCGACTCCGCTGGTGTTGCCCGCGGGCGACTACCGCTACGACGACTTCGTGGTCAAGACCGGCGGAAGCGTCCAGGTCACAGGACCCGCGCGGCTGGTCTTCGAGGACTTCCACCTGGAGTCAGGTTCGGAGTTCATCGTCGACGCCAGCGCCGGACCCGTCGAGCTCTATGTCGACGGCGATTTCGTGCTCGACAGCAACACGCTGGTTGCGTCGACCACCTCCACGCCGGCCGACTTGCGCGTGAACCTCCTGAGCGACAACGTCAAGGACCCCTCGATCCAGGTCCAGCTTGACGTGGTCACGTTCGAGTCCAACGCCCAGCTCTACGGCACAATCTACGCCCCCAAGACGGTGATCGACATCGACAGCAACTTCGAGCTCTTCGGCTCGCTGATCGCCCGCCGCGTGGTGCTCGACAGCAACGCGCGCGTGCACTACGACGAATCCCTGGCGACGGCCAGCTCGCTGACCGAGGTCTCCTACCGGACGATCTGCTGGCGCATCCTGCCGTTCCGGCCGTGAGCGAGGACGAGGTGCAACAAGTTCACCGCCACGTGCGTACCGCCGCGCTGTGCGCCGCGCTGCTCTGCTCCCTGTGCACCCTGGCGCAGTCCGCTGCCGGGGGAGACGGCCCCGCGCTGCCGCCGGGCCAGGTCCCTGCTCTCGCCCCCGCAGAGGCCGAGCTGGCCGAGGTCCTGAGGCGCGCTCGCAGCCAGGACGACCTGCCGTTCGAGGTCTTCGTCGTGCAGGTGGCCCAGGTGGGAGCCGATGGCATACGTCCCAGTCTCGTGCTGCTCGAGCGGGAGCGCGTGCCCGCACTGCGCGCCGACCAGGCCGAGCAGCAGCTCAGCGAGCCGCAGCGGGAGATCCTCCTCGCCGGCCTCGCGCACCAGGAACCAGTCGCGGTCCTCAAGGCGCTCGACGAGCGCCTGACGCTGGCCAGCGACCGCTCGGCCCGGCTGCTCGCGTTGCGCGTCCTGGGAGCGGTGGGCATCGCCGCCACGATCGAACACCTCGGACCGCTGGCGCTGGTCCAGGGCGAGGAGGAGCCGCCGCCGGGACTCGAGGACGCGCTGCGAGAGGCGGTGGCCCGGATCCTGCGCAACGCACCCGAGGCCTTCGATCGTCTGCCGCAGGTCCTGCGCAGCAGCCCGCCCGCCTTGCACGCCGCCCTGATCTCGGCGGCGGGAGACAGCGGCGACCCGCGCGCGCTGGCCTTGCTCGCCAACGCCCTGGCCTTCCGCCCGGAGCTGGCGCCACTGGCCACCGCGCAGGTGCTGCGCGTGGGGCGTTCTCCGCGTCTCGAGCTGAACAAGGCCCTGATCGAGCGTCTGCGCTGGCTTCTGGACAGCGACCAGCCCGGTCTGTGCCGATCGGTGGTGCTGGCCCTGGGCGAGCTGCGCGACTGCGACTCCATCCCCCTCCTGATCGACCTGGTCGACAGCAGCGACACGGGCCTCGCCCAGAACGCCGTGTGGGCGCTGCAGCGCGCCACGGGCCTCACCTTCGGTGCCTCCTCCGAGCGTTGGCGGCATTGGTACGCCCAGGAGACGGCCTGGTTCGCGCACGAGGAGCGCGCGGTGCTGCGCGACCTCGCCGCGCGCAACCCGGCCAAGGTCTCGCAGGCCCTGCGCGAGATCGGGCGCCGGCGCACGCGCCGCGACGAGCTGGCCGTCGAGGTCCTGGAGGTCCTCGAGCGGGCCGAGCCCAACCTGCGGGCGCAGGCCTGCGACACCCTGGGGCAACTCGACTGCGAGCTGGCCCTGCCGGCGCTGGTTGAACGCCTCGAGCGGGACATTCCCTACTGCTCGCAGGCCGCTTGGCGGGCGCTGGGTGCGATCTGTGGCCTCGACCTGCCCGCCGAGGGCCGGGCCTGGCGCGAGGCGCTGGCGCTGGACGCCTGACACGGCGCCGCCCGGCGGGGAAATCCGGCCCGCGAGGGTCTACTCTGACGGGCCGCCCGGCGCTCGGCCGGGCCCGCGCTTGCCCTCCACCGAACCGCCGGATCGCGTTCCCCTCGCGGATGCGCGCGCGCTCCAGCTGGCGCGCGCGCTCGAGGAGGCCGACCGCGGCTCGCTGCTCCTCTCGGCGTGCGAGCGCGAGCGGGCCGGGGCGGCAGCGCGCAGCGCGGCCGGCGGTGCGGGCGAGCTCGCGCCGCTCGTCGAGCGCGCCCGCGCTCTGGTGGAGCTCGCCGCGCGCCGCGCGCGCGCCGTCGGTGCGCTCAGCTCCGCCGCGACGACGGGCAGGGGCCTGGGCTGGCTCGCGCCCGTGGCGGTGCTGCTGGGACTCTCGACGCACCTGCTGGGCGGCCGCTTCGTCAACGTGCTCGCCTTCCCCCTGCTCGGCGCGTTGGCCTGGAACGCGGCGGTCTACCTCGCGCTCGGCGCGGCCTGGGTGCGCGCCCTCTCCCGGCGCGCTGAAGAGCCAGCGCGCGCGGGCGGGCTGGCGCGCAGGTTGCTCGAGTCGCGGCTCGCTGCGCGGCTCGCGCGCCTGGCACCTAGCACGGCCGGCGGTGAGGGAGCGGTCGTCGCGGCGGCCGGCGCGCGCTTCGCAGAGCTGTGGCTGATGACGGCGCGAGCGCTGATCGCCTCGCGCGTGCGCGCCGCACTGCACCTCGCTGCTGCAGCGCTGGTCCTGGGGCTGGTCGGCGGCATGTACCTGCGCGGGCTCGCCTTCGAGTATCGCGCCCAATGGGAGAGCACCTTCCTGTCCGAGCAGGCTGCGCGCGCCCTGCTCGCGACGCTGCTCGGGCCGGCGAGCCGACTCGCCGGCATCGAGCTGCCGGATCTCGCGCTGATCCGCGGCCCGCAGGCCAGCGGTCCGGCGGCGCCGTGGATCCACCTGTGGGCGCTCACGGCCGGGCTCTTCGTCGTGGTCCCGCGGCTCTTGCTGGGCGCGCTCGACACGGCGCGCGCGACCAGGCTGACGCGCCGGCTCCCGATCGATCTCTCGGGCGCCTACTGGCAGCGGCTGCGTGGGCCGGGCGCAGGTGCAGGCCTGCGCGCACGCATCGTGCCCTACGACTCCGGGCTGGCGCCGCGTGGCGCCGACTGCCTGCGTCTCTTGCTGCACGATCTGCTCGGAGCGCGCAGCGAGGTGACGCAGGCGTCGCCGCTCGCCTACGGGGCCGAGGCCGACGCGATCGAGCTGCCCGAGGTGCGCGACCTGCTGGCGCTCGTGTTCCCCCTGGCCCAGACACCCGAGCTCGAGGTGCATGTGCGTCTGCTGGCCGATCTGCGCGCGCGCATGCCGGCACAGGCGCGGCTGCTCGTGGTCGTGGACTCCGGCTCGTATGCGGAACGCCTGGGCGGCTCCGCCCCCGCGCGTGAGCGGCTGGCCGAGCGGCGCCGCGTCTGGGAGCGCGCCGTGCGCGAGGCTGGCCTGGGTCTCTTGCACATCGATCTCTCCGAAGAACTGGGCCCGGACGCGCTGGAGCGCGCTGAAGCCGCGCTGTGGACGGCGCCTGAGGACGGAGGCCGGCCGTGACGACCGTCACGCTCAGCCTCGTCTCGCACACCAACGTGGGCAAGACGACGCTCGCGCGCACGCTCCTGCGGCGCGACGTGGGTGAGGTGCTCGACCAGCCGCACGTGACCGACGTCAGCGAGGCGCACGAGCTGATCGCCGCCGCGGGGCACCGCCTGCTCCTGTGGGACACGCCGGGTTTCGGCGCCACCGCGCGGCTGGCGGCCCGGCTGCGCCGCGAGGCGAGCCCGCTGGGCTGGCTCCTGCACCAGGTCTGGGACCGCTTCACCGACCGGCCGCTGTGGTGCAGCCAGGAGGCCGTGCGCAACGTGCGCGAGGACGCCGATCTGGTGCTGTACCTGGTCAATGCGGCCGAGGACCCCGGCGGCGCCGGCTACGTCGCGCTCGAGCTCGAGATCCTGTCCTGGATCGGCAAGCCCGTGCTCGTGCTGCTCAACCAGACCGGGCCGCCGCGCGCGGGGCTGGAGCGCGACATCGAGCGCTGGCGCGCGGTGCTGCAGGGGCGAGCGCCGGTGCGCGACGTGCTCGGCCTGGATGCCTTCAGCCGCTGCTGGGTGCAGGAAGGTGTGCTCCTGGAGCGCGTCGCGCGCGAGCTGGATGGCGAGCGGCGCGCGGCGCTGGAGGTGCTGGCGCGCGCTTGGAACGGGCGCAACCTGCAGGTCTTCGAGTCGAGCTGTGAGCGCATGGCCGTGTTCCTCGCGCTGGCCGCGGCCGACCGCGCGCCGCTGCCCGGCGAGGACGCCGGGCGGCCGCAGAAGCGCCGCGCGATGGAGGCGCTCGCCCTGCGCCTGGAGGCGGCCGAGCGCGAGCTGTGGGACGCCGTGATCGCCGAGCACGGCCTGGAAGGGCGCATGGCGCGCGAGGTGCGCAAGCGCCTGGAGGACTTCGACTTCGAGGGCGCCGCGCCGCTGACGGCTGGCAAGGGCGCGCTGATCGGCAGCATCGTGACCGGCGCGCTGGGCGGTCTCGCGGCCGACCTGCTGGCGGGCGGCCTCACGCTGGGCGGCGGCCTGATCGCCGGAGCGCTGCTCGGAGCGCTCGGCGGCGCCGGTCTGACCAGCGGCTTCCGTCTGGTGCGGGCGCGCGGCGAGCCGCAGGTGCGCTGGTCGGCCGAGTTCCTGGCCGAGCTCGCACGCCGCACCCTGTTGCGCTATCTGGCCCTCGCCCACTCCGGGCGCGGCCGCGGACCGTTCGAGGAGGAGCAACCGCTCGAGCGCTGGCGCAGCGCCGTCGAGCGCGCCCTCGACGCAGGCAGCCCGCTGCGCGAGGCATTGCGCTCGCCGCCCGCCGACAGCGGCAGCCTCGAGCCGTTGCTGCGCACGAGGCTGCGCCAGGCCCTGGCCGAGGTGCTGGCCGATGCCTACCCCGCTGCCAGGGCGCTACTCGAGCGCTGATGGCCCAGCACCCGGCTCCGCGGGGCGGGCGCTCCCGCAGCCCGCTCCTGCTCCGGACCGCGCCCGCCGCTCAGCGGGGCGCCAGCCCCGGAGCTGACGCGGGGTCGTAGGCCAGCGAGGGCCGCAGCCAGCGCTCGGCCTCCTCCAACGACAGCCCCGCGCGGCCGGCGTAGTCCTCGACCTGGTCGCGCCCGATCGGGCCGATGCCGAAGTAGCGCGCGTCGGGGTGCGCCAGGTAGAGGCCGCTGACGCTGGCCGCAGGCAGCATGGCCAGGCTCTCGGTCAGGGTGATGCCGACCCCCGGCGCGTCGAGCAGCTCGAACAGCGCGCGCTTGGGCGTGTGATCGGGGCAGGCCGGGTAGCCGAAGGCCGGGCGGATGCCGCGGTAACGCTCGGCGATCAGGTCCTCGCCGGAGAGCTCCTCTCCGGCCCCGTAACCCCATTCGCGCCGTACGCGCTGGTGCAGCCATTCGGCGAAGGCCTCGGCCAGGCGGTCGGCCAGGGCCTTGACCAGGATGGCGCTGTAGTCGTCGTGCTCGGCCTCGAAGCGCCGGCACAGCGCGTCGACGCCGATCCCCGCCGTCACGGCGAAGGCGCCGACGTGGTCGCACAGGCCGCTCTCGCGCGGGGCGACGAAGTCGGAGAGCGACAGGTTGGGGCGGCCGTCGTCGGGCACGGCCTGCTGGCGCAGCATGGGGAAGCGCACCAGCGGGTCGGAGCAGCACTCGCGCGGGAAGACCACGATGTCCTCGCCCTCGGAGTGGGCCGGCCAGAAGCCGTAGACACCGCGCAGCGTGAGCAGCCGCTCGCGCTCGAGGCGCGCGAGCATGGCGCGCGCGTTGTCGTAGAGCTCGCGTGCCGCCGGCCCCTGCACGGGGTGGTCGAGGATGCCGGGGAAGCGGCCCTTGAGCTCCCAGGCGCTGAAGAAGAAGGTCCAGTCGATGTAGGGCACCAGCTCCGAGATCGTGACGTCGTCCACGACGCGCCGGCCGGTGAAGGTCGGCTGGGGCAGGTCCTGGCGGCGCCATTCCAGCTTGAGGGCGTTGGCGCGCGCATGGGGCCAGTCGTGGAGCGCACGCTCGCGGCGGCCGGCGAACTGCCGGCGCAGACGCTCCTGGTCGGCGCGGTTGCCGGCCTCGAGCTCGTCCTTGCGCGCCGGGTCGAGCAGGGCCGAGACCACGCCGGCCGCGCGCGAGGCGTCCTGCACGTGCACCACCGGCTGGTCGTAGCTCGGTGCGATGCGCACGGCCGTGTGCTGGCGGCTGGTCGTGGCGCCGCCGATCAGCAGCGGCAGCTCGAGCCCGCGGCGCTGCATCTCCTCGGCCACCGCGACCATCTCGTCGAGCGAGGGCGTGATCAGACCCGAGAGGCCGATCAGGTCGGCGCCGCGCTCGCGCGCGGCCTGCAAGATCTGCTCGCCGGGCACCATCACCCCCAGATCGATCACTTCGTAGCCGTTGCAGGCCAGCACCACGCCGACGATGTTCTTGCCGATGTCGTGCACGTCGCCCTTGACGGTGGCCAGCACGATGCGGCCCGCCTGGCGGGTCTGCTCGCCGGCCGCCGCCCGCTCGGCCTTCTCGGCCTCGAGCAAGGGCTCCAGGTAGGCCACAGCCTTCTTCATGGCGCGCGCGCTCTTGACCACCTGGGGCAGGAACATCTTGCCGGCCCCGAACAGGTCGCCGACGACCTTCATGCCCTCCATCAGCGGGCCCTCGATCACTGCCAGTGGCCGGCCGTACTTGAGGCGCGCCTCCTCGGTGTCCTCGACGATGTGCTCGACCACACCGTGCACCAGCGCGTGCTCCAGGCGCATCTCGACCGGCGCTTCGCGCCAGGACAGGTCGAGCTTGCGCTCCACACCCTGCGAGCGCACCTGTTCGGCGTAGGCGATCATGCGCTCGGTGGCGTCGGGGCGGCGCGCGAACAGGATGTCCTCGACGTGCTCGAGCAGCTGGGGCGGGATGTCCTCATAGAGCTGGAGCTGGCCGGCGTTGACGATGCCCATGTCCATCCCGGCGCGGAAGGCGTGGTAGAGGAAGGCCGAGTGCATGGCCTCGCGCACCACGTCGTTGCCCCGGAAGGAGAACGACAGGTTCGAGACGCCGCCCGACACGTGGCAGCCCGGGCAGCGCTGGCGCAGGATGCGGGCCGCCTCGATGAAGGCCTTGGCGTAGCCGTCGTGCTCCTCGATCCCGGTGGCGACAGCCAGGATGTTGGGGTCGAAGACGATGTCCTCGGGCGGGAACCCGGCCTGCTCGACCAGCAGCTTCCAGGCGCGCTCGCAGACGGTGACCTTGCGCTCGGTCGTGGTCGCCTGTCCCTCCTCGTCGAAGGCCATCACGATGGCGCCCGCGCCGAAGCGGCGCAGAATGCGCGCCTTGTCCAGGAACTCCTGCTCGCCCTCCTTGAGCGAGATCGAGTTGACCAGGCACTTGCCCTGCACGCACTTCAAACCGGAGAGCAGCACCGACCACTTCGAGCTGTCGATCACGATCGGGATGCGCGCGATCTCCGGCTCGGTCGCGATCAGGTCGAGGAAGGTGGTCATGCAGGCCTCGGCGTCGAGCAGACCCTCGTCCATGTTGACGTCGAGCAGATTGGCGCCGTTGCGCACCTGGTCCAGGGCCACCTCCAGCGCGGCGTCGAAATCGCCGGCCTTGATCAGCTTGCGGAAGCGCGCCGAGCCGGTGACGTTGGTGCGCTCGCCGATCATCTGGAAGTTGGCGTCCGGCCGGATGGTCAGGGTTTCCAGGCCGGTGAAGCGCGTGACGCGCTCGCGCTCGCGCGGGACCGCGCGCGGGGGCAGCCCCTCGACGGCCCGGGCGATGGCGCGGATGTGCTCGGGCGTCGTGCCGCAGCAGCCGCCAACGATGTTGATCAGGCCCGAGCGCGCGAACTCCTCCAGCAGGCGCGCGGTCGTCTGTGGCGCCTCGTCGTACTGGCCGAAGGCATTGGGCAGGCCGGCGTTGGGGTAGCACAGCACGGGCGTGTCGGCCACGCGCGAGAGTTCGGCCACCCAGGGGCGCATGTCCAGCGCGCCCAGCGAGCAGTTGACCCCCACCGCCAGCGGGTCGGCGTGGCGCACCGAGTACCAGAAGGCGTCCACCGTCTGGCCCGACAGCGTGCGCCCGCTGGCGTCGGTGATGGCGACCGAGAGCATCAGCGGCAGGCGCCAGCCGAGTTCGTCGAAGACCTCCTCGATGGCCACGATGGCGGCCTTGGCGTTGAGCGTGTCGAAGATGGTCTCGACCAGCAGCAGGTCGACCCCGCCCTCGACCAGGCCGCGCACCTGCTCGCTGTAGGCCTGTTTCAGGGCGTCGAAGCGGATGGCGCGGTAGGCCGGCTGGTCCACGCGCGGCGACATCGACAGCGTCTTGTTGGTCGGCCCGATCGCGCCGGCCACGAAGCGCGGCTTGTCCGGCGTCCTGCGCGTCCAGTGGTCGGCCGCCTTACGGGCCAGACCCGCGGCGGCGACGTTGAGCTTGCGCACCACGTGCTCGAGCCCGTAGTCGGCCTGGCTGACGGCCGTGGCGTTGAAGCTGTTGGTCTCGATGATGTCGGCGCCGGCCTCCAGGAAGGCGTCGTGGATCTGTGCAATCACGTCCGGGCGCGAGAGCGAGAGCACGTCGTGGTCGCCCTTGAGCGGCCGCAGGTGGTCCTCGAACAGGCCGCTGCGGTAGTCGTCCTCGGACAGGCCGTAGGCCTGGCACATCGTGCCCATGGCGCCGTCCAGGACGAGGATGCGCCGCTCGAGCAGGTCCGCGAGCAGCGCCCGCACGCGGGCGGGGTCGCGCGGCAGCGGCGGGGCGTCGTCGGCGAGCAGCGCGCGCCCGCGCACGGCCTCGCGCGAGCGGACGGGGACGGGTCGGTGGGCGGAGCACATGGGCGCTAGCAGCGGATGCCGCTGGCGACGAGGGTCATGAAGTGGGGGGGCTGCGGATCCCGCGCCGCGCGCTGCACCGAGACCTCGCCCAGGCCGGCCTCGAGCAACAGCCGCTCGAGCTCTCGCTCGCCGAAGCCCAGGTGGCGGTGCTGGAGCTTCTCGCGCACCCAGTCCTCGGTGTGCGCCAGCAGGTCGATCACGAGCAGGTGCCCCCCCGGCACGATCACGCGCCGCGCTTCGCACAGCGCCCGGCCGGGGTCGTCGGCGTGATGCAGGGCCTGGCTGAGCACGGCAACGTCGAAGGAGGCGTCGGGCAGGGGCAGGTGCTCGAGCTCGCCCTCGACCGGGGTCAGGTTGCGGATGCCCTTGCGCTCGGCGCGCTGGGCGAGCTGGCGCAGCATCTCGGGCGAGATGTCGACCGCGGTGATCGACTGGGCCACCTCGGCGAGCATCAGGGTCAGCAGGCCGTCTCCCACCCCGACGTCCACGTAGCGCGCGCGCGGCGAGAGCCGCAGCAGGGCGCGCGTCAATCCCTCCCAGGTGCGGCCGGGGAGGATCTGCTCGCCGAACGAGGCCGCCACGCGGTCGAAGTAGGCGCGCGCGTCCGCCCGCCGGCGCGCACGCAGGGCCTCGAGCCCTTCGGCGTCGTTGGCCAGCTCGGGCGCCTGGGCCGCCTCCTCCAGCACGCGCGCGACCAACTCCGCGCCCCGCCCCGGGCTCAGCGAGTAGAGGTGCCGCCGCCCCGCCCGGCGGTCGGTGACCAGCCCGACCTCCTTCAGGTGGGTCAGGTGGGTCGAGACCCGGCTCTGCCCCATGTTGAGGACCTCCATCAGGTCCGAGCAGGAGAGCTCCTCGTGGAGCAGCAGGTTCAGGATCCTCAGGCGCGTCTCGTCGGCCAGGGCCCGGAGGCGTCTGGAGGAGCCAGACAAAGCCATCATCCCATCAAGATACATCGATATATTTGCTCCGTCGAGGTCCTGGCGCGGGCGCGCGGGGCATGGGCCTGGGCATGGGCCTGGATTCTCGCGCCCTCGAGGGGTGGTCTGCGCCGTAGGATGTCGCCCTGCCGGGCATGGACCTTCCCAAGCTCCCCAGCCCCCGCCAAGCGGGTGTCTACCTCAGTGCCGTGCTGCTGGCGCTCCTGGCCGATCCCCGGCCGGTCACGTTCCTGGCCGGATGCTGCCTCGTCGTCCTGGCCTGGGGGCTGCGCATCTGGGCCTTCGGGCACCTGGACAAGAACCAGCACATGGTCACGACGGGGCCCTACGCCTACACGCGCAACCCAGCCTACCTGGGCTCGTTCCTGGCCATGGTTGGCGTGGCCCTGGCGGCGGGCAACTCCCAGACGCTCCGCGGACGGCTCGTCTGGGGCCTGGCCCTGGTGCTGGCCGGCTTCTTCTTCGCCCTCTACCTGCCCCGCAAGTTCGCCCGCGAGTACCCGCGCCTGCAGCGCATCTTCGGCGCGGGGCTAGACCGGCACGCGGCCAACGTCCCCGATTTCTGGCCTCGGCTCAGCCCTTGGCGCAGCGGGGATCCGCGCCGTTTCTCGTGGAGGCGCGTGACCGAGAACCGCGAGTGGCCCTGGGGAGTTGTCCTGGCAGCGCTGCTGGTGGCGATCTGGTTCGTGCACGCCTGGTCGCCCCTCGAAGGGGTGCTCGCTGGGGGCGGATGAACTCCACCGCGCCGCTCACCCGCGAGGCCCTCGAGCGTCTCCCGCGCCAGCCCCTGCGTCAGCCCTCGCCGCTCAAGCCGGCTGTCTGGCGGGTCGAGACCCCCATGGGTGCGGTCGTGGTCAAGGACGTGAGACCGTGCGGGCGCCTCCAGCGCGGCATCGCGCGCTGGCTGCTCGAGCGGGAGCGGCGGGTGCTCGAGCGCGTCGGTACGCTGGACGGCGTTCCGCACCTCCTGGGTCGGATCGACCGGGACGCGGTCGTGCTGTCCCTGGTTCCCGGGCGCCCGCTCGACGCCGCGCTGTTCGGCCAGCGCCCGCGGGACCTGGTCGCCCAGCTGCGCGAGCTCACCGAAGAGCTCCACGAGAGGGGGGTCTTCCACCTCGACCTTCATCAACGCAAGAACCTGCTGGTCGACGACAGCGGTCGCCTGCACGTGGTCGACTTCGGGGCCGCCTTCGCCCTGGGCCCGCTGGCGCGGCTCCTGTTCGGGTGGCTGCTCGGCCATGTCGACCGCCAGGCCGCCTACAAGTACCTGGCGCGCTTCACCCCTGAGGAGCTCACCGTCGACGAAGCGCGCGCTGTCCTGCGCCATCGCAGCCTGCGCCGGATGTGGCCCTTCACGCCGCACGGCGCCGCGGAGGGCCGAGCCGCGCGCCGCAGACTCGAGCGCTAGGGCAGGTCCGCGAGTCCGCCCGCGCTCAGCGGCCCTGCCGCTGGGTCAGCGTGGCCTTGATGGCCACGTCGAAGGGACCGAAGGGTGCCGAGCCCTCGATCCGCACGGGGAAGGCGCCCTTGCGGTCGACCCAGACCGACATGTTGCCGTGCAGGCCGAAGAGCGCCTCGAAACGCTTGTTGGCCTGCTCGCCGAGGGCGTCGCCCGCCGCTAGCTGCGGACCGATCAGCACGCGCACGCAGTCGAAGGTGCCCGCCTCCGTCTCGATCTCGCGTGTCTCGCCCCGGGCGAGGCGCACGGCCCACAGCTCGTCCTGATTGACCAGGTGCAGCGTCGCCTCCGACGCCTCGCTGCGCAGGAAGCCGCGCGCCAGGTACAGCGCGCTCAGGATGTCGACCGCGTCGCAGGGCACGTCCAGGTACTGGTAGGGCTTCCAGACGTGGTGCTCGGGCCGCTCGCAGTCCTTGCAGTGCTTCCGGCCGCTCCAGGGCATCGCGCCCTTCACGAAGTGGGCCCTGTCGTCGCAGCCCTTGCAGTGGCGGTCCCGGCGATACTCCAGCTGCCAGCGCCCCCCTCCCTCGCCCAGGCGCAACTCGTGCGTCCTGGTGCGCGAGCCGCGCAGCTTCTCGACCTGCTCGATCCGCGGCCGGTTGCCCACGTACCAGCGCACGGCGTAGGAGTGCACTACCTCGTAGCCGAGGTAGCCGCCCTTGGCGAGCGTCTCGATCGTGCCGATCAGACGCCTGGAGTCGCCGGACTCGGCCGAGGCCTCGACAGCGGACTCGCCTGTGTCCGGCACCAGGACCGAGCGCATCGTCACGCTGCCCACGTCGAGACCGCGCACGGGCCCGAGCGTGACCTCGACCCCGAAGCGCAGCATCTCGTCGGGAGGCAGCCAGTCGCGCGGGTCCTGCTGCAGGAGCCCCGGCCTGGACGAGCCCTCGATCGCCACGCCGTTCTGAGGCGCGGGCGGCGGGTCGTCGAGCGAGGCGAGCGCGAGCAACGCCAGCGCCCCGGACCCCAGGCGGAGTGCGGTGGGCATGCGGAGACGGTCCGGCGCGCCGGGACCGGGTGTGCGCGCGGAAGGTAGCACGCACCGCCAGAAGCTTCCCGTTCCGCGTTGGAATCCGCGCTCGCTCCCCAGCGTCAGCGCGTGCGCGCGTACCGGCCCATCAGCTCGCCCTCGGCCAGGACGTGGCCGCGCATGGCCTTGCGCAGGGCGGCGGCATCGGCCTGCTGGCCGAGCTCGAGCGCCGTGTCCAGCGCGCTGACACGAAAGTAGTAGCGATGCGTCCCGCTGGGAGGG